>Ga0210023_1002023_pt1 | contig 13672 bp, 7 predicted proteins | sample CryGeymeta201524_FD_183987 | JGI IMG/M metagenome (GOLD analysis project Ga0210023, IMG submission 183987) | Groundwater microbial communities from Crystal Geyser aquifers in Utah, USA - Crystal Geyser metaG 2015-24 (SPAdes) (version 2) | ecosystem: Environmental > Aquatic > Deep subsurface >... | reverse complement strand
GAGAAATTGGCCATGTCGAAGTCTCTGCCGCAGAAAAATCCCGTTTGCTGGCTGAAATCATTTTTGATGAAATTTTCAGTAGCCAAACCAAGGTGCGCCACCGCGACACCAAGGGCGACTACGAATTCAACCGCCTGCTCGACGGTGCGCCGTGGCGGCAGGCCAGTCACGCGCTCAGCTTTGAGGTGCTCACCCCTTTGGGCGACGACTACGACAAGCTGCAAGCCGCCAAGTGCATTCTGCGCAGCAGCGAGGGCCACGGCAAAGCCATCGTGCGTTTGGCAGAAGGGGACAGGCTTGACATTGAACTGGCGCTCTACCAGCAGATAGAAAAATACATCGTCAGCCCAAAAGCCGACCAGGCCACGGACTCCCTCAAGCGCATCCTGGCCGACCGCAAAGACGAAAACCGCCAACGCCGTCAACGCCTGGTGCTGCAGCTCAGTGAACTCATCACCGGTGGTGAGTTCTTTGCGTTGGGCCAAGTGGTGCAAATCAAAGCCGCTGGCCCCGACAAGGTGCTTGATGACTTGCTCAACTACCTCATTACCAACACCTACAGCAAGCTGCCTTTCCTGAAGGAGCGCCAAGCCGATCCGCAAGCCGAAATCAAAGCCGTGCTAAGTGCCGACAACCTCAGCACACCGGGTCTGGGCTTGAATGGCGATGAAGGCAACGCCCTGGCCATCAAAGAGCTGCGCGATTACCTCAACCTGGCTGCCAGCCAAACCCGCGTGCTGTTGTCTGATGTGGTGGACCGCTTCGCTGGCATTCCCTGGGGCTGGAAGCCCGAGTGGGAAACCGTGCTATTGATCGCCCGCCTGTTCATGGCGGGTGAAATCAAGCTCATGCTCGAAGGCTCAGACCTTGACCCGGCCAGTGCCATCGAACCCCTGACCAAGTCCAACCGCTTCAAACAGGTTTCCATCCTCAAGCGCAAGGTGGCCGATGCAACAAGCCTTAAACGCGCCCGTGAACTCTACAAAGACCTGTTTCAAAAATTGGGTCGTGACGAGGAAGACGCGCTGGTAGCCGACTTCCGCAGCCGCCTGACCGAGTGGCAAGCCGAGCTCAAAGGCTTTGTGTTGACTGCCAACACCGCCCACCACCCCGGCAAAGCCGACATTGACGCCGCCTTGACCCGCATTGCCCAGCAATTGAGCACCCGTGACAGCTTTGCCTTCATCGAAGCCCTGTTGTCCGCCAAAGACGACTGGCTGGATGCGGCGGACGACGTTCACGACCTGGTCAACTTTTACAAAACCCAGATCACCGCCTGGCGCAAGCTGCTCGATGGCCTGCGCGCTTTTGCCGACAACGTTGAGGCTTTAAGAAAAGTCCCCCAAGCTGCTGCCGCCCTGGCTGATCTGGAAAAAATCCGCGACAACGCCAAGCCCTACAGCCAGGTCAACCGCATCGAGCCCCTGCTGGCCAGCGTCACCAGCATCAATGAAACCTTGGCAACCCATAAACGCGAAGCCGCCTTGTTGTCCATCGACAGCAAACTGGCTGAAGTGCAAACCAAGCTCACCGCCGTAGCCGCCACGCCGGATGTCTGCAACAAGGCTCTGCACGTACTGCAGGCGCTCAAAACCCGCATTGCCAGCCAAGCCAGCATTGCGCAAATCCTGTACCTGCAAGGGCAGGGCGGTGACGCCATGGATGAAGCCATCACGCTGATTGAAACCACCACGGCCAAAGCCGCGCATCAGGTGGCGGACAAAGGCGACCACGCCAAATCGTTGCAAACCGGCCCGGCCACCGTGCTCGCACCAGCCACCAAGCCCACCAAGGTGATCCGAGCCGCCGACTATTCCGCAAAAAACTACCTGGAAACCGAGGGCGATGTAGAAGCCTTTGTCACCAAACTCAGGGCAGAGCTGTTGACCACTGTGCGTGCAGGTCAAAAAGCACGGCTGCAATAGTCGGGTTAGTCAAAGCCGCCCCAAAAGCAAAAGGACACGTATGCCCATCGTCAACGCAGGCAGCCGATAGAGGCTGATCGAACATGCCGCAATTTCAAGCTGACAAAGCAGCCATGCTGAAAATGGCATCTGATCTAAAAACACCGGCCACAAAACTACTTTTAATTACAAACAAGTATAAACAGGTTAATTATCTACTCTCATTGCATCCAAAATCAAACAAGAAGATTTTGAACCTAATAATAGAAAAGGTAGAGAGTTTTAGATACGATAAACCTGAAAAATTTGATGATTACGAATTGAACGACGAGCTTGTGTTAAAAAATATTAGTCGTCATCCTAAGATAGATGCAAATAGTTTCATTGATTTGGCAAATAGATATCCAGATGATGCTTTGAAAAATCCTTCACTTATGCGCTTCTTTGAAGATAAAACATTAAGCATTGAAAAAATTAACCGTCTTTTTGAATCATCAAATCTGCCAGTGGCTTTGATGCGCTTATACGCTGCACAAGGCACTCAACCACAAAAGTTGGCACTGATGAGGAACTGCAATCTACCTTCAGATGTCAAAAGAAAGTTAACACCCGACAAGATTCATAGGAAAATCTTGAGAAGATTAAAACAAATTACCAATAAAACAGAAGATAAATTTCTGAAAAGATGCCTTGATCGCTATTCCCAAAAATCTAAGCTGTTTTGCGTGCCACGCTTTTTGCCATTTGACAGATTTGATTTGCTGCATCGATTGCAAGATCAAATTCTATGTGGTTTTCCGTACACAAGTGCCAAGTGGTCATGGCCTGTTGATGCGTCTGGGGATCATATGCAACCCTTTGCTCAGATCGATTTACAAAATGCAAGCAAGTTATTAAATGAATTTCTGGGTGATGGCATTCTGCAATTATGGACAAGCCCACGTATTTTTGAAAATGTTGAGTTGACAATACGCGTCATACCGCGTTGTGACGGGAATTATCCGATGGATAATTTTTATCCAGATAAGGCACTATGGTTAAAAAAATCATCGAATAGTGAGCTTGATTTTGATAACTGTATTTGTTTTGATATTCTCAAACCATATCTGCATGGTTTCGATTTAGATCAATGTCGAATCGAGTGGGTCTATTTAACCAGAATGTTCGGTTATGGCATCTATGATTTAATATTTCATGACAAAAACTCGGATTTGAGCGTTGAACAAGAAATACAGTCTGATAATTTAATGAGTAAAATAGAAGAAATTGATGACTCATTGAGTTGTGATGAAAATATTGTTAAGGCAGGCGATCTATATTTATCGCTGAAACGGGAAACGCTGTGTACGCTTGGCGGTTTTCCCGCTCGTGCTGGAGTCAATACAAGAAATCATTTTTGGGGTGATAATTTTCTTTTTGTTTTTCAGTCTGAAACTGACGTCATCAATACGATTGCAATTACTTATCATAAAAAATCGGATGGATCAGTTTCTTTTTCATCTCACTGGTATTTGGAGAACTAGAAATGCCATTCGCTTTGGGGTTGATGGTGCTGTAATTAATGATGCGCCAATGGTATCTTTTATGGAGCGATGTACATGCATTGTCCCGCTTGCGGTGGTGAAACTGCTTATGGTCCTCGCTCAGTAGCCGAGTGGTTCCAAGAGGTCCGGGTCGAATATGCCAAAAAGCTCTTGATTTCATAGCGGTAAGCGCAAACGATATAAGCACTACAGCCCAATTTCTTACATGAAACGTATGAACAAAGCCACCCTAAAGTCCCACGCATCGCAAGACATCACATCACATTTCTTCCCCATCCAACTGCCTCTCCCAGCTTCGACACGTGTGACATACTGCATGAAACGTCAGTGAATATTTTCACCATGCAAACCAATCTCAACCCTGATCAAACACGCTTTCAGACGCGTTTTAACTTGAGCGCAGGCAAGGTTTTTCGCCGCAAAGACCTGGCTGACCAGCACCCCAGTGTGGATCGGGAGCTAGGGCGTTATGTGCGCTCCGGCGTGGTGCGCAAGGCAGCACAGGGTCTGTATTACGTGCCCAAGACCACCCCCTTTGGTGAGGCACCACCTGACAACGAGGCTTTGGTGGCCAAGTTTTTAGACGACACACGGTTTTTGGTCTTCAACCCCAGCAGTTACAACACCCTGGGCCTGGGCACCACCCAGCTCTACAACACCACCGTGGTCTACAACCACAAACGCCATGGCAAATTCATGCTGGCCGGTTTGGAGTTTGATTTTCGGGAAAAGCCGCACTTTCCCAGCGCCAATCAGGTCACCCGCGAATTCTTGCTGGTGGACATGCTCAACAACCTTGTTTGCCTGGCGGAAGACACTGATGCCGTGCTAAAAGCCGTGCAAGCCAAGCTCAGCAGCTTTGATGCAGGCGGCCTGCAACAAGCCATCACCGACTACGCCTCGGCCCGCACCCGGCGCATTTTTTTCCAATGGGCAACCACTAATTCATTCTGGGCCAGATCGTCACGCAAATCGATGAGTGCTGCGCATTCGCTGTCTAACCACCAGGAAGGAATCGTCATGAACCACCTTGACCCAGCCACCGAGCAAGCCGTGCGCCGCTTCATCACCCTGATGGCGGGGCAGTTTGATACTGCAGGCACCGTCGTTTACGGCAGCCGCGCCCGTGGCACGCATCGTCCTGATAGCGACGCCGATGTGGCCGTGTTGCTCAAGGGCGAGCACCAGCGGCTATTACCCACGGCCTTGGCGATGTCTGACCTGGCGTTTGACGTGCTGCTGGAAACGGGCATCAACATCACGCCCTTACCTGTCTGGTTGGACGAGTGGCAGCACCCCGAACGCTATTCAAACCCAGCCCTGCTGAACAACATTGCCCGCGAAGGAGTGCCACTGTGAGTGTTGCTTTGACCGCCGAGGCGCTGATGGCCAAGGCAGAAACTGCCATCGCTTCAGCCATTGCATTGCTGGCACTGGGTGATGTAGATGGCGCTTGCAACCGCGCTTACTACGCCATGTTCGATGCCGCGCGTGCCGCGCTGCTAGCGACCAATGGATCGGTAAGGTCCGATATTGGCAAAACCCACCGGGGCACCCTGAATGCGTTCAGTGAGCACTTTGTAAAAACCGGGCGCATCACCAAGGAACTGGGTCGGCATTTAAAACATGCTGAGACGTTTCGGTACGTGGCTGACTACGAAGGCGGTTCGGTCGAGCTAGTTGACGCAAAGGAACTCGTCCTTCACGCCGAAAATTTTGTTACCACCTTGCGCATGATGCTCAAGCCCTAGCGTGACCACGGCATCCTGAATGGCGCGATGAAGTGCGCACAGAATCAGGCCGATCCACCATCATTACTACATATTCAATAGCTGCTTACGCAATATCTGCAAGGGCTATAGCTCAATTTTCTATATAAAAACATGAACAAAGCCGCCCTCAAGTCCTATGCCCCGCAAGCCCGCAAGGACTTCATTGCGGCTGTCACCGCCCGTGCCAACCTGCTGGGCCTGTCTGAAAAAGCCGGTGTGCTGGACGTGGCCCCAGCCCAGCCGCAAGGTGACGTGGTGGTCATTGCCGGCCAAGCCTGGCCCGTCAAAGTGCAGGCGCAACGCGAACAACTCATCCGGCGCATCCGCAAAGACGGCCTTAATCACACCATGGAAGCCGTGGCCTACACCTGGTTTAACCGCTTTGCCGCACTGCGCTACATGGAGCTGCACGACTACCTGGGCCACGGCCACCGGGCGCTGTCTGGCAGCGCAGGGGGCCTGCCCGACATCCTGACCCACGCCGCCGACCTGGCCGACCCGCAGTCTGCCCACCCTTTGCCCGGCCTGAACCAGGCGAAAGTGCTGGAACTCAAACTTGCCGGCAACCGCGATGGCGAGCTCTACCGCATGCTGCTGGTGGCGCAGTGCAACGCCTTGTCGAAAGCCTTACCCTTTTTGTTTGAGCGCATTGACGACGACTCCGAACTGCTGTTGCCTGACAACCTGTTGCGCAGCGACTCGGTCATTACCAAACTGATAGCAGCCATCCCAGAAGAAGACTGGGCTGAGGTCGAAATCATCGGCTGGCTCTACCAGTTTTACATCTCAGAGAAAAAGGACCAAGTCATTGGCAAGGTGGTCAAAAGCGAAGACATCCCCGCCGCCACCCAGCTCTTCACCCCCAACTGGATCGTGCAATACCTGGTGCAAAACAGCGTGGGCCGCCTGTGGCTCATGGCCAACCCGCAAAGCACCTTGGCCCAAGAGTGGCCGTACTACATCACGCCCGCCGAGCAAACGCCCGAGGTGCAAGCCCAGCTTGATGCCCTCATCCAGACGCGCGTGCGTGAAGACGGCGACACCCTCAACCCCGAAACGATTACCGTGCTGGACCCTGCCTGTGGCAGTGGCCACATACTGGTGGTGGCCTATGACGTGCTCAAGGCGATCTACCTGGAGCGCGGCTACAGAGTCAGGGACATCCCACGCCTGATCCTGGAAAAGAATCTGTTCGGCTTGGACATTGACGACCGCGCCGCCCAAATGGCCGGTTTTGCCCTTCTGATGAAAGCCCGCGCTGACGACCGCCGCCTGTTCACCGCCACGGATGATGCAGGCAACATGCAACCGCCCAAGCTCAATGTGCTGAGCCTGCAAGCGAGCAAATCCTTAAGCGTGGATGAACTCGCCACCCACCTGGCCCCGTTCAATGTGCAGCGCGCCACCATCACCGCGCTGGTGGAAACCTTTGAGCACGCCAAAACCTTTGGCTCGTTGATTCAGATTCCCTATGCGCTCAAGACACATTTGGCGGTGTTGCCGCAGGTGCTGGCTTTGGTCAAGCAGAGTGGGGACATGTATGCCACTGCGGCTGCGGATGATTTGTGGCCGCTGGTGCAGCAGGCGCACGTCCTGGCGATGCAGTTTGATGCGGTGGTGGCGAATCCGCCTTATATGGGCAATAAATTCTTAGTCCCTGTATTGAAGAGTTATTTGAAGGAGACCTTTAAAGGGTTTGAAAAGGATTTGTTTTCAGCCTTCATGATGCGCAACCTCTCGCTCACGAAGCCATCAGGTCATTTGGGTTTCATGGCTCCGTTTGTTTGGATGTTCATTTCCACGTATGAAGGAATGCGAAATCACTTCATTGATCAAGCATCTATCACGACTTTAGTGCAGTTGGAATACAACGCTTCTGGTGAAGTGCGAGTACCACTATGCACCTTTACTTTGGGGAAATCACACGTTGTCGGACTGGCGTCGTCGTTCGTTCGGTTAAGCGACTTCCCCGGTCAAGAGATTCAAGGAGAAAAAGTCCTCGAAGCAATTCGCGATCCTGATTGTGAATGGCGATTCACTGTTAAACCAGATGACTTTCGGAAAGTCCCTGGCGCACCGATTGCGTATTGGCTGTCAGACAAGGTGATTTCACTATTTGAACAATGCCCCTCATTTGGGGCAAGCTTCGATTCAAAGCAAGGTTTGGCCACCGCAAATAATGGTCGGTTTATGAGGTTATGGTATGAAGTTTCAATTGACAGAATAGCGATGGGTCTCAGTAGTAGTGCGGAAGCAAGGGCTTCAAAACAAAGGTGGTTTCCATGCAACAAGGGTGGCGCGTTCAGAAAATGGTATGGAAACCATGATTTTGTTGTCAACTGGGAAGATGACGGTAGAGAAATCAAAGAATATGTAACAAATCAATATCCGTATTTGAAAGGTAATATTGATTACGTTATTAAAGATCGTGGTCGATTCTTTAACGAGTCCCTAAGTTGGTCAGACATAACATCCAGCGATACGGCATTTAGATACTATCCTAATGGATTCATTTACGATGCAACGGGCCACTCTGCCTTTTGGCAGTCTAAGAGTGACTTTTATGTTGGACTGGCTTTCCTGAACACCAATATAGTCAATGGCCTTATAAAAGCTCTAAATCCAACTTTACATTTTCACATCGGATACTTTGATCAATTACCATTTCCTATTAAATTTGATGTCGAAAAAGTTAAGGATTCGGTTGAGAGAGCTATAGAAATTTCTAAAGAAGATTGGGATGGGCGCGAAACGTCTTGGAATTTCCGTTCGCTTAATGATATTACCTATACAACCGGATTAGCCAACTTCTGGCGTATGTCGAATTCAAAGTCAATTGATCGAATTCAAGAATTGAAGTCAATTGAAGAAAACAACAACCGCCTTTTCATTGACGCTTTTGGTCTCCAAGACGAATTGATACCTGACGTAGCTGAGGGAAGGATCGTGTTGTTTCGCGCCGACCGCGAAAAAGACTGCCAGCGCCTGATCTCCTACGCCATCGGCTGCATGATGGGCCGCTACAGCCTCGACGAGCCCGGCCTGATCTATGCCCACGCGGGCAACGGCGGCTTCGACCCCAGCCGTTACCTCAAATTCCCCGCAGATGCCGACGGCATCGTCCCCATCACCGACGAACTCTGGTTTGCCGACGACGCCCCCAGCCGCATCCGCGAATTCCTGCGCGCCGTCTGGGGGCCAGACACCCTGGAAGAAAACATGACCTGGCTGGCCGAGAGCCTTGTCACCAAGGCGTCTGAGACCCCGGATGAAACTATCCGCCGCTACATCGCCGACAAGTTCTTCAAAGACCACCTGCAAACCTACAAAAAACGCCCCATCTACTGGCTCTTCAGCAGCGGCAAACAAGGTGCCTTCCAGGCCCTGGTCTATCTGCATCGTTACCACGAGGGCACACTCGCCCGCCTGCGCGCCGAATACGTCGTGCCCCTCACCGGCAAAATTCAAAGCCGCATCGAGATGCTGTTCAAAGATGCCGCAGCCGCCAGCAGCACCGCCGCCCGCAATAAGCTGGCCAAAGAAATCGACAAGCAAAAAAAGAAACACGCCGAGCTACTGGCCTACGACGAACAACTGCGCCACTACGCCGACATGCGCATCACCCTGGACCTGGATGATGGGGTGAAGGTGAATTACGGCAAGTTTGGTGATTTGCTCGATAGCGTGAAGGTGGTGACGGGTGGGGCCAGTGATGACTAAGCCCAACATGACAACCCCCCGGACGCTGCCACCTGCTGTGCTGGCCGACTATCAGGACTGGCTCAAGACCATCAAGCAAAAAATCCATGCCACACGGATGAAGGTGGCGTTGGCCGCCAATGGGGAGTTGATTGCCCTTTATTACGAAATTGGGGCGCAAATTGTGGATCGGGAGTCACACGCCCAATGGGGCAGCGGATTCATTGACGCGTTCAGTCACGATCTGAGAGCAGCCTTCCCGGATTTGGGTGGCTTTTCATCCAAGAACCTCCGGTACTGCCGGGCATTCTTTCGCTTCTACTGCGACCCGGCAATTTGGCAACAGGCTGTTGCCAAATTGCGCGACACACCGTGGGCAGGTACTGAAACCGAGTTGTCTGCGTTGCTGGCGAGCATCCCCTGGGGGCACACCATCCAGATTTTTACCAAGTGCAGCAACGTGGCCGAAGCCCGCTATTACATCGAGCAAACGCTGGAGCAAGGCTGGAGCCGCGATGTGCTGGCACTGCAGCTCAAGTCAAACCTGTACGCCCGCACTGGCAAGGCGGTGACCAACTTTTCCCGCACCTTGCCATCGCCACAGTCTGACCTGGCCCAGCAAACCCTCAAAGACCCTTACACCTTTGACTTCATGACCATGACTGCGCCGTACAACGAGCTGGATGTGGAGCGCAAACTTACCCAACACATCACCCAGTTTTTGCTGGAGCTGGGCAAAGGCTTTGCCTTCATTGGCCGACAGTACCACCTGGAAGTGGCGGGCAACGATTACTACATTGACTTGTTGTTCTATCACGTGACACTGAAATGCTACGTGGTGGTGGAGCTCAAAAACCGCAAGTTCATCCCCGAGTACGCAGGCAAACTCAACTTTTACCTGTCCGCCGTAGACAGCCTGCTTAAACGCAGCGACGACCAGCCCACCATTGGACTGCTGCTGTGCCGCGACAAAAACAACATCGAGGTGGAATTTGCCCTGCGCGACATGAACAAACCCATGGGCGTGAGCGAATACACCCTGGTGGAAGCCTTGCCTGACAACCTGAAGGGTGCGATGCCCACGGTGGAGGAGATTGAAAGTGAATTGAAGGGCAGCGAAGGCTTAAGTGATGGACATCAGTACCGATAGTGCTATCGCATATATAGCTGCTAGCGCTTATGTTACGGGCGCTAGAGCCACTTTTCTTTAATAAAGAAACAACATGATGACCATTGGCCAGAACCTGACCCAGCCCGAGGGAAAAACGCTTGAAATTGAAAAAATCACAGGCCAACCGGGGCATCAACCTCTCTCGTTGAATGAGCAGAACGTCTTGATTGGTGACTACCCGAAAATTCTGGATTTCCAGAATTTGGGGTTGACTTACGATGACGAAATTTATATTTCAGACAGTGAGTTGGTTGAGTGTATTTATTTGCCAGCCTTCACATTCATCGATGTTGTTATTGAAAATCTGCCAAATCTCAGAGAGATTCATTCCGATGAAGATGGGCCAACTTGGCTAGCGTGCCGAAACCTGCCAAAACTCAATACCATCATTGTTGACGGCAGCTTGCGCTGGCTCAGTGTTGATGGCGCCGCACTATTGCAGACTATTGACGTAGGCAAATGCGAGCATCTTGGTTACTTGTCTGTACGCAATGCGCCATCGCTGAGCCAAGTCAACGTTGAACAATGTAGGCTGCTGCCACAGATTGATGATTTGAGTGCCGAGCATCAAATTCAACTGGGCGTGACCCAACAAATTGAGGCCATACAGTCGCGCTCCAAAAGGGATTCAACCCTCTATGAGCGAATGACTTTTACAGACATTGAACTGGTTCTTGCGAACATCAGTTGTGGTGAAGTATTGTTGAAAAAACAGTTTCCGCAATCAAGAGGCGCGAGCAACAGCACGGATGAATCACTTTGTGACTACGGTTACAGGTTGCTTGACCCTGGTGAAGGAGTTTATACAGGCGGTACTGGCGAGTCTTACTGCTATGCGTTTGAGGTCACCAGCCAAGGTACTGCGCAAGATGAGGATGTGGTAAGCATTGACTATGCGGTTGGCATACATGAGCCAGAGGATGCCATTGGCGAGGCGCTAAGCTGGGCTGCGTCCGACTTAGCACTGTCAAGGGACAGGGCACCTTCAAACGATCAAGTTTTAAGTTTTATAAATTTGTTGCTCAACGATCCCACAGCTGCCCCCACATGCTGGATTAGAACTGATGATGTGGCCTTGCGATTGGCGCTAGCAGGAAATCCATTGATGCCATCTGGTGCATTGGACGTGCTGGCTATGGATAAAAGTTCCAAAATTCGTCTTGCGGTTGCAGAAAATCCCGCTGCGACCGTCGAAGTTCGTCGAACTTTGCTGCATGAACTTGCGGCCGACGTAGATCCGGAAGTGCGATTAAGAGTAGCAAAAAGCGCTGTAACTGCCATAGTGGATATGACCGCGCTTGCCAAAGACCGAAATGTTAAGGTTCTTTGTGCTGTGGCCGAGAATCCAATTATTTCTAGCGGGTTGCGCGCATCTGTTCTTGAAATCTTGTCAAAATCCGATGACCCATCTGGTTTATTGCTTGTAGCCAAAAGCCCTGATGCACCAGCAGCGGTATCGGCATTTTCGGATTTACTTCAATGTTCTGATCAGAATGTGATCATTGCCATTGCTGGGAACATTGGGATGCCGGAGTCTGAAAGATTGGCAGCACTTAAAGTTCTGGCGGCCAGTGAAGATTTCAATGCAAAGTGGTCAGTTGCAAGTAATGAACTGACACCTCCACCTGTTCTTGATTCGTTAGCGAAAGAGACGAATCGTCGCTTGCTGGAGGCAGTAGCAAAAAATCCTGCAACACCAGTTTTAACGCTTCAGTATTTGGCGAAAAATAATGAGTGGAGTGTGCGTTGCTGCGTTGCTGAAAACCCATCCACACCACCTTTGGTGCTTCTCTTGCTGGCAAAAGATAAAGACGATTCATGGGGTGAATACATTCGTAAATCCGTTGCAGGCAATCCAGCCGCACCAGTAGCAGCATTCGAAATTTTGGTTGGTGACAATGATTGGCAAACCAGAGCCAGCATTGCAGGGAACCCTGCGGCGCCCAAAGCCATCCTCGAATTGTTGGCCAGGGATGAAAAGTATTCGGTCCGGGAAAACGTTGCTAAGAATCCTGAGTCCTCTATCGGTGCTCTTGAAATTTTGGCCAAGGACAAAAATAACAACTTGAGGATGTACGTGGCCAGACATCCAGCTTCATCTTCCGATATTCTGACGATGTTGGCTCACGACTCGTATGACGCTGTTCGCAGAGATGTGGCAACAAATAAAGCCACACCGGACTCGGTACTAAAAGTGTTATCAAAGGAAGCGGAGACGCAGGTGCGTGAAGCCGCTGAAAGATCACAAAATCGTGTTGACTCTTGACCCCAATACCCATGAAAAAATCAGAATGGTGACCTATTCAAAATAACCATGACCCAACAACGCATTACTGACAGCCTGACCACGCTGTTTACAACCCACCCTGTTGTGTTCTGGCATGACGTGGAGGCTGAATTTGCATCAATAGTGGACAGCCTGCAGCTCGACGGCGTGCAATTGGTGCGTCTGGATGACACGCCTGCGCTGCGCATCAAGCTCGACATTGACCGCGACCCGACCAAACGCTGGCTGATTTACAGCGCCAAGCCCGAGCCAGAACCGACCAAAGACTGGCTCCTAGACGTTCGCCTGCGCAGCAAGTCATTCCAGGCAGATTCCACATCCATCCTGCTGGAAGACCTGGGCCTGACCACGCAAAGCCTGCGCCAACACCTGAAAGACCGAGCCAAGTTTCTTCGTGCCAAAGACCGGGTAGACCGTCTTAAACGCTTGGTGCTATCCACAGACACCGCTGCTGATTTGGACGCCAAGATGCTGGCCGTGTTGACCCGTGCCGACCAGCCCGAATTGTTTGCCATGCTGCAAAAGTTGTATGCGGGCATGGTGGCCGACGGTGTGGCGGACCTGGCCGCGCAACCCAAAGCCTGGCAAGACATTGCCGTCAATGACCTGCTGCCAGCTTTTTGGGCGCTGGTGCAAGCGCAACTGGGCTACCAGGATGCGACACCCAGTTTGCGTGACTTGTTATTGCGTATTTTGGTGACAGACTTTTGTCGTAGCTTGGCCGGTGATGCACCGCGCCAGTTGGTGCATTTGGTGTTGCCGCAGCAAAACTTGGCAGCCAATGCGTCGGTGTTTGTGGGGCGCTGGCGTTCAGACATTGCGCAGTTTGCCAACTACAACGCGCTGGCTCAGGCCGTGGCGGATGAACTCAATTTGGTGAGTCTGCTGACAAGCCACTCTGCTGAGCAGTTGGTGGATTGCATGACCTTTGAAGACGCCGAGCTTCGGGTAGTGCAAGACCTCAAAACCCGCATCGTGGCTGGTGCTGGAGCCAATATGGACGTGGTGCGTGCGCTGATGGCCCGCCGCCGCGACGGCCATTGGGCCAATGCATTGCTGGCCAGCGCCAATGAGCGCACCCGTGCCTTGGCCGCGTGTTATGACGCATTGACCGCTGCCGCTGACTTCTTCGCACTGAAGGCGACGCACGCGGCAGGCTTCAGTTTTGCCGATGCAGGCACAGCCTATGCCCAGTACCGCGATGAATTATTCCGCTTTGACCAGCTTTACCGCTACTTTCACACGGCTGCTGATGCGGTGGAGCCGATGGGCTGGGCGGTGCTGCATGAGCTGCG
>Ga0210023_1002019_pt1 | contig 13687 bp, 9 predicted proteins | sample CryGeymeta201524_FD_183987 | JGI IMG/M metagenome (GOLD analysis project Ga0210023, IMG submission 183987) | Groundwater microbial communities from Crystal Geyser aquifers in Utah, USA - Crystal Geyser metaG 2015-24 (SPAdes) (version 2) | ecosystem: Environmental > Aquatic > Deep subsurface >... | reverse complement strand
CAGGCAGAAATGCCTGTCCTACCGACAATTCTGTTGATAATCGACACCATCTCCTCTATTCCCTTATTCCCCTTTGAACATAAGTTTTGCCATACATAATGAGAATTGCTGATATTGCCTGTTTCTTTCTTGACAAGAGAAGAATTGTATGATAATATTTGTTTATTCCTGAGACATTACAATAATGAGGAGATTAAACAACACATGAATAATGTTCAAGACAACGCATATTCAGGCAAAAGATTAAGCCTCAAGGAAGGTATCAGCCTCTTTGAGGAAAATTTAATTGACCTGGGCAGGATTGCAAACCAGAGGATGAAAAAATATCATCCTGAGAATATTGCTACCTTTATCATTGATCGGAATATTACCTTTACCAATGTTTGTATTCTGGGGTGCAGGTTCTGTGCCTTTTCAGTAAAACCAGACTCAAAGGATGCGTATCTGGTGTCCAAGGATGAGATATTTGACAAGATAGAGGAATTGGTCAGGATAGGTGGAACACAGGTGTTGCTTCAGGGTGGGATACACCCCAAGCTTTCGTTGGATTACTATATTGACCTTTTACAGAGCATTAAGAAAAAATTTGCCGTTTGGCTGCATTCTCTCTCACCAACTGAGATTTATTGTCTGGCAAAGTCTTCTGGACTATCTATCAGGGATGTTTTGCTCAAGCTAAAGGATGCCGGGCTTGATTCACTCCCTGGTGCAGCGGAAATATTGGTTGACAGGGTAAGAAAAATAGTTAGTCCGCATAAGATTAATACGGCTCAATGGTTAGAGGTAATGGAGACAGCTCACTCCATTGGTATGCATACAACCGCAACCATGACCTTTGGAATGATGGAGACAAAGGCAGAAAGGATTGAGCATATGCTTTGGATTCGAGATCTTCAAGACAAAACCGGCGGGTTTAAGGCATTCATCCCCTGGACATTTTCGCCAATTAATACAGACTTTCCGAACATCCAGCCCGCAGGAGGAATAGATTATCTCAAAACACTTGCCATTTCTCGCATTATGCTGGATAACATCCCCAATATTCACACCGGTTGGGTGACTGAGGGACATAAATTGGCACAGATTGGGCTCAGCTTTGGGGCAAACGACCTTGGTGGTATACTCATGGAAGAGAAGGTGGTTTGTGCTACGGGTGTATCCTATCAAATGACGATTGCTGAGATGATAGGGATTATCAAGGGGGCGGGGAAGATACCAGCTCAGAGGGATACGAGGTATGAGATATTGCGGGAATTCACCGCAGAGAAAAAGGTAGGTATCTAAAAATTATGTCTATTATCCTTGCCTCTGCCTCACCACAAAGAAAGAAATTACTTGAGCAAATAGGGCTTGAATTTACGGTTATTCCCGGAATGGTTGATGAAAGCATGTCTGATGGTTTGCCGCCAGAGGAACAGGTACAAGAGATTGCCTTGAAAAAAGCACAATGGGTGGCAGAGGAGAATCCAGGATTTGAAGTTGTTATTGGGGCAGATACCATTGTTGTTTATCAGGACAGGATACTGGGCAAGCCTCATAACTTAGAAGAAGCTGGAGAGATGCTGCGACTGTTGAGTGGTACAACCCATTGCGTACTTACCGGTGTGGCAGTGGTAACTCCAAGCAAAACTCTTCTTGATGTTGTCTCTACAGAGGTAAGCATGAAATCCTTAAGTGATGATGAAATAATGAGTTATCTGGCAACGGGTGAGCCTATTGGCAAGGCTGGAGCAGTGTGTATTCAAGGTATTGGTGCAAGGTTTATCAAGGGTATTAATGGGTGTTTTTATAATGTAGTTGGCTTGCCATTGGTACGGCTTGTGGAGATGCTTGAAGAGGCAGGAAACCGGGGACAGCACCCGTTTTTTTATCATTTTCGAGGTCTTCCTATCGCTTTTGGTCTTAATGTTCGTCCCAATAATTCTTCTAACCTTGTCGCAAAGGTTTCATCTCCTGCAGGACGACCCGTAGAGGTACATTCTCTACTTCTTCCTTGTCGATGTATGTACTTTATTGAGAAATGGTCCCAAAATGTGATTTTTGGTAATTTTCCCCATTTAAACTCTGTTGAATTCTTCGTCAGAAATACCAATAGCCTCTTTTGCAATTCTTTGTTGAATATCCCATTTCATTTGAACACAATCAAATCTTTTATGTTTTTTCATTGCTTAACCATCTCTTTTGGAGAATAAATATGAGTGAGTTTGTAGCCATTTAACAAATTCACTGCTTGATAACCACTTATTTTTTTATTGTAACCACCCATAATATATTAGTAGAAGTCTAACGACAAATGTTGAGTTGCTGCGGGGCCGGCACATCCTCTTAATGTTGATTTCACTACTAATATTTGAATTATCACAAACTATGGATAACACATCCCGCAGTCAACTCCAACGACTTGTTAGCGGAAAGCCCATCATTCGCTGGTATTGCTGAAACAGCCAGCACGGATATTCACATCGCTATGCCCACCAGTTATGCCAACCAGATTTCGGCATCCCTCATCCATCAATAACTCATCGACAACTCAATGTAGGTTTCATCACACCAGCATTCAAACATCCACTTTCGCATCGTCTCAACTGCTAACGATTGAGTTGAGTGGCTGCGGGGCTGGAATGTCCACCCAATATGTGAGATATTACTTATGTATGCTTGAAGTACCACAAAATTGCTGGGTGTACATCCCGCAGTCCACTCCAACAAATTGTTGAACTAAGCCACAGTAGTGGCAGGTTTTCCAGAGTTTGGATTCGAAATATTTTCCATAATTTGAGTGTAACACATAGGATATGGAATGTCAAGAAAAAAAATGATTGCTCAGCTCGAAAAATGAGGAGAGCGTTGCATAGCCCTCTCCGCCATATCTACACTCTTAAGCATTGTTTAACCCTATTTTTTGCCATGCTTCCGTATTGCTTGACATTTTGGAGCCCCAAGAGACAATTTAGCGGATCATTTATTATTTTGTAGAAGGGCATATTACATACTTGGGGCATAATTATTTCAAGTGGAGCCTTCCCCGTGCATGGCTGCCTGACAAATAAATACATCACCAAAAAGCATATGAGTTCTCGCTTCGCACTAACACATGAAGAAAAACCGCATCTTTTTTTGTAAAACTGGTTAAAATTCCTAAAGAACCGTTCTATGGCATTGTTAGTTTTGGGGAATTTCTTGCTCCCAATAGCCGGCAGTAGCTTTGGTAATACTTTCTCTGTGTTATCAACCCATTTTCCTACCTCTAATATCTCTTCGTTTGCTTTGAGTTTCTCAAATCGGCGTTTGACCGTTCGTTTGTCAGTGGTTTGCAGGACATTCTTCAACTCTTTTTTTCGCTCTTTAATGAGTTGTTCTGCTTCCTTATCTCCATTCCCCTTGAAGTGATATTTAATCCATCGACTGGTAGCTTGTTGATAATGAAAATGGCACAACAAATGTATAACTCCTTCTCCTAACATTTCTTTGAGATATGAATATGCTGCCATTCCATCTGTGATGAATGCCTTTGGTATTTGACCTATTTTCTTCAATTGCCAACCTATCCACCGACATGCCCATTCCCCTCGTGAATCTAATAACGAGGTTAAAATTGGCAAACCTGTCCCCACATCCATAACTACAAACCAATAATACCATTTCCCTCGTATCTTTAGCCACTTCTCATCTATACAGACAATTTTTGTCTGAACCTGTTTCCGTATCCACTCATGAACTATTGGCCAAATCTGCAAGCCTAACCCAAATATCCACCGAAGTACTGTAGTCTTATGAACATTAAACCAACGGCTCAACACGGATAACGAAATCCCATGATAATACAATGCCATTACCAAACATATCCACTGAAGTGAGTTTTCAATAGAAGATAATGTGGTATTAGGGCTTAATAAACTCCGTATTGCTGTTGGATCTGAGACTGTCATCCCTGTGAATTCAGGTAACACAATACCTGCTTGTTTGAAGGTAGTACCTCTGTCACTATCTTTTAAGCTGAGATTGTTCATCATCTCTTGAAAAAGATATTCCTCCTTGTAATGCAACTTCCCATCAGACAATTGGTTGTACAACACTTGCCGTAATGATGCGAACGGTATTTGCTCTAATGTTGCAGAGATATTCATTTTCGTTAAATCATTTCGTCCAAGATGCTTGTTTACAGCTACGCACAATTCATCAACTTGCGATAAGGGTTTATCTCTCAACTTGTTAAGTACGGTCTCTACTACTTCTGCATCTACCTTGCGACGACGAGTCAAAAATGTAGATATACTCTTACCATAAGCATAAAAATGTTCCACATGATTACTGGCAGCTTGCCGATTTTCACTCCCTACTATTTTGGAAAGCTCTTTGTAGGTATACAACGGTTTACCTTTCTTATCCTCCAGAGACCGTGAAAATATTACTATTGCCTTTCGGTTTGAATCAGTATCAGGGAACCAACCTGTCCTAATTTCTTTTGCTAATATACGAAATTGGTCATTATTTTTCTCAACCTTTAATCTCTCCATATCCATTTTCCCCTCCCCAAAAGAAAAGATAACTGTAGAGATGTTGCAAGGCAATATCTCTACAAAGAGGGGGCTTACTTATATTTTATCTTATATCGATGAATATTGCAACTATTATTTTTACAAATATTGTCAAGTAGGCAAAACATGCCTTTTTAAGCCTTTTGGCAAGTTTTATTTTACTGAAATTATTCAAACCCTTATTAAATGGGGAAAGTATTTGCAACGCTCTCATTTTTACCCCATTCGTAACTATTGATTTTTATTGGCTTTGTAGAACTTTCGATTTATCAGATATTAACGGAGCTTGCATCCGAACCGCTGACCTTTCACGCGGCTAACCATAAAAATAACCAGCTCCTTGTCTGGTTCATTTTTCTTGTTAGCGTTCTTTTCTGGTTATCTGTCCTTCTTGTTTTATTACTATCTTACTCCCGACTGTTTTCTTACGCTTTCTTGTAAGGCTAATGATAAAAACAACCAACTCTGTCTGGTTCATTTTTCTTAATAGGTGTTTCTTTTCTTCTGTCGACTATAGCACTCCAGGGATGATTTTCCATCTTTTGCAATATCGCAACCATTGCGTTGAGGTCGTAATTATATCGTTTGGCGAATTCATCTCTGTTTTGCCAAACTTCTGATAGAATTTCATTTTGCATTTTCACTTACCTCCATAATTTCGATTGGGGTACAAATTTCTGGGCACAAGTAGCCTTTCGCACTACACACCTTGCGTACTAAAGGTTTCGTCGCAGGATTATCAATGTGACGGCAATTCCATGTTAGTAAGTAGTCTATGCCATGAACAGTAGCTGTTGCAATATGAAGTGCATCAGCTTGGGCTTTATCAGGAAGAGCACCTTGTCCTATCAATGTATCAGCTATCTGACGGACATCATCAGTAATTTTTAGTTCAGAGACTTCTTGGAGTAACTTAAGTCGTTTTGCTGCTACATTTGGATCTCCTGCGCTGGCTTCAGCAACCACCAGTTCAGAGGTGAAGAGATCATATTCGTTTCGCTTGTTCTCCCACCATTCAGATGTAATTTGCTGACATGCAGCAGTAAGCAAGTCTCGGCTTGGCTTAGCCGCTAAGTAACTAACAATTGAAGTTTCTATATATACACTAAATTTTTTCATGTATTCAACTTACTCCGTGACGGTTGAACATAAAATATCGTTTATTTCAAACACCTAACAAGTGATTATACAGTTCTGTATATCACCCAAATTGGAATGATATTCAGAAACTATATATTGACATTTTATCACAATTGTAGCAAAATGTCAAATAAAATTGTTGACAAAAACCAATGAATTTTGTATAATTCTAACTGGTTAAGTATACTTTTGGAATGATATACAGAAATAGGATAATTATTCATGATTAATCTCACTGATGAGTTGTTACCAAAGTACAGTTTATTTCTGACTAAAAAGTTGATTCCCATTTCTCTCCATAATGATTATAAAAAGTGGTTGAGATTCTATCTGGACTTCTGTCATAAATACCACCAGTCTTATGTAACCAAGGACCCTCTTTGGAAATTCATAGAAAAATTACGAGAGAGAAAACAGTCTGTTGAACAACAAAAGCAGGCTGAGCAATCTGTATCTTTTTATTACGAAATGTTGCAATCTAATATTAAAAATGAAACGGCTGATAATATAGCAATAAAAGCAGAATCCAGCTTTAATGCGACAACAGCAGGAAAGGTTTCAACGGACTTATCGCCAGAGCAAGTACTTACAGATTCAAAGTCCAATAGTAGTTCAAACGACCTTCTTATAGAATGGAAGAAGCTTCACGCGGATTTGGTCGCTGAAATAAAGGTACGGCACTATTCTCCAAAGACATTAAAGGCATATGCCATGTGGATAAGAAAATTCCAACTCTTTACTCAAAATAAATCACCTTATTTTTGAAAATTTCTGGAAGGTTTCTCGGATAACAAATTTGGTTCTTGAGGCAAGAAAGACAGAGACAGAGACAGCTATTTTAAGCATTCTGGATAATTCCTTGCTCAGACGAGGGGTAATGATAATCAATGGCAAGGTAGTAGAATAAGGAGCTATAAATGAAACGAAATATATACCTGATGATGAAACCACTTGAGGAAGCAAGGAATATCTGGCAGGCAAGGTGTGGTAACCTGAAGATAGACAAGGAATTACTTGCCGTAGAACGATCCATGAGTAGGATAACGGCTGAACCAGTTATAGCCAGAATATGTTCACCATCCTATCATTCCGCAGCCATGGATGGGATAGCAGTCAGGGCAGAAAGTCTCATCAATGCCTCAGAAACGACACCACGCTGTCTTATCCTGAACAATGATGCTGTCTTAATCAACACAGGTAACCCTCTCCCCCATGAAATGGATGCAGTAATCAAGATAGAGGATGTGTGTATGCAAAGTGAGGGAATCTCCAGTCTCCAATCAGTGGAGATAATGACCCCTGTGGTGCCATACCAACATGTACGCATGGTTGGGGAGGATATTATTGCTGGCGAGATGATATTGACCATAAATCATTCTATCCGTCCTCAGGATATTGGAGCCATGCTTGCTGGTGGCGTGATTAAAATATGGGTAAAGAAAAAACCGCAGGTGATTATTATTCCCACTGGTGATGAACTTGTTCCGCTTGGAGAACCATTAAAACGAGGACAAATCATTGAGTTTAACTCATCAATATTAAAGGCAATGGTTGAGGAATGGGGCGGGGAGGCGATTATTCATAAAATCGTACCTGATGATTACCAGATGATAAAGGATGCAGTAAAAGAGGCTGTGGCTAAAGCAGATATAGTGCTTATTAATGCTGGTTCATCTGCCGGTTCAAAGGATTATACCCCGCAGATTATTCGTGAGCTGGGAGAGTTGGTGGTGCATGGAGTAACAATGATGCCAGGCAAGCCTGTTGCCCTGGGGATAATAGCGGAAAAACCTGTGGTTGGCATACCAGGATATCCAGTTTCAGCCATGCTGGCCATGGAAGAGTTTGTCATGCCTGTTATCTGCCAATCGTTGTCTATGAAAGAAAAGCAAAGAGAGAAGATCCAAGCTGTCATTACCCAAAAGATTGCCTCAAGGCTTGGTCTGGAAGAATTTGTGCGGGTAGGTGTAGGGTATTTTCCAAAAAGAGATATACCTTTCGTGGCTGTTCCCCAGCGACAGGGTGCAGGTATCATCACCTCCATGGTCAAGGCTGATGGTATCCTACGAATCCCAAGGCTGTGCGAGGGATTGGAAGAAGGCTCAAAGGTTGATGTAGAATTATTAAGGACAAAAACTATGATAGAGTCAAATGTCATCCTTATCGGCAGTCATGATAATCTGCTTGACATATTGGCCAACTGCCTTTGCAAGCAATATCCACAGATGAGCCTTTGCGTGACCAATGTTGGCAGCCTCGGTGGCCTGCTTAGCTTGCGGCGAGGTGATTGCCATCTGACTACCTGCCACCTGCTTGATGAAGATACTGGTGAGTATAATCTGCCTTATATCAAACGATTTCTTCATGGAATGGATGTGTCCATAATCACCCTTGCCTGGCGGGAGCAGGGATTGATTATCCAAAAGGGTAATCCAAAGAATATCCATGTATTGACAGATTTAATCAGGGATGACATAGTATTTATCAATAGACAAAAAGGGGCAGGAACAAGGATTCTCCTTGACTATAAACTGAAAAAAGCAGGGATTTTAAGCAACAATATTCGTGGTTATGAGACAGAGGTTTTTACCCATATGGCTGTTTGTGCCGCTATAGAGGCTGGAACAGCTGATACAGGGCTTGGGATAATGGCATCAGCAGGTGTCTTTGACATGGATTTTATCCCCTTAACAAGGGAACGATATGATCTGGTTATCCCTGGCGAGAATCTCTCTTTGCCGGGTATTTCAGCTTTATTGGAAATAATTAATAGCCTTGAATTCCGAATACAAATAGCATCACTCAAAGGTTATGATTTGAATGAATGTGGGCGTGAACATGGTTTTACATCTTCCCATTCTGTTTCTCTATCCTTGTTGCCTCACTGAAACATTGTTCAACCCGCGTATGTTCCTTACCAGCCATAAGCAGATATGTACCCTTTGCCCTCCAGGCAGAGGCAAACTCAGGGGAAAGGTTAATGGCTTTATCTATACAGATGATAGCATCATCAATCTTTCCTATATTCCCCAGGGTTGTGGCTTTATTATACCAGGCAGAGGCATCTATTGGGTTTATTTTAATTGTTTCATCAAAACAATTGATTGCTTCTTGATACCTTTCCAGCTTAGTAAATACTAACCCCTTGTTATACCATGCCTTAGCATTTGCAGGATTTATGCGGATGGTATTTTCAAAACAATTCATTGCCTCCTCATACCTTTCAAACTGATACAGGATATTCCCTTTATTGTACCAGGCATTGGCATCGTTTGCATCTAATTTGATTGCCTCATCGTAATAAACTAATGATTCCTGAGGGCGTCCAAGTTGATATAGAATATTCCCCTTATTATACCAAGCATCTACGAAATTTTTGTCCAATTTAATAACCTCATCAAAACAAACATCTGCATCGCTATATCTCCCTGCTTCATATAATAAATTACCCCAATTATACCAGGCATCTGTATAGCCGGGGTTTAGTTTGACTACCAGTGAGTAACATGTGCCAGCATCCACAACCTTCCCAAGCTTGCTCAGGTTCACACCTTTGCCATACAGGGCATTAACATGCTGCGGATTTTTGGACAGGATATTTTCATAGCAAATCAAGGCATCATTATATCGACCCAACCTATAGAGGATATTCCCCTTACATATTAAGGCATCATCATATTTCGGGCTTATCCTCAGAGCCTCTTCAATACAAAGCAATGCCCCATTTAATTTATCTGCCTTTAACAAGAGCATAGCCTTTCTGTACCAGGCATTAAGATGCTCAGGTTTTATGGTCGTAACCTTATCATAACAAACAATTGCCTCGTCAAATCGGTTAAGCTTTTCCAGACTCTGCCCCTTATTATACCATACCTCTATATTTTCCAATTTCAACTCAATAGCCTTTTCATAATGGCTGATGGCATTTTTTATCTCACCCAATTTCTCCATTGCCATACCCTTGTCATACCATGCCTGAGCATAGGTTGGGTGATATTTTGTTGCCTCATCAAAGCAAGCAGCAGCTTCTTTAATCTTTCCAAACTCGTACAATATTGCACCCTTTTTATACCACGCTTTAGCATGGGATGGGTTTAGTTTGATCACCATGTCAAAACATGGCAGGCTTTGCTCCAATTTCTCCAGACTATATATCGTATCCCCCTTGTAATACCATGCCTCAACAAATTCAGGATTAATATCCGTAGCCTGATTATAGCAGGCAAGGGCATCGTCAAACATTTTAAGATTGGTATAAGCCATTCCCTTCTGATGCCATGCCAGCCAATCTTTAGGATTTTCCTTTAGTATCTCATTGTAACACTGGACAGCCTCATTATATTTCTCAAGTTCCATAAGAACATTAGCCTTACCAAATAATGCCTTCTCATCTTTTGGGTTATAACTAATTGCCTTAGCATAGCTTTCCACAGCATCCTGTTGTTTGCCGAGCTTGACAAGTGATATAGCTTGATAATGCCAAACCTCTCCATCATCAGGTTTAATCCTTAATACGGTTGCATAGTTTTCAACGGCATCTTTATCTCTGCCAATCTCAGCCAATTCCACCCCTCTCTTAAAAATAGCCTCTGTATTTTCAGGACATATTCGGATAACCGACTCGTAACATCCGGCTGCATCCTCATGTTTGCCCAGTTTGGTCAAAGCCAATGCCTTGCTCATCCATGCCGCAATATCATCAGGTTTTATCTTCAAGACCTCATTGTAACATTTAATCGCATCCTGAAACTTGTTTATGGTTGACAATGCCAACCCCTGGTCATACCATACAAGGGTATTTGATGGTTCAAGCAGTAAGACCTGTCTGTAACAATCAGCTGCTGCCTGATATTTATTCATTACTGTCAGCACCCTTGCCTTTCCAAGCAAGGCAAGGGTATCAGTTCCCTTTATCTTGATTGCCCCTTCATAACAGGTAAGTGCTGCCTGATACTGCTTCATTTCCTCCAATAATTGACCTTTTTTTAACCATGCCTTATAATATTCACCATCCAACTCAATTGTCTTGCCAAAGCATTCAATCGCTTTTTCATTTTCCTTAATCTCAGCCAATGCCACCCCATAGTTATACCAGGCATTGACATGGGATGGGTTCAGCTTGACAACCTGTACATAACACTCAATGGCTTGCTTGTGCTGAAGCATACCAGAGGAGATTACACCTTTATTATACCATGCCTTAATATGTTGATTATCAATTCGCAGAACCTCATTATAACAGGCAAGTGCCTCATCCATCTGACCAAACTGGTACAAAAGATTACCCTTATTATACCATGCATTTTGAGAATTCGGATTTAATTTAATGGATTCATCATAGCCGTTAATGGCATCCTGATACCTCTTTAACCTGCTCAAAGCCAATGCCTTATCATATTGGAGCTGTGCCTCTTGAGGTAATAGCCCAATTGCCGTATCATAACTCTTGATTGCTTCTTCATCCTGTTCAAGCCTGCTCAACACATCCCCTCGCCTCCACCAGGCAATGCCATTTAATGGGGATAGACTTGTTGCCTTATCCATGCATGGCAGGGCATCCTTATATCGCTGAAGGTTGATTAACACCATACCCTTTTTATACCAGATATTATCAGAATTGGGGCTCAGGGTCAATGCCTCATCAAAGCATTTTATAGCGTTTGAGGTATCTCCAGAATCAAGCAGAGCGTCTCCCCTTTCGGTCCAGCATAATATGTTTTTCGGGTCAAGTTTTGAGGCATTTTCATAGCAAGGGATTGCCTCTTTAATTCTTTTGAGATTATTTAGCATACTTGCCTTTTTATACCATGCTTCAGTATGGCTTGGCACAAGGGATATAACGCGATTGTAACAGATAAGTGCTTCCTCATACTGACCTGCCGTGGCATTGATATTGCCCTGATAATACCATGCCTCTGAAAGGGATGGGTCAAGCTTTACTGCCTGCTCAAGATACTGCATAGCTTTTTTACCCTCACCAATTTCACTAAATATAAGCCCCGCCCGATACCATGCCTCCACACTTTCAGGCTTAAAACCGGTAATCTGTTCATAAATATCAAGTGCCTCACTTGTCCTACCAAGTTTTAATAACACGCTTGCCTTTTGATATGAAGCGTCAAGACCGTCTTCCTTCAGCAACCTTATGGCTTCGTCAAAACAAATAAGGGCATCCTGATACCGTTCCAATCTGGTCAGGCTGACAGCCTTATTATACCACGCCTTACCGTAATTCAAATCCAGCAAAATTGCACGGTCGTATTCCTTGAGGCATTGATCATACAATTTTTGAGCAAGATAGATATTTCCAATATACAGGGATATACCCTTAGAGTCGAAAAATCCTATGCCTTTAGATCTTACTTCGCTCAACTCAAACAAGGCTTCCTTATACTCCTTGTTTGAATAATGAGTAAGCCCAATTAGAAATGTGGCTAACGTAGAAGCCCTTCCACAAATAATCTCACTCAAGGTAAAGCTATCAGCTCCACGAAGTTTGGAGGAAAATTCCTTTTGATTTATCAGCTCCATACCCTTTATCTCGTTTACGACCTTGAAATTAGGAATAAAAGCATCCTGTGTGGCAACAGGCACCCATCCCCAGACAACTAAGGATGCCCCCTTCGTTTTACCGATAGCAGCTGCTTCCATATCATTTTTGATTCGTTCCACGGTAATAGTCACTATCTCCGTCTCATTGAATTTGTTAAACTTTTCCTTTAACTCTCTGGCAATAAGTCCAGTTATTTCTCTACCAGCCTCTGATTCAAGGCTATCAGGTCCCTTCCCTATTTCAGAGACAGCAATAATAAACTTATTTTTCACCGGCACAGGAGAAGATACGACAGTATTTGTTGCTGCCAGTGATATGGTGGGTAATAAAATGAATAGAAACAAGAGTTGTTTAAGCATGAGAAATACCTCCGATTACTGGTTCTTGTTTTTTCCGTTGTTTTTGCTGGTACATTAATGTATCAGCAGTTTTCAGCAACTCCTCAAGGGTAGATGGAAAATTTGAATCGTATCTTGATAGACCTATGCTTATAGATAATTTACATGATCGATTTTTTTTGTTGCGCGTTTCTATTTCGTTTTGTAGCCTATATTTCACAGTTTGCACATCAGAACCAGGAACATCTAAGGCAAGAATAACGAATTCATCTCCGCCAAGGCGAGCAATAATGTCAGATGCACGAAATGTTCTTTTGAGGATAGTGGAAAATTCAACCAATATCAGATCACCTTCCTTGTGCCCAAAGGTGTCATTAACCATTTTCATATTATCAATATCCATAAACAACAATACCATTTCAAGCTTTTTTCGATGGGCAAACCTCAACTCCTGTTGAGCAAAGGTCAAAAATCCACGGCGATTATATAGCATGGTAAGTTCATCAAGAAATGCCAGAGACTTGAGTTCTAACATTGTTTTGTTCCGTTCAATAGCATAGAGCAAGGATCTTATCAATATTTTGCTATCTATTTCCCCTTTGATGAGGTAGTCCTGTGCCCCCTTTTCTACTGATTGGAGGGCAATTATCTCATCATCAAGAACAGTGAGAATGACAATTGGCACATGGTGTGCAGAAACGGATACCCTCAGGAATGTATCTAATCCATGGCTTTCTGGAAGTGACAGATCCAACAATATAATATCAACCTTTTCATTAGATAACAATTCTATTGCTGTTGAGATTTGATCGGTTGTTATTAAGTTAATCCGAACATCTTGAGCAGTGCTCAACATTTCTTGAATTATTTGGATAGTTACAGGGCTGTCTTCAATTAGTAATACAGTAATATGTTTTTTATTATCCATATTGCTCCTCTCCTCTGAATGAAGGGCGGGTTTTCTAATCCGCCAAATTGTGCGAAGGATAGAGAAATGACAGGTAACTACTCACCACAAAGGCACGAAGACACAAAAAGTTGATAAGTTGAATAGTTGATGGGTTGATAAGTGGATGAATTGATAGGAAATGTTTATGAATTATGAATCTGTGTTCCTT
>Ga0210023_1002016_pt1 | contig 13694 bp, 10 predicted proteins | sample CryGeymeta201524_FD_183987 | JGI IMG/M metagenome (GOLD analysis project Ga0210023, IMG submission 183987) | Groundwater microbial communities from Crystal Geyser aquifers in Utah, USA - Crystal Geyser metaG 2015-24 (SPAdes) (version 2) | ecosystem: Environmental > Aquatic > Deep subsurface >... | reverse complement strand
CCAGAAACAGCAATTTTCCGCCCCAGCCGGGATATTGCACAAGATAATGCTGGCCGCGAGCAACCGCGCCGGTGGCCAGCGCATAGGTAATGAGAAAAGCCTCGAACTTGGTCTTGATTACGAATAGCCGTCTGATTTTCTTCCACATGACATTTGATTAGCAAGCGTCGTGCCAAGTGCGGAAAACCGGCATTTCTGACAAAAAAACATGGTAAACTGTAAGTTAATTCGACAGTTGGAGAGAGCGATCAAGCTCCGTCAGGCCGCAGACCGCCAGAAGAGCCTCTCTCGCCCTGCCGATCGCATTAGCGAGTTGCGGATCCGACAGTTGATCAGGATTGATCGCTTTTGGCCACTGTTCGGTGACGACGGCGGAAATCGCGTCGAGCTTGGCCGGCGTTGCCAGAAAGCGTGGATCGACGGTCGCGGGATCCGCAACCACCCGCAAGCGCAGGCAGGCCGGGCCGCCGCCATTGGCCATGGATTGACGGACGTCGACCGGGCATAGCCGACGGATCGGTCCATTGCCTGCGACCAGATCCGTCAGATAACCCCAGACAGCCTCATTCTCGCGCGCCTCGCTGGGCAGGATCAGCGCCATGCCGGCTCCATCGGGCAGGGTCACCAGTTGCGCATTGAACAGATAGGATTTTATCGCGTCGGCCAGGCTGACCCGGCCGGCGGGAACGATGATGATTTCCGCTTCTGGCAGTTTGGCCCGGATCGCATCGTAAAGCGCATCGGGCTGTTCAAAGGCCTGTTCATGAGTGAACAACACTCGCTCGTTAGCCACGGCCACGACATCATTGTGAAATGCGCCCGCCGCGATCGCAATTTGTGCCTGCTGCGCAAATATTGCCCGGTCCGCGCCCAGACCATGTTTGCGGGCGACCGCTTTGCTGGCTTCGATATGCTGGCGAGCGGGAAACGGTCCACCACTTTTGCCATAGACAAATATCTCGACGCCAGGTGCGTCATGGCCGGGACAAAGCCGCATATGATTGGCAGCGCCCTCATCGCCGAATGGCGAAGGGACGGGCGCATGGATCGAAAAATGGTCGCGGTCCGCGAACGCCAGTTTCAGCAGTGCTAGCGTGCCCGGCCATTCGTGGCTGCGGTGCGGCATGGTTTGCAGATTGGCGACGGTGAGATGGCATTTGCCATCGGGAGCGTCCGGCGCAGGAGAGACGGTTGCGGCATTGGCGGCCCACATCGAAGAGGCGGAAAAGGCCGCCGCGCGCAAATGCGGCTCGGCGTCCGTCACGGTTGTCCCCAAACTTGTCAGCCAAGCTTCGTTCGGCCGATCCAGCGGCATGAAAAAGCCCTGCGCGAGACCAAGATCGAGATTGTGCCGCATCTTCGCGATGCCTTGCATTGCCGCTTCGCGCGGATAGGCCGTCTCTCCGGCGTTGGAAGAGGAGGCGATATTACCGAGGCTCAGCCCGGCATAATTATGGCTGGGTCCGATGATGCCGTCGAAATTGATTTCAACCAGCGCGCTCATCGCGGCACATGCCAAATCGTATCGCCGATGCTCAGTCCGATGTTTTCGGCAGCCTGCTGATCGATCGTTACTCCGTCGTCATATTCCGAGACCATTGCATAAGTCGCCTGGAATTTCTCCAGCGCACCACTCGATATGATCGATTTGATTTCGCCTTCCTTGATCGCCGTGATCACCGCCGATTTTGAATTGCGGACGCTGGTGACATCGTCGGTTTTCGCAATCATCGTCGGCCCGCCATCAAAAATATCGACATAGCCTTCATAGGAGAAATTTTCATTTTCCAGCATCCGCATCGCCGCCCGACCGCTGGTGTGCGGCACGCCAATCACGGTCCGCGCGGAATCGCTGAGCATGGCGGTATAGATCGGGTGTTTCGGCATCAGATCGGCGATGAATTGATTGCCGTGAATCGCGTTGAAATAATCGGCTTCCTGAAAGCTCATGCCGAAAAACCGGCCAGCAAGACCATCCCAGAACGGCGAGCCGCCGGCTTCATCGATAACGCCGCGCAATTCGGCAAAAATCTTGTCGCCGAAGCGGTCACGATGTTCCTTGATGAACAGGTAGCGGCTGCGGGCCAGCAACATCCCGAGACCACCGGCGCGTTCGCCCGGATGGAGAAACAGGCCGCCGACTTCGCTCGCGCCTTCCAGATCGGTGACCAGGCTGAGCATTTGGGCGCTGAACGTCCGGTCCAGTTCCTTGCTCGTCTGCGACAGGTTGCTCAGACGATAGGAATAGAAGGGCCAGGTCTGCCCAACCTTGGTGAATAGCTGTGAGGTACCGCGTACCGCTCCGGTCTCGACATTTTCCAGTACCATGATGAACAGGTCATCGCCTTGCTCCTCCGTATCGCGCTGATAGGCGCGTTCAGATCGCTCCAGCTTTGCCGTCAGTGACCCCCGATCGGCGGGCAGGTTGGTAAAACCGCCACCGGTCAGTTTCGCCATTTCATACAGATGCTGCAGATCATCGATCCGTGCCGCGCGTATCCGGAAACTCATAATCCTCCCTTTTCGGCGATCCGCATGATCGTCAGCGCCGATAATTGTGTCCGTTCGACCAGACTTTCCGTTATCAAAAATTCGTCGGAGCTGTGGATCGCTCCGCCTCTGACGCCCATAGTATCGACCACGGGAATACCGCAAGCCGCGATATTGTTGCCGTCACAGACACCGCCTGTGCCGCGCCAGTTGATATCGAGGCCCAATTCAGTACCGCATTGCTTGACCAGACCAAAAAGCTTCTGGGCCAGCGGGTCGATTGGTTTCGGCGGTCGCCCGAAACCGCCGTGGCAGTGGACGGCGAGGTCATGTTCCTTGGCGATTGTCTGCACCAATATATCGAGCGCCTGTTGCGCTTCACTTTGATCATTCAGCGATTTTGGCCGGAAATTTACCCGCAATATGGCATGATCGGGCACCGCGTTATTGGGCCCGCCGCCATCGATCTTCGCCGGGTTAACGCTCAGGCCTTCGCGGTGCAGCGCCTTCAATTGCAAAGCCATGTCCGCCGCCGCGATCAGCGCATTGCGCCCTTCATCGGGATTGCGCCCGGCATGGGCGCTCTTGCCGGTAAAGATGATCGAGAAATTGCCGCTACCGCCGCGCTCGCCAGCCAGTGTGCCGTCAGGCAGCGCGGGTTCGTAGGTCAGGGCAGCAGTTTTGCCTTGGGCCAACCGCTCGATCAGCGAAGCCGATGACCCCGATCCCACTTCCTCGTCGCTGTTGATCATCACATCATAGCCGATCCGGCTGGCATATCGGCTTTGCTCGAGCAATTGCAGCGCTCCGAGCATGACCGAAATTCCGCCTTTCATATCGGCAAGGCCGGGGCCATTCAGCACGCCGCTTTCCAGCTCTACGATCTGCTGAAACGAATGTTCGACCGGAAATACGGTATCCATATGACCGGTCAGCAAAATCTGGACAGGTGCGTCGGGGCGAACCGAAACAACCAGATGCTGGCCGCGCGCACCGCTTCGACCGGTTCCGGCTCGATCAGATTGGTATCTCCCGGCAAACCCGAAAAGGCATCGGCTAACAATCCTGCAACGGTCTTCAGGCCGTCAAGGTTGGTGGTACCGCTATTGGTTTCTGCCCATTTGATCGTGCGGGGTAATAGCGGCAAGTCGGTCGCTCGTTCCAGCGTGTTTTGTTCGGGTAAGGAATCTGTTTTCATCTGTAACCGATAGCATCTGTCGTCTTCCCATGCCACCCGCTCTGTTTCCGCGAAAAGGCTGTCCTACATGGGCGCTGGCCGTTATGATATTCGTAATTGCGCCGTACCTTTTCCAATGGAGCATCATATGTACCTGAAAAAAATCCCAGCACAGGGCGCTATTGGCGAAACCAGAGATTCCAAGAAAAAGCCGCCTTATTTTCAGAGCCTTTTGGCCCATTCTTTACAATTCACCGGAGGAAAAGGAAAAATTTTCATAACACTGTAAAGTTTGTCAAGATCATCTCCGGGAACGTCCGCTGTTTCCCTCCCATTTACAGCGCGAACAAGAGCCGCCATAGACGGCTGCGATTCCTCCCCGGAAAATTTTGAAAACTTGCGATGCACTTCGCAAGCGCCAGATAAATAGATTTGAACGAGGAAATATTATGTCCGAATATGTCAGCCAGAATGGCATCCAGATTGCCAGGGAACTGTTTGATTTTGTCAATGACCGTGCCTTGCCGGGAACCGGCGTGGACGGCGCAAAATTCTGGCAGGGCTTTGCAGAGCTGCTCGGCACATTCGCTCCCCGAAATGCAGAGTTGTTGGCAAAGCGGGAGAAGCTGCAGGCGCAAATTGATGCCTGGCATATCGAGCGCAAGGGGCAGCCGATTGATCAGGCAGACTATCAGGCGTTTCTCAAGGACATCGGTTATCTGGTGGAAGAACCCGGTTCTTTTGCCATCACGACCGAGAATGTCGATCCGGAGATCGCGACCATGGCCGGCCCGCAACTGGTGGTGCCATCGCTCAACGACCGCTTCGTCCTTAATGCTGCCAATGCGCGCTGGGGCAGCCTTTACGACGCCTTTTACGGAACCGACGCTCTGGATGCGCCACCAGCGAAACCGGGCGGTTACGATCCGGAGCGCGGCAGCCATGTGATCAAGGCGGCAAAGGCGTTCCTCGACGAAGCGGTACCGCTCGCAGATGGCAAATGGGCTGACCTGACCGATGTGAAGGGAAAGGGGATTCCGCTCAAAAATCCGGCGCAATATGTGGGAAAGAGCGACAAGGGCTGCCTGTTCCGTCACAATGGCCTGCATATCGATGTGATCTTTGATGCCGACCATCCGATCGGTAAGGACGACCCAGCCAATATCGCCGACGTCGTGCTGGAATCCGCGCTGACCACGATCATCGACATGGAAGATTCGGTTGCTGCGGTCGATGCCGAGGACAAGACGCTCGCCTATAGCAACTGGCTCGGCCTGATGCGCGGCGATCTCGATGCCTCCTTCGAAAAGGGCGGCAAGACCGTCGAACGCAAGGCCAATCCTGATCGGGATTATGTCGACGCGGACGGCAAGCCCTTCACCTTGCCGGGTCGCAGCTTGATGTTTGTTCGCAATGTCGGCCATCTGATGACCAATCCCGCCGTTTTGCTGGCCGATGGATCGGAGGCACCGGAAGGCCTGCTCGACGGCGTGTTCACCAGCCTGATCGCGATGCATGATATCAAGGGGCTGGGCCAGCTGCGTAACAGCCGCGCCGGCTCCATCTATATCGTGAAGCCGAAAATGCACGGCCCCGAAGAATGCGCCTTCACCAATGACCTGTTCGATGCGGTCGAAGATCTGCTCGGTCTCGACCGCAACACCATCAAGGTCGGGGTGATGGACGAGGAACGCCGCACCTCGGCCAATCTCGCTGCCTGTATCCATGCCGTCAAGGACCGGGTGGTGTTCATCAACACCGGCTTCCTCGACCGCACCGGTGACGAGATTCACACCTCGATGCAGGCCGGGGCGATGCTGGCCAAGGGCGATATCAAGAAGAGCGACTGGATCACCGCCTATGAACAGCGCAATGTCGCCATCGGACTCGCCTGCGGCATGTCCGGCAAGGCGCAGATCGGCAAGGGCATGTGGGCGGCGCCCGACATGATGGCCGACATGATGGAACAGAAGATCGGCCATCCGATGACCGGTGCCAACACAGCCTGGGTACCCAGTCCGACAGCGGCGACGCTGCACGCAATTCATTATCACCGGGTCAATGTCTTCGACCGGCAGAAGGAAGTGGCGGGCGAGGGCATCGCGCCGCTCGAAAAGCTGCTGACCATTCCGCTCGCCGATGGCCACAACTGGTCCGACGAGGAAATAGAGCACGAGCTGGACAACAACGCTCAAGGCATATTGGGTTATGTGGTGCGCTGGATCGACCAGGGCATCGGCTGTTCCAAGGTCCCCGACATCAACGATGTCGGCCTGATGGAAGACCGCGCCACCCTGCGCATTTCATCGCAGCATATGGCCAACTGGATGCTGCACGGCGTCTGTTCGGCGGAGCAGGTCGATGCCGCCCTGCTGCGGATGGCGGCCAAGGTTGATGGCCAGAACGAGGGCGATCCGCTTTACCGGCCCATGGCACCAAACCCTGATGACAGCCTCGCATTTCAGGCGGCTCGCGATCTCGTGTTCAAGGGCGTCGAACAGCCCAGCGGCTATACCGAACCGCTGTTGCACGCTTATCGGCGGAAGCTGAAAGCGGCTGGCTAGAGAGCCGGCGAAAGCAGTCGGGCGATCGCCACAAATTCGTTCACGCTCACCGTTTCAGGCCGTCGGGCGCTGTCGATGCCAAGTGCTTCCAGGGCTTCCAACGCTCCGACCAGCCCCTTGAGACTCTGTCTGAGCATCTTGCGCCGCTGCCCGAAAGCAGCTTGGGTGAGATCGGCCAGAACCCTGGGGCTAACGCCCTCTGGCTGGGCCTTGGGCACCAGGTGAACAATCGCCGACATCACCTTTGGCGGCGGCGTGAAGGCGGAGCGATGGACCGTCATCGCCAGCCTGGCGTCGCATCGCCATTGTGCCAGGATCGACAGCCGCCCGTAGGCCTCGCTGGCCTCGCGGGCGACGATCCGGTCGGCAACCTCGCGCTGGAACATCAGGGTCAGCGACTGCCATTGCGGCGGCCACTGCGGTTCGGACAGCCATTTGATCAGCAATGCCGATCCGACATTATAGGGAAGGTTGGAAACGATATGAAACGGGTCATCGAACAGGCCGGGCAGATCAATCTTCAGCGCATCATCATCAATGACGTCAAGCTGCCCCGGGAAATAGTCGCCCAGCTCCGCCAGCGCCGGCAGACAGCGGCTATCGCGTTCCACCGCAGTCACCCGCGCCCCGGCCTGCAACAGCGCCCGCGTCAAACCGCCCGGTCCGGGCCCCACTTCGAATACGCGCTGCCCGTCCATGTCGCCGGGTACTGCGGCAATCCGTTCCAGCAGCTGCATGTCGAACAGGAAATTCTGACCCAGCGCCTTGTTCGCGGACAGGCCATGTTTCTTGATCACCTCCCGTAGCGGGGGCAGGGTAACCGGCGGTTTCAATGGCCGTAAATCTGGCGGTTGCTGACGGCGGTGGCGGCCATCTGGATGGCGGCAATCATCGACCGCGGATCGGCAATATCTTGGCCGGCAATGTTGAACGCGGTGCCGTGATCTGGCGACGTCCGAACAATCGGCAGGCCCAGCGTGATATTGACGCCGTCAAAAAAATGCAGCGTCTTCAACGGAATCAAGGCCTGATCATGATAGGGACACAGAGCAACATCAAATTTGATCCGTGCTTCTTCGTGGAACATGGTGTCGGCGGGAAGCGGATCGGTTATATCCATCCCCTGCTGACGCAGTTGGTCAATCGCGGGCTGCATGATCCGCTGTTCTTCGTGCCCGAGATTGCCAGATTCGCCAGCGTGCGGATTAAGTCCGGCAACCGCGATCCGGGGTTTCTCGATGCCAAAATTCCGGGTCATCGCTTTCTGGGCGGCGAGCGCGCAGGCAATCACCAGCCGCTCGGTCAAATAGTCCGGAACATCCTTCAGCGCGATATGGGTTGTCATCGGAACCACGCGCAACGTCGGTCCCGCCAACATCATCACCGCATTTTCCCTTGCTATACCGCAGCGTTCTGACACGAATTCGGTCTGACCAGGATAACGAAACCCAATTTTGTAGAGCTGCGTTTTGGATACCGGCGCGGTGACGACGGCTCCAGCATCTCCAGAACGGGCCAGCCCGCAGGCAATTTCAAGGGCGTGCAGCGAACATTGCGCACTGTCCATGGTCGCTTCGCCCGGGCGTGCGGCCGCCGCCTCATGGATATGGAGCACCGGCAATGCTCGGTCGAACGCGTCGGAGGCGTCGACCGGCTGGTCAATTTTCTGGACCGGAACGCCAGAAAGATTCTCAAAGTCGGCAAAATTCCCGATGGCAAAAAACGGCTTCAGCCCTGCTTCAATCCGTTGCTTCCAGCTCTTTCCGATGATTTCCGGCCCGACGCCAGCGGGGTCCCCGCAAGAAATGGCGAAGGGCTTGGCGTTCCAGTCAGCCATTAATTATATTCGATGATGGCGTCGCGTCTCAGATCGCGCAGATATATTTGCGCTCGTTTGTTGACCCGGTCGTTTTCCAGGCGAGACATGATCGCGTCAAAGGACGGTGCCGCAGCGGTCTGCGGGTCGTCTCGTCCACAAAGGATTAGTACGCGCACGCCATCTTCGACCGAACCAAATGGCTGGCTCGCCTGACCGATTTGCAGCTCTGCGATCGCGCCCTGTAGGGCGGCAGGAAGGTCCCGCAGCTTGACCTGATCGTTGTCGACGACACTGGCTCCCAGCCGAGCGGCCACTTCATTGGCAGCGCCACAACCTTTGATGCCCTGGGTTGCCGTAGCGAATTTTTCCGCTTGCGCGGCAGCTTGGGCTTCGGTGATGCCTTCAGGAAAACCTATCGCCAATTGCTTAAGGCTGAGCAGCGCATTGCGAGGATCCGCTGTAAGCACCTGCCGTGAATCAATCAGATACAGAATGGAGAAGCCGCCGGGCACTTCGACGGGGCCGACAACCTGTCCGACCTGCATCTGCTCTGCTGCATCCGCAAGGGATTGCGGCAATTGAGCGGGACGAACCCAACCCAGGTCGCCGCCGGTCGCCGCCGTAGACGCTTCTGAAAACTGCCGGGCATAGGCGACAAACGAACCGCCGGCGCGGATCTGCTCCAATATCTTGCGCATATTTTCAGCAACTTGTGGCGCGGTTTCCTGAGAGGCCGACATATAGATTTCGCCGATGCGAAATTCGCTGGTGCCTTTGGAGGCGTTTAAACGTTCGATGATGGCGTTAACTTCTTCGTCGCCGACATTGATGAACGGCTGGATATTCCGGCGGAGCAGGCGGCTCCATGCCAACTCCCCTCGGATCTGGCGTTTCAGCGTGTCGGTGGAGGAGCCTTGAGTACGTAGATATTGATCGAACGCATCGAGATCCTGTTTGAAATTCTGCTCGGCTACTTGGCGAAAAGTGGCTTCAACTTCTTCGTCTGTAATATTGATTTCGTTGGCGGCCGCTTCCTGAATTTGCAGTGTTTCATCAATCAGATTTCGCAAGACCTGAAGCCGCAGACGTTGTCTCTCCTCTTCGTCAACTTCGCCGCCGTTCGCGGCCACAATCAGCGCGAGGCGTTGGCCGACATCAGTTCCGGTAATGATATCCCCGTTAACAATCGCTGTGGCACGGCGAACGTTGGGATCATTCTTTCCAAATATGGTCAATTCGTCAGGAATATCCAGTCCGGTTTGGGGCAACGAAGCATCCGCGACCGTTTGGCTGACGGATGGCGCAGCGGCTGCAATAGCAAACGCCGCAGTCAACATTGCCTTGGTTTTGAAACCTTGGATTTTCATACTGAATAAATTCATTTCTTGTTTCTTCTCAACTACAAAGAGTAAATCTGATGCAGCAAATAGCAAATATCTGCTGAACCCAATATGAGCGGGCCAACCCGTGTGAAAGCCCTTTACACGCCCAGATTGCGCAAGGCCAGCCGGAACAGAAAAGTACTGCCGCGCCGCGCATCACCGGTATTTTCATAATCATAGCGCCAAGTCACACCCATGGAGAGACAACCGTCGTCATAGGCGACGCCGAGGCGGTGCCGCACTGGGTCGTAGCCATCGGCCACCGAAATCGGATCCTCGCTGCGATCGGTAAGATCGATAATCGCCGAGCCAAAAACGGACCAATAATTATCGATCTGATAGCGTCCGCCAACCCGAACCTCTTCGCGGTCCCTAAGATCCTCTAGTTGTGGCCCGATATTGCGGTTCAGGCGGAGATAACCGATTTGCGCATACGTACTCTTGGAACCAACGGTCGCGTCGATCTCGTTGCGCCGTATTGCCAGATTATCCTTGTCGAGGCGGTAACGGTGGGTGAATTTTACGATATCCTTGAACCGCACGTTTGTGCGGCCGACGATATCGGAAAAACGATCGGACAGGCCGGTGCCTTCCGGAACGATGTTATTGTTGTTTTCCAGCCGGTAGCTCTGGCCGACGATCATATTCACCTGGAGGTCTGGCCGATTGATTTCCCATTCCATCCCATAAGTCGCGCGAACATTGTCCTCATAGCGATCATAGCCGGGAAAACGGTTGAGAGCGAAGAGATTGCTGTCTTCCAAATCAACCGCGCGGGAATCTTCATTGGGTACTGACAGATTGGCCAAGCCGGGTGTCGCCACGATCTGAAAGCGCGGCGTGATCGTTTGCGTGCCGCCAAAGGCTTCCCCGATTAGCGGCCACTTCACGTCAACGGCAGCGGTAGCGATTGCACGTGCTTTCCAGCCGCTTTGACCCCGATAAATGGCCGTTTCATTGAGCGCATTATCATCGCTATGATAAACATCACCGCGGACCAAGCCGGTCAAGGTGATTTCCTGGCCCCAGTCGGTCAGCTTGCGCATGTCCCAGCGGGCCGAGCCAAATGCGCGTTGTGTATCCTGTCCCTCGCTGCGGCCAATAGCCAGGCTGTTTGCCTGCACCTCAAGCCGCCCACCCAGAACCGGGTCGTTGAAGCGCTTGCGATAGTCTATTACCGGCAGCGCTACCGGAACGCGGTTTTGCGGATCGTTTACCCGCAACGTCTGGAATGCCCAGCCGGCCAGTGAAAAATAGCTGCTATCGCTCATCCGTTCGACATTGATGGTGGAGCGAAGAGTATCGTCATCGCTAATGTCGTACCGCCGCAGAAATGTGCGATCGGAGACAATACGGGCCGATTGCGAAACTGTCCATTTGTGGTTGAGCCTGAACCGGCCGCTGGTCGCAAAATAGCCGCGGAAATCTTCTTGGGCATTGGCCACGAGCTGAGAAGCACCGGTCGGAATGCGGGAGCCATAGGTGGCATAGCCGGTCAGTTGGAACGCACCCTTTTCATCCAGATTGCGGAAGGTCCCGCTAACCAAGGGGGCCACATCGGTAAAAACCTGGGTTGTAACGGTGGCATCCTGATTAGGCGCGATGCTGAAATAATAAGGCACGGTCACGCCGACGCCGTTCACCGTATCAAATTTGATGTCGGGCACGAGCACACCGCTGCGATTTTCGTCGCTAACCGGGTGTGACAGGCCGGGCAACGGAATGACGGGTAGTCCAAAAATCTCAATACGAGCGCCTTGATATTTTACCCGTTTCTTGACCGGATCATAGATGACCTTGACGGCCTTTATCTGCCAGCTCGGATTTTTAGGACAGCCGTCTTCGGTGGTTACCGCACAGGCTGTATAGGCGGCATTGTTAAGCTCCAGCGTGCCGTCGGCGAAGCGCTCGCTGCGCCGTGCGGCCAATCGGCTGCCATCCTCCAGCACGAGCAGCAGATTATCGACGGCACCATCGCGCAGGCTGTCGGTCAGTTCAATGCGGTCGCCATAGGCGACATCACCGTCCGGACTGATCGACCGGATATTGCCTTCCGCCACAACCGCACCGCTTTTCCGATTCCACACCACCTGATCGGCACGCAAACTATATCCGTCACGATTGAGAACGACATTGCCCGTGGCGGTGACGAAATCATTTTCAAAATCATAGTCGATGTTGTCGGCGCTAAACTCGATCTCATCATCTTGCCGGTCAGGTGCAACAGCGGCGTCGCTTTGCGATTGGGCCATAGCGGACGCAGGCGCGACCGCGGCCAAAGATAGAGTGAAAAGGGCGAGTGAGGATTTCATCGACTGGCTCAACCTACTTTTAGCCCCATTTTGGACGGCATGAAATATAGCATGGTCCATCTTCCGATCGCCTATTGCACCTGTTTGCCCAGTCTGCAAATTTTCTTTGCCAGATTCTGATGAACAGGTGCTTGACCAGAAAACCAAGACGGTGCAGCAACGCCGCACGATAGGATAAAAGTGGATCCGATCATAAATTGAGTCGGACCGGTGAGTGAATCACTGAAGCTTTTCACTCCTCCAAACACAAGAACAAGGACAGTTTTTCGATGAAATTCAACTTTGCCAGTCAGCGGCCCGCGGATGCCGACGCGATCATTTTTGCCATCACCAAGAATGGATTTGACGATTTCGACCTTAAACTCGAGCAAGCGAAAACGGTAAAGGCAGGGGCAAAAGCGGCGCGGTTTGAGGGGAAGCTGGGCGAGGTATTTGAGATTTTCGTAACCGAAGCGGATAAAGTTCTGCGGGTGGTGTTGACCGGATTGGGCAAAGCCAAGGCCAAGGATGCGGAATCTGCAGGCGGGTCAGCGATCGCCAAGATCCTGGCGTCCGGAGCCAAGCACGTGATCGTTGATCCGTCGGGTCTTGACGAGGAACATCTGGCAAAGCTGCTATTCGGGGCCAAGTTGCGCAGCTGGCGGCATGACAAGTACCGCACAACCATGCCGGAAAAGCAAAAGGTCACGCTTGAGCAAATCACGATACTCGATCAGGATCTGGAAACCGCCAAAGTCTGGCAGGACCTGTCGGCCGTTGCTGATGGCGTTGCCCTGACCCGCGAGCTTGTCGCAGAGCCGGCCAATGCGATCTATCCAGAATCTTTCGTTGCTCGCTGCGAGGAATTGAAGGACATGGGCGTAGAATTCACCGTGCTCGGCTGGGACGAAATGGAGAAGCTTGGCATGGGCGCTTTGCTCGGCGTGTCGCAAGGGTCCGAGCGGCCACCGCGGTTGCTGGCGATGCGCTGGGATGGCACCAATGGTGAGCAGAAAACGCCCTTGGCTTTGGTGGGCAAGGGCGTGACGTTCGACACCGGCGGCATTTCCTTGAAACCCGGCGCCGGCATGGAAGAGATGAAATGGGATATGGGCGGAGCGGGAGCGGTCGCCGGAACCATGAAGGCGCTCGCTGGCCGCAAGGCCAAGGCGCATGTCGTCGGCGTCTGCGGGCTGGTCGAGAATATGCCCGACGGCAAGGCACAGCGCCCTGGCGACGTCGTCACCAGCATGAATGGCCAGACCATCGAAGTGATCAACACCGATGCCGAAGGGCGACTGGTCTTGTGCGACGCGATGCACTGGACACAGGAAACATTCAAACCGGACGTATTGATTGACCTGGCAACCCTGACCGGCGCGATGATCATCGCGCTGGGCAACGAACATGCCGGTTGCTTCAGCAATGATGACGATCTCGCCGATGACCTGCTCGATGCGGGCAAGGAATCCGGCGATCCGCTCTGGCGGCTGCCGGTCGGCCCGGCTTATGACAAGCTGATCAATTCGCCGATCGCCGACATGAAGAATGTCGGACCGCGCGGTGCTGGTTCGATTACAGCGGCGCAGTTTCTCAAGCGTTTCGTCAAGGATGGTGTCAAATGGGCGCATCTCGATATCGCCGGTATGGTCTGGGCCGACAAGCCGAGCCCGGTCTGGGAAAAAGGCGCGACCGGCTATGGCGTGCGGCTGCTCAACCAATATGTCGCCGATCATTGCGAAGATTGATTCGGTTGCACCAATGCGGCGCTTGACACGAAAGTTGGGAAGTTGTCGCAGTGCGGATTGATTTTTACCATCTGACCCGGGATCCGGCGGACAAGCTGGTGCCGATGCTGGCGAGCAAATCGCTGGAGGTTGGCAAAAGGCTGTTGCTGGTGGCGGAGGACGAGGCGCGCCGGACGGCGCTCAGTGATTGCCTGTGGAGCGCTGAGCCAGCCAGCTTTCTCGC
>Ga0210023_1002007_pt1 | contig 13720 bp, 13 predicted proteins | sample CryGeymeta201524_FD_183987 | JGI IMG/M metagenome (GOLD analysis project Ga0210023, IMG submission 183987) | Groundwater microbial communities from Crystal Geyser aquifers in Utah, USA - Crystal Geyser metaG 2015-24 (SPAdes) (version 2) | ecosystem: Environmental > Aquatic > Deep subsurface >... | reverse complement strand
GCCCCTGGAAAGCTTTTAACCTTTTTTCTTTAAGGAGGTAACCTTATGGTAAAGTTAATAGGGGCACTCGTTTCCGGTTTTTTTCTTTTCAATGCGATACCTCATCTGGTTCAGGGGATATGCGGCAAGCGCCATATGACACCCTTCAGTCGGGAGTCGGCTGCGGTGGTAAATGTCATCTGGGGATGGATCAATATCATCCTGGGGGTGTACATCGGGTCAATCTCCTGGCCGAAGGAGGGATGTAACTTGCTATGGTGGGGGATATTCGCCTTGGGAGGCTTGATGATTTCCCTTTACCTTGCTGTTTTCTGGTCCAATCCGGATGCCAGGTTGCCCTGGCATAAGAAGTAGAGATAGACTGAAGGCTTTTCGAGATGTTTTATAGCCTTCAGCCTTCAGCCTAAGCACCTGAAAGGAAGGAAGGAGAGACACCATGGAGGACAAATCCATAGGAATGACGAGAAGACTGGCAAAATTTATCGTGGGCACAAATGCCCCGGAGATCCCGGTCCTGGCTTACGAACATGCTAAGATAGCCTTAATGGATTGGTTCGGGGTCACGATGGCGGGTAAAGAAGAGCCTCTGGTAACCAAGTTGCTTAAATATGCCGATCTTATGGGGGGAAAAGAACAGGCGACTATCTTGGGCTACGGGATAAAGAAGAGCGTGGCCCAGGCGGCGCTCGTCAATGGAGCGGCATCACATGCCCTGGACTATGACGATAGTTTGCTATCCTTTCTGGGGCACCCTTCGGTTACCCTCTTTCCAGGGCTGCTTGCCCTCAGCGAATGGAAGGGGAAAAGTGGGACCGATTTCCTGTCGGCCTACCTCATCGGTCTCAAGGTCGGGGTTACTGTTGCCTCCTGTGCCGGGCCCGAGCATTATGCGACAGGATGGCATGCCACCTCCACCATGGGGCACCTGGCCGCCGCTGCGGCATGCTCCCGCCTCTTGGGGCTTGATGAGCAACAAACAGTTTATGCCCTGGGGATCGCGGGAACGCAGGCTTCGGGCTTAAAGAGGGTATTTGGCACCATGTGCAAGCCCTTCCATGCCGGCAGGGCGTCGGAGGTCGGGGTGATGTCCTCCCTGTTAGCCGGTGATGGTTTTACCTCTGCCGAAGATATCCTTGAGGGGCCCGGTGGATTTTTTGCGGCCATGAAGGGTGCGGTAAATGAGGACGTACTTTCGACACTCGGAAAGACATGGGAAGTGGAGAATCTGGCTCAGAAGTACCATGCCTCCTGTCATGGCACACACTCACCGATCGAGGCCGCATTGTCAATTTTTCAGAAAGAGGGTTTATCTATCCCGGAGATTAAAGCGATAACAGTTCATGTGAATCAGTTGATGCTTAGTGCGGCCCATATGACAGATGCGAATACGGGACTTGAAGGCAAGTTTTGCATTCCTTACTGCGTAGCCAATGCCCTCCTGCGGGGAAACACGGGGATGCAGGCCTTTACAGATGATAAAGTAGCCGATCCGGAAGTGAAGGCGCTGATGAAGAAGATCTTCTTACAGTGCGATTCACAAATCCCGGCGGTATCGGCTGAGGCCAGGGTGGAAATAGAGACAACGGCGGGCAGGAAATATTCCGCCCTTTCCGATGTCATGAAGGATGTCCCGGAGCTTAAGGTAAAAAGGGTCAAGATAAGAAGCAAATTTACCGACCTCTGTAGTACTGTCCTCGGTGATCAAAAAACGAAAAGGCTGGAGGAGATTATTCTCTCGCTGGAAAAGATGGAAAACATGACGGCCTTCGTCGCTCTTTTATGAGGAGAGTACAGAAGGGCAAAATACCGTGGGGTTAAGGATAATAAATGGCGGCATTTTCACGTTGTAATATCGCAACGCGAAAAAAATCCTTGACATTAGAAAATAACTTTACTATCTAGAACTTAAGAAAAAGATTTTCAGGGTTCAGAGGTATTTTACAGTATTTCTGAAGGTTAGGATAATCGGGCCGTTATCCGAAAGCGAATTTCGGGTAGCGGCTTTTTTTATTGTCTGAAGAAAGACCCTTGTGAGAATTTTTGAAGAGATACTAACACTTATTTTTCGGCAACAACATTTGAGGAGGTGAATTATATGCAAAAGCAAGGTGAAGAGAAAACGAAGAAACCATATTTAGCGCTTGTTTTCTTTATATTGGCGTTCATAATCATGCTCTTGGCAGTGGTCTTCAAGAACAAGATATTAGCGTATTTTGGTTACCGCTATCTTACTTGCCAATAACGCCTTTTTCTTTCATTGCTTCCATATCCTGATTGCTATATCCCAGACCACTGAGGATTTCTTCCGTATGCTGGCCTAAGACAGGCGAAGGTGTCCTTATTTTTGCCGGTGTTTCGGAGAACTTAAAGGGAAAACCGACCGTTAATAGTTCACCCTCCACGGGATGCTCCGACTTCAGTAACATTTCTCGATGTTTGATATGGGGATCAGCCATTAGATCTTCTATATCATTAACCTGGGCATAACATATATCCTTTCCCTCCAGGAGATCCAGCCATTCTTTTCTTGTCCTGGTAAGAAAGACCTTATTGAGTTCAGCCATGGCCTTTTTCTGCTTTTCTCCCACGGCAAACTGGTATTCGCTCAAATCCTCCCTACCAATGAGTTTCAGAAGATTAATCCAGAACTTTTCCTCAATGTTACCCAGGGAAATAAACTTTCCGTCCTTTGTCTTAAATACGTTATAACAGGGTGTCTCTCCCGCGATGCCGAGTATCTCTGAACCTTGAGGCTGTTGACTGGCGATATAGTTGGCAATATTGACCATATTGTAAGATACCATACAGTCAGTCATGGATAGCTCTATATACTGACCTTTCCCTGTTTTATTGCGGGAGATGATGCCTGCCAGGATGGAAAAGGCGGAAAATATCCCGATGCTCATATCGGCAATAGGAATGCCGGGAATAACAGGCGCTCCTGTATGCCGTCCCGTGGCTTCCAGGATGCCGGCCACGCTGATATAGTTCATGTCGTGCCCCGGTCTCGCGCTATATGGCCCGTCCTGGCCGTAACCTGTGGAGGAGCAGAAGATAAGTCTGGGATTTATCTCTTTGAGGTTTTCATAACCCACCCCTAATTTCTTCATCACCCCGGGCCGGAAACTCTCAAAGAGGACGTCATATTCTTTAACCAGCTTGCGCAGTATTTCCTTAGCCTTTTCATCCTTTAAGTTTAAGGTCATACTCTTTTTGTTGCGATTGGCCATTAAGAATACGGCATTTTCCTTCTTCAACTTGGGAGGCAGCCATCTCATGTAGTCCCCTAATCCTGGTTCCTCTATCTTCAGGACTTCCGCTCCCAGATCGGCCAGCATCATGGTGCAGTAATTAAAGGGAAGCAATCTGGAGAGGTCCAGGATCTTTATCCCTTCTAAGGCAAGAGTCATTTTCGATTCCTTAAAATTTATGGAGAGAGCTCTGAAAATTTACTTTTCAGAGCTCTCTAACCCGTTTCACGCTTTTTTTATTTGAGGCCGGCAATGCTGATGCTGATCAGGTTCATCGCCGGGAACCCGCCCATATTATGGGTAAGCCCGATCCTGGGATCCTTGATCTGTCTTTCTCCCGCCTTTCCTTGAAGCTGCTTATACATCTCATACATCATCCTCAAGCCGGTGGCCCCGATGGGATGGCCGAAACACTTCAAGCCTCCATCGGGCTGACAGGGGATCTTCCCGTCCAGATCGTAGAACCCGTCCCTAACATCATCTCCCGCTTTACCCCGCGGTGATATCTGCAGGTCTTCATAGGTCACAAGCTCAGTGATGGAAAAGCAATCATGGACTTCCATCATGCTGATCTCTTCCCGCGGATTCTTTATCCCTGCCTCCTTATACGCCCTTGCAGCCGCATGGACCGCTGTCTCGACGTAGGTTCCATCCCACTTTGTGTACATCATTTCTTCTCCGGAACTTATTGCGATCTGGAGGGCCTTGATATAGACCGGGTCAGGTCTGAAGTTCTTGGCCATATCGGCGCGGCAAACGATCGCTGCCGCCGCCCCATCACTTACCCCGCAGCAGTCGAACAGACCGAGGGGCCAGGCGATCATTGGGGCCTTCAATACCTGTTCTTCTGTGACCTCCCTTCTCAGGTGGGCCTTCGGATTCTTTGCTCCGTTTTTATGACTTTTTATTGATATCTTTGCCAGTATCTTTTTGCCTTCCTGAGGATCTATACCGTACTTGGCAAAGTATCTCGTCGCCATCATGGCAAATCCACCCGGTGCCGTCAACCCCGGCATAATGAGCCTGTTTTTTACCCCCATCATTGTAGCCATATCTGGGAGACCACCATAACCGGTATCCTTCAGTTTTTCACAACCCAATGCCAGGCATATATCGTACGCCCCTGAGGCGACGGCATAAGCAGCGCCACGGAGAGCTTCCGAACCGGTGGCACAGAAATTTTCCACCCTGGTTACCGGAAGGAAAGGTAACTTCAAGGCCAGACTCAGAGGTGCTGCAGATAGTCCCACATTTACACTATCGAAGCAAGACCCAAACCAAGCGGCCTGAATTTCCTTCCTGTCAATTCCCGCATCTTCGATGGTTTCTTTAAACGCTTCCACCATCAGGTCTTCTGATCCGGCATCCCAGCGTTCACCGAACCTGGTACACCCCATACCAATGATGGCAACCTTATCTTTTATACCTTCCGCCATTTTTTCCTCCTTTTCAATAGTTATCGGTAGAGTTATCGGTCACGAAATTTTCCCTCACGTTCTATTCTAGAACAGGTACCGCTTTCCAAAAGTAACCATGGACACCCTTCTCTTCATCAACGTATTTCTTACGGAAACTCATTTCAACAGGCATATCAACCTTGACAGCTTCCTGATCGGCATCGGTGATATCGAACCAGTACCTTCCTCCCCCATTAAAGTCTACAAAGCCGTAAATTGCCGGTGGGTTTAGACTAAAGGCCAATAAGTCAGCCGTATAGGTGAACAGGGTTCCCCTTTTATCCGAGAAAGGATAGTCTTCCATCTGATCCATTGTCTTGCAATCGGGGTTAACGCATATTTTCTGAGATGGAAATTGCGGAGTGCCACAAGCCTTACACCTTGAACCGCAGAGAGCCAATATCTGTCTACGGGACCTCCATAACTCTGAAATGGCCGTTGCACCCATTATTTCTCCCCGGATCCCCTTTTCTACCGGGAGGACATTACGAAAACTGATAAATTTTTCGTAGTTCTTCAACTCTCGTCTCATGGCAAGATGTTTCTTAATCCCCCGCCTTTTACCCTTTACCTTCTCAATCTCATCGGTTACTTTAAACAACAGGGCATCACTGCCGTTGCCAAAGCTTGCAACGACAATGTTATCGCCCGGTTTGGCATCCTCAAGGGCAGCGACCAGCATCATCAGGGGACTGGCCGTGCCGGTATAGCCCACGTTACTTACCATGTGATCCTGTATCTGCTCGGGATTCAATCCTAATTTCTTCCCGATGCTTTTATGGTCCCCTTCGTAGAGACAGGGATAGGCTACCTTGGCTATATCTTTTACATCTAATTTACATTTCTTGGCCAGACCGGAAATAGCTTCCATAATAAACTTTGCGTAACCGACATCTCTTATGAACCTATCCTCCCACTGGCGATCAAATGTTTGCCCATCCGCTCTCCAGTGGTCCACAAAATCGTAGGAAACCGAGCAGGAATCAACAAAACCAGCAATAACGTTACCCTCGCCGACAGTTAAGGCTGCCGCGCCATCTCCGAAGATTTCCTCCTGGGCGCTTCCTGGTTTGCCTATGCGGCAATCAGCAGTGCATACCATGGCGTTCTTAGCGGAACCTGCCTTCAGGGCATCGAGCGCTGAGAGCAGGGATGTAGTTCCGGATTTAATAGAGCCGGTAAAGTCTGCGGTCCGTATATCGGCGCGGAGATTAAAAGCGGTGGCGATTATCTCGGCAGACTGTCTCTCCTTGTATGGGGAAGTGGTGGTGGCGAAATAGAGGGCGTCCATTTTCCCCCGATCCATACCTTGCAGGCAGTCTATACCTGCCGCTACCGCCATGGTTATACTATCCTCATCAAAATTGGCTACTGCCTTCTCTCCCGCCATGAAAGTCCCCGGATTTAACCAACCCATGGCCTTGTAAACGACTCCTCTGTCTATCCGATACCTGGGAATATAGGCACCGTACGAGGTTATACCTACCATATCAAAATCCTCCTTTTTTGTAGTCTGTTTGGCTGTTTGTACTTATGGCTTTTGTATCGTACTTTGTGAATACTACTTCTTCTCCGGGAGATGCGCCTCAAAAGAACCGGCGATTAACAGTTCCTCTTTCTGATCCCTCGCAAAGACTTCACCACGGATGATGTTGTTGCCCCCCTCCTGTTTTTTATCAGTCAGTTTGCCCGTAACGGTAACTGTCTCGTCGAGCCTCGTCATACCGACAAAACGTACATTAAATTTGCGGAGGTATTTCTTGGGTATCCAGCCTGCAAGAGCCTGGCCTACAAACCCCATCACCAGCATCCCGTGGGCAATCTGACCGCCGATCCCTACCGCCTTGCCGACCTCCGGGTCAACGTGAAGGGGGTTGAAATCACCGGAAGCGCCGGCATATTTCACCAGTTGCATGTGTTCCACCGGCCCCTTGACTAATATGGGCATCTGATCCTTTACGTTGATATCCTGAAAATAAAGTTCTTTCGCCATCGTCCATACCTCACTTTCTCTCCACAATAAGTGCGTTGGCCTTTAAGACCGGTTCATTTCTCTGGTTCGTATAGATGGTCTCCAGTTTAACAAGGTCCATGCTTCCGGATCTGCCGGATTTCTCATCAATGGAAACCACCCTTAGCTTTCCCGTCAGGACGTCTCCAGGGTATATCTCCTGAAGATACTCGTATCCTTCCTCTCCATGAAGGACCATGGCAAAGTTGATTTTCAAATCAGTGATGATATTGAGCAGCATATTCGACCAGTTCATGGGTAAGGTAGCAAAAGTAGGGAAAGCGGGGATGTCCTTATACCCCTCTTTTATTGCTGCTTCCCTGTCCAGAAAGATCGGATTATCATCTCCTATTGCCTGAACCAACTCCCGCATCTTGCCCCTCTCCACCTCATAGGTAAAGGGGGGAAATTCATGATTAATTTTAGATCTGTCCGCCATTTTAACCTCTCCTTTCCGATTGATTTAATCCCTAGAAGGAACCGGTTAGAAAATAATCACAAAAATTGGAAATAGGCAAGTGATTTTTTTAGGCGGTGAATTTGAGTTTTCCTTGACCATGAATCAATTAAGCTGTAATATTACTTTTAAGATGATCAGGGAAGCTATTGAAGAGGTTGTAAACAAGGAAAACATAAGAGAACCTGAGATGATGGCGGTGATGGGTGAAATTATGGAGGGAAAGGCTACCCCTGCCCAGATTGCGTCCTTTATCACTGCCCTCAGGATCAAAGGGGAGACGATTGAAGAGGTTACCGGTGCGGTAAGGATCATGAGGCAGAAGGCGACAAGAATCAACGCCGGCTCTTCGGTTATCGTGGACACCTGCGGGACGGGAGGAGACGGAAAGAATACCTTCAATATCTCGACAACAGCAGCCTTTGTGGTTGCGGCAGCGGGACTCACTGTGGCAAAACACGGCAACCGGGCGGTATCCAGCGGCTGCGGAAGCGCCGATGTCCTGGAGGCCCTGGGAGTTAATATTAATGCTGGTCCGGAAATTGTGGAGGAATGCATCCAGCAAATTGGGATCGGTTTTCTCTTTGCCTCCCAGCTCCATGGGGCCATGAAATATGCCATCGGTCCGCGAAGAGAGATCGGTATCAGGACAATATTTAACATGTTAGGCCCCCTGACCAACCCTGCCGGCGCTACGTCACAGCTCATCGGCGTTTACGATAGCAAGCTCACTGAGATGTTTGCCGGGGTTCTGAGAAATCTGGGAACAAAGAGGGCCTTTGTGGTCCACGGCTCTGACGGCCTTGATGAGGCCACCGTGACAGGTGAAACCCGCGTCTCGGAATTAAAGGACGGGTTGATTACCACCTATAACATCAATCCGATCGAGATATTCGGGCAGATATATGACGGTGAAGAACTTCAGGGAGGGGACGTCTCGACCAATGCCCGCATAACACGGGATATCCTCACCGGAGCCGATGGCGCCCGCCGGAAAATCACCCTCCTCAATGCCGCCCTGGCCATTATGGCAGGAGAAAAAGCCGCCTCTATCAAGGAAGGAATCAGGATTGCGGAAGGTTGTATTGACAATGGCGCCGCCTTCGAAAAACTCCAGGTCCTGATCAAATTAAGTGCCTAAAGTGAGCTAAAGTTTAAAGTGCCTAAAGTTATTTAAAATGGGAATTCTATACGATTAAATTGAGTAACAATGTATAGGGGGAAATAATATGCAAGGAGCTTTACCGGACAGACATGGACATTTTGGAACCTTTGGGGGTCGCTACGCCGCCGAGACACTGATGCCTGCCCTCCTTGAACTGGAAGGCGCCTATCTCAGGGCGCGAAAGGACAGGACCTTCAGGGAAGAGCTTGCATCTTATCTCCATGAATATGCGGGAAGAGAAACGCCTCTCTATTATGCGAAGCGTCTCACCGAGAAGTCAGGGGGGGCGAAGATCTATCTGAAACGGGAAGATTTGAACCACACAGGTTCGCACAAGATCAACAACACCCTTGGTCAGGCGCTGCTTGCCAGGCGAATGGGAAAGGGGAGGGTGATCGCCGAAACGGGCGCCGGCCAGCACGGTGTGGCTACAGCCACGGTCGCCGCGCTTTTCGGGATGGAATGCGCCGTATTTATGGGTGAGGAAGATATACGGAGGCAGGCCCCTAACGTCTTTCGGATGAAGATCCTCGGGGCCGAGGTTGTGCCGGTCGCCTCCGGGACAGCGACCCTCAAGGATGCCATGAACGAGGCAATGCGCCACTGGGTGTCACGGGTCAGAGACACCTTTTACATTATCGGCTCGACGGCAGGTCCCCATCCCTATCCGATGATGGTGCGTAATTTTCAAAGTATCATCGGTAAAGAGACGAAGAGGCAGATCTTAAAAAAGGAGGGGAGGCTTCCCGATATCCTGATTGCCTGTGTGGGTGGGGGGAGCAATGCCCTGGGGCTTTTTTATCCTTTCAAGGATATCTCAGAGGTTGCCATGATCGGGGTAGAGGCTGCGGGAAAGGGGATTTCCACGGGAATGCATGCGGCCAGCATTTCGGCAGGTAGTGTCGGGGTTCTCCACGGGAACAAGACCTACCTTCTTCAAGATGGGGACGGCCAGGTGCGTGATGCCTATTCCATCGCTGCCGGACTCGACTACCCCGGCGTTGGACCGGAGCACAGCCACTTTCGCGCCACGGGGAGAGCCGCCTATGTAACAATAGATGACAAGGAAGCCGTTAATGCCTTTTTGTGCCTTTCCGAATATGAGGGGATCATCCCCGCCATGGAAAGCGCCCACGCCGTGGCCTATGCCATGAAACTGGCCCCGACCCTGGGAAGGGATAAGATTATCGTCATCAACCTATCCGGCAGGGGGGACAAGGACGCGGCTATTATCGCCGAGAAAATCGAGGTACGCCGATGATGGGAAGGATTGAGACCAGGTTCAGTGAATTGAGAAAAAGGGGCGAGAAGGCCCTGGTCGTTTATCTGACGGCAGGGGATCCAAGTCTCCCGAAAACCGAGGAGTTGATCCTTGCCCTGGATACTGCCGGTGTGGATATCCTGGAGATCGGCGTTCCTTTTTCAGATCCCACAGCCGATGGTCCCATCATTACCGCTGCCAGCCAGAGAGCCCTGAAGGGAGGGGCAACCCTCCGTGGTATCCTCGACATGATTGAAAGGGTAAGAAAAACCTCCGAGATACCTATTGTTCTCTTTGGTTATTACAACCCTGTTTTTATTTACGGGAACGAGAAATTTGCCAAAAGGGCAAAGACATCAGGTGTGGACGGGATCTTAATTGTTGACCTCCCTCCCGAGGAATCCGCCGAACTAAGGCAATATACCGACCGAGTGGGGATTGACTTCATTTCTCTCATCGCCCCGACAAGTGGCGAGGAACGGATCGGGAAGATCTCAAAGCATGCCGCGGGATTCCTCTATTATATCTCAATTACAGGGGTGACGGGAACAAAAAAACCCCTCCTTGGTGACATTAAAAGGGACATGGAAATGATAAGAAGAATAACCCCGCTGCCTGTCGTCGTAGGCTTCGGTATCTCCACACCCCGGCAGTGCGCGGAGATTGCCCCCTATGCCGATGGCATAGTCATCGGGAGCGCCTTTGTTCGGATGATCGAGGAAAACAGCGGAAAAGACAATCTGGTTCCTCTCATCTCCCGCTATGCTGCAGATATTAAGGCATCTCTATAAATATCCAAATCGCAACAAATAGTCCCTACAATAAGCATAAAATTCTTGCAAAAGTGGCAAGATAATTTGATAGTATAAAAATTTGCATTTTAAATAACTTTAGGCACTTTAAACTTTAGCTCACTTTAGGCACTTAACTTGAAGGTAAGAGGATCTGAATATGGTGCGGGGGATAGAACCGACGAGTCAAATCACTCCGGAGGTGATGGCAGATATTCTCAACAGTATGTCAGAGCTTGTAATCTATCAAGATACAGAAAACAAGTTGCTGTGGGCAAACAGGGCTGCCGCAGAATCCGTAGGTTCATCTCCTCAGGAATTGGTGGGGCGTCAGTGCTATGAAATATGGCACCAGCGCCGCGAGCCATGTGTAGGCTGCCCTGTCGTGGAAGCATGTAAGACAGGCCAACACCAGGAAGCAGAGATAACTTCCCCGGATGGCAGGGTTTGGCTTATACGAGGCGATCCGGTTCGAGATGTGAACGGTAATATCGTCGCCCTGGTCGAGGTCACACTTGAAATAACCGAACAAAAGAAGACAACAGATGCACTGCGGAGTATTAGTGCGGAATGGCGTACCACCTTCGATGCTATAAGTGACAACGTTTACCTGCTGAACACGGAAGGAAAAATCCAGCGTTGCAACATCGCCGCGACTAAACTCCTGGGAAAGCCGTTCAGCGAGATCATCGGCCAAAGTTGCTGGAAACTCATGCACGGTACTTCGGCGCCTATAAAAGGGTGTCCCGTTACGCGCATGTTGGTGACTCATCAGAGAGAAAGCATAGTTTTGCCTTTACGTGGCCAATGGTTTGAGGTTACCGCCGACCCGGTTTTGGATGAGGCCGGTAATATCGTCGGTGCAGTCCACGTCCTGACAGATATCACCGAACGCAAGCAAGCCGAGGAATTATTGCGGCAAAGTGAAGAACGATTCAGGAATTTCTTTGAGAACGAACCGATGTACTGCTACATGATTTCGTCGGAAGGGATAGTCTTTGACGTGAACAAGGCTGCACTAAAAAAATTGGGCTACAGCAAGGAGGATCTCATAGGCAGGCACTGGAAAATGATTTACGCTCCCGAATCACAGACTAAGGAGAGGCAACTTTTCGCAGAGGGGTTAAAAATAAGAACAATCAAAGACGAAGAGATGGTCATCGCCACAAAGCAGGGTAACAGACGCATTGTCCTGCTCAGCGTTAATACGATTGAAGACGAGACTGGACAAATACTGTATTTGCTGGCAGTGCAAGAGGACATTACCGAGATCAAGAAGGCGGAAGAAGCTTTACGAAAAGCCAACCGGACACTCATGGCGCTCAGCGCCTGTAACAGCGCCATGGTGCATACCACCGACGAGTCAGAGTTACTTAAGGAGATATGCCGGATCATCGTCGAAATCGGCGGCTATCGCCTGGCCTGGGTAGGTTTTGCCGAGCAGGACCAGAGGAAAACCGTGCACCTGGCGGCGCAGGCAGAATACGAAGAAGAACTTCTTAAGGATGTGAAAATCACATGGGGGGATACCAAACGCGGCCGTGGTCCAATCGGCAGAGCGATACTAACAGGCGCCCCCTGTATTTGCAAAAATATCCAGGATGAACCCTATTATGTCCCTTGGCGCGATGTGGCGATTAAGTGCGGCTATGCCTCAAGTATCGTCCTCCCTTTAAACGCCGGCGGCCGGGCTTTCGGTGCGTTAAATATTTATGCCGGTGAGACGGATGCCTTTAACCAGGAGGAGATAAGGTTGCTCATGGAACTGTCAGACGATCTGGCGTATGGCATCACGGCCCTGCGGACGCGTGCAGAGCGCGAGCAGGCGGAGAAGGCCCTGGAAGAATCAGAGAAAAGATACGCTGCCCTGTTTGAATCGGCTGTTGAAGGGATACTCGTCGTCGATATAGAAACAAGAAACATTAAATATGCCAATCTAAGCCTTTCTAATATGATGGGATATGAAGAACAGGAATTGAAACAGATGCGCTTCGATGCCCTCATCCCTAAAGATTCATTGGAGGACCTGCTTTCTCTTTTCTATGTTCATGTAAGGGGAGAAAATATATTCTCATCAGAAATCCCATTTTTAAGAAAAGACGGGGAGAAAATATATGTAGATGTTAAAACTTTGCCTGTTTTACAGGGGAAAATCACAAATATTATAGGTCTATTTACCGATGTCACCCAACGTAAACAGATGGAGGAAGAACAGAAACGGAGTGCACAGAAGTTGCTAAAGGCGATGGAATCAACTATTGAAGCCATGTCCGCAACAGTGGAAACGAGCGACCCTTACACCGCCGGTCATCAGCGTCGGGTAACCGGCCTTGCTTCCGCTATAGCCAAAGAGATGGGTCTTTCCGAAGAGCAGGTTCATGGGATCGGCTTGGCCGGAATTGTCCATGATATCGGCAAGATCTATGTACCGGCGGAAATCCTCAGTAAGCCTGACCGATTAAGCGAAATCGAGTTCAACCTGATTAAGATGCATTCCCAGGTTGGTTACGATATATTGAAGGATATAGAATTCCCCTGGCCGATTGCCCAGATCGTCCTTCAACATCATGAGAGTATGGATGGTTCGGGATATCCTTCCGGTCTATCTAAAGAAGCTATTCTACTGGAAGCGCGAATCATAACTGTGGCCGATGTTGTTGAAGCCATGGCCTCACACCGGCCTTACCGGGCGGCTATAGGTCTTGATGGAGCGTTGGAGGAAATCTCCAGGAACAGCGGCATCCTCTACGATGCAGATGTGGTAGATGCGTGCATAAGGCTCTTTCGGGAAAAGGGGCTTAAGCTTGAGTGACAAAACACTTCGTAACAGTTCAGCCATTTATAGAAACGGCTAAACCTCAATGTAAAACGGAAATGTTAAATTGTAAATTGTAGAATTCTTAAGACTTTTTCTTTTAAATTCGCATTTTGCAATGATCTTTAGCGTTTCATTTAGAAGAAAAACGCTGAACATTTTTATACCGTGTCTTTATAGATGGAGATAAACCGTTTCAGAGAACGATCGAAACTCTTTTCAACTTCGGGAGGGAAAAAACATGCCGGCAATTGTTTCATCTTCCAGTGATACGGCAAGCACTCACAGCACTTTCCCTTTCTATCGCATGTTTTATAAGTGCAATTGCATCGTTCTAAGTTAGCTTTTAGATTCTGGCATTCCATCTTTTTTACTCCTTTTGTAACTTGACATTGTCACATTTGAAAAAATCGTAAAATAAGGTATCCTCCAGAAAGGATAAAGGAAAAGGAATAAGATGTTAACCTATATCTGGAGGAACCTTGAAGATGTATTATAATCTGAATGCAGGA
>Ga0210023_1002002_pt1 | contig 13732 bp, 7 predicted proteins | sample CryGeymeta201524_FD_183987 | JGI IMG/M metagenome (GOLD analysis project Ga0210023, IMG submission 183987) | Groundwater microbial communities from Crystal Geyser aquifers in Utah, USA - Crystal Geyser metaG 2015-24 (SPAdes) (version 2) | ecosystem: Environmental > Aquatic > Deep subsurface >... | reverse complement strand
CGACAGCGACGACGGGCGCTGTGCTGGCCTTCGGAGACGCGGTTGTGGTGAGCCAGGACACGGCCCTGGCCGGCACGACGAACGTGGACTTCGCGGCGACGCTCGACAGCGACGCGACGGCGCGCGACGTGACGATCAATTCGCCGCTGACGGCGTTCCACGGCATCGTGGGCGGCGGCAGCCCGTTGGACGTGCTGACCACGGACGCAGCCGGCGTGACTGTCATCGACACCACGGCGGTGACGGGCGCGGTGCTCGATCTGAACGATGCCGTAGTGCTCGATCAGACCGCGACGCTGACAGGAACCACCTCGGGGGACTTCGGCGGCACCGTGGACAACGCCGCCGGCGAGGCGAATAGCCTGACGATCAACTCGCCGACGACCGGCTTCCATGGCATTGTCGGCGGCACGGATGCTCTCGGCACGCTGACGACCGACGCCGCCGGCACGACGGCCATCGACACGACGGCAGTCACCGGCGCTGTACTGGACTTCAACGACGCGGTAGTGGCGAGCCAGGACACGACGCTAACCGGCACGACCAGCGTCGACTTCGCGGCAACGCTGGACTCCGACGCGACGGCGCGGGACGTGACGGTCAACTCCCCGACCACGGCGTTCCACGGCATCGTGGGCGGGGCCAGCCCACTGGACGTGCTGACGACCGATGCGGCCGGTGTGACGACGATCGACACGACAGCCGTGAGCGGCGCGACATTGGACCTCAACGACGCGGTCGTGGTGAGCCAAGACACGACGCTGACTGGCACGACCAGCGTGGACTTCGCGGCGACGCTGGACAGCGACGCGACGGCAAGAGACGTGACGGTCAACTCGCCGGCGACGGCCTTCCACGGGATTGTGGGCGGCGCTAGCCCGCTGGACGTGCTGAGCACCGACGCTGCCGGTACAACGACGGTAGACGCGACGGCCGTGACGGGTGCCATGCTTGACTTCAACGACGGCGTGGTCCTGAGCCAGGATACGACGCTGACCGGGACGACCTCGATTGACTTCGGCGGCACGCTGGACAGCGACGGCACCGCTCGGGACGTGACCCTCAACTCGCCGGCGACGCTGTTCCACGGAATCGTGGGCGGCGCCAGCCCGCTGGACGTCCTCAACACCGACCCCGTCGGGACAACCACCATTGACACGACGGCGGTTACCGCCGCCGTGGCTGACTTCAACGACGCTGTCGTGCTCGAAAGCAGCACCAACGTGACCGGCACCACATCAGTGGACTTCGCCGCCACGGTGAACAGTGCCGCAACCGAGCAGAACAGCCTCACGGTGACTTCGCCGCTGACGACTTTCAACGGCAACGTGGGGACGGCAGCGAACGGCGCTCTCGGCTCGCTGACGACCGACGCCGCCGGCGCGACGACCCTGAACGCCGCCCAGTTCACCACGGCGGGCAACACGATGACGTTCAACGACGCCGTGGTGCTGACGCAGGACGTGACGCTGACGGACACCGGCACGACCGGCGTCACTTTCAACAGCACCGTGGATAGCGATGCCACAGCGCGCGACCTCACCCTCAACGCCGGCACCGGCGACGTGACGTTCGCCGGCGCGGTGGGCGGCACCAGCGCCCTGGACGAGCTGACCATCAACGCCGCCCAGGACGTGACGTTCAACGGCGCGGTGAACGCGGCGGGCGTTACGCAGGCGACCGGGACCGGCACCACGACGGTGAACGCCGCCGTCAACACCACTGGCGGCACCGGCGTCGCGCTTACCAACACCGCCATCGCCCAGAACGCGGACCTGACTGCGGCGGGCGCCAGCCCAATCACGGTGACCGCGACGACCGGCGCTATCACGATGGCGGCCGGATCCAGCGCTGCGACCGATACCGGCACGATCACCTACACCGCCCAGGGCGACGCGGCGATTGCCGCTCTCGCCACCGGCGGGAACGTGGCCGTGACCGCGACCACCGGCGCGATCACGGACGTCAACGGCGCAGCGGCGAACGTGACCGCCGCGAACCTGGTTGCCGGCGCGGCGACCGGTATCGACCTGGACACGACGGTCACCAACCTCACGGCCACGAACACCGGAGTTGGCAACGTGATCGTCAACGAGACGGACGGCGCGAATGTGCTTAACGTGGGCGCCGCCAACGGCAACGCCACGGTGACCAGCGCCACCGGCAACCTGAACGTGACCACGGCGTCGGCGACCGGCACCGTGACGCTCACGGCCACGGCCGGCGCAATCACCGATGCCAACGGCGCCGCGAACAATGTCGCTGCGAACACGCTCACCGCTGCTTCGGCAACGGGCGTGGACCTGGATACGACGGTGGCCAATGCCTCGGCAACCGTGTCCGGTACCGGCGGCGTCAACCTGAGCGACGCGGACGGTGCGGTCTTCACCGACATCACAACCGCCAACGGCGCGATCACGGTCACCGCCGGCGGCACCTCCAAGCTGGTGAACGTGGTTGCTGACGGCGCTGGGAACAACATCCTCGGCACCACCACCGCCGGCGATCTGCTGGTGGACTTGGTCAACGCCAAACAAGGGAACGTGACGCTGACCTCCGCCGGCGGGATCTATGAGAACCCGGATCTGGATATCGACATCGCAGGGAACACGATCACCCTAACGGCAGTCAGCGGAATCGGCACCCCGTTGGAGGCCATTGAGATCGCCCGGCAGACAGTGAACGCCGCGACCAACACCGGCGGCATCTTCCTGAACGGCGCCGGTCCCCTGACGCTGAACAACTTGGTGAGTGGCACAGGCAACATCGTGGTGACCACGGCGGCTGGTGACCTGATCTTGAACCAGCTCAACTCCGGTGGCGGGCTGACGTTCACCACGCCCGGCTCGATCGTGGGTGTGGCAGGGAATCTCGTTACGGTTCACGGCGCGTCGGCCTTTACGGCAGGTGGGTTCATCGGCCTGAGCCAAACGCCGGCGTTGAACAACGCGATCAACCTTGTGCTGAACGGCTGGCCCCTCGTGGTCATCTCGAACGGTGGCCCTGCCAACCTGAGCGTCGCCCTGAGCGGGAACCAGGGGCAGCGTCCTCTGGACGTGGTGCAGAGCGCGCCCGGTCTGAGTATCCTGAACGCCACCCTGATCGGCGGCGCGCAGTACGGCGACTTGGACCCAGTGTTCGCGCTTCTCGATCCGTGGTCAGCCGTGACCGAGGACGACGACTTGTTCCTCTTCCTGGACGGTATCGTGTCTGGAGACGACGTGACCGGTCGAGACATGATCGACGACCGAACGGGGAACTGACACCGGAGAGAGCGCTACGGCCGAGTCAGGACAGGCGGGATACCAACCGCCTGTCCCTGTGGTTCTTGGGCACAAATGCGCGGGAATGGGTGCCAAGTGACCGCCGATGCGTCACAATCTAATTCGTGCTAAGGCGCGGCCGGATGGCTCCCTTCCTCCCCAAGGGGAGGGTTCCCCAAGCAACCGTTCAAGGGGCGCGGATCTTCCGGTCTCGCTGCGGGTGGATACGCGATCCGTACCACCGAAACCCAATCGAAAGCGGAGGATGTTACATATGAGACTGAGAAGTGTCGTAGCGATGGCTCTGGCGGTGAGCCAACTGTCCCTGTTTGCTGTGTGTGTAGCGGCAGAAGAGGCCGCTCCTGAGAAAGGGAAGGTGTCGCTCTGGATCTTCGAGAAGCAGATTCGGGCGGCGGCGCCGGGCATCGACCGCGCGATCAAGCTGAACGACGAGCAGAAGAAGAAGCTTGAGACGGCATACAATGAGGTGTTCAGCGCGGAATCCGTGCAAGCGGCAAGTGCAGTCCTGCAGAACAAAGAGAGCACGTTGGCTGAGCGTCAGGAAGCGGGCAAGGCGGTCGGTGCAGCTCGGGCAGCATTCCTCAAGCGATGCAACGATGAGGTCTTCACGCCGGAGCAGAACGAGCAGATCACGAAGATCTACGCGGCCTACAACGAGGTGCGCGTCGCCGCGCAGAAGGAACTGGCGCAGAAGATCGTCACTGGCTTCGGCGAGAAGCTCGGGACCATTCTGAGCCCGGAACAGAAGGACGAGGTGGCGAAGGGCAAGGCTGAGTTCCAGGCAGCCGTCAAGGCCGCCATCGAGAAGCAGAAGGAGCAGCAGGCAGCCAAAGAGAAGGAAGCCAAGAAGGAGTAGCAGGCGGGTTGCGTCCGGGGCGGGCCCCCAGCGTTCTCTCTTGCTGCAAGCGAACCGCACACTCAGGGCGGGTCCTCTGGAACCGAGTTCAGAGCGCCCGCCCTTCGCGCGTGTCCAGGGACGTGTCCGGGGAGCCGCGCCGTCCGAACGAGAGACCCGCCGATGTGGACCGGTCGAGAACTGCGTGCCCTGACGGTTGCTGCGGCGCTCAGTGCGGTGACCATCGCCACGCTGAGTGCCGCGGAGGAGTCAGTGCTCTACGTGTCGCCGGCAGGGCGGGACATGTGGTCCGGCACCCTGCCCGATCCCGCCGCCGGTGGGGCGGCCGGCCCCTTCGCCACGCTCCAACGGGCGCGGGAGGCGGTTCGTCAACGGAAGCAGGCGGGCGTGCAGACCCCCACCCGCGTGGTGCTTCGCGAGGGGACGTACTATCTTCCGGAGACGCTCGTGCTTGGCCCTGAGGACTCGGGCACGGAGCAGTGCCCGACTACGTATGAAGCCTACGAGGGCGAGCAGGTGGTCCTCAGCGGCGGCAGACCGGTCACGGGCTGGCAGCCGGCTGACGGCGAGATCCGGTACGCGGACCTCCCCGCGGCGCGTGGCGGGAAGTGGGTGTTCCGGCAGCTTTTCGTCGGTGATCGCCGCGAAGTGCGGGCCCGCTACCCCAACCTCGACCCGGTGGACGCGGTGACGAAGGGGTACCTGTACGCGCGGGGCCAGGTTGGATACGGGGTCCTCCTCTCGGGGTTGGCAAACATGGGGGACTTCTTGGAGCACCGGGTCGAGGTGGTCGAACCCGACCGGTACGACCTCTGGGTCGGATACGCCACCACGCAGGACTCCACCAATGCGAACTGGCAGGTCACCCTCGACGGCAAGAATGTGCCCATTGCCGACATGCTCGCCAGCGGGCACTTCCGCAAGATCCGCTGGGCGAAGCTCGCGACGGTCGAGCTTGCCGCGGGGCGGCACGTCTTGCGGTGGGAGCGGCCGGAGGCGCCGGACCGGATCGTGCACTTCGATGCCTTCGTGTTCAGCACGAATCTGGATCCGAAGCCGACGCCGGAGGCCTTCCCCGAGCCGGTCGAAGGCGAGAGTCAGGCGGTTGTGCAGGCGGAGTCGCTCGAGTCGAAGCTGGCCGGCCGCGGGACGCACGTGGGTGGCTTCCAGGACTTCGAGTGTGGCAAGGAAACGCGGTACCGGGTCTACTGCAAGCCGGGGGATCTCAAGGAGAGTTGGGCTCGCGCGCCCGGAGCGGAGGTACACCTCTTTGCCGCTTGGGGCTGGTTCAACGAGATCGCTCGCGTGACCTCCGTGGATCAGGCGAACGGGCTGGTCCGCCTCCAAGGCAACGAGTGCCAGTACGGGATTCGCGAAGGCAATCGGTTCTTCCTCGAGGGCGTGCGCGAGGAGCTGGATCAACCGGGTGAGTGGTACCTCGACAGCAAAGCCGGCCGTGTCTACTACTGGCCGCGAGACGAGCGATTGAGCGAGTCGAGCGTAGTAGCGCCGGCGCTCACGACGATCGTGCACCTGACCGCCGACCCAGTCGGCGAGGCGCGCGTCCAGCACGTCCACTTCCGCGGTCTCACCTTCGCCCACACCGACTACACCCTGGATCATGCCTCCGTCCGCACCGCGCAGGACGCAACCGTGCTGCTGGAGAACGCCTGGAACTGCTCCATCGAGAACTGCACCTTCGTCAACGTGGGTGGATCCGCCATCCGGCTGCACTTGGACTGTCAGCATAACCTGATCGCCGGCAACGAGATCTCGGAAGCCGGCGGCAACGGCGTGCTGCTGACCGCGGCGCGGGTGGACCGCGGGGTCCCGTTCGACACGCGTCCGGGGGCCGAGAAGTACGCGCCCATCCGCAACACGATCACCCGGAATCACCTCCACCACTGCGGCAGGATCCACAAGTACGTCGCCGGCGTTCACCTCGACAGCCGCCCGGCGTCCCTGGCGAAGGCGCCCGGCAACGTCGTCTCGGAGAACCACATTCACGACATGCCGCGCAACGGCCTCTTCGCCTTCGAGCACCAGGGCGGCAACGTCTTCGAGGGCAACCACCTCCACGACCTCATGCTCGAGTCCGACGACGGCGGCGGCATCCACATCTGCCAGGACAACATGGAGTGCGCCCCCACGCAGATCCGCAGCAACCGCATTCACGACGTGTTCGGCAACCGTGTCGGCAAAGACGCCACCGTCACCCGCGAGATCGGCATCGGTGTCTATCTGGATGGCGCCACCAGCCGGTGCCGCGTCGCCGACAACGTGATCTACCGGACCTCCTCGGGTTGTGTCTTCTTCCACGGCGGGAAGGAGAACACGGCGGAGAACAATGTCCTCGTCGGCGACGTGAAGCGCCAGTTCTGGCTGTCCAACTACACGAACAAGATGGCGGGCAACCGCTTCCGGCGGAACGTCGTCGTGTGCACCGAACCGGAGTCGAAGGCGATGCACCTGCGTGACTTCGCCCAGGAGACGTTCGCGGAATGCGACTACAATCTGTTCTGGTTCGGCGGAATGCCGGTTGGGGTCGAGCCCTTCGGCTTGCTGGCGGAATGGCAGAAGAAGGGGTTCGACGCGAACTCGCTTGTCGCCGATCCGCTCTTCGCTGATGCGGCCAGGGACGACTACTCGCTGAGGCCGGAGTCGCCGGCGCTGAGGCTCGGGTCCGGTCCACCGAAGCAGCCGATTGCGCGCCCGACCCCCTGAGGGTACACTTCAGGGCACCTGCGTTCCGAACGGGGCTCTATCGGAGGTCACCACAAACCGGAATGCCGTCACTTCTCGCTCTGCACGGAGGGAACTCGCTGTGACTATCGAGATCGACCGCGAAGAAGATGGGCGGTGGATCGCGGAGGTGCCCGATCTGCCCGGCGTCCTGGCGTATGGTAAGAGCCGAGATGACGCGATTGCCAAGGTGAAGGCGCTCGCGCTGCGCGTGCTGGCCGACAGGTATGACCACGGCGACGAGGTACCGGCACTGCAAGGTGTGTTCGCGCTCGCGGCATGAGTTCGTGGCGGTCCAGCAAAGCCAGGCGAGTGCTGGCTGCACTGCTGCGCCTTGGGTGGCAGAGCAAGCGCCAGGCGGGCACCTCGCATCGGGTCCTCGAGCGCGACGGATGGCCTGACTTCGTGTTCGCTTTCCACGATAGCGATGAGGTCGGCCCGCGCATGCTGGCGCGTATCGCGAAGCGCACCGGACTGAAGCCGGAGGATCTCTGAAGCACTGGGTCTGCAGATCCAGATACCCGTTCCGCCTCCCTCAGCACCCATGTACCCTCTCCACACCCCCGAAGTAGTCATCCTTGACCGCGTCCGCCAGGACCCTCTGGCGAACGCCCGCCTCGAGCGGATGCTCGCGGCGATTGAGACCGACCGGCTCACCGAGGTCGATGAAGCCGGGTTCAACGACCTGGTCGCCCAGCGCGGCTGGAACCGTGGTGGCTGGCGGACGGGGCAGTACCGGATGACTGAGCCACCGCCGCTTCTTTTCAGCACCTTCCGCTGGGCCAGCGCTGAGGAGTTCGCCGAGTTGCGCGCGCGGTACCCCAACCTGACGGGCACGCTGTGGTTGGGACAGGCGCCGTGGACCTTCCGCGACGCTTCGACGCTACGCCGCGACCAGTCCTGCGTCTGTCAATCTGCCTGGGAGATCCATTGCGCCTACGGCTGCCTGCACGCCTGCGACTACTGTCACGTGCCCAACTGGTTCCTGATCAACCTGAACCTGGAGGAGCTGGCGAAGCGCGTCCGTGCGTTCGGCGAGACAGTTCCCGAGCAGAACCTCTACAAGTTCGACAACATGACGGACACGATCGCCCTGGAGCCGGAGTACGGCGCGTCGGCTGTCATGGTGCCGCTGTTCGCTCACTGGCCGGGCCGCTACCTGTTGCTGTACACCAAGTCGGACAACGTGGACCACCTGCTCGAGCTGCCGCACAGCGGGAAGACGATGGTCAGTTGGTCGCTGTCGTCGGCAAGGGTCGCTGAGCAGATTGAGAAGGGCACGCCGTCGATGGAAGCGCGGATTGCCGCGATCGAGAAGTGCCAGCGGGCGGGGTACACCGTTCGGGTGCGGATCTCGCCCATCTGCCCGATCCGCGACTGGCGCGAGGACTACCGGGAGCTGGTCCAGCAACTGCTGACGCGGACGAGACCGGACGTGATCAGCCTCGATGTACTTGGCTGGATGGACCCGGCGACGATGCAGGAAGCCTTAGACGTGTCGCTCTTCGAGAACCGCTACGCCGCCAGCCTCGACAAGCTCATCGCCGAGGGCTTTCGACGCCTGGGCAAGCACGTCTTCCCTCACGACATGCGCGCTGAGATCCTGCGGTTTGTCATCGCGCAGATCCACGAGATCTGCCCGGAACAGCCGGTGTCGCTGTGCATGGAGACGGTGGACATGTGGCGCGAACTGAGTCCTGAGCTTGGCCGCATGGCGCCGGGCAACTACGCCTGCTGTTGCGGGCCGACGAGTGTCCCGGGGCATCCACTGGTGGGGCCGCGATGAAGCCAGTGGCAGTTCCCTTTGAGTCGCTGTCGCAGACACTGAACACGCTGCCCGGAGAGAGAACCAGTGCGCCTGCTCTGCACCGTTACAGGACGGGGCCCCCGAACTGAACGTCTGGCAGCCCTGCGCGCCTTTGCTCGCTCTTCTGCCGCCCTGCTGTTCGTCTGCCCCTCCCTGGTTGGCGCTGTCGGCTGGCCCACTTGGCGCTATGACGCCTGCCGAACCGCCTGCTCGCCGCAGGAGCTTCCCGCTGAACTGCACTTGGAGTGGAGCCGCGAGCTGCCCTCGCCGCAACCGTGCTGGCCTGAGACTGAGTGGCGGCTGCAGTTCGACCGGTCGTACGAACCCGTTGCTGCCGACGGGCTGCTGTTTGTTCCGTCGATGGTTCGGGACAGCGTGACGGCGTACGACGTGGCGACCGGGGAAGAGAAGTGGCGGTTCTACGCCGACGGCCCCGTGCGGTTTGCGCCGACGGTGTGGCAGGGGCGGGTGTACTTCGTGTCAGACGACGGTTACCTGTACTGCCTGGAGGCGGCTACGGGAAAGCTGCTCTGGAAGTTCCGCGGGGGCCCTTCAGACCGGCGGCTCCTTGGGAATGGCCGGCTGATCTCCGCTTGGCCTGCCCGGGGCGCGCCAGTGGTCTACGACGGGGTCGTCTACTTTGCCGCCAGCATCTGGCCGTTCATGGGCACGTTCGTACACGCGCTAAAGGCGGAGACGGGCAAGCGGGTGTGGACCAACAGCGGCAGCGGGCAGGACTTCCTCCTCCAGCCGCACAGCAGTCCGGCCTTCGCCGGGGTGGCGCCCCAAGGGTACCTGTTGGCTACCGAAGACAAGCTGCTGGTTGCAGGTGGGCGTTCGGTGCCGGCGGCCTACGACCGCCGCACCGGCAAGTTCCTCTACCACCAGGCCGACACCAAGCTCGGCGGCTTCGCCGTCGCGCTCGCGGGCGGCTGGTTCCTGAACGACGGGCATCTGTACGCCACTGCTGACGGCAAGCGGCTCCACCCGTGCGCGGCGACTGTCGTTACTGGCAGCGCCCTGCTGGGCATCGACACCGAGAGCCGGTTGGTCGCCTACGCGACGGCGGCGACCTCCGGAACGAAAGCCGGAGCCAAGGCAGCTTCACCGGTCCTGTGGTCGCGGACGACGAAGCCAAACCTGCGAACGGCTTTCCTGCAGGCCGGCTCGCGCCTGTATTGCGGTGCGCCCGGACTGGTGGCCGCCGTGGACCTCCCGAGGGCCGAAGCGGCCGCACACCCCAAGGGGGACACTGCCTCGCCTGGTGCGCCGCTTGTGCCACCCGCCGGCGAGTGGCGCTACCTGGCCGGCAGTCACCCGCCGGCAGGCTGGATCGAGCCGGACTTCGACGCTTCGACCTGGAAGACCGGCCGCGCCGGGTTCGGCTACGGCGACAACGATGATGCCACCGAGTTGGCGGAGATGAAGGACCACTGCTCGGTGGTCTACCTCCGTACCACGTTCGCGTTGAAGGCAGGCGAGGTTCCGGCGGGTCTGCTCCTCCGCGTGAACTACGACGACGCGTTCATCGCCTACCTGAATGGCCGGGAAGTGCTGCGGGTCGGCGTGGGGGAGGGCGCCGGGGCGGCCGCCACGGGGATCGATAGCCACGAGGCCAAAGGCTACGAAGACTTCTCGCTGCCGGGCGCCGAGACGCTCCTGCGCGTCGGCACCAACACGCTCTGTGTGGAAGGGCACAACGACGACCTGGTCAGCAGCGACTTCTCTCTCGACCTTTCGCTGCTGCCCAGCGCGGCCGCTCCGCCGGTAGCGGCTGCGTGGCAAGCTGCCATCGACGGCACGCCGTGGACGATGTTGGCGGCTGACGGCAGGCTCTTTGTGGTGACGGAGGCCGGTCGGCTCTACTGCTTCGGCGCCGCCGCAGGCAAGCCGCGCCGCTATGAGCTGCGCGCGCCTGCTGCGACCGAGACACTGCCCGTCGCCGTAGCACAGAGAGTCCTGGACGCCTCCGGGGTGCACGAGGGCTACTGCCTCGCGCTGGGTGTCGGCGACGGGCGGCTGCTGGAAGCCCTGGCGCAGCAGCAGAAGTTGAGCGTGGTCGGGATAGACCCCGACGCCTCGAAGCTCGTCGCCCGGCGGCGCCGACTCGAGGATGCTGGGCTGTACGGCCGGCGGCTTTCACTGGTGACCGGCGACCTCCAGAGCCTGCCTCTGTCGCCCTACTTCGCCAGCTTGGTGGTGAGCGACACCGCCCCGCCGCCGGGCGGACCGGACGACGACCTCGCCCGGCGCGTTTTCCAGGTGCTGCGGCCCTACGGTGGCGTTGCATGCTTCCGGGGCGGGGCCGGCACCCCGGCGCTTGCCGCGCGACTGCGTACGCTTGCGCTCCCCAACGCAGCCGTGCGGACGGCCGGCGAGTTGGTACTGCTGGAGCGGCGCGGACCGCTCCCCGGCGCCGCCTCGTGGACACACCAGTACGGTGATATGGCAAACACCGTGTGCTCGGCAGACAAGGCGGTCAAGTCGCCGCTGGGGATGCTGTGGTTCGGCGGACCGGAGCATGCTGACGTCTTGCCGCGTCACGGGCATGGGCCCAGCGAGCAGGTGGTGGGTGGGCGACTCTTCATCGAAGGCATCAACGCATTCAGCGCCCGCGACGTGTACACCGGCCGCGTGCTCTGGCGGAAGCCGCTCCCCGAGCTGGACACCTCGGGCATCTATTACGACACCACCTACGTCGCCGACCCCTACGACCGCACCTACAACCAGAAGCACATTCCCGGTGCCAACCAGTACGGCTCGAACTTCGTGGTGACGGCGGACCGTGTGTACGTGGCCAGGCAGGACGAGTGCCTCGTTCTCGACCCGGCCACCGGCGAGACGCTGACCGAGTGGCAGCTCCCCGAGCAACCCGGAATCGGCCACCCCAACTGGGGGTGCCTGGGCGTCTACGAGGACGTGCTCTTGGCGGGCGGGGCGCCGCTGCATCTGCAGGGGGAGAAAGACGACCTGTCTCTGCTCGCCAACAGCCGCTTCGGCATCGGGAGCAAGTACCTGTTTGCGCTGGACAGGATCACCGGCAAGTTGCTGTGGGCGCGCGAGGCGGCGCACGAGTTCCGGCACAACTGCGTGGTGGCGGGTGGCGGCAAAGTGTTCTGCCTCGATGGGCTGTCGCCTCAGCGGCGCGAGTTGCTGAAACGCCGCGGGGAGTTGAGCGACGCACCGGCGGCTATTCTCGCGCTGGACGCTCGGACTGGCGCCGAGAAGTGGAGCGCGACAGAAGGGGTATTCGGTACGTGGCTGAGCTACTCCGGCGAACACGACATCCTGCTCCAAGCGGGCAGCCGAGCCGGCGACCGAGCGGCCGACGAGGTCGGGCAGGGCATGACGGCGTATCGGGGTCTCGACGGCAAACGCCTCTGGAAGCACAACGAATCGTACAGCGGCCCGCCCATCCTCTGGCACGACCGGATCCTCACCCAGACGGGCGGCGGCAACACCGCTGCTCCGCCCGCCAGAGCCTACAGCCTGCTGACCGGTCAACCCGTTGTGGCGACCCATCCACTCACCGACGACCCGGTTCCGTGGGGCTGGCTGCGCTTCAAGGGCTGCAACACCGCCGTCGCCAGCGAGCACCTGCTGACCTTCCGCTCGGCTGCCGGTTGCTACGCCGATCTGCCGACAGGCCACGGCACCACCAGCATCGGCGGATTCAAGTCGGGCTGCACCTCGAACCTGATCGCCGCCGACGGTCTCCTGAACGCCCCAGACTACACCCGCACCTGCACCTGCTCCTACCAGAACCAGGCTGACTTCGCGCTCTACCCGCTGCCGCCGACGGGGGCTGAGGACCTGACCGTCGAGAGCTGGAGCTTCGACTACCTGCCCGCGCCCGACAGGCCGACGCCGGTCCGGCGCGTCGGGCTCAACTTCGGCGCCCCCGGCAACCGGCTGGGCCCGGACGGCACGCTCTGGCTGGAGGTGCCCAGCGTCGGCGGACCGTCGCCGGACCTGCTGGTGGCGGTCTCAGGGGACAACGCCAAGTTCTTCCGCCTGCACTCATCGCAGCTCGCAGTGACCCCGGGGGCGCTGCCATGGGTCGCCGCGTCCGGCGTCGACGGGCTGACTGGCGTGACCGTGCGGCTCTTCCTCCAGCCCGGCGATCCGAAGGCCAGCGCCACCGTGCAAGCCTTCGAGCGGAACGCCTCCACCACCCAGCTCCCCACCCGACTGGACAACGCGCTCGGCAGCCACGACACGCCCTGGCTCTACACCGTCCGCCTGCACTTCGCAGAGACCGAAGACCTCAAGCCCGGGCAGCGCGTCTTCGACGTCACCCTCCAAGGCAACAAGGCGCTCACCGGCCTCGACCTCGTCAAGGCGGCGGGCGGCACCCACCGGGCCGTGGTGAAGGAGTTCAAGGGCGTCCCGGTCAAGGACGACCTGCGAATCGAGTTCGCCCCGGCGCCCGGCGCCCTCCACCCGCCGCGGCTGTGCGGGGTGGAGGTTGTGCTCGAAAAGGGCGCTGCGTAAGGAAGCCGGCGAGCTGGTAGTGTAGCCCCTTGCGGGCGTCGTCAGTGCCCCAAGTCAGCTCCGGCGCCTGCCGCGTCTGCGTCCCGGTCGCGCCAGCTTCCCTCGCGCCTCCCGGTGCCACTCGCTCACCTTCCGCGCATTCGCCGTGTCTGCGACGGCGAGGAAGCCCCGCTCCGCCTGCTCCCAGCACGCCGCAGCCTCCTCCAGTCGTCCCGCCGCCTCCAGCGCGATCCCCATGTTCGCCCGCGTTATGGCCCAATCCAGGGGAAAGTCGGCTTCGGTATAGACCCGCAGGGCGGCTTCGTAGCAGGCAATGGCCCGCCCCAGATTCTGCCCCCGGTCCCCCGTCGGCAACTCGGAGTAGGCGTTGCCCAGGTTGTTCTGGCTCCTGGCCCAATCCAGGGGGGAGTCGGCTTCGGTACAGACCCGCAGGGCGGCTTCGTAGCAGGCGATGGCCCGCCCCAGATTCTGCCCTCGGTCGCCAATCGGCAACTGAAGGTAGGCGTTGCCCAGGTTGTTCTGGGTCATGGCCCAATCCTGGGGGAAGTC
>Ga0210023_1001989_pt1 | contig 13776 bp, 9 predicted proteins | sample CryGeymeta201524_FD_183987 | JGI IMG/M metagenome (GOLD analysis project Ga0210023, IMG submission 183987) | Groundwater microbial communities from Crystal Geyser aquifers in Utah, USA - Crystal Geyser metaG 2015-24 (SPAdes) (version 2) | ecosystem: Environmental > Aquatic > Deep subsurface >... | reverse complement strand
CAGCACCAGATACAATCCTTTCAAGAGTTTCTGTAAATTCAGTTATTCCGGGTTCGGCATTGTTAACGATAAGTATCTTCGGCATTTTAAAATGATGTTTCAAATTGAACTACTACTTTTCTCAAACTCATTCAAAATTTTTATGGCCGATTGGCGACCTATTTCAACCAACTCTTCCGCCCTGTAAAAATCATAAGTGCCGCAGGTATCGCGCGAAATATTAACAAGAATATCAGGCGGGTTCTTTTCAATGGAAAACTGCACCAATTGCAGTGAAGCAGAAACAATCGCTTTGTCAATCAGTGTAAAATAGCCAATTTTTTCTTTTTTGAGTTTTGGACTGATGATATTTACATGCTCATAAAATTCATTGAGCTTTTTAAGATAAACCGATTTCTTCTCTTTCTCCTCTTTCTTTGACACTTTAAGTTTGATTGTCTCAACGTTGGCATTAACATAAACTGCAACCAGCAAATCGCCATTATTTCGTTTTACATTGCTGATGGGCAAATTATTCACAACGCCACCGTCAACAATAATTGCATTCTCTTTTATCACGGGTGTAATAACCATTGGAATTGCAATTGAGGCACGTATGGCTTCATATAAACTCCCCGTTCGGTAAACTATTTCTTTGTGATTTTCAATGTCAGCAGCGGTTGCGGAATAGGCAATTTTAAGGTCTTCGATATTTGTGTCGGGCACAAAATTCTTAATTGCGTTGAGTACTTTGTCGCCTTTTACTATTCCATCGGCACTGAAAGTAAAATCAACCAGGCTGAAGACTTTCATTTTATCCAGAGAACACATCCATTCCCTGAATTCCTCAAGTTTTCCGGCTGCATACATTCCGCCAACCAATGCACCCATCGACGTTCCGGCAATGGAATTGATTTCATATCCACGTTTTTCCAACTCTTCAATAACGCCAATATGAGCAATTCCACGAGCACCACCACCGGAAAGTACTAAGGCCACTTTTTTCTTCATTTTATCTTTGTTTCGTTTTTACAAAACTCCCGAAAAAAAAAGAGGAATCAAAATATGACTCCCCTTTCAATTTTAAATAAATATTTTAAGCCTGAGCTGTTGGTCCTCCAAAACTCAAAGGCGGCAGCATCGGGTTAGAACCTGATTTTACATTTTTAATTGGCCCGTTTACAGTTTCATATTTTTTAATATTATCCTGAAGTGCAAACAACAAACGCTTGGCATGTTCCGGTGTCAAAATAATCCGTGATTTCACATTCGCTTTAGGAATTCCCGGCATTATCCGCACAAAATCGACTACAAACTCTGAACTTGAATGAGTGATTACTGCCAGGTTTGAATAAATTCCCTGGGCAATTTCCTCGCTCAACTCAATATTCAGTTGCTGTGGGTTCAGATTTTTTTCATCCATGACCAATAATTTAAAATGTAATTAATCTTTGTTATCAATCAATTGATCGTATTCCGATCGTGAACCTACTACCAGGTTTTTGTACTCTTTTAAGCCCGTACCTGCCGGAATTAAATGACCACAAATTACATTCTCCTTCAATCCATCGAGATAATCGGTTTTACCGTTAATCGCTGCTTCGTTCAGAACTTTTGTTGTTTCCTGGAACGAGGCTGCCGACAACCAACTGCGTGTTTGCAGCGCTGACCTGGTAATTCCCTGTAAAACCTGGCTCGAAGTTGCGGGAATTGCATCCCTTGCTTCAATCAATTTCTTATCTTTTCGTCTCAACTGCGAGTTTTCGTCTCTCAGTTTTCGGGCCGAAATAATCTGTCCGGCTTTAATTCCGTCACCGTCACCCGGTTCAATTACAACTTTTTTATTGTAAATCCAGTCGTTTTCAGAGAAGAATTCGTTTTTATCTACCACCTGTTTTTCAAGAAAACGGGTATCGCCCGGGTCTTCAATTTCAACTTTACGCATCATCTGTCGAATAATGATTTCGTAATGTTTGTCATTAATTTTCACACCTTGCATCCGGTAAACATCCTGTACTTCGTTCAAAATATATTCCTGAACCGCCGTTGGGCCCTTAATTGCCAGAATATCGGAAGGAGTAATTGCACCATCGGAGAGCGGTGTTCCCGCCCTGATATAGTCGTTTTCCTGAACCAGAATCTGTTTTGAAAGTGGTACCATGTATTTTTTCACCTCACCCGATTTGGTTGTTACGATGATTTCGCGGTTACCCCTTTTAATCTTACCCATTGAAACCTCGCCGTCGATTTCAGAAACCACCGCCGGATTAGATGGGTTTCGTGCTTCAAAAAGTTCGGTTACGCGTGGCAAACCACCCGTGATATCGCCTGCTTTACCAGCCGCACGCGGTATTTTCACCAAAACCATACCTGCTTTCACTTTCTGTTTGTTATCAACAGAAATATGACCTCCAACTGGCAAGTTGTACGAACGAATTGCAACACCTTCCTTATCAATTACCTTTAATGTCGGGTTTTTGGTTTTATCCCTCGATTCAATGATTACCCTCTCGCTATAACCGGTTTGTTCGTCCGATTCTTCGCGGAAAGTAACACCATCAATCAAATTTTCGAATTCAACCGTACCATCAAACTCGGTAATAATTACACCATTGAAAGGATCCCATTCACAAATCAGTTTTCCTTTGCGGATTTCCTGTCCATTTTTCACATACAATTTTGACCCATAAGGAATTGGATGAGTTGACAACGGAATATTTGTATTTTTATCGATAATCTTTAATTCGGCCAAACGACTTACAACAATTTCAATGTCTTCGCTTTCTTCAGTTTTGAATTTAACAGCACGAAGTTCTTCGATTTCAACGTAACCGTCGTATCTTGATTCAACTGTTGATTGTGCAGAGATGTTCCCTGCTATACCTCCCACGTGGAATGTACGAAGTGTAAGCTGAGTACCTGGTTCGCCTATCGACTGTGCTGCAATAACACCGGTAGCCTCTCCTTTTTGAACTTTTTGGCCGGTTGCCAGGTTTCTTCCATAACATTTGGCGCAAATACCCACTTTAGATTCGCAGGTAAGCACCGAACGGATTTCAACACTTTCAATCGGTGAATTTTCAATAATCGTAGCAATTTCTTCAGTTAGCTCTTCACCGGAAGCAACAATTAACTCGCCGCTTAATGGGTGGAAAATATCGTGAACCGATGTGCGCCCAACCATTCTTTCAAACAAGGAAGCGACAATTTCTTCATTGTTCTTAATGGTTGTAGCAACCAGACCACGCAAGGTTCCGCAGTCATCTTCAGAAATAATAACATCCTGGGCAACATCAACCAACCGACGGGTAAGATATCCGGCATCAGCAGTTTTTAAAGCTGTATCTGCCAAACCTTTACGTGCACCGTGAGTGGAGATAAAGTATTCGAGTACCGACAAACCCTCTTTAAAGTTGGCAAGAATCGGGTTTTCGATAATCTGCGAACCCGTAGAACCCGATTTTTGTGGTTTTGCCATCAAACCTCTCATTCCGCTTAACTGGCGAATCTGTTCCTTCGAACCACGCGCGCCTGAATCGAGCATCATATAAATAGAGTTGAATCCCTGTTTATCACTGCTCAAAGTTTGCATTACCACATTGGTGAGTTTTGAATTGGCATGTGTCCAAATGTCAATCACCTGGTTGTACCTCTCGTTATTGGTAATAAATCCCATATTATAGTTGTTCATTACCTCTTCAACTTCGGCATAACCATCGGCAACAATTTTTTGCTTAGCTTCCGGGATTATGACATCGTCGAGATTAAACGACAATCCACCGCGGTAAGCCATATCGTAACCAATGTCTTTAATATCATCAAGGAACGCAACCGTTGTTGCATTTCCACTGCGAATAAATACATCGGCAATAATTGTTCTTAACGACTTCTTAGTCAATATCTGATTAATGTATCCAGCCTGACGCGGAACTTTTTCGTTAAATAAAACACGGCCAACGGTTGTTTCGATGATATGTTTGAAATATTTACCATTTTCATCCACATCTTCCACTTTCACCTTAATAATGGCGTGCAGATCAATCGCTTTTTCAGAATAAGCAATAATTACTTCTTCAGCCGAGTAGAAGATCATTCCTTCTCCACGGGCGCCTTTTCTGGCTTTGGTCATGTAATATAATCCAAGAACCATGTCCTGTGAAGGAACCTGAATTGGGGCTCCGTTTGCCGGGTTCAGCAGGTTGTGAGAAGCAAGCATTAAAAGCTGTGCCTCCAAAATTGCTGCATTTCCTAGCGGAAGATGAACCGCCATCTGGTCGCCGTCGAAGTCGGCATTAAAACCGGTACATACCAGCGGGTGAAGCTGAATTGCTTTACCTTCGATAAGCACGGGCTGGAAAGCCTGAATTGAAAGACGGTGCAGGGTGGGGGCACGGTTTAACATAACCGGATGTCCTTTTAAAACATTTTCCAGAATTTCCCAGACAACCGGATCTTTTCGGTCAACTATTTTCTTTGCTGATTTTACAGTTTTTACAATTCCGCGTTCAATTAACTTCCGAATTACAAATGGTTTGTATAGTTCGGCAGCCATATCTTTCGGAATTCCACATTCATGAATTTTCAGTTTCGGGCCGACAACGATTACCGAACGGGCCGAATAATCGACACGTTTACCCAAAAGGTTTTGACGGAACCTACCTTGCTTCCCTTTCAAACTATCAGAAAGAGATTTTAAAGCCCTGTTGTTCTCAGTTTTTACCGCATTCGATTTTCTCGAATTGTCGAATAATGAATCAACGGCTTCCTGTAACATTCGTTTTTCGTTACGAAGAATAACTTCGGGAGCTTTAATTTCGATTAATCGTTTTAAACGGTTATTCCTGATAATTACCCTGCGGTAAAGGTCGTTCAAATCGGATGTTGCAAAACGTCCGCCATCGAGGGGCACCAATGGGCGCAAATCGGGCGGAATAACCGGAACTACCCGAACAATCATCCATTCAGGACGATTTATATTTTTACTTGCCCTGAAAGCTTCAACAACCTGCAACCTTTTTAAAGCTTCGTTTTTACGTTGCTGAGAAGTTTCGGTGTTGGCTTTGTGACGCAATGTAAATGAAAGATCATCAAGATCGATCCTGCTTAAAATCTGAAACAGCGCTTCGGCGCCCATTTTTGCCACAAATTTATTTGGATCGTCATCGTCTAAAAACTGATTTTCTTTTGGAAGTGTATCCAAAATATCGAGGTATTCCTCTTCAGTTAAAAAATCAAGTTCTTTGACTCCATCCACCAATTTAACCCCCGGGTTAATTACCACATAACGTTCGTAATAAATAATTGTATCGAGTTTTTTGGTTGGCAGTCCAAGCAAATAACCAATTTTATTGGGAAGCGATTTAAAATACCAAATGTGTGCCACAGGCACTACAAGCGAAATATGTCCCATTCTTTCGCGACGTACTTTTTTCTCGGTTACTTCAACGCCACAACGGTCGCAAACAATCCCCTTATACCTGATTCGTTTGTATTTACCACAATGGCACTCGTAATCTTTTACGGGTCCGAAAATACGTTCACAGAATAATCCGTCACGTTCGGGCTTGTATGTTCTGTAGTTTATCGTTTCGGGTTTTAAAACCTCCCCGAACGATCTTTCCAGAACCTCCTCGGGTGAAGCAAGACTGATTGAAACCTTTGAAAAACTAATTTTCGCCTTATTGTCTTTTTTGAAAGCCATAATACTTATTAAAAATAATTAAAACAGAACCTGTTCAAATCAAAATGGTTTTACTCCATTCTAACGCTGAGGCCTAAACCTCTCAGTTCGTGCAGCAACACATTAAGCGATTCGGGGATTCCGGGCTGTGGCATTGGTTCGCCTTTTACAATCGATTCGTAAGCCTTTGCCCTTCCCATCACGTCGTCAGATTTAACGGTCAGAATTTCCTGCAAAATATGCGAAGCTCCAAATGCTTCAAGCGCCCAAACTTCCATTTCACCAAAACGCTGTCCACCAAACTGGGCTTTGCCGCCAAGAGGTTGCTGCGTAATTAATGAATATGGCCCGATTGAACGTGCATGCATTTTATCTTCAACCATGTGTCCCAGTTTCATCATGTAAATTACCCCAACAGTAGCCGGCTGGTCGAACCGTTCACCGGTTTCACCGTCAATCAGCCTGGTTACACCAAACCGCGGAACGCCTGCTTTATCAGTATATTCACAAATTTCGTCGAGACTTGCCCCATCAAAAATTGGTGTTGCAAATTTCAATCCCAGGTTTTTTCCTGCCCAACCCAGAACAGTTTCGTATATCTGCCCGAGGTTCATACGCGAAGGTACGCCCAGTGGGTTTAAAACTATATCAACCGGTGTTCCATCAGCAAGGAATGGCATATCTTCCTGACGAACTACACGCGAAACAATACCTTTGTTTCCATGTCGCCCCGCCATTTTATCACCAATCTGAAGTTTCCGCTTTTTGGCTACATAAACTTTTGCAAGTTGAATGATTCCTGCCGGAAGTTCATCCCCAATGGTAATATTGTAGCGTTCGCGACGCGCGACAGCTTCTGCTTCTTTATATTTGAGAATGTAGTTATTGATTACCCTGAAGACCATGTCGTTCTTCTGTTTATCAGTTGTCCATTTTCCCGGATTGATATTTAAGTAATCAATTTCCTGTAATTGTTTCAGCGTGAATTTAACCCCCTTCTGAATAATTTCAGTTCCATAGTAATCTTTTACACCTTGCGAAGTTTTTCCGGTAATCAGTGTAAATAATTTATCTTCGAGTTTTGCCCTAAGTGAAGTTACTTCGCGATCAAATTTTTCGTCAATCTGGTCGAGCAGTTTTTTGGTTGCTGTTCCTTTCTTGTCTTTGGTAACGCGGGAGAATAATTTTTTGTCGATGACAACCCCGTTTAACGAAGGAGATGCTTTTAAGGAAGCGTCTTTTACGTCGCCTGCTTTGTCTCCAAAAATTGCACGCAATAATTTTTCTTCCGGCGATGGGTCTGATTCTCCCTTGGGAGTAATCTTACCAATTAAAATGTCGCCAGGTTTAATGTCGGCGCCAATTCTGATTAATCCGTTTTCATCGAGATTTCGGGTAGCTTCTTCACTAACATTCGGAATGTCGGAAGTAAATTCTTCAACACCCCGTTTTGTATCGCGAACTTCAAGACTGTATTCATCAACATGAACCGAGGTGAACACATCTTCACGCACAATGCGCTCCGAAATAACGATTGCATCTTCGTAATTATATCCCTGCCAGGGCATAAAGGCTACCATCAGGTTTCTCCCCAAAGCCAGCTCCCCATTTTCGGTAGCATAACCCTCGGTTAAAATCTGTCCTTGTGTAATCTTTTCGCCTTTGCGAACAATAGGTTTTAAATCTACCGTGGTTCCCTGGTTTGTTTTAGTGTATTTCTGTAATCTGTAGGTTACCACCTCTGGATCGAAACTCACAAAACGATCATCTTCTGAAATATCGTAGCGTACTATAATTTGTTCTGCATCAACAAATTCCACAACTCCGTCGAATTCAGCTTTAACCAAGATTTGCGAATCAGATGCTGCCCTTCCTTCAAGACCAGTTCCAACAATTGGAGCTTCAGGCCGGAGCAGGGGAACTGCCTGGCGCATCATGTTCGAACCCATCAAAGCACGGTTGGCGTCATCGTGTTCAAGGAACGAAATTAATGAAGCAGCCACCGATGCAATCTGGTTCGGGCCAACGTCCATTAACTGAACTTTTTCCCTTTCAATTACCGGATAATCGCCTTCGAGCCTTGCTTTAACTTTATTATTGATAAAATTTCCATTGTCATCAATTGGAGCATTTGCCTGTGCGATAATCTGGCCTTCTTCTTCTTCGGCGGTAAGATAAACCACGCCATCTTCTGAAAGATCAACTTTCCCGTTTGCCGCTTTGCGGTATGGTGTGGCGATAAAACCGAGTTCGTTGATTTTTGCAAAAACGCACAACGATGATATCAAACCGATATTTGGCCCCTCGGGAGTTTCTATGGGGCAAAGCCTTCCGTAATGTGTAAAGTGGACGTCGCGCACTTCAAAACCAGCTCTTTCTCTTGACAAACCGCCTGGCCCTAATGCTGACATACGACGTTTATGGGTCATTTCAGCTAATGGATTTGTTTGATCCATAAACTGCGATAATGCATTTGTTCCAAAGAATGAATTGATAACCGAAGAAAGGGTTTTTGAATTTATCAAATCAATAGGTGTGAAAACCTCGTTGTCGCGAACATTCATTCTTTCGCGGATGGTACGGGCCATACGTGCCAAACCAACACCAAACTGGTTGAACATTTGCTCTCCAACGGTGCGCACCCTCCTGTTGCTTAAATGGTCAATGTCGTCAACATCTGTTTTGGCATTTACCAGTTGAATTAGATGCTTGATAATCTCAATAATATCTTCCTTTGTAAGAACCCTTACTGCAGATTCGACACTTAGACCTAATTTTTTGTTAATTCTGTAACGGCCTACTTCTCCCAGGTCATATCTTTTATCCGAAAAGAAAAGTTTGTCGATCACATCCCTGGCAGTAGCCTCATCCGGCGGTTCTGCGTTACGCAACTGACGATAGATATGAAGAACGGCTTCTTTTTCGGAGTTACATGGATCTTTTTGAAGCGTGTTGTAGATTATTGCATAATCCTGTTGATTTTGATCCTCCTTGTGAATAAGAATTGTTTTAACACCCGATTCAAGAATTTCTTCGATATGATCTTCTTCGATATCAATTTCACGATCGATAATAACTTCGTTACGTTCGATAGAAACCACTTCTCCTGTATCTTCATCAACAAAATCTTCGGTCCACGATTTTAATACGCGGGCTGCCAGTCGTCTTCCAACTACTTTTTTCAGCGCAGTTCTGGATACTTTTATTTCATCGGCTAAATTGAATATTTCAAGAATATCCTTGTCGCTCTCAAAACCAATGGCACGTAGCAAAGTGGTAACAGGAAGTTTCTTTTTCCTGTCGATATATGCAAACATCACACTGTTAATGTCGGTTGCAAACTCGATCCACGATCCCTTGAACGGGATAATACGCGCTGAATAAAGTTTTGTACCATTTGCGTGCATACTCTGGCCAAAGAATACGCCCGGCGACCTGTGTAACTGTGATACAATAACACGTTCAGCGCCATTGATAATAAAGGTCCCTCGTTCGGTCATGTAGGGCACAGTACCCAGATAAACATCCTGAACCACGGTATCAAAATCCTCGTGCTCAGCATCAGTACAGTACAGCTTTAATTTTGCCTTTAAGGGCACACTAAATGTTAAACCACGTTCAATACATTCCGGTATTGAATACCTCGGCGGGTCAACCTGATAATCGATAAACTCCAGAACAAAGTTATTACGGGTATCTGTTATTGGAAAGTTTTCCTCAAATACGCGGAATAGTCCTTCTGATTTTCTGTTATCAGGCGTGGTTTTTAACTGAAAAAAATCTTTAAATGATTTAACTTGTACTTCTAAGAAGTCAGGGTAATCAAACCTGGTTTTTGTGGAGGAAAAACTAATCCTCTCGTTTTTTGTTTGTACAGACATGTATTTATACAAGTTAATTATGTAAAATACCAATACACAAAAAGGTTTAGAAGCCTACTGTTGCAGGCTTCTAAACCGTATAACCCCTTAACAAGGTTTTAATGCGTTATTTAACCTCAACTTCGGCCCCAGCTTCTTCGAGCTGACTCTTAAGAGCTGCAGCTTCGTCTTTAGATACTTTTTCTTTAACTGCCTTTGGAGCAGCGTCAACCAATTCTTTAGCTTCTTTTAAGCCAAGACCGGTTAATTCTTTTACAAGTTTAACAACACCCAGTTTAGCCTGGCCTGCTGCTTTTAAAATTACGTCGAATTCTGTTTGTTCTGCAGCAGCAGCTTCTTCGCCACCGCCAGCAGATGGAGCTGCAACTGCTACTGCAGCAGCAGCAGGTTCAATTCCATATTCATCTTTAAGAATTCCGGCTAATTCATTAACTTCTTTTACAGTAAGATTAACCAACGCTTCTGCAAGCTGTTTTAAATCTGCCATTTTTATTACTTTTATTAATTATTTCTAAAAATTATTCTTTTTCTCCGAGTGTTTTCAAAACACCATGAATTATATTTCCACCAGATTGAAGTTGTCCGAGAACAGTTTTCATTGGTGATTGTAAAAGAGCAACAACATCAGCAATAAGTTCGTTTTTCGATTTAACTGCAATCAGCGCCTCCAACTGATCGGCGCCCATGTACACTGATTCCTGAACATAAGCTGCCTTTAAAACTGGCTTTTTATATTTTTTACTGAAGTCTTTAATCAGTTTTGCAGGTACATTTGCATTTTCGGTAAACATTACTGAGGTGTTACCCTTAAGCGCATCGTAAATTTCTTCAACGTTCTTATTCGAACTTTCCAAAGCTTTACGTAAGAGAGTATTCTTAACAACTACCAGTTTTACATCCTGGCTAAAACATAGTCTTCTTAAATTACTGGTATTCTCAGCATTTAAACCACTAATGTCAGTAAGGTAAAAATGGTTGTAAGAATTAATTTGTTCCTGTAAATTATCAATAATAACTTTTTTATCTGAACTCTTCATTTTTACACATTTTTAGTCAACAACTGACTTTGGTTCAACTTGAATACCAGGGCTCATCGTACTGGAAAGGTAAATACTTTTAATATAAGTACCTTTTGCGGCTGTTGGTTTAAGTTTAACAATGGTGTTTACAAATTCAAGGGCATTATCCTTTATCTTTTCGGGAGTAAATGATACTTTACCTACTGATGTGTGAACAATACCAAATTTATCAACTTTAAAGTCGATTTTACCTTGTTTAACTTCACTGACGGCTTTACCAACTTCCATAGTTACGGTGCCACTTTTTGGGTTTGGCATTAAACCACGCGGACCTAAAATACGGCCCAGCGCCCCAACTTTGCCCATAACGGGAGGCATGGTAATAATAACGTCAACATCCGTCCAACCGCCTTTTATTTTCTCAATATAATCATCGAGACCAACAAAGTCAGCGCCTGCATCAGTAGCTTCCTGAACTTTTTCAGGAGTTACGAGTGCCAAAACGCGTACTTCTTTTCCAGTGCCATGGGGTAACGAAACTACGCCTCTAACCATCTGGTTCGCTTTTCTTGGGTCAACTCCAAGTCTTACATCAATATCAACCGATGCATCGAATTTAGTGAAGGTAATTTCCTTAACCAATTCAACAGCTTCATCTAAAGTGTAAGCTTTTCCTTTGACAAGTTTTTCAAGAGAAGCTTTTTTATTTTTCGTAATTCTGCCCATCGTATAAGATTTATTTAGTTTTTGAATGGCGAAGTACCTTTAACGGTAATTCCCATACTTCTGGCAGTACCAGCAACCATTTTCATTGCCGATTCAACAGTAAAGCAATTAAGGTCAACCATTTTGCCTTCGGCAATTTGTTTCACCTGATCCCAGGTTACTGAACCCACTTTAATAATGTGTGGTTCAGCAGAGCCTTTTTTTAGCTTTGCCAATTCGAGCAATTGTATAGCAACAGGAGGTTGTTTTATAATGAAATCGAATGATTTGTCTGCATATACAGTAATTAAAACAGGCAACACCTTACCAGGCTGGTCTTGTGTACGTGCATTAAACTGTTTACAGAACTGCATTATATTTACCCCTTTGGAGCCCAATGCTGGTCCCACCGGTGGTGAAGGATTAGCAGCACCACCTTTAATCTGTAATTTAATTAATCCAGCAATTTCTTTAGCCATAATAAATATTTCACGTGTTATTATTCCTTTTCAACTTGCATAAAGCTCAGTTCCAAAGGAGTTTTACGTCCAAAAATCTTCACCATTACCTGCAGCTTTTTCTTTTCCTCATTGATTTCTTCAATGGTTCCGTTAAAGCCGTTGAATGGTCCATCGATTACTTTTACAGTTTCTCCTACCACAAAAGGAATATTAATTTCCTCATCATTTTCAGCAAGTTCATCCACTCTTCCCAAAATTCTGTTTACTTCGCTTTGCCGCATCGGTACGGGATCTCCACCTTTGGTGTCGCCTAAGAACCCGATAACGTTAGGAAAATTTCTTAGTGTGTGCGCAACTTCACCCACTAATGCAGCTTCAATTAAAATATAACCTGGAAAAAAATTTCTTTCCTTACTGATTTTTTTACCATTTCGGATTTGGTAAACCTTCTCTGTTGGTATAAGAACCTGATCCACAAAATCTTTAAGATCTCCATTTGCGATTTCGTTTTCGATATATTCCTTTACCTTTTTCTCTTTTCCGCCTATTGCACGCAGAACATACCATTTTTTACTATTCTCGCTCATCGTTATCTAAAGATTTCGATTAATAAAACAAACCATAAATAAATTCCATCATGTTTCTGAAAGACAGATCCATAACGAAAATTACGAGTGATATTATTAAGGAAGCAACCATTACAACCAACGCGCTGTTTTGCAGCTCTTTCCAGGTGGGCCAGGTAACTTTGTGAACCAGTTCATCGAAAGCCTCCTGAAAGTATAATTTTATTCTCATATCAAATATTCAAATTTGCACGGAAGGTAAGATTTGAACTTACTGTTTTTAAAACCACTCCCTTTGTTTGAGTTTCAACCGTAAAATAGTCCCGGGCTAAAAAAGCCCAGGACTATTAAAAATTATTTACTAAGAAATATTATTTAACAATTTCTGTCACCTGCCCTGCACCAACTGTACGTCCACCTTCACGAATTGCAAAGCGAAGACCGATGTTAAGTGCAACCGGATAAATCAATTCAACCTGAACTGAAACGTTATCGCCGGGCATAACCATTTCACGACCTTCGGGCAATTGAATTTCACCAGTTACATCGAGTGTACGGATGTAGAACTGTGGCCGGTATTTGTTATGAAAAGGTGTATGACGTCCACCTTCTTCTTTTTTCAGAACATAAACCTCTGCTTTAAATGTCGTATGCGGAGTGATTGAACCTGGTTTTGCAAGAATCTGTCCACGTTTAATTTCTTTTTTGTCAACACCGCGGAGTAATAAACCAACGTTATCACCGGCCTGGCCATCATCCAAAATTTTGCGGAACATTTCTACTCCGGTACAAACTGTTTTACGACCTTCAGCGCCTAAACCTATTAATTGTAGTTCATCACCGGTGTGAATTTTACCGGTTTCGATACGACCAGTAGCAACAGTACCACGACCAGTAATTGAGAATACGTCTTCAACCGGCATCAGGAATGGTTTGTCAACATCTCGGGGAGGAAGCGGAATCCAACTGTCCACTGCATCCATAAGTTCCATTACTTTATCTTCCCATTTTGCCTCACCGTTCATCGCGCCAAGAGCTGAACCCATAATAACAGGTGTATTATCACCGTCGAACTGGTAGAAACTAAGAAGTTCCCGAATTTCCATTTCAACGAGTTCCAGGATTTCTTCATCGTCAACCATGTCAACTTTGTTCATGAAAACCACCAACTTTGGTACGTTTACCTGACGTGCCAACAGGATGTGTTCGCGTGTTTGTGGCATGGGACCATCAGTAGCAGCTACAACAATGATAGCACCGTCCATCTGGGCAGCACCAGTTACCATGTTCTTAACGTAGTCAGCATGGCCGGGACAGTCAACGTGGGCATAGTGACGTTTTTCTGTTTGATACTCTACGTGAGCTGTGTTAATTGTAATACCCCTTTCTTTTTCTTCAGGAGCATTATCGATTGAATCGAAACTTTTAATTTCAGATAATCCTTTTTTTGCCAATACCATAGTAATGGCAGCCGTAAGGGTGGTT
>Ga0210023_1001978_pt1 | contig 13817 bp, 22 predicted proteins | sample CryGeymeta201524_FD_183987 | JGI IMG/M metagenome (GOLD analysis project Ga0210023, IMG submission 183987) | Groundwater microbial communities from Crystal Geyser aquifers in Utah, USA - Crystal Geyser metaG 2015-24 (SPAdes) (version 2) | ecosystem: Environmental > Aquatic > Deep subsurface >... | reverse complement strand
AGAAAGATGGTATTTGGACAACCTAAATAGTCATAATACGTAAATGAATAAGATAGATATTGTAAATTACATTTCAAAATTTGGCGATATCAGTCAATTGCCCAGGCAAGTTCTTCTTGATGAATTGGATAAAGTCTGGTTGGATGTTAATTTGGATAATTCAAAACCTTTAAGCGTTCAACTTGATGGAGTTGCCAAGTTTTATAGCCATCCTGTTTGGATATTAAATGGAATTTTTTCAGAACTCGACTCAGTATCAAAAAGTCATCGTGAAGCTATTGCAATTTATATTAATAAACTAAATGTGTCAAGGGTTGCAGATTACGGCGGTGGCAGTGGTGTTTTAGCACGTATTATTAGTAATATAACATCTTCACAAGTTGACATCATTGAGCCTTATGCGTCAGAATTTGTTCTTGAAAAGCTAAATAATTACAGAAATATAAATGTCGTATCTCATTTGATCCCTGAATACGATGTAATAGTTGCTCAAGATGTTTTGGAACATGTTGATGACCCCATTGGTCTAGCAGTTGATTTGATTAATGCAACCAAAATGAATGGGTATTTAATATTCGCAAATTGTTTTTATCCTGATATTAAGTGCCACTTACCATCAACTTTCTATTTGCGTCACACATTTACCAATCTTATGGCCTACGCCGGTTTGAAGCTGGTTGAACGTGTCACGTATGCTGAGCATGCTTTGGTTTTCAAACGAATAGGCACCATTCAGAGTCAAAGGCTTGCTAAAGCTAATTCAAGAGCCAAGGTTTTTGGCTTATTTTTAAATCGTATTCATGGCGGCGTGAGCAAGGTAAGGCAATTCGCTAAACACGCAATATGAAAGTTTTAACACTCAACCACTCCGACATCAACGGTGGTGCCGCCCGCGCTGCTTACCGTATCCACCACGCACTGCGCAGCCAGGGTGTTGACTCCCAGATGTTGGTCAACCAAGCCACGGCCGGTGACTGGACAGTGACCGGCCCCAGCGGCGGACTGAACACAGTGCTGGCAATGCTCCGCAGCCCATTGGGTGACCAGCTCACCAAGACCCTGAAGACGACCAACCCCATTCTGCATTCACCCGCCGCCATTCCCTCGCGCTGGCACCAGCAGCTTAACCAGTCTGATGCCGATGTGGTGCACCTGCATTGGATCAACTTTGACATGATGTCGATTGCCGATATCGGCCACATCACCAAGCCCATCGTCTGGACGTTGCACGACATGTGGGCCTTTTGCGGGGCTGAGCATTACACCGAAGACTACCGTTGGCGCGACGGCTATACCGCTAACAACCGCCCAGCCTATGAAAGTGGCTTTGACCTGAACCGCTGGACGGCAGCACGCAAGCACAAACACTGGCAGCGCCCCATGCACATCGTCACCCCCAGCCGCTGGCTGTCCGACTGCGCCCGACAAAGCGTGCTGATGCGCAACTGGCCTGTGACCGTTGTCCCCAACACGATTGATACCGATCTTTGGCAGCCGGTGGATAAAGCGCAGGCGCGCCAGATGCTGCATTTGCCGCCTCATGTGCCGCTGCTGCTGTTTGGTGCCATGGGTGGTGGGCAAGACCCACGCAAGGGGTTCGACCTGTTGCAAGCAGCGCTAAACCACCTGCGCGGCCAAATACCCGCGCCATTGACAGGTCTGCAATTGGTAGTGTTTGGCCAACTGGCCCCCAAGGTGCCGCCAGATATTGGCTACCCCGTGCATTACACCGGCCACTTGCATGACGACGTGAGTTTGCGCCTGCTTTACAGCGCGGCAGATGCCATCGTCGTGCCTTCGCGCCAAGAAGCCTTTGGTCAAACTGGCTCAGAAGCCCATGCCTGCGGCACGCCCGTCGTAGCGTTTGATGCAACGGGTCTGCAAGACATCGTGTCGCACCAGCAAACCGGCTATCTTGCCAAAGCGTTCGATGCCACCGACCTGGCCGATGGCATTCAATGGGTGCTGGCCGACCCGGCACGGCACGCCGCCCTGTGCCACGCAGCCCGCGCCAAAGCTGTGGCACTGTGGAGCCCGGCGGTGGTGGCGGGGCAGTATCAGTCGGTCTATCGGGCGGTGTATCGGGCGGCGATGGGTCAGGCATGATGCAATCAGCCTCTAGCCATTATGGGACGTGCAACGGTTCTTATCTTGAAAATTTGTCCTTATAGACATAAAACAGATATAAGATCGAACCCTTTCCCGGCCTAAGCCATTTTTTGTTTACACCGTCAGCGCAAAATCTGCTCACATGCTTGTCAGTTTTTCAGTCTCAAATTTTTTGTCTTTCAAAGGCAGTCAGACGCTGCGGATGGATGCTGTCAGTGATGGCAAAGATGACATCAACCCACAAAACACGTTTGCCGTTGCACCCGGGTCAAAAGCAAGGCTATTAAAGAGCGCCTTGCTGTTTGGTGCCAATGCCAGCGGCAAGTCAAACTTTATCAGTGCCTTCGCGGTTTTTCGGGACATTCTGCTGCGCAGCCAAGCGGTGCTTGAAGAAAACGCCAGCCCGGTCAGGCGCGTTACACCTTTTTTGCTAGACAAGCAAAGCCTACAACAACCTTCGGTGATTGAGGTGGTGTTGATTGAGGCAGGCGTGCGCTACCGCTATGGGTTAGAACTGCAAGCAGGCCACGTCACAGGCGAATGGCTGTTTTACACGCCCAAAACGCGTGAAACCATGCTGTTCAAGCGTGAGGCGCAGCAGCTTGAATTCAACAAAGAAGGCTTTGCTGAAGCAACCCCTTTTGTAAAAAACGGCGTTGCTCAGCAAACCCGCGACAACGTGCCTTTTGTCTCGGTGCTGGCCAGCCACAACGGCACGCATTGCCTGGCTTTGGTGCGGTGGGTCAACCGGCTGGCTGTTATCACCGGGGCCGATGAACAGGGCTACATGGGTTTTACAGTTGACTTGATGAAGAAAGATGCCATCTTTAAAGCTTGGTTGCTGAGCATTTTGCGCCACTTTCAGATTGACAATATCAGCGTGGTTGAGGTTGATAAAAAATCTCTGGAGCTAGTTGTAAGCAAAAAAATACAGACGGATGAGGGTGAGCAAAATGTTGATTTCCCGTTGTCATTTGAATCAGAAGGCACCAAAAAACTGATTCACTTACTCGGCCCTATTTATGATTCAATTCAAAACAAGCGTATTTTGATTATTGATGAGGTTGAAGCCAAATTTCACTCATTACTCACCCGGTATTTATTCAGAATTTACCATCAAAAAAATGAAACCGGCAGCCAGATTATTGCTGCAGCCCACGATACCAGCCTGATGGATACACGCGATTTCAGGCGCGATCAAATCTGGTTTATGGAAAAAAATGCTCAAGGCAGCAGTGTGATTTATTCGCTGGTTGAATTCAAAGAAAAGGCACGGCAACTCAAGCTGCAGTATGGCCCAGACTATTTGGCGGGAGCGTTCGGTGCCGTGTCATTGTTTGAAAACCTGACGCAAGTTGATGAGGTCATGTGAAGATGATGCGGTCACGTAAGCCGATGACTTCGGGTAAACGCGCTGTCGAGGTGCGTGAGCCCAAAACGACCGACACACTCTGCATTGTTTTCAGTTTCAAGTACCTGGTTGATGTAGATGACGTAGGGCAATCTTTGAAGGCATGGGCAGCAGCAAATGAAAAGCTGCTTCTGGGTTTGCTGCTAAAAATGCAGCACATCAGCCAACAAACACCGGCGCAGGCGCAACAAGATAGTGCGTTCACAATCTATGGCAACTTTCCGGCTAAAAAGGTATGCGACTTTACTTGCCCGCCCCAACTGGCTGATGTGGCAAACTGGGGTGTCATCCGTGACATTGCAGGCCAAAAAGGGCGTGTTGCTGGCTTTTTGAAAGAAAATGTTTTTTATATCGTTTATTTGGATAAAGACCACAGATTCTGGAAGAGTGACAGACGCTAATGCAGACAAATAGTTCTCTAAGCGTAATTCGCCAGAATTTGGCATAAAGGTCGAAAGATTGACGCTGCTATCGACACCGCCGTTTGGCAGCCGGTGGATAAGGCGCTGGCGCGCCAGATGCCGCAACTGCCGCCCAATGTGCCGCTGCTGCTGTTTGGTGCCATGGGTGGTGGGCAAGACCCACGCAAAGGGTTCTACCTGTTGCAAGACGCGCTCAACCACCTGCGCGGATAGTATTTAAAAACATTTGCAGCAAAAAATACCATGAAACAACCCTTGATTACCATAATAATTGCTGTTTATAACGCCGAAGGTACAATTCAACAATGTATAGATAGCATTGTAAATCAGACCTACAAAAATAAGGAAATAATTATTGTTGATGGTGCATCAAGTGATAATACCGTTGCCTTGTTAAGAAAAAATGCAGCACATTTAAGTTATTGGGTTTCTGAGCCAGATAGTGGGGTTTATAACGCTTTCAATAAGGGTCTGAAGCATGCAAGCGGTGAATGGATATATTTTCTTGGTGCAGATGATTACTTTTGGAATGATTGTGTGCTTGAGGAGGTTGTAAAGCGCTTGATGACAACACCTGCAAACATAAAAATTGCTTATGGTTGTGTCATGTTGGTAAATGATAAGAATGAAAATATCCTGCAATTGGGAAAGCCATGGAATGAGACAAAAAAGATTTTTTCCCAATTAATGAATATACCACATCAGGGTGTAATGCACAGGCGTAGTTTATTTGAAATACATGGTGTATTTGACGAGTCTTTCAAAATAACAGGTGATTATGAAATGCTGTTGCGTGAGCTTAAAACAAATGATGCATTGTTCATTGATAATAGTATTATTGCCGGATATCGGCAAGGTGGAATAAGTAGTGTTTCAGCAAATGCACTAAGGGTAAACTCGGAATACAGGCGAGCGCAAAAACTAAATGGCTTGAATTTTCCTGGATTAATGTGGATATCAAATCAGATAAAAATTTATACTTATTTATTTTTATTTAAGCTCGTGAATGAAAAAAATGCAAAAAAAATGCTGGATTTAACTAGGAAAATAAGAAAATTACCTCCGTATTGGGAAAAACTATAATTTTTTATAGTCAATACATATTTGAAATGTTGCGCGGTATCGGATACGGTTTCACATGATTTTTCGAATTTCTACCCAGCAGATCGAATGCCTTTTCCGAAGGGTCGGCAAACTGTCGTGGCAGGTTTGGCAAGACTCCATGCCGACACCATGGCGGGTGAAAATGTACGCTGTTCTCGATGTCGGGGTGGCAGTTCAGGCAGAGTGTTGCCGGTTTCGTTTTAAGCAGGCCTGGGTAGTTGCTGCCGTGAGGGCTGTGGCACGCCAGGCACAAGCCGGTGTTGACCGTGTCCGCCGTTTAGACACCGTCCTTCATTGCCGGTCGCTTACGCTACTGCTACTCGAGCAATGCGGAGGTGTCCACTCCGGGGTATTGCTCCCTTAATGCCTTTAGACCCTCAATCGCTCGGCTTCGCCACCCAGGCCCTTGGCTGAGTAGCCCGTCCCATGTCTCGCTTAGCAGTTCAGAGTCATTCCTGGCCAGGTAGTCGATGAGCGATGCGGCCTGAGCCAAATCCTTAGTTGCCTTCACCCGCATGTTTTGTGGCCTCTCACCATAGACCAGTAACTTGTGTAAAGCGTACTTCTCCGGTGGGGGCGCGTTGACCGTAATGGGTCCGCGCTGAGCAAGCAGCGTGACCTGAATCGGGGCCACGCTGCGCTCGCAGTGACGAAAGGCGCAGGCACGCAGGCTTGACCGATTTGCGTGCCATCATGCGTGCGCGCGCTTCAGTGGCTAAGGCTACGGCCCCCGACGTAGGGCCCACGGTTTGGGTAACCCCTTCGTCCGTCCTGTCCTCTCCAAAGTTGGCTGTCTGCGCCATGCTTTTCCACTGGTGCAACTGAGGTTCAAGGTTCCAGCGCGATGCGAGTGTGACCAGCAGGTCTTCGTCGAGGAGGTCAATGTCAACGTCAACAGGAGGTGAGGATGTCGAGTTTGTCTGCGTCAGCGGGCTTGGTTGGTGCATTCCAAAGGCGCTCAATCTCTGCCAACGCAGCCTGGTAGCCAAATCGTTATTCAAAAGACCTTATGCGAAGCTGCGTGGCGTCGATAGCCCTCATTACGAACGCGGTCGTCATTGCGAAGGTGGCCATCATTGCGAACGGCGTGAAGCAATTCATGATTGTCGGACTGCAGGGCCCGCCACTATTTGTCGTGGCAGGTTTGGCAAGAAGTCATGCCAAGACCATAGCGGGATAGCTTGGGCAGGGTGGAGCGATGTGGCTCGTGGCAACTGGCGCAATAAAACGTTTTGCCCGGCCGCTTGGGGTCTTCTACATTTTCTCTTATGTTACCCAGTGGATGCCCTTTGGTGCTCAGACCTGAAATCAAATGCTCGCTGTTCTCGATGTCGGAGTGGCAGTTCAGGCAGAGTGCGGCCGGTTTCTTTTTAAGCAGGCCTGGGTAGTTGCTGGAGTGAGGGTTGTGGCACTCCAGGCACAAGCCGGTGTTGACCGGGGCATGCACCATGTTGCCCTCAAACAGGGCCTGTTCATGGCAACTGATGCACAGCGCTGGCACCTCAGCGCGCAGGCCTTTTGGGAAAGGCCCTTTGTTCAGGTGCGGCACTCTTCTGACATCCAGGTTCTCGTGGCAGGTTGGACAGCCCATGTGAACGGCCGCGTGAACCGTCTTGTTCATTGTCATCGGGCGGTGGCAATACAGACAATCTAACGCCGCCGAAACCTCAGATGCCGTCAGCGCCAGCAGTAGCGCGAACACAGTTGCCAAAGCGGCATTTCTGAGTTGCATTTACTGCTTTAGTTCGCCGCCAGACAACTGGATTCGGACTGGCTGGCCGGACTCAGGCTGGCGTCGAGCACCAGCGCCTGCTCAAGGGCCGCCTTGGCCTCAGTGCAATGGCCCTGGGCGGCCAGAATCTGGCCCAGCAGCAGATGCGCGCTTGCCAGCTTGGGGTCTTGCGCAAGGCTCTGGCGCACACTGGTCAGCGCTTTGTCGTAGCTTTTGCTTTTGAACAGCATGGCAGCCATGGCCTGGTAGCGGCGTGCTACTTGCGTCTGGCCGCCCTCGCTGGCGCGCTCGGGGTTCAGCGTGTGCTGCATCTGCGACTCAGAGATTTCGCCCAGCAGCAGGTGTATGCGCGAGCGCAACACCGCACAAAAATCAATCGTCCGGTAGGGTTCAAACGCGGCCAGCTTGTGGTCTGGCCCGATCACCGCCACCACGGGGTGCATGGCCAGGGCCAGACTGCCATAAAGCGCGTCGCCGGGGTCCACCAGCACCGCAGCAGTAAAACCGGTTTCTTGCACCAGCGCGCTGACATCAGGCAGCACTTCTGAGTCTGAGACCACACCTACCAGATGCACTGATATGTCAGCAAACTCGCTCAGACAAGGCACCAGCGTTTGCATCGCCGCGCGTGAGCGCTCCTGGTGCGACCGAAAGAAAAACAGCGCGGTGTTGCCGCTCGCGGCCAGCAGCGGCTGTTTGCCGCCCTGTAGTGTCGTCATCTCAAGGTTGGCCACGGGTGTGCCGATGTCAGCATGGGCGCTGGCCGCCAGACCCAGGCCCGCCAGCGCCTGAAACACGACCAGCAAGAAGATCAAGCGTTTGATGGTTGGAGGCGGCATTTAAGGTGCCTTGCGGTTCTCGTAGCTGCGCTCTTGATGGCAAGTTTTCGCGCACGAGCCACCGGTCGGCGTTTGCTTGTAGTTGAGTTTTAGCACCCAGCCGCCTGAGCCATAAGGAACGCCTTCGCGGATATGTTTGTCTTGCTTGGAGGCATGTACTTCATGGCAGGCGCGGCAGGTACGGCCCCGGCCGGGTTGCTGCAAGTGGACAAAATGCAGGTTCTTGTCGCCATTGCGAAAACGAGTCAGCTTAGTGGTCAGGGCGGTTGAGAAGGCCTTTTCTTTGTGGCAACCAAAACACAGCTCGTAAACAGCCGGATCGTAAGGAGCATAAAACTCTTTTGGGTAGTTTCCATCAAGCAGCCGGAATTGGCTGGCGCCGTGCGGCTTATGGCATGCCACGCAGTCTTTGAATTTCAGCGGGCCATGCCAGTCTGGGTTGTCATCGAGCCAGGCTTTCATGTTTTGCAGTTTTTTGCCGTTGGCGCCGACCATGGTGTCGACGTTGTGGCAGCCCACGCACAGGTCAAAGGGTTGCTGGCGCAGCAGTGCCTCCACCTCGCTGGCGTGCGGGTTGTGGCAATTGAGGCACTTGGCGCCGGTGCTCAGTGCTTTATGCGGCACGGTGGCGGTGGTCAGGATTTCAGCAATTTTCTTGTGGCAACCGGTACACAACTGGCCAGGTTCTTGCAGCAGCAATTTGGGGTAATTGGCGTTGTGTGGGTTATGGCAATTGGTGCAGTTGGTTTGCGCCGGGGGGTGTGCGTGGGCGCGCTTGAGCACATCCGGAAATTCTTCATGGCAGCCCACGCACAGTTCCGTCACGGGTTTGATCAACGGCCCGGGTTGCTTGGGGTCGCTGTTGACATGGCAGAGATTGCATTCGCCCGCTTCAAAAGGCGCGTGGGCTGCGACTGGTTTGCTTGTCAGGGGGGCTAGCACCCCGGGTGGCAGGCCGCGCGCAGCGAAGGTGGGCGATACCCGTATGTTCGCTGGTGCAGTTTGGGCGAATAGCACCGTTGAAAACACCACTGCCCAGGCGAGTAAAACAGAAAAAATATAGCGTGTTGCAGACATGTCCCATCCATTTTGTAAAAAAATCATTTAGTCCGCGCCAATCACACGGCTAAACCTCGTCCGAAGCCAGAAGTATCGCTGCAACAAACCCGGAGTTGTTCACATTTTGTTGCAGATCACTGCGGTCCGCTTCTTGACTTTCTCTTTATTTTATTATTTTAATATTTTGCCAGCCAAGCCACAGTTGCCGCATTAAAACATTGTGACTTTGACTTTTATTTGATGTTACACAACGGATATGAACTTAAACAGCATGAAGCCATGAGACTTCATTGGGGGTCAGGTTCCTGTTAGTCTTTTGATGTCAAATTGATGCTTTGATGCTAGACTGCCAGCATGCGTACTACTTTGGCCCTTGATGATGACGTTTTCTCCTATGCACGCGCTCACGCGCAGCGGGAAAAGATTTCTGTGGGGCAGGCTATTTCACGATTGGCCCGCGCTGGCATACATGCACAAAACCAGCCGCCCGTTGCCGTCCCCCAGCCCAAAAGCAAATATGCACTGCTGCCGGCTCGCCCGGAGGTCATTACCTCTGAGCATGTGCGTGCGTTGATGGATCAGGAAGGCATTTAGAACGTGCGGTATCTTCCCGATGTCAATGTCTGGGTTGCATTGCTTGATGAGGCTCATGTTTTCCACGCCCAAGCGCTGGCGTTTATCGAACGGCCCAAGCTGAAAATGGCGACTTGCCCGTTGGTTGAGAATGGTGTTGTTCGTGTTCTTAACCTTCCCGGCTACAGCAAATTCGGCCCCGTCGGATTTGAACCGGTCAGTCAAAAACTGGCTGCCATTTGCGCCGAGCTAGACCATGAGTTCTGGCCTGATGGCGTTTCTTTACGAACCGCTGGCGTGGTCAACTGGCCCAGGGTCATGGGCCACAACCAGATTACCGATGTTTATTTGCTGGCGCTGGCCGTGTCAAACCAGGGCTGTCTGGCTACGCTGGACCACCGCGTCAGTTTGAACGCCGTTATTGGTGCAACGAGTCGAAATTTGTTATTGCTGTAGGCCAGGTTCAAAGACTGAACCCGTCATTGCAAACGAAATTAAGCAATCCATGACTGCCGGACTGCATGAAATTAATTGGAATCTGACCCCGATTAATCCGATGTCGGTGTAGGCAAAATAGAAGTCGCCAAACAGAAAGCTGTAGAACAGCACCCCGATCAGGATGAGCTGCAGACCAAACAGGATCAGCCATGGCTTGGATGGGGTTGGCTTCTCATGAGCAATCGGTAGCTTTATGAAGAGGTTTTCCACAGCATCCCAATGATAAGTCAGGGCAGCGCCTTTTTAATGGCAGCCATCACTCTGGCGCGCCCGAAGGGTCAGATGTCGGTAGTTATGGATTACTGATTTACCAAATGACCACTGACAAATTTATGCAACAAACTGGCTGCAAAAGTCTGATAGGGCACACCTTCCTCTAGTGCGCGCGCCTGCAAATTCCGAAGATCCCGGCTTGAGATACGAATGTTCAGCCGCTGGTCTTTTTTAAAAGTTGCCTCAGCCGCCGCCTGATGGGCCTTGATTTGTTTTACCACGCCGCTGACCGGCTTTAGCGTGCCAGCTTCCCAAGCATTGAGTATCTCCAACTCTTCATCGTCATACTTGATGTCTTTTTTCATGAATTGCTCCTGTATTGCCTGGTTGCCTTGCGGCTTGGAATGATGGTTTTCAAAAAAATTTCTGCTTCGGTCTCAATAAATGGCACCGCAAAGACGTAATCGTCAACCTGGACCATGGAAATTTTTTGTCCAGGATACTTTTCCTGGTTGAGATGTTCAAGCACGGCCCGCTCGTTTCCGTCGGCAATTTCAAAAACAATCCGCTCGAACGAAATACCCCGCTCACATATCAATAACTGGTTTTTTTCTGCATTCCAGTTGAATATTTTTTGAATTTTCATGTGTGCATTTTATGCACACGTAGAGTCAACTGTCAAAGAATTAATTGGGGTCCAATTAAGTTCTATCGGTTGCAATAGGTAGCGCATCCGCTGCTCTGGCCAGCACACCCAGGGCGTCGGCCTTGCTGCTTGAGGCTGCGATCTCGCGCAGTCGCATCAGATAAAGCATCTGCTCGCTAAAACCGTATTAGTGCCTGAGATGCTTAATTTTAGTCTTGCCTCTTTCGACGAAATTGTCAGTGAGCTGGGTGCCCGGCTCAAGACGTTGCGGCTGGCCCAGGGGCTACAGTAAACAGCACTGGCCCAACAGTTGGAACTTTCCCCGCACAAGCTGCGGCTTGCGGCGCTGGCTTACGGCGATTTTCCCGCGTACTTGCAGCGGCTGCCTGGGTTGGTGAGCGACTCGCTGCCAGACGGCTGGGGCTTGCCACGCAAAGAACTTCTCTTTTCGTCTGATCAAGATGCGGCAGTGGGAGCTGGCGCCCTGCTACGACCTGAGCTTTAATGCCGGGCCGGGGGGAGAACATAAAAGGACGTGCTGGGGCACGGCAAAAACATCACGCGAGCGCTCATGTTCGCGTTGGCCGAAAAAGCCAGCCTGGACAAGGCGTGGGCCACCAGCGCCATCGCGCGCATGTTGAGCGTGCACGCACGCCTGAAGGAAGTGATCAAGGAAAGTGGCATGCAGAAAAACATCCGCCCGACGACCCTGAAGATGGTGCAGGCGGCAATTGCTGGTACCGCCAGGTTACTGAGCTGACCTTGTGCCTGCGAAGGTCCAGAGGTCGGCAGTCATGGATTGCCGCGTCACCGCGAGCGTTGCCTGGCGGCACCCATCAGCCTGGTGCGCCCAAATGTCCAGATGTCATTGAGCAAAAAGTTGAGCACGCTGGTTACACCGATGGCGATGAGGTTGGCGATTTGGTAGTAAAAATGCGGTGCCAGCAGGTTGGTAAACACAATTTGCAAGACGATGCTCAGGCTGCAGGCCAGGGCATACTGACCGAACTGCGCGAGCCATGACACTTGCAGATAGTGCTTGCGGTCGACCCAGGTCCATAACCGATTCCAGCTAAAGTTGTTGAGCGTGGCCAAAAAAATGGCCAGTGCCAGTGACAGGTTGAGCCGCACCTCGGGCGTCTGCACGGTATTGAACAAAAACTCCTGCGCCAGGTACAACGCGCCTATGTTCACCACCGTGCCCGAGGCGCCCACGGTGCCAAACTTCAAAAAGCGTCTGGAGAAAATGCGCCGCAGCAGCAACGCCGAGCGCATGCGTAACTTGAACGGGCTAGCCATGCTAGTGGCCACCCTGTAACAAGGCGCGGGCCTGCACCAGCACCTGCTCGGGCGTGATCTGTTGCAGGCACTGGTTGTTGCCGTCGCAGGGCGAACACGACAAGCCGATGAACAGCGTGTGGATGTTGGGCGCCAGCGGGCTGTAGAGCGCAGGCGTCTCGGGGCCAAAAAACACCAGCGTTGGCAAGGGCGTGAGCGCGGCAAACTGGCCCGGCCCGCCGTCGTTGGTCACCAGCAGATGCCGGATGGATTGGGTGTAGCCCGTGAGGTCAATGCACAGCGCGTGCTGGCAATGCGTCAATATCTCTTGCGCCAGCGGCTTGGCGTCTGGCAGGCCGATGAGCCCCACCGCGTAGCCATCTTGCAAAAGCTGGTCGCACAGCTGTTTGTAATAGGCCGGCGGCCAGGCCCGGATGGGCAGCATGCCACCATCGGGGTACACCAGCACCAGCTTTTTGTCTGTGATGGCGGGAAAGAAATGAATCTACACCTCAGACAAGCTCGATCGGCCCCGGATACTTTGCCACGGCGCTGTCTGCCGTGAGCAGCGTGAAACCTTCCACCGTGGCTTGAGCAACAAGGATTCGATCAAACGGGTCTTTGTGGATCAAAGGCAAACTTTCCACAAAGACAGCATGGGCGCTGGTGATGGTCAGCTCTGTGTAGTCGTTATCAAACAGGCCGCGCCTGAGTAACCGAGCGTCCACTTCGAAGTCAGCCCGGCCCAAGCTATTTTTAATGGCTATCTCCCAAATGCTCGCAGCGCTAAAAATAAGCTGGTGCTCAGGATTGCTCATCAGGGACACCGCTTTGGCTGATAGTTTTTCGGGTTCGTTGGCGGCCCAGAGCAAAAGATGGGTGTCCAGCAAGAGCTTCAAGGCGCACTCCCGACAAACAGACCCGTAATCTCGATTTCCCCCATTCGATCAAAGTCGTCGGGGACCTGCATCGTGCCGCGCAAAAATCCAAGCCGCTTTTTTGCACGGTCATGCTCCGTAGCGATGGCGCTCACCATCACCAGTGGCTTGCCTGACTTGGCAATGACAAAAGGCTCACCCTGTTGCGCCTGCGCAATCAGTCGCGAGAGATGCGTTTTGGCTTCATGAATGTTGATGGTTTGCATAATGATGGAAGTGAACCAAGTTGATGAACTAAGTTCATATTGTATTGATTAAGCATCTTCCAGCCGAAGCACCCGACCTATTGCCACCGGCGCAAGTGCCAGCGCGATGGGCACCACCAGCATGCCCCAGTAGCCTGCGACCGACCCGGTGATCAGGTCGCGGCCGGTGCCGCCGAACAATAGAAAGGCCATGTGCGGCACAGCAATTACTGCCACCAGAAACAACCCCAGCCGCCGCTGGCTGCGCACCACGACAGCTGCACCGGCCAGGCCCGCCGCGACCAGCAGGGGCACAAACCACGGTGCACCGGCAAATAACTGCTCGAAAAACCTGAGCGTTGCCACCAGGTGGTCAAAGCCGCCGTGCAGCCAGAAGCCAACCGTGCCGGCCCGGTCAACGCGCCCGTCTATCGCCAAGGCGTGCGCTGCGTAGATCGCGCCAAAAATGCCAAACCCAGCCAGCCATGGCACGAGTGCTTTAAGTCGTTCGCCACTGGGCAGCAGCAGTACGCTGGCGGCTGCCAGCAGCATGGGGTAGATCATGATTTCCCTGAACACCGCCGCCAGCAGCATGACCAACATGGCGGCCCACAGCAGCTTGGCTGACGCCTTGCGAACCGAGGCGATGAACAGCGCCAGGCCAGCCAGCGTGAGCGCCATCGCCCAGCCGTCAACAAACACCACAAAGGAGCTGGTGGCAATGGACAGGTAGGCCGTGGCCACCATCAGCGCACCCAGCACGGCCAGCCGCGGCGGGCCCAGTTGGGCGCCAATGGCAAAGGCCGAAGC
>Ga0210023_1001971_pt1 | contig 13839 bp, 7 predicted proteins | sample CryGeymeta201524_FD_183987 | JGI IMG/M metagenome (GOLD analysis project Ga0210023, IMG submission 183987) | Groundwater microbial communities from Crystal Geyser aquifers in Utah, USA - Crystal Geyser metaG 2015-24 (SPAdes) (version 2) | ecosystem: Environmental > Aquatic > Deep subsurface >... | reverse complement strand
GAGGGCGGGGTTTGGGGATTTAAGCTTGCCTTGCTTTGGGCTGGCCAAAGAGCTTAATAAAACCGCGGTGGCGACGGCGGAATTTTTGGTGGGAAAAATTAAGCTGAATGACGTAGCGGTGGCGGCCAAGGCCATCGGCCCGTTCATAAATTTTACTTTTAGCAAGACCAGACTGGCCGAGGGCGCGATTGGGGAGATTTTAAATGAAAAGATTAAATACGGCTTGAACAAAATCGGTAAAAACAAGAAAGTAATGATTGAATTTTCCAACGCCAACACGCATAAGGAATATCATGTCGGGCATCTGCGCAACATCGCTTACGGCGACGCCATCACTAAAATTTTGGCGGCTAACGGCTTTAAGGCCAGGCCGGTATCGTATATTAATGATTTTGGCATTCACACGGCAAAAACTTTGTGGGCGCTCCAGAATTTTTATAAAGAAGAGAAATCCCCCCAACCCCCCTTTATCAAGGGGGGCAGTAAAGGCTATTTTTTAGGAAAAGTTTATGTTCGCGCCTGCCAGGAGCTGGAGAACAATGAGGCTGGAAAAGCCGAGGTGGCCCAAATCATGAAAAAAATTGAAAGCCGCCGCGGCCAGGAATATAAATTATGGCAAAAAACCAGGAAGTGGAGCATTGACGGCTTCGCTAAAATTTACAAAGAGCTGGGCGTTAAGTTTGAGCGTATTTTTTATGAGAGCGAATTCATAGACGAGGGGCTGGCGCTGGTGGCCGAGCTCTACAAAAAAGAATTTTTAATAAAAAGCCAGGGCGCGATTATCGCAGATTTAGAAAAATGCGGCTTGGGAGTTTTGGTGATTATTCGCTCTGACGGTACAGCGCTTTATCCGGTGGCCGACCTGGCGTTGGCCGAGGAAAAGTTTAAAAAATATAAAGTTGACCAGTCAATTCATGTGGTTGACGCGCGCCAGAGCCTGTATTTTAAGCAGTTATTTAAAGTTTTAGAGCTTTTGGGCTTTAAGCAAGAGCTGAAGCATCTAAGCTATGACTTTGTTAAATTACCTGAAGGCATGATGTCTTCTCGAACTGGTAATGTCATCACTTACGAGGATTTGCGCTCCCTCGCCCTGGCCAAAGCGGTTGAAGAAACCAAAAAAAGGCATAAAAATTGGAGCGAGAAAAAAATAAATGAGGTGTCGGACAAACTAGTCAATGGGGCGTTGAAATTTGAAATGATAAAAGTGGGCGCCGACAAAATTATTACCTTTGGCCTGGAACAGGCCTTGCGTTTTGATGGCTGCACGGCGGCTTATCTGCAATATACGGGGGCGAGAATAAAAAGCATAATTCGCAAAACTCGCAACGCAAAACTCGCAACGCAAATTAAATACGAAATGTTGAATGAGGCTAAAGAGTCGGCGATAGTTAATAAATTGGCCAGGTATCCGGAAGCGGTGGCGGCGGCCGGAAAAAATTACGCGCCGGACGAGCTGGCTAAATTTTTATTTGAGCTGGCGCGGGAGTTTAACGATTATTACCATGCCGTGCCAGTGTTAAAGGCTAAAACCGAAGTCAGGCAAGCCAGGCTGGCATTAATTAGCGCGGTCAGCCAGGTGATTAAAAATGGGCTGGGACTTTTAGGGATTGAGGTGGTAGAGGAAATGTAAAATATGATAGGATATTTTTTGAGTTTAGTAACAAATTTTATAATTAGTGCTATTTCCTCGCTCGGCTATACCGGCGTCGGCGCGCTGATGGCGATTGAAAGCGCTTGCGTGCCTCTGCCGTCGGAAGTAATCATGCCGTTTGCCGGATTTTTGGTAGCGCAAGGGAAATTCAGCCTAATCGGCGTGGCTTTGGCCGGTACTTTGGGCTGCGTTGTCGGTTCGGTGGTAGCTTACGCGGTCGGAATTTGGGGCGGGCGGGCGTTTATTGAAAAATACGGCAAGTACGTTTTAATTTCGCATCACGATTTAGCTCGGGCGGATAAATTTTTTAACAAATATGGCTCGGCCGCGATTTTTTTCTCGCGTCTTCTGCCCGTGGCGCGCACCTTCATCTCGCTCCCGGCCGGCATCGCTAAAATGAATTTCAGCAAATTCGTGATTTATACTTTTTTGGGCTCATTGCCTTGGTGCCTCGCCTTGGCTTACGTCGGCATGGTTTTGGGAGAGCATTGGAATACGCTGGGAGTATATTTTCATAAGTTTGACGCGGTGATTGCGGCGGTAATATTGGCATTTATAGTTTGGTACGTTAGGAGGCATTTGAAAAATTTAAAAACTAATTAAATAACAGTATGGCAGAACAAAATAAAATGGAAAAAATTGTTTCTTTATGCAAGCGGCGCGGTTTTATTTTTCCGGATTCGGAAATTTACGGCGGCCTGGCCAACGCTTGGGATTATGGGCCGTACGGCGCGGAGCTAAAAAACAATATCAAGCGGAGATGGTGGAAAAAGTTCGTGCAGGACCGGGAAGACATGGTCGGCTTGGACGCGGCCATTATCATGAATCCGGAAACCTGGAAAGCCTCGGGGCATTTAAGCGAGTTTTCCGACCCGCTGGTGGAATGTTTAAAATGCAAGAAAAGATACCGCGCTGACGAGCTGGAAGCTGAAACTTGCCCGGCCTGCGGCGGCAAGCTGACCAACCCGAAAAAATTCAACCTGATGTTTAAAACTTTTATCGGCCCGGCCGAAGACAGCGCCAACGTGGCTTATTTAAGGCCGGAAACCGCCCAGGGGATTTTCGTTAATTTTAAAAATATTATGGATACGATGCGGCCCAAGCTGCCGTTCGGCATCGGCCAAATCGGCAAGGCTTTCAGAAACGAAATCACGCCGGGAAATTTTATTTTTAGGACGCGCGAGTTTGAGCAGATGGAAATTGAATATTTTATGGCGCCGCCGGAAAAGGACAAAGACTGGCAGGCGGTTTTTGAAGATTGGCGCGAGCAAATGCTGGATTGGATGAAAAAATTGGGGCTGGACGTAAAGCGCAATATTCATGAACTGGAGGTTTCGGAAAAAGAGCGGGCGCACTATTCCAAAAAGACCATTGATTTTGAATATGAATTTCCTTTCGGCAAGGAAGAGTTGTACGGCTTGGCTTACCGCACGGATTATGATTTAAGCCAGCATGCCAAGTTTTCCGGCGCGGATTTAAGCTATACCGCCGAAGACGGCAAAAAAATTATCCCGCACGTAATTGAGCCGTCGCTCGGCGTGGAGCGCACGGTTTTGGCCGTGCTGTGCGAGTCATACGGGGAAGAAAACCTCACCCAACCCTCTCCTTCGCAAGGAGAGGGAAAAATTGAAACCAGAGTGGTTATGAAATTTCCCTTTTGGCTGGCGCCGGTAAAAATCGCGGTTTTCCCTTTACTGAAAAATAAGCCGGCATTGGTAAAAAAAGCCAAAGCCGTGTTTGCTAAATTAAAAGTTGATTATGCCTGCGAATTTGACGACAACGGCAATATCGGCAAGCGCTACCGGAGGCAGGACGAAATCGGCACGCCTTTCTGTGTTACCATAGATTTTGACTCGCAGGAATTGGACGACGTCACCGTGCGCGACCGCGACTCAATGAAGCAGGTAAGAGTGAAAATTGGGGAATTAAAAGAGTATTTTGAGAAAAAGTTTAAATAACATGGACCTAAATTTGGAATTACTGACAATCCAAAATCCTTGGTGGCGGGGCGGCAGCTTAAAGTTTGACCCGGTGCTGGTGCGGCAAATCATGGAAAAAATAATTTTAAATTTGGGTCGGAGCGTGGGCTATAAAACTTTAGCCGCTAAAACTCGGGCCAGAACCCACCTGACGCCGATTTTAATAAGATATGAGAAAGAAATAAAACAGGCTGACTGGGAAATTTTTAAACAAGCCGGATTTAAAAAAGGGATTATAATTAGTAAGAAGATGTTGAAAAATAGAGGTGATGTTAAAATTATGCCTTTAAGCTATTTTTTAATGTTTTACGAAGAGGTTCTCCGCTAGACAAAAAAAGGGGGGCTTATAGAATCTTCGCCAGATACTGCCCGGTGTAGGACTTTTTATTCCTGGCGACTTCTTTGGGCGTGCCGACCGCTACGACGGCGCCGCCCTGGTCGCCGCCTTCAGGGCCGAGGTCAATAATCCAGTCCGCCGATTTAATGACATCCAAATTATGCTCAATAATCAAAACCGTGTTGCCTTTGTCAACCAGCTGGCCTAAGACATGCAAGAGTTTTTTAATGTCGTCAAAATGCAGGCCGGTGGTGGGTTCGTCCAGAATATAAAGGGTTTTGCCCGTGGCGCGGCGCGACAGCTCGGTGGCTAATTTTACTCTTTGGGCTTCGCCGCCGGACAGGGTGGTGGCGGATTGGCCCAGCTTGACGTAAGACAGGCCAACTTGGCTTAAGGTGGATAATTTTTGATGGATGGCCGGAATGTTTTTAAATAAATTTATGGCTTCCTCCACGGTCAGGTTTAAAACTTCGGAAATATTTTTGTCATGGTAGTGGACTTCCAAAACTTCCTGGCTGTAGCGCCGGCCGTGGCAGACGTCGCATTCCACGTAGACGTCGGGCAAAAATTGCATTTCAATTTTAACCACGCCGTCGCCGCCGCAGGCTTCGCAGCGCCCGCCCGGCACGTTAAAAGAAAAGCGGCCGGCCCGGTAGCCTTTAATTTTGGCTTCGGGCAGGGCGGCGTAAAGGTCGCGGATGGGCGTGAAGGCGCCGGTGTAAGTGGCCGGATTGGAGCGCGGGGTGCGGCCGATGGGCGACTGGTCAATGTTAATGACTTTATCAATATTGGTCAGGCCGTCAATCCGGTCGTGTTTGCCCACCGCCACTTTGGCGCGATAAAGTTTTTGGTTTAGAGCGTTGGCTAAAATGTCGGTCATCAGGGTGGATTTGCCCGAGCCGGAAACGCCGGTAATGGCGATGAATTTGCCCAAGGGAAATTCCACGTCAAGATTTTTTAAATTATGCTGGCTGGCGCCGATGATTTTAAGGCTCAAGCCGGTGCCGGAGCGATAGTTAGCCGGCACCGGAATGAATTTTTTCCCGGCTAGATATTGGCCGGTTAAAGATTTGGGGTTCTTGGTTATCTGGGCCGGCGTGCCCACGGCCACAATTTCGCCGCCGTGTTCGCCCGCGCCCGGGCCGATGTCGATGAGCCAATCGGCCGCCAGCATGGTGGACTGGTCATGCTCCACCACGATTACCGAATTGCCCAGGTCGCGCAGTTTTTTTAAAGTGGCGAGCAGCTTGGCGTTGTCGCGCTGGTGCAGGCCGATGGAGGGTTCGTCCAAAATGTAAATTACGCCCATCAGGGCCGAGCCGATTTGGGTGGCCAGCCGGATGCGCTGGGCTTCGCCGCCGGACAAGGTATTGGCCGAGCGGGCTAAAGTCAGATAATCCAGCCCCACGTTGGCAAGAAAATCCAAGCGGGCGCAAATTTCTTTAATGATGCGCGCTCCTATTTTTTTCTCGCGCGCGGTAAGTTGGCCGGATTTTTCCAAAGCGGTGAAGAAGGTTTTTTCTTGAGCGATGGTCAGGCTGGTGATGTCGTAAATTGATTTATCGGCCACGCGCACGGCCAGAATTTCCGGTTTTAAACGTTTGCCGCCGCAAGTCGGGCAAACCAGGACGCGCATGTATTGCTCAATTTCACGCCTGACATAATCGGATTCGGTTTGCCCAAAGCGCCTTTCCAGATTGGGGATGACGCCTTCAAACTCGGTGGTGAGCTCGCCGGAAAAGCGTTCGCTTTGGTAGTTGACGTTATAATTTTTTCCGCCCGAGCCGTAGAGCACGATGTCCAGCTGTTTTTTATTTAAGTTTTTAACGGGCGTGTTTAAGTCAAAACCATGATCGGCCGCCACCGTGCCTAAAATCCTCATCAGCCAGCCTTGGCCGGCATTGGCGCTATGGGCCCAGGCGTGGATGGCGCCTTGGGCGATGGTCAAATTGGGGTTCAAAATCAGCTTGGGGTCAACTTCCAGCTTGGTGCCCAGGCCGGTGCAATCCGGGCAGGCGCCGTGCGGCGAGTTGAAAGAAAAATTGCGCGGTTCCAGCTCTGGCAGGCTAATGCCGCATTTAGAGCAAGCGGAAAGTTTGGAATAGGTAGTTTCAAAAACCCCCTCTAGCTCCCCCTTGTCAGGGGGAGAACCTGTTTTTACCCCCCTGACAAGGGGGGTAAGGGGGGTTATGGCGACTAAACCGTTGCCTAATTCCAAGGCTTTTTCCACGCTTTCGGTTAAGCGCGCCAAATCCTCTTTGTCTTTACTGACCTTAAGCCGGTCAATCACGATTTCCACGTTGTGTTTTTTTTGTTTGTCCACGGCCAGGTCCTCCACTTCTTCCAAAGTATAAATTATTTTGTCAAAGCGCAGGCGGCTGAAGCCGGCCCGGTTAACGCCGGCCAACAGGCTTTTATGCTCGCCCTTTTTGTCTTTAATTATCGGCGCCAAGACAACAATATCTTGGTTTAAGAAACCGGCGACAAGCTGCTTGATGATTTCATCAATGGACAGCGGTTTGATTTTGCCGTCGCACTGCGGGCAGTAGGGCACGCCGATGCGGGCGTAAAGCAGGCGCAGGTAGTCGTAAATTTCCGTAATGGTGCCGACCGTGGAGCGCGGATTATGGGTGGTTGATTTTTGGTCAATGGAAATGGCCGGCGACAAGCCTTCAATAGAATCAAGGTCCGGCTTGTCCATCATGCCGATAAACTGCCGGGCGTAAGCCGACAAGGATTCAACGTAGCGGCGTTGGCCTTCGGCGTAAATAGTGTCAAAGGCTAAAGACGATTTACCCGAGCCGGACAGGCCGGTGATGACCACCAACTTATCGCGCGGAATTTCCACGTCAATATTTTTTAAATTGTGGACGCGGGCGCCTTTGATTTTGATGGAGTTTTGCATAGAGAGCTTGTTTAAAACAATGCAATCAATTATATATTAAAAAATCGCTCTTGGCAAGAGTTGCGCTATTCGGTTTTAATTGTTAAACTGGATGAGTAAAAATTAGTTAATTTTATGTTAAATCAGGCTGTTATTTTTTTGCTAATATTATTGACTTTTGGCATTATCGCGGTAATTATTATGCTGGCCAGGAAGAAAGAGGCTGGCCTGGGCCAGGACAATGAAAAGCTGGCGGCCATGATGGAGCGACTGGCGCAGTTAGCCGAGCAGAACCGCGAGCTAAGACAAGCTATGGACGGCAAGCTGGCCGAAACCCACCGCGCCAATCAGCTGCAGTTCGGCCAGACCGCGAAAATAATTTCCGAGGTGACGGAGAAATTAACCAAACTGGACGAGACCAATAAGCAGGTGGTGAATTTTTCCGCCCAGCTGGCCAATCTGCAGGATATTTTAAAAAATCCCAAACAGCGCGGTGTCTTAGGCGAATATTTTTTGGAAGAGACCTTAAAAAACGTTTTGCCGCCCAATTCTTATCAGATGCAATACGGCTTTAAGGACGGCACCATCGTGGACGCGGTGGTTTTCGTCAAGGATAAAATTATTCCGGTGGATTCAAAGTTCAGCCTGGAAAATTATGAAAAGATTTTAAACGCGCCGGACGCGGCCGCGCGGGAAAAATTTGAAAAAATGTTTAAGCTGGATTTAAAAACCAGAATTGACGAAACTTCAAAATATATCAAACCGAGCGAAAAAACCATGGAATTCGCTTTTATGTTTATTCCGAGCGAGGCGATTTATTATGATTTATTGATTAATAAAGTTGGGGCGGTGCAGATAAACACCCGCGACCTGATTGAATACGCTTTTAAAGAACGGCATGTCATTATCGTTTCGCCCACCTCCTTTTTAGCTTATCTGCAAACGGTTTTACAGGGTCTTAGAGCACTGCAGATTGAAGAAAGCGCCAAAGATATTTTATTAAACGTGCAAAAATTGGGTAAGCATATTTTAAGTTATGACAGTTTTATGAAAAAGCTGGGCGCCAGCATGTCCACTACGGTCAACCATTACAACAGCGCCTATAAAGAGTTCGCCAAGATTGACAAGGATGTGGTGAAAATCACGGACGCGGAAAAAAACGTTGAGCCGCTGTTGATTGAAAAGCCGAATATAGAATAAACTCTATATATGTCATTGCGAGCGACTGGAAGGAGCGAAGCAATCTCGGGTTTGTTGCGATTTACCGGAGATTGCTTCGTCGCTGACGCTCCTCGCAATGACAATATGATTTATGGATGAGAAAAGCGATAAATTATTAGAATTAAAGGAGGCCATTGTTAAAACAATCGCCTTTTTTGATATGTTTGATTATCCGCTGACGGCCAACGAAATTTGGCGGAATTTAGGTTTAAAGAGCGAATTAGTTCGTGTAATGGAGGCGCTGGAGGAAATAACCCCCCTTAGCCCCCCCTTGTCAGGGGGGATAATTGAAAGTGAAAACGGATTTTATTTTTTAAGCGGACGGCAAGCGATTGTCGAGGTAAGGCAAAAACGCTACTCGGCGGCGGACCGGAAGTTTAAGCGCGCCAGCCGGCTGGCCAAAATCTATAAATTCATTCCCTGGGTTAAATTAATCGCCATCGGCAATTTAATGGGCGCGCATAATTTAAAGCCGGAGAGCGACATAGATTTTTTTATCATTACGGAGAAGAAAAGAATTTGGCTGGCGCGCTTTTTTTGCGTCGCGCTGGCGCAAGTTTTAGGGCTAAGGCCCAAGCCGGGAAAAACTAAAAATAAAGTCTGTTTAAGTTTTTTTGTGAGCCAAGCGGCCATGGATTTATCGACTCTAATGCTTAAATCCCCCCGGCCCCCTTTGTTAAAGGGGGCGGTGGCGGAGGATGTTTATTTTATTTACTGGCTGGCCGGTTTGGCGCCGATTTATGACCGCGGCGGCGTTTATGAAGAATTTATGGAAAAAAACAATTGGCTGAAAAATGAGCTGCCCAATTGGCCCGCCTACGCCGAGGCTTCGGCGGGCAAGCGGCCAGGGTTTTGGTCAAAGCGAAGAGGCGACGGCGGACCAGGCCCGAGCGAGTTTTATCGCGACCTCGCGGACATGTTTTTCGGCGGCCTGGAGCCATGGTTTAAGAAATTACAGCTTAAGCTTTTGCCCGAAGAGTTGCGGCAGTTAATGAATTTGGATACGCGGGTGGTGGTGAATGATAAAGTGATAAAATCGCACAGTAACGACAGAAGAGAAGAATATAGGGAAAAATTCATTCTGTCATTGCGAGCGATAGCGAAGCAATCTCAAGTTCGTAGCGATTTACCGGAGATTGCTTCGTCGTCTGACGACTCCTCGCAATGACAATTGAGTTTATGAAATATTTAACTAAGACAATTGAATACGGTTTGTATCTCTTAGCCTTTCTCCTGCCCCTCGGGACGCGCTGGATTATCAAGGCCGGACCGACCGAATATTTGACTTACAGTTTGTATGGGACGGATATATTACTGATTTTGCTTTTGATGTTGTTTATTTTTGTCATTGCGAGCGACCGAAGGGAGCGAAGCAATCTCGGGTTTGTAGCAATTGACCGGGGATTGCTTCGTCGCTGCGCTCCTCGCAATGACAGAGTGGTTTGGCTCCTTATAGTGGGTTTAGGTTTAGTTTTATTGGTTTCGATTTTTTTCGCTATTGATAAGGGTTTGGCACTGTATAAATTCGGCTGGCTGGTTTTAGGCGCGGGATTATTTTGGCTGGTCAGCCAAGCGGCTTACAGCCGAGTCAAGCTGGTTGGGAGCTTATTGGTCGGCCTGGGCTTTCAGGCCGGATTGGGAATCTGGCAATTTTTAGCGCAGGCGACCTTTGCCAATAAATGGCTGGGCCTGGCATTGCATCGGGCCAGCGATTTGGGAACGTCGGTGGTGGAAACCGTGGGTGCGGACGGAGTGGGCGAAAGATGGCTAAGGGCGTATGGCGGGCTGGATCATCCGAATATATTGGGCGGCATGTTGGCGATTGGAATACTATTATTAATAGGGCAATATATAAAATTTCCAATTTCCAATAACCAATTTCCAAACAAATTTCAAATTTCAAATTTCAAATTTCAAAACTATCTTAAAGTTATATTTTGGTTTTTGCTGGTAATTTTTTCTACGGCGCTGTTTTTTTCTTTTTCGCGGGCGGCTTGGCTGGCGCTGGCGGCCGGGCTGATAGTGATGATGTTGGGCGCGGCGATAAATAAAAATTTACCCGCGCAGAAAAATATTCTGCAAACCGTTTTAATTTCCGGGCTGATGTTTTTTATTTTATTTTTCCAGTTCCCCAATTTGGTGATGACGCGGCTTTATTCAGGCCAGCGGCTAGAGATAAAATCCAAAAGTGAAAGACTGGAGTCCATAAAAAATTCCTGGCCCATAATCAAAAATAATTGGGCGAGCGGAGTGGGCGCCGGCAATTATACTTTGGCGCTGGAGCGGCAGCTGCCCGGCGAGCAATCTTATTTTTATCAGCCGGCGCATAATGTGTTTATTTTAGTTTTTAGTGAGATTGGATTATTTGGATTATTATTTTTTATTTTGATTATTATTTTTCCATTCGTGAGATTGCTTCGTCGCCGCGAGTACGCGGCTTCTCGCAATGACAGCAAGCTGGCGATTTTAGTCGCGCTGATTGTTGCGATGTTCCTTGACCATTGGCTCTGGAGCCTGCATTTCGGCGTGCTGTTTTTCTGGCTGGCGCTCGGGCTTGCCCCCGAGAGACGGCTGTGGATAAATTAGCCCGTTTAGGCATTTAGAGAATCGCCGTTTGAGAGGCGGTTTTTTTATTGGGAAAAGGCTTGTAAAAAGTAGCTTCAAGATTTAACCTAAAATAAGGCTAAAAAAGCGGCTTGCCGATTAAAATAAGATAAAAACCGGTTATTAATCGCAAAATCCGGCGGAGACTATGAGACGGGCCTGTTTTATGTTATAATTAAATCATAAAACTTGATAAGCATTTGATAAGGCGAATAAACAATTTATTCTAAAATTAAATATTTTTTTTAAGACATAAGACACATCTCCATGCGTCGTTCTCCTCAAGATGATTACACTAAATTAGTGCCTTTAAAAAGGCTGGCTAACGCTAGCTCATACAGCTTGGGCTATGTTTCTATTTTAGTGCAAAGAAAGAAACTGCAGGCCAAAAAAATCGGCAACAAATATTATTCCACCCAGGAGTGGTTTGACCAGTATTTGGAGATGCATGCCAGGGAAGAAAAACGATTGCCGGCCGAGGCGGCGCGAGAGCTGGTTAGCGACAAAAGCCGAGAAGCCAGGCCTGCTTCGCAAGCCGTTGCCGCCGCCAACCTGAAAAGCCGGATTGATAATCTGGTGGAACGGGCGATAAAAGAGAAGCTGGAGGCGGAGGAGAAAGAAAAAACGGCGGCCGTTAAGGCAAAAAAATCCCCCCTGCCCCTCCCTCGGCTTACTCGGGACAGGCTCTTTGTTAAAGGGGGCGAAGACAAAGCCCTGGCGGAAATTTTGTCGGAGAAAATCGCCGCGCCGGAAGTAAAATTTATTGCCGACCTGGTTGAGCCGGAAGAAAAACTGGAAAGTTTGTGGAAAGAAAATTTAGCGCAAGAAGAAAAAGAAGTGAAAGCGGCGGCGAAAGATGTCGTAAAAAAAATTGATTTTAAATTATGGAAAGATATTTTTAAGTTTCGTGTTCGTGAGATTGTGAAGTTTATCTCGAGCGTTAGCGAGGGACCTGCGTTGCCTTCAGTCGCTCGCAATGACAGTAAGGTGAGATTGTTTCGCTCCTTTCAGTCGCTCGCAATGACAGGTAAAAACTCTTTCTTGATTCCCGCCTTCTTTCGGCTACGCTCGGGACTGGCCGCGGGAATGACAATGAAGAGATTTATTAAGGGCGGTGTTGCCGCGGTCATGATTCTCTTGGCCGTGGTTTCGCTGATTTATTTCGCGCCAAAGGCCGCGGTGTCATTAAACCAGCTGGCGAAACGGACTTTTGCTCCTGCTTTGGCGCCGGTTAAAGAACTAGCGGGTCAGTCCAACGTCATCATTCCGGGCAGCGAGCTGGCCTCAAGCCTAAAAGCCAGATTGAACCAGACTTTATTGTCCCTGGCTGACCGCGCCCAAACTGCCAGCCTGAAATTAGAAAATAACATCAAAAAAAGAAATCAGACTTTGACGCGCCGGCTGGCTTATGTAAAAAATCAGCTGGCTTTCATCGCTGATTTTTGGCAGGCAAAATATCATGCCAGCGTCGGCCCCGGCCTGGCGATTTTGCCGGACAAGATAGTGCGGACCGGGCAAACCAGTTTGGCGATTTTAAAAGATTTTGCTTTTTTCCAAGCCAAATCCGTGGCCGAAGTGGCGGAACTGGCGGTGGGAAAATCACCCCTGCCCCGTTCGGCTGAGCGCTCACGACGAAGCCCCTTTGTTAAAGGGGGTGAGAGAGAGGGTCAGGTCGCCGGAGTGTCGGAAGCATCAACCAGGCCGTCTCCAATGTCAAAACTTCTCGCTTTAGCCAACACCGCGGCCAAGCGCGGCCGACAAGCCGTCAGGGAAATAAAATATAACACCACTGCTACTTTAACCAATTCGGCCCAAAGGCAGACCGACCTGTCTTTGTCCCTGGGCAAAAAGCTGGCTCAACTCACTCAAGCCGGGGCCAAAGCCACCGGCCTGAAGCTGACCCAGCTGACTGACTCAATCGGCCAGACCAACCAAGCCATCAGCCAGACAAATAAAACCGGCAAAAACTATTTGGCCCGGGAAGCCAGCCGCTCCCTTTGGTCATTGGCCAACCTCTATTCTAAAATCATCGACCTGCTCATCACCGATGATTTAAAGACCAAATATGCCAAGCTGTATCAAACACCCCTAGCCGCCACTGAAGCGGAGAAAGAAGTGGTGGTAAAAGAAACTGCAGCGGCAGAAGTGGTCCGACAGATCTCACCCTCTCCCTCTCCTTCGCAAGGAGAGGGAACTAAATCCCCCTTACCCCCTTTGTTAAAGGGGGCTGAAAACAATCTCTCCATCACCGGCAACGCCATTATCGGCGGCGCCCTGAACGTTTCCGGCGCGGCTGATTTCGCCTCTGACCTCATGGTCAGAGCCGCCCTGACCGCTAAAACTCTCCTGGTGACTGATTACGCCCAATTCGCCGGCCCGATTAACGCCAAAGCCATGACCGCGGATAATCTGACTTTGCGCGACAACCTGACCGTGGTGGGCGGCTCGTTTATTGGCGGCAATGAGTTAATCGCCGGCAACCTCAAAGTCTCCGGCACCTTCCAGGCCGGTCACACCGAGTTTTCCTCCTTGGGCGTGACCGGCGCTTTGGGCGCGGCCAGCCTGTCCGCTGGTTTGGGCGGCCTCTCTACCACGGGCAATGTCTATTTAGGCGGGGACGCCAACACCATCACCGGCGCCACCACTTTAAACAATGTCCTGGCCATCAACAAAGCCTCGGGCTCTGCCCTAACCGTGGGCGACGGCGCTAACAACACTTTTACCGTGGACACTACCACTGACACCATTACCATCGCGGCCGCGCTTAACCTGACCGGCAATACCAGCTACAACGGCAATCTGGACCTAAATGGCGCGCTTGACCTAGACACTGCTTCCACCACGGCCTTAACCGTGGGCGACGGCACGATTAATAGTTTTACCATTGACACCTTAAACGATATTCTCACTTTGGGTTATAGTTCCACCACTGACAAAGTAACCATTAACAATTCACAATTAACCATTAACTCTGCCTCAACCACTACTGCCGTGTTAATCAATTACGACGGCGTCGGCAACATCATCCAGATTCTGGACAATGCCACCGCCAGATTCACCCTGGCGGACAATGGCGTTGCCAGTCTGACCGCGGCCTCCTCCACCGGCACAGCCCTGACCATTACCCAAAACAACACCGGTGATATTTTAAATCTTTACGACG
>Ga0210023_1001968_pt1 | contig 13851 bp, 12 predicted proteins | sample CryGeymeta201524_FD_183987 | JGI IMG/M metagenome (GOLD analysis project Ga0210023, IMG submission 183987) | Groundwater microbial communities from Crystal Geyser aquifers in Utah, USA - Crystal Geyser metaG 2015-24 (SPAdes) (version 2) | ecosystem: Environmental > Aquatic > Deep subsurface >... | reverse complement strand
AAAAACAAAAAGCAACGCACCGACAACACCAAAGAAAAACCTAAAAACTACCGAGACCGCACAGGCGAAATCCTGTTTATGGATTTAAGACGTTGGGGCAGCGAGTATGAAAAGAAATACATTGAACTCACCGAAGATGATATAATGCAAGTAGCATTAAACTACCACAATTGGCAGCAAGCTACAATAATTAATGATAAAGTGTTAATGGTTAATGAAGACAAAGAAATTAACCATTCATCATTAACCATTCACCATTATAAAGACGTGCCTGAGTTTTGTAAATCCGCCAGATTTGAAGATTTGAAAGCCAACGATTTTTCTTTGGTGCCGAGCAAATACATTGAGTTTGTGGACAAAGACAGCGGTATTGATTTTGACACTGAAATGAAACGCATACAACAAGATTTTAAAACCCTGTTGCAAGAAGAAAAGGAATCGCAAGACCAATTACTCAACGCCTTTAAAACATTTGGTTATGAGCTTTAAACGATTGGGCGATTACATACAAAAGGTGAACAACCGAAACAAAGACTTGGCGGTTTCAAATCTATTGGGCGTGAATATTTTCAAAAACTTTATGCCTTCTGTAGCCAATCAATCGGGTTTAGATTTATCAAAGTATAAAGTCATTCAAAAAGGCCAATTTGCAACCAACTTAATGCACGTTAATCGTGATGAGGTTTTACCCGTTGCACTTTACACAGATGATGAACCTGCTCTTGTTTCACCAGCCTATATCACTTTTGAAGTAATTGATGAAAGTGAATTGCTACCTGAATTTTTAATGATGGAGTTGCAAAGATCTGAATTTGACAGAAAGGCTTGGACATATTGTGATTCGAGTGTGAGGGGTGGTTTGGAATGGGACAGGCTTTGCGATATGGAAATTCCTGATATTGATATTGACGAACAACGCAAATATGTAGCTCTGTACAAAGGCTTGCTCAACAACCAAAAAGTGTATGAAAACAGCTTGGCCGATTTGCAGCTGATTTGTAATGCCTTTCTCGAGGATTCAATCAATGAAAAGAACCTTGAAGAGATTGGTAAACATATTGAGTTAACCGATAAAAGAAATTCAGATGGAACGATAACAAACATACTTGGTGTCAACATAAATAAGGAATTTATGCCATCCAAGGTTAAGGTTAAAAGTCTTTTGAATTACAGGGTAGTTGAAAAGGGAGATTTTGCTGCTAATGTTATGCACGTAGGAAGAGACGAAATGCTGCCAGTTGCACTATACTTTTCAACTGAACCAGCAATAGTTTCACCTGCATACAAGACTTTTAGAGTGAAAGAAGAAAGCCCTTTGTTCAGTGAATTTTTAATGCTATGGTTTTACCGTTCTGAGTTTGACCGTTTAACTTGGTATTTCTGTGATTCAAGCGTTCGTGGTGGTCTAGATTGGGATAGATTTTGCGAAATTCAGATTCCAATTCTTAATAAAGAAAAACAAGAAGCCATTGTAACCATTTACCACACCTTAGAAACCCGCAAACGCATCAACGAGCAGTTAAAAGAAAGCATCAAACCACTTTGCCCTGTGCTGATGAAAGGGGTTGTGGAGAGTTTGGAAATGCAAACAGTAGAAAGTTAGAGATATGAAATACGAATACATAAAGAAAGTAATCGGCAGCAACCTATTGAATTTTTAATATGAGGGATTTAAAGTTAATAGAATACAATCAGGTAATTGACGAAATAAAAAACAATGAAAGTCATTTATTGCTAGCAAATGGATTTAATAAAGGTTTAGGTGTAGATTTAGGCTATAAATCTATTTTTAACAAGATGAAAGAAAATTCAAATGAATATGAGAACTTAAAAATTCCAATTGGCAATTATGATATTGAAGCACTTATCGGGAGATTAAAGGACCAAATAGTGGCTAATAGTCCAGATAAACTTTTCATTGAAAACTTCATTAACAATAAAATTAAATCGGATTTTATGAAAGCCGCCTATGCTTTGGCTAAAGATGGTATAAAGCATCTTTACAAAAAAGAAAATGAAGAAATTGGACTACTGTTTTCGAATTTTACGAATTTTTTTACGTTGAATTATGACCCATTTTTGTATTTGCTTTTAATGAAATATAAAAAAGTTGATGAAACAAGAGCTTTAACATTTCAAAACACTTTGAAATTTAAAATCGATGATACAAATATTAAAGGCGATAATGCTTACCAACAAATTAAAACGATTTACCATTCATATTCAAAAGAATTGGTGGATGAAAAAGGAGATAAAATAATTGATAAACCTTTATCTGTATTGAGTAAAACTGATTTTGAAAAACAATTAAAAGAAATCTGTAAAAAAAAGAATATCAGACTCAGAAAAGAATATTTAGACTTATTGTATGAAGAGTTAAAAGAAAATGAAACCAAATTAATTTTAAATGATGGATTTTCTTCGGGGCAATTATTTGAGATTAAGCCTCAAATTAGTAAATATATCCAAAATGTTTTCTTCTTGCACGGGGCTTTTCACATCTATAAAGAAAACAACAGCATTTACAAAATAACTAAAACACAAGACAAAGCACTTTATGAAAAGTTAGAAGAAATTGTAGATTCAAAGAATCAAGATATTGTTTGCGTGCTTTCTGACAAGAATAAACTTGATGAAATAAATGAAAATACATATTTGAAAAACGGAGTAGATAAATTGTTAAACCTAAAAGGTGCAATCGTCATTATTGGTAGTTCATTAGATAAAAACGACAAACATATATTTGAAAATATTGACAAAAGTGAAATTAGTAAGGTTTACTATTCTTCTTCTAAATCAGGAATGAACACTCATTATGAAAAATCACAAGCATTGTTCCCTTCTAAAGATATAATCCTTTTTGACAGAGATACAATTACTTATAGTTTAAATCACCTTTAAAACAATTATGAACAGCGAAATCCTCATATATCAAAACCCAGACGGCAACATCAAAATAGATGTTCGCTTGCAGGAAGAAACCGTTTGGCTTACCCAATCACAAATGGGGCAATTGTTTGGTAAGGACAAACGCACCATCAGTGAGCATATCAGCAATATTTTCAATGAGGGTGAATTGGAGAAAAGTTCAACTGTCCGGAAATTCCGGACAGTTCAAACCGAAGGCAATCGGGAGGTTGAACGGGAGCTTGACCACTACAATTTAGATATTATTATATCAGTAGGCTATCGGGTAAAGTCGGTTCAAGGTACACAATTCCGTATTTGGGCAACGCAGCGATTAAAAGAATATATAATTAAAGGCTTTACGCTCAATGATGACCGCTTTAAGTCGGGCAGCTCAATGAACTATTTCAACGAACTGCAAAACCGCATTAGGGAAATACGCCTTTCGGAGAAATTCTTTTACCAAAAAATCAAAGATATTTACGCCACCAGTATAGATTATGACCCGAAAGACGAAAAAACCATTGAGTTTTTCAAAATCGTGCAAAACAAGCTGCTTTGGGCAATCAGTGAGCAAACAGCATCCGAATTGGTGTACAGGCGTGTAGATGCCAGTCTACCTTTGATGGGAATGCTGTCGTATGACAAAAAACAGCTTGCTTCCATCAAAAAAGCAGAAGTAAGCGTTGCCAAAAACTATTTAGAAGAAGACAAAATAAAACTTTTGGGTCTGTTGGTAGAGCAATATTTGGCATTTGCCGAAACAATGGCACAGCAACAAACGCCAATGTATATGAAAGATTGGATAGAGCGATTGGACAGCATTTTGCAATTAAACGGCAGAGAGTTATTGACCCACGCAGGGAAAATATCGCATAAAATGGCGATAGAAAAGTCAGGAGAAGAATATGAGAAATTCAAAAAACAGCAAAAAGCCATTGAGAAGGAAGCCAGTTTGAAAGAGTTGGAAGAGGACATTAAACGGCTGAAGCCGAATGATTAATTGTTAATGATAAATGGTTAATGGAATGAGAGAGAATGTTGTTAAGAATAAGAGTTTTGCCTTTGCGGTGAGAGTGGTTAGGCTTTATCAGTTTCTTTGTGAACAAAAGAAAGAATTTCTCCTCTCAAAACAATTGTTAAGAAGTGGTACAAGCGTTGGAGCAATGATTAGGGAAGCCGAACACGCTGAAACAAAAAACGACTTTAAACATAAAATGGGCATTGCCCAAAAGGAAATTAATGAGACAATTTATTGGCTTGAACTACTGAAAGAAACCGACTATCTGTCATCTGAACAATTTGAAAGCATTTACACAGATGCAGTTGAAATAATTAAGTTAATCACCGCAATTTTAAAATCAGCAAAAGCCAACATTAACACTTAATCATTGAACATTAACCATTATAAATGAAGTTTACAGAAGCGAAATTAGAGCAAGCATTTACAGAGCTTTTAGGAAACGAAGGCTATCCGCATTTTGTGGGCAGTAGTTTGGTGCGTTCAAGTGAAGATGAAGTACTGATTGAAGAAGACCTAAAAGCCTACTTGCTCACTCGCTATGAAAATGCCAACCTAACCGAAACCGAAGCACAATCCATTATTCTGCAACTCAAAACGCTTTCTTCGGCAGACCTTTATGAAAGCAACAAGAAAATAATGCAGTGGTTGGCAGATGGATTTATCCTAAAACGAGAAGACAGAAGCCAAAAAGACATTCATATTTCACTTATTGATTATGCAGGTTTAGACCGTCAACGTCAAAGTGAAAATTTAGACATCATTGCGGCAGAACCCGAAGAACAATATCCACCTGACACCAACATTTACAAATTCGTCAACCAGTTGGAAATTGTAGGAACGGAAAGACGAATCCCAGACGGCATTTTATACATCAATGGATTGCCTGTGGTGGTTTTTGAATTTAAGACGGCAATTCAGGAAAACACGACCATTCACAATGCTTATGTTCAACTGACCACTCGCTACAAGAGAGACATTCCCGAACTTTTCAAGTACAATGCATTTTGCATCATTAGTGATGGTGTGAACAACAAAGCAGGTTCATTTTTTGCCCCTTATGAGTTTTACTACGCTTGGCGAAGAATTGCAGGACTTTCCAAAGAGGTTGATGGCATAGACAGTATGTTCACTTTGGTTCAAGGAATGCTGCACAAGAACCGATTGCGAGATATTATTCAGAACTTCATTTACATTCCCGATTCGTCAAAGAAAGATGAAAAAATAGTTTGTCGCTATCCACAATATTACGCTGCTCGCAGTTTGTACGAAAACATCAAAAAAGCGGAAAAGCCAGAGGGAGACGGAAAAGGCGGAACTTACTTTGGAGCAACAGGTAGCGGAAAGAGTTTCACAATGCTTTATCTCACACGCCTTTTAATGAAAAGCAAGCATTTTGAAAGTCCGACCATTGTACTCATCACTGACAGAACTGACTTAGATGACCAACTTTCAGGGCAATTTACCAACGCCAAGCAATTCATTGGCGACAATGCTGTTGAAAGCGTTGAAAGCAGAGCCGATTTAAGGAGCAAAATGCAAGGAAGAAACAGTGGTGGCGTTTTTTTAACCACCATTCACAAGTTTACAGAAGACACTGAACTGCTCACGGAAAGAACCAACGTGATTTGTATTTCGGATGAAGCCCACAGAAGCCAAACCAATCTTGACCAAAAAGTAAAAGTGACTTCCGAAGGCGTTAAAAAAACGTACGGTTTTGCCAAATACCTACACGATTCTTTACCCAATGCAACATTTGTAGGCTTCACAGGAACGCCAATAGATGCAACTTTGGATGTGTTCGGAAAAGTAGTAGATGCCTACACAATGACCGAATCGGTAAGAGATGAAATCACGGTTCGGATTGTGTATGAAGGCAGAGCGGCCAAAGTTGCCTTGCACAACAGCGAATTAGAGAAAATAGAAAAATACTACGAAGAAGCAGCCGAAGCAGGAGCAAATGAATATCAAATAGAAGAAAGCAAAAAGGCAACGGCTACAATGAACGCCATTTTAGGCGACCCAGACCGTTTATTGAAATTAGCAGAAGACTTTGTTCAACATTACGAAAACAGAGTAAACGAAGGAGCGACCGTAAAAGGCAAAGCAATGTTTGTTTGCAGTAGCAGAGAAATTGGCTACGAGTTTTATAAAAATGTAATCGCTTTAAGACCTGAATGGGCGGAAATACGAATTGCGGAAGAAGGAGCTGTTTTAACAGACAAAGACAAAAGGGAAATCAAACCATTGGAACGTATCAAAATGATAATGACCAGAGGAAAAGACGACCCGAAAGAAATGTACGATTTGATTGGCACAAAGGAACACCGCAAAGAATTGGATAGACAGTTTAAAAATGAAAAATCCAATTTCAAAATTGCCATTGTGGTTGATATGTGGCTTACAGGTTTTGACGTACCTTTCTTGGATTCCATTTACATTGACAAGCCCATTCAGCAACACAATTTGATTCAAACCATTTCGAGAGTAAACCGAAAATTTGAAGGCAAAAACAAAGGCTTGGTTGTCGATTACATAGGCATCAAAAAGGCAATGAATATGGCGCTTGCCAAATACAACAAGGGCGAAAGAGAAAACTTTGAAGACATTCAAGAATCGCTCATTGTGGTTAGAAACCATTTAGACCTTTTAGCCAAGGTCTTCCACAAATTCGACAGTTCAAAATATTTTGGTGGTGCAGCTTTAGAACAGTTGAACACGTTAAATATGGCGGCAGAATACGTTCAGTTGACCAAAGAATTGGAAACCCGCTTTATGGGCTTGGTAAAACGTCTGAAAGCTGCTTATGATATTTGTGCTGGAAGCGAACATTTAACGCAGAAAGAAAGAGATTACACCCATTTCTATTTAGCGGTTCGGTCAATTGTTTTCAAGCTGACTAAAGGCAATGCGCCCGACACCGCACAAATGAACGCCAAAGTTAGGGAAATGATAAAAGACGCTTTAGAAAGTGATGGCGTTCAGGAAATCTTCAAACTAGGAGATGAAACCCAAAGCGAACAAGACCTTTTTGATGAAGACTATTTGGCAAATATTGATAAAATCAAGCTGCCACATACCAAAATCAAATTGCTTCAACAACTTTTAGCCAAAGCGATTGGAGAGATTAAGAAAGTCAATAAAGTTAAAGGAATTGACTTCTCTAAGAAAATGCAAGCCTTGGTAGAACGCTACAACGAGCGAAAAGAAGATGATGTTTTGCGAAGCGAAGTGTACGAAGAAATGGCAGAGCATTTGACCAACCTTATTTGGGAGGTGCAAAAGGAGTTTTCCGCAGGGGACGAATTGGGAATTGACTTTGAAGAAAAAGCCTTTTATGACATTTTGAAAGACTTGTGTATAAAGTATGACTTCAAATATCCAGAAGACAAACTAATTGTTTTAGCCCAGGCAGTGAAAGACTTGGTGGACTCACAAGCCAAATATCCTGATTGGAGTAAACGACAAGACATAAAATCCGCTTTAAAAGTAGGACTGATAATCCTATTGGACGAACACGGTTATCCGCCAGTAGAAAGAGACGAAGTATATAAAGACATATTTGAACAAGCGGAGAATTTTAAGAAAAACAGAGTAATAACGAAATAATGCCACCGCTCAACAGCCACACACATTGCCAAGCCGCTCATGCCAGCCACACGATCCAAAGCTTGCCAATAAGTGTGTCCGAGCCATCGCACGGACGAGAAAAAAGAAAGCACGATTACACAACAATGGCTATACGTAATGCAGGCTAAAGTGATGATATTAAAGTAATTACATTAAATAAACTTTTCGGTGAACGGACAGTGAAGTACCTTGGAATCCCGCACTACTCATACAGTAGACCGTTAGCCTTGTCATTGCTTCTAAATTGTCAATTTGCATTTCAAAAATGTAGCAAAACCCACTGTCAGTTGTTTTCTGATGGAATTTCAGGATTTGTTTGGGCAATTTCTTCGGAATTTAGTTCAATTTTTCCGGTCAATTTTTCTTTCCAATCCGCCCAGCCGTATTTTTTTGCAAAAATGTACAGCATGACGAGCAAGGGCAGGAGCGAGAGAAATTGAAACTTGACATCGGGTTCGGAAATATCTCTAAAAATGGACTCGGTCTGAAAAGCAGTCCAGTCTGCCGTTACCAAAAGTGCCGTAATCAGGTTGTTGACCACGTGAAAACCCAAAGCTAACTCGATACCTTCATCCATCAAAGTGATGATGCCGAAAAAGAATCCCATGGCAATGTAAATCAGGATAACTTCGTATCCCAATTTTTCAATTTCCGGATTTGCCAAATGCAACAAACCGAATATCAGAGAGGTAACAATCAGCGGCATCCATCGGTTTTTGGTATGCAACCCGATACCTTGCATCAAATATCCTCGAAATACAAACTCTTCGTAAGCTGCTTGTATAGGAATGAAAATGACGGAAATAAGCAATAGGATTAGAAACGGAATCGGTTTAAAATTGAAGATGTATTTTTCGGGTGATTCCCAATAGTCCAAGAAAGTAATGGCAACTATGACCAATCCCCAAGTGATAAACGCGAACCTGAATCGGCTCCAATCGATTTTTTTTCTGGCAGTTATCAATGGTTTTAACGGTTGATGGTGGTGTATTTTAATCCAAAGAAGCAAAACAACCATACTTGTTGCAAAAGCAAACAACATCAGAAACAGGAAAAGATTGGGATCTAATAATTTATAAATATTGCTTTCATCGATTTTGGCTGTTTTGCTATCTGAATAGCTGATTTTAAACATAATAGCAATGCCCAATGGGATAGCGCCGATGGTTTGCCCGCCGATAAACGACACCAAAAATCCGCCGATATAACTCCAGATAGATTTCTTATAAGGGTTTGCCTGCTTGATGAAATTCATTTAATTGACTATTAAAAAAATTAAAATTGTATTTTTGTTAAATGTACGGTCGATTTGTTTTGCAAAAAAACAAATTGTTACACAAGTTTTAGGATTTTTTATCGTTAATTTATCAGCCCCAAATTAATATACCAAACTTAATGTCATGAACAACTTAAAAAACCAACTACCACTTATCCTATGCTTGGGATGGTTCGCCCTTGGGCTATCTCAAGAAAGTGAGTCTCGAACTGATGCACAAAACGAGAGACAAACGATTGATAATCAATTTGAAGATATCTATCGAAAGTCAGGAAATTACAACGATGAAAAGGGACAAACCTATGAGGTAGCCCGCAAAACTTGGCTGCTTCAATTGCAGAAAAATGTAACAGATACGCTATCAAATTACAAATCGGAGTTGCAGAAACAATTTGCAGAAATAAACTTACAAAAACAGCAAATAGATTCTCTAACAGCTTACCGCAATCAACTTCTCCAACAATTGGAAGAAACAAAAAGAACAAAAGACAGCATCGGTTTTATGGGGTTTTTAGAAATGCATAAAAACTTTTACCGATTCTTCATGTGGTTTATAATCGTTGTTTTACTCGGACTGTTTTTGTTGTTTTTTTATAAATTTAAACAAAGCAACATTGTCACTGAGTATGCCAAAAGCGCACTGAATGATTTGGAAGAAGAGTATGCCACGCATCGTCAAAAAGCATTGGAACGCGAACAAAGAGCCATGCGAAAACTGCAAGACGAAATCAATAAGAATAAATACAAAAACACGAAATAGCAGGTTTTTGGCATTCTTATTTCAAAATAATCACTTCATTTTTGCAATTCAAATTCCAATCGGGTATCTTTCATTGCACCAAATCCGCCGGCAATATCGATCAGGTTGTGGATTCCTCTGCTTTTGAGAATGGACGCTGCAATGATGGAGCGGTATCCTCCGGCACAATGGATGTAGAAATTTTCGTCGGACGGGAATTGTTTCAAAAAATCATTTAGGTTGTCGAGTGGTCTATTTTCTGCATTTTTCAGATGAGATGCCACATACTCATTTTCTTTTCTGACATCAAAAACGGCCGGTTGTTCTGAAAAATATATTTTTTCGAACACATCTACCGTAATAGATTGGATAGCATCTGTTTCTTTAGCTGCTTTTCTCCATGCATTCATCCCGCCTTTTAAAAATCCGATGGTATTGTCAAATCCTACACGTGACAAACGGGTGATGGTTTCTTCCTCCCTTCCGGATGGTGCAACCAACAAAATAGCCTGATTGACATCTTTGATAAGTGCTCCGACCCACGGGGCAAAACCACCGTCAATACCAATAAAGATTGAACGGGGAATATGCGATTGGGCAAATTCTTGTTCGCTTCTTACATCGAGGATCAAAGCATCAGTTTGGTTGGCAATGGCTACAAATTCATCCGGGTTTAAAGGTGTTGCACCTCGTTTGATGACTGTGTCAATATCTTCATACCCTTCTTTGTTCATTTTGACATTAAAAGGAAAATAGGCCGGAGGAGGCAATAAACCGTCTGTCACTTCTCTGATAAAGTCTTCTTTTTTAATGCCTTTTCTCAAGGCGTAATTCACCTTTTTTTGATTGCCGAGTGTGTCAAAAGTTTCTTTCATCATGTTTTTTCCACAGGCCGAACCGGCACCGTGTGCCGGATAGACAATCACCTCGTCATGTAATGGAATGATCTTGGTTTGCAGGCTTTCGTAGAGCAGTCCCGCGAGTTGTTCTTTGGTCATGTTTATAGCTTTCTGAGCCAAATCCGGCCGGCCTACATCTCCTAAAAACAAGGTGTCGCCACTGAAAATTGCATAATCTTTTCCATTTTCATCTTTGAGCAAATAGGTGGTGCTTTCCATCGTGTGACCCGGCGTGTGAAGTGCCGTTAAGGTAATTTTTCCCAATGGGAAAATCTGTCCGTCTTTGGCGATGATGGCATCAAAATTCGGATTGGCCGTAGGACCAAAAACGATGGATGCACCGGTTTGTTTGGACAAAGTCAAATGCCCGCTCACGAAATCGGCGTGAAAATGGGTTTCAAAAATGTACTTGATTTTTGCCTTGTCTTTTTCTGCCCGCATCAAGTACGGTCCAATCTCTCTCAGCGGATCGATGATGGCAATTTCGCCTTGGCTTTCAATATAATAGGCTCCTTGTGAAAGACAACCGGTATAGATTTGTTCGATTTTCATAAAGTGTTTTAAGTAAATAGGTTGTTTTTAATTTGAAACGGATGGGATTATACGGTTAAAGCCAACTCTTTGTAGATGATAAAAATAGCCATACTCAAAACAAACCATCCAAACCATCTTTTCAGTTTTTTACCATCGATTTTATTGGAAAAATACATACCGATAAAAATACCAAAAATAGACAATGAGGTAAATATCAGCAAGAATGCCCAATCTATTTCAATGTTTTGAAGATCGCCCAAAAACCCTATCAATGAATTGATTGCTATGATAAGCAGTGAAGTGGCAATGGCTCTTTTCATGGGAAGTTTGCCAAACCACACCAAGGTTGGGATAATCAGGAATCCACCGCCTGCACCTATCAATCCGGCAATAAGCCCCACCAATATTCCTTGAAGGATCAACAGCGGGTAGTGGAGTACAGAAATGCGTAGGTTTGGGATGGTATCCCCTTTGCTTCTAATCATGATGACGGAAGTAATTGCCATAATCAAACCGAAAAAAGTCATGATGGCGAAATCGCGATGAATTTGAAAACTTTCCGATTGAAAGAATATTTCAGGTAGAAGTGGTATCAAAAATTTCCGCACACAATACACAACCACAAATGCCGGAAAGGCAAATACCAAACCGGTTTTGAGTTCAACCAATTTCTTTCGGTAATTGTTGATAGCACCCGTCAGTGAAGTCGTGCCAACCACAAACAATGAGTAAGCCGTCGCTGTTACGGGATTCAGATGAAATAAATAAACCATTATCGGAAGTGTGAGTATGGAGCCACCACCACCCAACAAACCTAATACCAACCCAGTAAAAACAGCTCCGAAATATCCAAAAATAAGGGTTTCAAGCATAGGAAATTTTGAATTAAAAATGATACAATAATAACCAATTTGAAAAATTGAAATGTAACTACTGTTACACAAGCTTTGCAAAAAGGTTTATAAATTTACGTAATATCAAATCTTAAAAAGATGAAACACCCATAAGAATAACATTTACACACAGGACGATGATTATTCAGGGTGTTCAATTCCTGTGCTGAGCGCAGTCGAAGCATGACCTTTAAAAAAAACAAATAAATATAAACACATGAAAAAAAATTTGGGCTCAATAGACAAAATTATTCGTTATCTCATAGCGCTAACTGCGGTTATTTTAATTTATACCGAATCGCTTACAGGTTGGCAAACATATGCAGCTTTGGCAATTGCAACAATAATGCTCGTTACCGCATTGATTAATTTTTGTCCGCTGTATGCCATATTTGGTATAAAGACTTGTAAAATTTAAGCAAATTCAATTTATTTTTTATCAAGGATAAATATTCACTTCGGGTGTGAGTTGAATGCCGAATTTTTCGAAAACGGATTGTTGAATCTTCTCCGATAATGACAAGATATCTTGGCCTTTGGCATTGCCATGATTGACCAAAACCAATGCCTGTTTGTCGTGAACACCCGCATCGCCAAAGCGTTTCCCTTTATATCCGGCTTGTTCAATCAACCACGCTGCCGGGATTTTTATCAAGTCGCCGGCTTCATAAAAAGGCATTTCGGGATATTTATCTGTCAAGGATTGAAACAGAGCCTTTTCTATAACCGGATTTTTAAAAAAACTACCTGAATTGCCAATGATTTTCGGGTCGGGAAGTTTTTGTTGCCGGATGGATATTACCGCTTTTGAAATAGTTGAAGGAGCCTGGTTTTTAACACCTTGTTGAGCAAGTTCAGCTTGTATAGTTCCATATTCGGTTTTGAGTTGATGATTTTGTTTTGTCAGTTTGAAATAAACCGCTGTGATGATGTATTTATTTTTGAGTTTGGTCTTAAAAATAGAATGCCTGTAATCGAATTGACAATCCGTTTTGCTGAAAGCCCTGACAAGTCCGGTTTTGATTTCCATGGCTTCGCACCGCTCAAAAGTATCTTTGAGTTCTACCCCGTAAGCACCGATATTTTGGATGGGGGCTGCACCTACATTACCCGGAATCAGCGACAGGTTTTCCAAACCGCCCAAACCGTTTTCTAACGTCCAAAGCACAAACTCATGCCAAACTTCGCCCGCCATGGCTTTGATCAAAACATGATTTTTGGTATAATCGGCATCGACAATTTCTTTTCCCTTGAGCCCGATATGCAAGGTAAGCCCCGGCACATCACGGGTTAACAGCAGGTTGCTGCCACCACCCAAAACGAATAAACTTTCGTCCGCATAATCTGCAAGAACTTTCCTGAGTTCATCGAGGTTGTTTACCGAAATGAAATTCTCGGCAACTTGGTCAATTCCAAAAGTATTGTAGGCTTTGAGCGAAAAGTTTTTCTTGGGTTTGAAAATATTCATCAGGACACGGCTATTTTTTGGAAAGGTATTCTTGATAAGCGGGAATGGCTATTTTGAGAATGTCAACTGACCGTTTTAAATCTTCAATTTTCAATACGTATGCGATTCGGATTTGATTGAGACCGGTGTTAGGTGTTGCATAAAAGCCTGCGGCCGGAGCCACCATCACGGTTTCGCCATCTAACTGAAAATCTTCGAGTAACCACTGTGCGAATGCGTCTGCATTGTCTATCGGAAGTTCGGCTATGCAATAAAAAGCACCATTCGGCACAGCCACTTTCACGCCGTCAATTTTCTGTAAACCTTCAATTAAGGTATTTCGTCTCAGCGTGTATTCTTTATTCACCTCTTCAAAATAAGAATCAGGCGTGTCGAGAGCAGCTTCGGAAGCTATTTGCGCGAGGGTGGGTGGGCTCAAACGCGCTTGAGCAAACTTGAGTGCGGTGGCCATAAATTCTTTGTTTTTGGAAATCAAGCAACCGAT
>Ga0210023_1001966_pt1 | contig 13863 bp, 12 predicted proteins | sample CryGeymeta201524_FD_183987 | JGI IMG/M metagenome (GOLD analysis project Ga0210023, IMG submission 183987) | Groundwater microbial communities from Crystal Geyser aquifers in Utah, USA - Crystal Geyser metaG 2015-24 (SPAdes) (version 2) | ecosystem: Environmental > Aquatic > Deep subsurface >... | reverse complement strand
GGCAGGTGGCTGCGCCGCGCGTGATTGGCCTGGTGTCGCTGCCTCGTTTGCTGGTGAGCTTTCGTTTTGCCGGTGTCGATGAGACCACGCGTCACGCGTTCATGACGCGCTTTGACCTCTATATGCAGCGCGGCGGTGGCTAATATGCTGACCGCGATTGTTTAGCACAGGCAGCTTTTAGCCCATATAAATCAAGCGCCAGTAGCTATGAAAAGTGTTGCAGTCTTGATGCCTGCCAGCGTCAGCAGCAGCGAGCCAAACAGATGCAACGCGGCGGTGCCAAAACCCAGCAGGTAGCGCTGCTGGCCGAGCATACCGACCACTTCAGCAGAGAAGCTTGAAAACGTGGTTAGCGCGCCCAGAAAGCCGGTGATGATGGCCAGCCGCCACGCCGGGTCCAAATGCGGCAAGGCCTGGAATACCGCCACCGCAATGCCAATCAGGTAGCCGCCGATCCAGTTGGCAGCCAGTGTGCCCAGTGGCAACACGGCGCCAGGGTTGAGATACAAGCCCAACTGCCAGCGACCCAGCGCACCGATGCAGGCGCCGATACAAATGGCGGTAACGTTCAGCATGTCAGGCCGAGGCGTTCAAGGCGTTTCCTTGGCCTCAGGCTTTTTGCCCGGGGCTGTTGCCTTGAAAGACAGATCGTTCACGGTGACACCCTCGGCAGAAAACCGGGCGGCATTGGCTTCGCCAATGCCCTGGACGCGGGCGATGAAGTCGGACCAGTCTTTGAAGCTGGCTTTTTTGCGTTCGGCCAGGATTTTGCTGGACGTGGCCGGGCCAATGCCTTTGATGCTGTCGAGCTCCGCCTCAGACGCCTTGTTGATGTCCAGCGCCGCGGCAAAACACAGCGCGGCCGAGAGGGCCACGATCAGCGTGATAATTTTTTTCAGCATGGGTTTCTCCTTGATCAGTTGTGTTGTGCCAGCCACTGCACATACTTTGCCACACCCGTTTGTACATCGGCAAACACAAGGTCGCAGCCAGTGGCGCGCAGCGCGCCGAGGTCGGCTTGCGTGTAGCACTGGTACTTGCCGCGCAGCGCGTCGGGGAAGGGGATGTACTCCAGTAGGCTTTGCGCCACCAGTTGGTCAAGCGGCAAGGCGGCAAGACCCTCCAGCGCGCGCAAGGCGTTGACAGTGGAGCTGGCCACGTCGTTGAACGGCTGGGCGCGGCCGGTGCCCAGGTTGAAAATGCCTGAAATTCCGGGGTGGTCAAAGAACCACAGGTTGACTGCCACCACATCGTCGATGAAAACAAAGTCACGCAGCTGTGCGCCGGGTTGGTAACCACCATACTCACCAAAGAGTTTGACTTTGCCCTCAAGCTTGAACTGGTTGAACTGGTGAAACGCGACACTGGCCATGCGGCCCTTGTGTTGCTCACGCGGACCGTAGACGTTGAAGTACCGTAAACCCACCACCTGCATGGTTTTGCCGGCAAACGCACGCTGGAATTCGTTGCCGCACTCGCGGCGCATGCGCTGGTCAAACAACAGCTTGGAGTAACCATAGACGTTGAGCGGGCGCTCGAATGCCGGGTCTTCCCGGAAGGTGTCGGAGCCGCCATAGGTGGCCGCGCTGGAGGCGTATAGCAAGCGCGCACCGCGGCGTTGGCATGCCTGGTACAACTTGAACGAGGTGGCAAAGTTGTTTTGCATCATGTACTTGCCGTTCATTTCCATGGTGTCGCTACAGGCACCCTCGTGAAAGATGGCTTCCACCTGGCCAAAGTCGCCCGCGGCGTAGTCGTCATAAAACACGTCGGCGTCGACGTAATCGGTGATGTGCAGGTCGGCGATGTTGCGGAACTTGTCGCCTTGCGTCAGGTCATCGACCGCGATGATGTCAGTGATACCACGGACGTTGAGGCCCTTGATGATGTTGCTGCCAATAAAGCCGGCGGCACCGGTCACAACGATACGGGTCATGCGAACAACTCCTCATAAGACACGGTGGCAGTCCCGAATTTGCCGACCACGATACCACCGGCTCGGTTGGCCAGCGGCATCGCCTGGCGCGGGCTCAAACCGGCGGCCACCATCGTCGCCATGGTGGCAATGACGGTGTCACCCGCGCCAGTGACGTCAAACACCTCGCGCGCTTGCGCGCTGACGCTGACTTGGCCCAAATCGTCGAACAACGTCATGCCTTCTTCGCTGCGGGTGAGCAAAAGGGCTTCGATGTTGTGCTGTTGGCGCAGGGCATGCACCTTGGCCTGCAATTCAGTCTCGTCTTGCCAGTTGCCGATGACTTGTTGCAACTCGGCCCGGTTGGGGGTAATGACGGTGGCGCCCTGGTAGCGTGCGTAGTCGCTGCCCTTGGGGTCGATCAGGATCGGCACGGCAGCGGCACGGGCGCGCGCCATCATGTCGCTGATGTGCGCCAGCCCGCCTTTGCCGTAGTCGGAAAACAGCACCGCCTGGTGTTGCGGTAGCAGCTCGATGAAGGTGGCGGTTTGCGACGCCAGCAGTTCGGTCTTGGGCGTGTTTTCAAAGTCCATGCGCAGCAATTGTTGCTGGCGGCCGATGACGCGCAGCTTGACGGTGGTTTTCAAATCTGCGTCGCGGCCAAAATAGATATGGATGCCAGTGCTGGCGACCAGCGCTTCAAGCCTGTGACTGGCCTCGTCGACACCCACCACGCTCAGCAGCGATGCGCGTGCGCCCAAGGTGAGCACGTTGTAAGCGACGTTGGCGGCGCCGCCGTTGCGCTCTTCTTCACGGATGACACGCACTATCGGCACGGGTGCTTCGGGACTGATGCGGTCAACCGCACCGTACCAATAGCGGTCAAGCATGACGTCACCGACGACCAGCACGCGGGCGTTGGCCACCTGTTCTTTTGAGAGGGTCATAGTTCTTCAACCCGACGGGCGGGGTAACTGTCCCAGGTCTGGCAGCCTGGGCACTGCCAGAAATGGTGGCTGGCCTCAAAACCGCAGGCGGCGCAGCGGTAGCGCAGCAAGGGTTTGACGGCGTGTTCCAGTGCGCGTTGCACCTGGGGGTGATCCTGTTCGTGTTCGAGTTTTTCCAGCGCGATCCAGCGTGTGGCGGCCACCAGTGAGGGCTCGTGTGTCAGGTGGTGGGCGTAAAAATCGCGTTCACACAGTGTTGTGTTGCCATCAGCCAGCTGTACCAGCGCGGCCAAGACGTCCAGCGACGGGCTTTGTTCATAGAGCGCTTGCAGGCGGGTGAATGCCTCGGCCGTCGCGCCGACTTGCAAGCTGACCACGGCCAGCGCTTCGGCCAGCAACGGTGCGGCGGCGGGAGTGTGCGCCAGCGCCTCAAGCAGCGTTTGCTGCGCCGCCGTTTGATTGCCCTGCGCTTGTTGCAGGCGTGCCATATCAATCCGGGGGCGAAGGGCATCGGGGGCCTGGTCAATGGCTTGCTGCAAAAACGCGCGCGCGTCGTCGCTGCGGGCTTGCGCGGTGGCAATGGCGGCTTGTTCGCACAAGTAGTGCGCCAGCCTGGGCGCGAAACTACCGGGTACCGACTGCTCAAGTTTTCGCGCGACTTCGGCGGCCAATACCCAGTCGCGACTGCGCTCGTAATTGGCCAGCAGGGCGACCCGCGCCTCTTGTTCAAATGAAGTGCCTTCGAGCTTGCGCAACGCATCTTCGGCGCGGTCGAGTAGACCCGCTTTGAGAAAGTCCAACGCCAGTGCGTGCTGGGCACGGTGCCGTTCGGCCTGGCTGAGGTCCCCACGCGAGAGAAGATGTTCATGCACCCGCACCGCACGCTCGTATTCACCGCGGCGACGAAACAGGTTGCCCAGCGCAAAGTGCAGCTCGGAGGTCTCCGGGTCGTTTTGTACCGCCTCAATGAAAGCGTCAATCGCCTGGTCTTGCTGTTCGTTGAGCAGGTAGTTCAGGCCCCGGAAGTAGGCTTTGGGGGCATCGCGGTTTTCCATGCGGATCTGGCGCAAATCAAAGCGTGATGCGGCCCAGCCCAGCGCGAATGCCAGCGGCAGGCCCAGCAGAATCCAGCTGAGGTTAAAGTCCATCGCTGTAGGCAGGTTGGATGGCAGGCAAGGGGGTAACAGGGTCAGCCGGGGCGGCTACTTTGGTGTTTGCGAGCTGCGATTGCCGGGGTTGCTTGAAGCGCCATGGCACCATGCCCAGCACGCCGATCGCCACGCCAGCGGCAAAGGCGATCAGTACCACCAGTACTTGCGGGGCGTGCCACTGGTTACCAAAGAAAAAATGCACCGTGGTAGTTTGCTGGTTGTTCAGCGCAAAAGCAAACAGGGTGAAGAAAATGGCAGCCTTCAACACCCATTTAAGCAACCAGAGAATGTTCTTCATTGGTATGTTCCATCGTCACCGAAATTCTAACCGTCGCTGGTGCGCAGGGGACACAAAGCCGCGACGCCGAACCCTGTACGGGTGGCCCGCTCAGGGGCGCGGCGGGTGCAACAATTCTTCGGTCCGCAGATCAACGGTTTCGCGCAAGGCTTTGCCTGGTTTGAAGTGCGGCACGCGTTTTTCAGGGATCGCGACACTGTCGCCGGTGCGCGGGTTGCGCCCCTGGCGCGGAGGGCGGTAGTTGACCGAGAAGCTGCCAAAGCCGCGCACCTCGATGCGGTGGCCGCGCGCCAGTGCGTCGTTCATTGCATCCAGAATGGTTTTGACGGCAAACTCGGCGTCGCGCTGGGTCAACTGGCCAAAACGGGCGGCGAGTTCTTCAACAAGGTCAGAGCGGGTCATGTCAGCACTTTCGTAAGATAAAAAACGGCCGGTGAACGCGCTGCGGGCACCGGCCGTTTGATCTATCGGGACAGTTGGCGCTTAGTTGTTGTCCAACTTGGCGCGCAGCAACGCACCCAGGCTGGTGGTGCCTGCGTTTTCGCGGGCGGACTGCTGGCTCAAGGTCGCCATCGCTTCGTTTTGGTCAGCGGCGTCCTTGGCCTTGATTGACAACTGGATGTTGCGGGTCTTGCGATCGACATTGACCACCACCGCAGTGACTTCGTCACCTTCCTTGAGCACGTTGCGCGCGTCTTCGACACGGTCGCGGCTGATTTCAGAAGCACGCAGGTAGCCAACGATGTCGTCGCCGAGGTCGATCTCAGCGCCCTTGGCGTCGACGGTCTTGACCTTGCCGGTCACCACAGCACCCTTGTCGTTGATCGACGCAAAGGTGGTGAACGGGTCGGAGTCGAGTTGTTTGATGCCCAACGAGATGCGTTCGCGGTCAACGTCCACGGCCAACACAATGGCTTCGACTTCCTGGCCTTTTTTGTATTCGCGCACAGCGGCTTCGCCGGCTTCGTTCCAGGACAGGTCAGACAGGTGCACCAGGCCGTCAATACCCGCAGCCAGACCGACAAACACGCCGAAGTCGGTGATGGATTTGATCGGGCCCTTGACGCGGTCGCCGCGCTTGGTGTTTTGCGCAAACTCTTGCCACGGGTTGGCCTTGCACTGCTTCATCCCCAGACTGATACGGCGCTTGTCTTCGTCGATCTCGAGAACCATGACTTCGACTTCGTCACCCAGGGCGACGATCTTGGCCGGGGCCACGTTCTTGTTGGTCCAATCCATCTCGGACACGTGCACCAGGCCTTCGATGCCGGGTTCCAGCTCAACAAACGCGCCGTAGTCGGCGATATTGGTGATCTTGCCAAACATGCGCGTGCCTTGCGGGTAGCGGCGGTTCACGCCCATCCAAGGGTCATCACCCATTTGCTTCAGACCCAGCGACACGCGGTTTTTCTCGGTGTCAAACTTGAGAATCTTGGCGGTGATTTCCTGGCCAGCGGTCACCACTTCAGAGGGGTGACGCACACGACGCCAGGCCATGTCGGTGATGTGCAACAGGCCGTCGATACCGCCCAGGTCGACAAACGCACCGTATTCAGTGATGTTTTTGACCACGCCTTGAACAATCGCGCCTTCTTTGAGGGTTTGCATCAGCTTGGAGCGCTCTTCGCCCATTGAAGCCTCAACCACAGCGCGGCGGCTCAACACCACGTTGTTGCGCTTGCGGTCCAGTTTGATGACCTTGAATTCGAGGGTCTTGTTTTCGTACGGAGACAGGTCTTTGGTCGGGCGGGTGTCAACCAGCGAACCCGGCAGGAACGCGCGGATGCCGTTGACCAACACGGTCAGGCCACCCTTGACCTTGCCGCTGGTGGTACCGGTGACAAATTCGCCAGTATCCAGGGCTTTTTCAAGAGCCATCCAGGAAGCCAAGCGTTTGGCGGTGTCGCGGCTCAGGATGGTGTCGCCGTAGCCGTTTTCGATCGAGCCAATAGCCACCGAGACGAAGTCGCCAACCTGGACTTCGGTTTCGCCCTGATCGTTTTTGAATTCTTCCAGTGGCACATAGGCTTCAGACTTGAGGCCGGCGTTGACGACGACAAAGCTGTGTTCGATACGGACGACTTCAGCGGTGATGACTTCACCGGGGCGCATTTCTGTGCGTTGCAAAGATTCTTCAAACAGGGCGGCAAAAGATTCAGACATGTTGTAGTGCGGTTTGAGCCGCAGGTTAAATCACGGTTTGACCCGTGGGGTTACGTTTTTGTGAACCTCAACTGCAGCGCATCATTGCGATGCATAACGACAATCGAGGGCCGGTTGCAGCGAGGTGAATCGCTGCGGTTTCAGCCATTTCGACAGGGTCAAAAAGGCTGTTTGCTTTGCCACCAGTGCAACACCTGATCGACCGACGCTTGGATCGACAGACCAGAGTTGTCCAGCAACTGGGCATCTTGCGCGGCTTGCAGTGGTGCAACGCTGCGGGACATGTCCCGTGCGTCGCGCGCCTGCAGGTCTGCGCAAAGAGCGGCGAGTGTAGTTGAAATCCCCTTTGAAATCAACTGTTTGTGGCGTCTTTGCGCACGTTTTTCGGCGCTGGCGGTCAAAAATACCTTGAGCGGTGCGTCCGGGAAGATCACTGTGCCCATGTCGCGGCCGTCGGCGACCAGCCCTGGCAGTTGGCGAAAACTGTGTTGCAGGTCGACCAGCGCGGCGCGCACCGCTGGCAGCGCCGAGATGCGCGAGGCGTTCATGCCGACGTCTTCGCTGCGGATGGCGTCGGTGATGTCCTCGTCGCCCAGCAGTACCTGGTCGCCGTCAAACGCAATGGGTAGCCCTTGCGCCAGGCGGGCAATGGCCACCGCACCGCTGTTGTCCAGAGGCAGTTGCGCGCGCGCCGCGGCCAGGGCGGTGATGCGGTAGAGCGCGCCCGAGTCCAGCAGGTGGTAACCCAGGTGTTGCGCCACCCGCGCGGCCAGCGTGCCCTTGCCCGAGGCGGTCGGGCCGTCGATGCAGAGCACAGGGATGTTGGCGGTGCTTGTTTGAACCACAGAAAACAACGCTTCAAAATAATCGGGAAAGGTCTTGGCGACGCACTGCGGGTCTTCAATGCGCACGATGCGCTGCGCCGGGTTGAACGCGGCGAGCGAAAAACACATGGCCATGCGGTGATCGTCGTAGGTGGCAATGCGGGCGGCCTGCCAATCTGACACGCTGGCCGGTGGCGTGATCTGGATGAAATCTGCGCCTTCAAGCACCGTGGCGCCGAGCTTGCGCAACTCGCACGCCATGGCGGCAATGCGGTCGGTTTCCTTGACGCGCCAGCTGGCGATGTTGCGCAGCGTGCTGGTACCGTCGGCATACAAGGCCATCACCGCCAGCGTCATCGCCGCATCAGGGATGTGGTTGCAGTCCAGGTCAATCGCCTTGAGCGGCCAGGCTCCTCGGGCGACTTTGAGCCAGTTGGCGCCGCTGGTGACCTGCGCGCCCATAGCTTGCGCCGCTTCGACAAAGCGGATGTCGCCCTGGATGGAGGCCGCGCCCACGCCCAATATCTTGATGCTTCTATTGTCTACAGCCCTTGCTGCAATTGCGCCACAAGCTATGAAATAACTAGCTGATGAGGCGTCGGCCTCGACATGAATCGCACCCGGCGAGTGCAGCTGGCTGCCTGCCGCAATGGTAAAGCGTTGCCAGCCGTCACGTTGCACCACCACGCCAAAGCGTGCCAGCAGCTTGAGCGTGATCTCGATGTAAGGGCGCGAAATCAGTTCACCGACCACGTCGATCACGACATCTTGCGTGGCCACCAGCGGCAGCGCCATCAGCAGCGCGGTCAGGAACTGGCTCGACACGTCGCCACGCACCTTGATCGGGGCGGCGAGCGCGAGTTGTGGCTGGCCAATGTGCAGCGGCGGAAAACCGGTCTTTTCGAGGTAATCAATCTGGCAACCGAGCTGCCGGAGCGCGTCAACCAGATCGCCGATCGGGCGCTGGTGCATGCGCGGCACGCCACGCAGCACAAAGTCACCGCCGAGTACCGCCAGCGCAGCGGTCAAGGGGCGAATGGCGGTACCGGCGTTGCCCATGAACAGCTGCGCCTGCGCGACCGGTAGTTTGCCGGCCAGGCCGTCGATGGTGACGGTGGTGCCGCTTTGTTCAACCTTGCAACCCAGGGCGCGCAGCGCGCCGAGCATGACGCGAGTGTCGTCCGAGTCCAGCAAGTCATGCACCGTGGTCTGGCCCCGGCACAGCGCAGCCAGCAGCAAGACGCGGTTGGAGATGCTCTTGGAGCCTGGCAGGGTGACGCTGCCGTTGGCCGCCTGCAGTGGCGGCAGATCGAGAAATTCGGTGGCAAACATCGTCAGGAAATTTCGGTCATTCGCCAGTGCGCGCGGGTGCTGCTGGCCTGGGTAATGAGCGCCTCCAGCGTGCGCTGGTCTTGCGCCCGCATGGCAGTCTCAAACAGCTGCAACTGGTCACGCAACAACTGGCATTGCGCCAGCACCTCGGCGCTGTTGGACATGAAAATATCGCGCCAGACTTGCGGGTCACCGGCAGCGATGCGCGTGCTGTCGCGAAAACCGGGCCCCGCCAAAGACAAAAAGTTTTGTCCGCTGGACTGACCGCCCACGGTATTCATCAGGGCAAACGCCAACAGATGCGGCAGATGGCTGACGGCAGCAAACGTCGTGTCGTGGGCCTGCGGCGTCATGTAGACCACCTTGCTGCCAATGGCGCGCCAGACGTCTTCTGCACGGCGAATCTGCTCAGCCTGTGTCGCCGCGGTGGGGGTGAGGATGACCTGCCGTCTGGCGTACAGATCGGCGTCGGCGTTTTCCACACCCGCGCGTTCTTTGCCGGCGATGGGATGCGCTGGAACGAAAGAGCCGACCAGTTCCCGCAGGCCGCTTTGCGCCGCTTGCACCACGTCGTTTTTGGTCGAACCCACGTCCATGATCAGCGTTTGCGGGGTGACCATGTGCCGGATTGATTTGAACGTGGCCTCGGATGATGCTACCGGTACCGCGATCAGCACGATGTCCGCGCCCGAAACCGCCAGCAGTGCCGACGGTGCTTCGACGTCGATGACGCCAAGCGCACGCGCCCGTTCGGTGGTGGAGGGCGACTTGCTGTAGCCGACCACGCGCTGCACCAGGCCGGCTTTTTTCAAGGCCAAGGCAAACGAGCCACCCATCAGGCCGCAGCCGATCAAACCCAGTTGTTCAAACATGGCGGTTACTCCGTCACCGGGTAAGTGCCCAGCACCTTGTAGAACGCGCACAGGTTGCGCAGTTCGTCCAGCGCCGCGGCCACGTTGGGCTGCGACGGATGCCCTTGCAGGTCGATGTAAAAGTAGTATTCCCATTGGCCCGAGCGCGCTGGACGCGACTCAAAGCGCGTCATGGACACACCGTGTTTTTTCAGCGGTACCAGCAGGTCGTGTACCGCACCGGGCCGGTTGGTGACCGACACGATCAGGCTGGTGCAGTCGTTGCCGGTGGCCGCCGGTGCGGCCATGATGCCGGGCAGGCAGATCACCGCAAACCGGGTGCGGTTGAAGGCGTCGTCCTGAATCGCATAGGACGCCACATGCAGGCCGAATTCGCTGCCGGCGCGCTCGCTGGCGATGGCTGCCCAGGCGGGGTTGGTCGCGGCCAGACGGGCACCTTCGGCGTTGCTGGGCGCGGCGCGACGATCCGCGTGCGGCAGATGCGTGGTCAGCCAGTCCTGGCACTGCGCCAGTGCTTGCGGGTGCGCGTAAACGGCTTCAATATCGTGCAGCGCCGGCTCCAGGCGCAGCAGGTTGTGGCGCACCAGAAAGCTGGTTTCGCCAATGATGTGCAGCGGTGAATTGAGCAGCAGGTCGAGCGAGCGGGAGATCACGCCCTCGGATGAATTCTCAATCGGTACGACACCGAATTCGGCGCTGCCCGCCGCCGTGGCGCGAAACACTTCGTCAATGCTGACGCACAAAATGCGCGCCATGCTGCCGCCAAAAAACTGGATCGCCGCCTGCTCGCTGAAGGTGCCGGCCGGGCCGAGAAAAGCCACGCGTTGCGGCGCCTCCAGCGCACGGCACGCCGACATGATTTCGCGCCAGATGATGGCTACGCTGTGCTGTTTGAGCGGCCCCGGGTTGATGGTCTGCAGGTTGGCAATCACCTGGTTTTCGCGGTCGGGACGAAACACGGGTGAACCGTCGACTTTCTTGACCTCTCCGACCTCGTGCGCCAGCGCTGCACGTTGGTTGAGCAGGGTGATCAGTTCGCGATCAATAGCGTCGATCTGTTCGCGCAGTTCAGGGAGTGTTTTGGCCATGGTGGTGTTTAACGTGGATGCGCAGGCCATGACGGCCGGGTTTCATTGCGCATGCTGGGCCTCGAATTCGCGCAGGTAGTCCACCAGCGCCTGCACGCCTTCGAGCGGCATGGCGTTGTAAATGCTGGCGCGCATGCCGCCGACCGACTTGTGGCCTTTGAGCTGCAGCAAGCGGCGGTCGCGCGCGCCGCTCAGAAAGGCGTCGTTCAGGCTTTCGTCACGCAGGTAAAACGGCACATTCATGCGCGAGCGGCAGTGCTTTTCGACCTTGTTGACATACAGCGCTGAGGTGTCGATGGCGTTGTAGAGTAGCCGGGCCTTGGCGATGTTGCGCGCCTCGATGGCGTCGATGCCACCCTGGGCTTTGAGCCACTTGAACACCAGCCCGGCGACGTACATCGAATACGTCGGCGGTGTGTTGAACATGGAGGCGTTGGTAGCCACCGTCTTGTAGTTGAAAGCGCTGGGGCAGATCGGCAGCGCGCGATCGAGCAAATCGTCGCGCACCACCACCAGGGTCAGCCCCGCGGGTCCGAGGTTTTTTTGCGCGCCGCCAAAGGCCAGTCCGACGCGCGACCAGTCCAGCGGGCGCGAGGCGACGTGTGACGAAAAGTCAATCACCAGCGGCGCGTCACAGCCCAGACTGTGCAGGTCGGGTAGTGTGTGGTATTCAACGCCATTGATGGTCTCGTTGGAGCAGATGTGCACGTAGGCCGGCTTGGCGCTGAGCTGCCAGGTGGCGGGGTCAGCCAGCGCCGTGAAACCGCTGCTTTCGGCAGAGGCCGCAACGTTTGCTGTGCAATAACGCCTTGCTTCTTGTGCCGACTTCTGGCTCCAACTGCCGGTAACGACAAAGTCGGCGGTCTCGCCGCGCGAGAGGTTCAACGGCACGATGGCGTTTTCGGCCAGGCCGCCGCCTTGCATGAACAGCAGCTTGAAACGGGCTGGCACCGCCAACAGTTCACGCAAATCGGCTTCGGCTTCTTCGTAAATCTGGCCAAATTCCTTGCCACGGTGGCTCATTTCCATCACCCCCATGCCGCTGCCGTGCCAGTCCAGCATCTCGGCGGCGGCTTGGGTGAGCACCTCCTCGGGCATGGCGGCCGGGCCGGCAGAGAAGTTGTAGGGGCGGGTCATTTTTGAAATTTATAAGAAATAAGGCTCTAGCCCTTATTGTTAAAGCGCAAAAAGCTATTGATTAGATAGTATTTTGACCTGCCCTCAAGCTTCTGGCGCCGCGTTGTCGTCGGACTCGGCTGCTTCGGCTTCATCGCCGGGGGGGATTGCGTCGTTTTCGACGATGCGCTGCAGGCCACTGAGCTTGGAGCCTTCGTCCAGGCTGATCAGCGTCACGCCCTGGGTGGCGCGGCCGAGTTCGCGGATCTCGCTCACCCGGGTACGCACCAGCACGCCGGTGTCGGTGATGAGCATGATCTCGTCGTCGGCGTGCACCAGGGTGGCGGCGACGACCTTGCCGTTGCGTTCGGTCTGCTGGATGGCGATCATGCCTTTGGTGCCGCGGCCGTGGCGGGTGTATTCGGCGATGCTGGTGCGCTTGCCGTAGCCGTTTTCGGTGGCGGTGAGCACGCTTTGCGATTCGTCTTCGGCGACCAGCATGGCGATCACGCTTTGGCCTTCTTCGAGCATCATGCCGCGCACGCCGCGCGCCTGACGGCCCATCGGGCGCACGTCGTCTTCGTCAAAGCGCACGGCCTTGCCGCCGTCAGAGAACAACATCACGTCGTGCTGGCCGTCGGTCAGCGCGGCGCCAATCAGGTAGTCGCCATCGTCCAGATCGACCGCGATGATGCCGGCCTTGCGCGGGTTGCTGAAATCGTCGAGGGCCGTTTTCTTGACCGTGCCCATGCTGGTGGCCATGAACACATAGTGATCTGCCGGAAAGGTGCGCATGGTGCCCGTGAGCGCCAGCACCACGGTGATTTTTTCACCCTCTTGCAGCGGGAACATGTTGACGATCGGGCGCCCACGCGAGCCGCGCGAACCTTGCGGCACCTCCCAAACCTTGAGCCAGTACAGGCGGCCCCGGTTGGAAAAGCAGAGCAGGTAATCGTGTGTGTTGGCAATAAAGAGTTGATCGACCCAGTCGTCTTCCTTGGTGGCAGTGGCCTGCTTGCCGCGTCCGCCGCGCTTTTGCGCCCGGTATTCGTTCAGAGGCTGGCTCTTGATGTAGCCGCTGTGACTGAGTGTGACGACCATGTCGGTCGGGGTGATCAGGTCTTCGGTGGAGAGGTCAAACGACGAGTGTTCCACCAGCGAGCGGCGTGCGCCCAATTTGGTCTGGCCAAATTCGGTCTTGATGGCGGTGAGTTCGTCGCCGATGATGACCGATACGCGCTCGGGGCGCGCCAGAATGTCGAGCAGGTTGTCAATGTCGGCCATGACCTCTTTGTATTCCGCAACGATCTTGTCTTGCTCCAGGCCGGTCAGGCGTTGCAAGCGCATTTGCAGGATTTCGCCGGCTTGCGTTTCGGACAGGCGGTACAGACCGTCTTTGCCCATGCCGTATTGCAGCTCAAGGTTGTCGGGGCGGTAGTCGTCGGCATTCACCACGCTGCCATCAGCCTTGGCACGGGTCAGCATTTCACGCACCAGTTGGCTGTCCCAAGCGCGTGTCATCAGCTCGGCCTTGGCCACCGGTGGGGTCGGACTTTCGCGGATGATGCGGATGAACTCGTCAATGTTGGCCAGCGCCACGGCCAGGCCTTCGAGAACATGGCCGCGTTCGCGTGCCTTGCGCAGTTCGAACACGGTGCGCCGTGTGACCACTTCGCGGCGGTGGTTGATGAAGACTTCAATCAAATCTTTCAGGTTGCACAACTTGGGCTGACCATTGATCAAGGCGACCATGTTCATGCCGAAGGTGTCTTGCAGCTGGGTTTGCTTGTACAGGTTGTTGAGCACCACTTCGGGCACTTCGCCACGCTTGAGTTCGATCACCAGGCGCATGCCAGACTTGTCGGATTCGTCCTGGATGTGGCTGATGCCCTCGATCTTCTTCTCGTGTACCAGCTCGGCCATGCGCTCTTGCAGCGTCTTCTTGTTGACCTGGTAAGGGATCTCGTCGACGATGATGGACTGGCGCTGGCCGCGGTCGATGTCTTCAAAATGGCATTTGGCGCGCATCACCACCCGGCCACGGCCGGTACGGTAGCCTTCGCGCACGCCTTCAATGCCGTAAATGATGCCCGCGGTGGGGAAGTCGGGCGCCGGGATGATGGCCATCAGTTCGTCGACGGTGGCGTCGGGGTGTTG
>Ga0210023_1001957_pt1 | contig 13906 bp, 8 predicted proteins | sample CryGeymeta201524_FD_183987 | JGI IMG/M metagenome (GOLD analysis project Ga0210023, IMG submission 183987) | Groundwater microbial communities from Crystal Geyser aquifers in Utah, USA - Crystal Geyser metaG 2015-24 (SPAdes) (version 2) | ecosystem: Environmental > Aquatic > Deep subsurface >... | reverse complement strand
TCGAGGCAAAAGCGGGCAACGGAAAAATCATGGTAAGCAGTATCGATTTTGTAACCGACCTGCAAAAACGACCCGAAGCGCAACAACTGCTTTTCAGCCTGAAAAAATACATGGCAGGCGAAAAATTCAATCCGATAACTGAATTAACCGTTTCTGATGTAAAAAGACTATTGAATTAAAAAATTTCTATTTTTGTTCAAATGTTTGAACATACGAACAAATGGAACTGAAAATTAATCATAAAAGCCCGCTGCCCCTGCATGTTCAGGTAGAGGATTTATTACGCGAATTGATTCAACTTCCGGAATACCAGAATGGACAGTTTCTTCCGCGCGAAGTTGAGTTGGCAACAAAACTGGGCATCAGCAGGAATACCATCCGGCAGGCCACCAACAAACTGGAGTACGAAGGCCTTTTGGTTCGCAAAAAGGGAGTGGGCACCCGGGTGGCTGAACAAACGGTAACTACCCATCTTAATCAGTGGCTTGGTTTTACGCAGGAAATGAACAAGCAGGGAATTGTTTTTAAGAATTACCAGATTTCGGTGGAATGGTTGACGGCCACAACTAAAATCAGTGCTTTTTTCGGTATTCCCGAAAATACACAGGTACTTTGTTTAAGCAGGTTAAGAGGAGATGAGACCGCTCCTTTTGTGTACTTCGAAAGCTATTTCCACCCGCGCATCGGACTGACAGGGAAAGAGGATTTTACCCGCCCGTTGTATGAATTACTGGAGAATGATTTTCATGTTATCCCTTCGCTTTCAAAAGAAAGAATCAAAGCCCGGCTGGCATCGGCAATTACAGCCAAACGGTTAAAAATAGACTCAAACGAGCCCGTGCTCGTGCGCGAACGTTTTGTTCTCGATCCCGGCGACCGGCCAATTGAGTACAACGTAGGTTTTTACAAAGCCGACAAGTTTACTTATGCCATTGATATAAAAAGATAACCTTTGAAATTGCAACCATGAATCACAACTTTCGTTTGTTTTATTTCCTGCTTTTTGCATTTTTAATTTTACAATCCTGTGAATCAGAAAATAAGATAATCTGGCAAATTGGAAATGCGGGAAACGGACCCATGGAGTTTGCACTTTTCCCTGATCAGTTCGAAAGTTATATTGAAAGTGATTTTGGTTGGGAAGACCGCTATTTTTTGATCGGGAAATCTGAAACAGATAAAGATTTCCCTTATGTGTTGCCGGGTCCTGTGGATACCTGGGGCGGTACATGGCCTACTTCAGGTTGGCGAACAAGCGAGATAAATATCTTGTTTGGGGTTGAAACTATACGCCAAAATTCAGAGTATAAGCTGGTTATCGAACTTGCTGATTTTTCAAGGAAATTTCTGCCCCTGGTGAAAGTAATAGTAAACCAGCAAGTGGGAAAATTTCAGTTGGAAGCAGTAGGTTTTGAACTTGCTTCTCAGCGCAATCCGGGGCTGAATGAACGATATGACGACAACAAACCTGTCGCGGACAGTACGGATGTAACTCCCAAAACCATCGAAATACCGCTTGGAAAGAATACGCTGAAAAAGGGCGGTAACCTTGTGTCCATAACTGTTCTTGAAGGATCGTGGATAATGTTTGACCATATCAGGCTCGAAGGTGCCCGGGTTAAATTGGAAAATCAGAACAAGGCATTTGTCAGGAATGTTGAAGGGGCGTCCTATGAAATTGAAACAGAAAGCGCCAAGTCGCAACCTCTTTTAATTGATATCGAACATTTGGATGGAAATCCACTGCTCGATGTTTTTCTTGATGGAAAAAAAATATTCACTGAAACCCTTGAAGCTGGCCGTTATTTATTTGAAGCTCCCATGCCGGCAGTCAGTTCTGAAATGGAAAGCAGGTATGAAATCAGGATTGACGGAGCCAAAGTAAGAACCGGAAAGCTAAGCCGAAGCCCGCAAAAAACAGTAACTCCCGCTGATTATGCCAATACCATGATGGGTACGGCACATTCCCGCTGGATGATTGCACCGGGGCCCTGGATGCCGTTCAGTATGGTGAAAATCAGCCCCGACAACCAAAACCGCGGGTGGCAGGCAGGCTACGACCCCTGTTTTGAAAGCATTGGCGGATTTAGCCATATACACGAATGGACTCTGGGCGGATTGCTTATGATGCCAACTAACGGCGAGTTGCAAATCCAGGTTGGCGATGAACGAAAACCCGATGAGGGTTACCGTTCGCGCATCGACAAGGCAACAGAGGAAGCCCCAATCGGATATTACAAAATCGATCTGACGGACTATGATATTACCGCGGAACTTACGGCCAACACCCGCTGCAGTTTTCAACGCTACACCTTTCCCAGGGACAGGGAAAATAATCGCGTGCTGATGCATCTTCAGTTTCCGGCGGAATATACTTTCGGTTTGGAAGAGGTCGAGCTAAAAAAAGTTAGCGACAACCGTGTTGAGGGATACAGCAGGCAATTAACACCAAACATCTGGTCAGGAGGCATTTCTCAGGAATATATTATACACTTCGCCATAGAATTTGACCGGTCAATTAAAGAATTTGGGGTTTGGTCTGAAAAAGGTATTCAACCCAATTCTGATATTTTGCTGTTGAAAAACTGCATCGATGCCGGTGCTTATGCAACGTTTGATACTTCAGAAAATCCTGTTGTTCAGGTACGGACCGGTATTTCGTATGTAAGTGTTGAAAATGCCTCCCTGAACCTCGCTACTGAAATTACCCAGCCTTTTGGATGGGATTTTGAAGCAGTCAGACTAAATCAGGTGGATACCTGGAACGATTTATTCAACCGCGTTACCATTACCAGCAACGACAGCAGGGAAAAAACGCGGTTCTACACCAACATGTACCGCGCACTTTGCAGTCGGAATACTTACAGCGATGTGGACGGCAGATGGGTTGATGCCGATGAAATGGTAAGGCAACTTCCCGACCCCGAATCACCGGCGCTGGGTTGTGATGCTTTCTGGAATACCTTCTGGAACCTGAACCAATTCTGGAACCTGGTCACTCCCGAATGGAGCAACCGGTGGGTCAATTCACAGCTTGCCATGTATGATGCCGGCGGCTGGCTGGCAAAAGGCCCTGCCGGTATGGAATACATTCCCGTAATGGTAGCCGAACATGAAATACCCCTGATTGTTGGGGCTTACCAGATGGGCATCCGCGATTTTGATGTTGAAAAGGCTTTTGAAGCAGTAAAAAAGATGCAAACCACACCAGGTCAGACAGTAGGTGGCGGCTACGCAGGAAACCGGGATTTGGAGGCTTATCTGAAATATAAATATGTTCCGTACGATAAGGGCCGTTTTTCCAACTCACTGGAATATTCCTGTGACGACTGGACAGTATCCCAGTTTGCAAAAACATTGGGGAAGGAGAAAGATTACCAGACGTTTAAAAAGAGGGGTGAGTACTGGCGAAATGTAATTGATCGGGAAACAGGATACGCACGCATGAAAGATTCAAAAGGCGATTGGCTGGCCGATTTTGATCCATATCAGTCAGGGGCAAACAAGCATTATGTGGAAGGGAATGCCTGGCAGTTGACCTTTTTTGTGCCACAGGATGTCCCGGCTTTAGCCTATGCAATCGGTCAGGAGCGTTTTATCGAACGTTTGGATTGGGGTTTTGAGGAAAGTTATAAAACACGCTTCAACGGAATGAATGATCAATACTGGAACTACCCGGTTATTCAGGGAAACCAGCAATCCATGCACTTTGCATTTTTGTTCAACTGGGTGAAAAAGCCCTGGTTGACTCAAAAATGGAGCAGGGCAATTATGGAACGTTACTATGGTTATGGACTTTCAAACGCGTGGTTGGGCGATGAAGACCAGGGCCAAATGAGCGCATGGTTTATCATGGCTTCTCTCGGTCTGTTTCAAACCGATGGCGGTTGCCGCATTGATCCGGTTTATGAAATTGCCAGTCCGCTTTATCAGAAGATTGAAATTAATCTGGGCAATCAATTTGGTCGAGGGGATAAATTTATCATTGAAGCCAGGAATGCATCAAGAAAAAACAAATATGTACAGAGCGCTCTGTTAAACGGAAAACCTCTGGAAACATTCAGTTTTCAGGCAAATGAACTTCTGAAAGGTGGTTCGCTGGTGTTGGAAATGGGGCCTGAACCAAATTACCAATGGGGAGTTCATAACGAATAGTCAATCAATAAACCAAAATAAATAATGAAAACCAAAATTGCCGTTGGAACCGATATCGGCGGGAGTCATGTTACCTGTCAGCTTTTCGATTTGGAAAAGTACAGGTTAATTGAAAATACATTAGTCAGAAAAAAAGTGAATGGTCAGGCTACGGATGATGAAATTCTCAATAGCTGGGCAGAAGCAATTACTGAAACCTGCGAGGGTTTTGTGATTTCAGATTTGGCCGGAATTGGTTTTGCAATGCCCGGCCCCTTTGATTATCCCGGTGGAATTGCCTGGTTCGAAAATGTAGGCAAGTTCGATAATCTCCACGGAGTTGATGTGCGTAAGGAAATACAAAACCGGTTGCAACTTGAAACTGACTTTCCGGTTCGTTTTCTGAATGATGCTGCTTGTTTTGCAGTTGGCGAATCGGTTCAGGGAGAAGCCTCCAAACACCGGCGGTTGCTGGCCATTACTTTGGGAACCGGTTTCGGGGCCACTTTTATCGATAACCATTTGCCGGTTGCCGGGAAATATGAAATTCCGGAGGATGGTTTTTTGTACCGTGTTCCTTTTAGAGATGCTGTTGCCGATGAATACTTTTCAACCCGATGGTTTATCAGGGAATACGAATCGGTTATCGGAAGAAATATTGTTGGGGTAAAGGAAATTGCAGAAGAGGCAAAATCGGATGAAAAAGTTGCAGCGATTTTTACCACTTTCGGAGAAAATCTGGGTGGATTTCTGGTTCCGTGGCTGACACGTTTTGAGGCAGATTGCCTTGTAATTGGCGGAAATATTTCGGCAGCTTACCCGCGTTTTGAAACCGTTTTGAAAAATGAATTTGAAAAGGGAAACCTCTCCATTCCGGTTTACATTTCCACTTTGCAGGAAGATGCTGCTCTGGCTGGCAGCGCTTACCTTTGTGACAATGATTTTTATGCTCAACTCAATTTAGTTGTTTAGTTAAGATGAAAGTTTTAAGAATATCAATGTTTATGCACCCTTCCCTGCCCGTCCGACTGAGACTGAGTGTCCCCGTCAGACTGAGCGTAGTCGAAGTCTGTTTTTACCAACCACTTCATTAACAATAAATTAGAAAATTACCAACATGAACGTCAAAAAAATATCATACATCACAGTTACCCCGGTTTTGTTTTCTTTTTTTGTGATGAGTTTTTGCGATTTGGTTGGAATTGGCGTTGATAATGCCAAAGCCGATTTCCAACTCAGCAATACCTTATCGCAACTGATTCCGATGGCAGTATTTGTCTGGTTTTTTGTGTTGTCGGTTCCCATTGGCATTTTGCAGGACCGCATCGGCAAACGAAATATGGTGAATATCGGTATGATTGTAACGGCTGCCGGACTATTCCTGCCGTTTGTTTTTTATTCATTTCCGCTGCTGCTGGCGGGTTTTATGTTGCTTGGTATCGGCAATACCATTATTCAGGTTTCGGCCAACCCGCTGTTAATCGATGTTGTTCCTGCCGAACGTCGCTCAAGTTTTTTAAGTTTTGCCCAGTTTGTAAAAGCTGTCGGTTCGATGGCAGCGCCGTATCTGGCTACTTTTTTCGCCATGCAGTTTGGAAACTGGAAACTTGTTTTGCTGGTTTTTGGCGTTTTCTCACTGGTTTCGGCGGCTTGGCTGCAAGTCACAAAAATTGAGGAAACACAGTCGAAAGAAGTAAAAGCAACCTTGAAATCGTCGCTGAAACTGTTGAATACGCCATTCATTGTAATCATGGTGCTTGGTATATTTTTTCTGGTAGGTATCGATGTTGGGGTCAATTCGTTCTCAGGGCAGTTTTTGATGGACAAATTGAATATGGACCCGGAACCCGCCATGCGCGGCCGCAGCCTTTACTTTTTTGGTAAAATGCTCGGAACTTTCACGGGCGCCTTGTTGCTCACCCGCTTTTCTGCCCCACGTTTCCTGTTGTTTTCAACCATTGCTACCCTGTTAACCTTGTTGATTTTTATCTGGTCGCCAACGCCTGTCATCGCACTTTCGCTGATGTTTCTATCCGGTTTGGCCTCCTCCAATATTTTCCCGCTTATGTTTTCACTAACCGCCGGAAAATATGTAAACCGCACCAACGAAATTTCAGGATTAATGATAATGGCCGTTTCCGGCGGTGCGTTTATTCCTCCGCTGGTGGGAAAAATTGCAGATATTTCCAGTCTGACTTTGGGAATGTATGTATTTGTGGCTTGCGCTGCCTACCTGGTTTTTGTTTCTGTTTACGCTTATAAAAAACACTGATAACTATGAAAAAACTGATTTTTGCCTTGCCTTTTTTGATGATGATTCTGGCCTGCAGCCGGAATGTGGAACCCGAATTCAAGGCGGTTCAATATGTCGATCCGCAAATTGGGTCGGTACACGGGCGCTGGTTTTTTTACACACCGGGTGCCGTTCCGTTTGGAATGGCTAAACTGGCGCCACATACCAATGCTTATGGAAGTGCGGGTAGCTGGGGCCCTTGTGGGTACGACGACCGTCATAATTCCATCGAAGGTTTTGGGCATTTCCATGAATTTCAAGTGGGTGGTGTGGTTTTTATGCCGACAGTCGGGAAAATACAAACTGTTCCGGGAACTCTGGAAAATCCAGATGGCGGATATCGATCGCGTTTCGACAAGGAAACCGGGCATTCCGAAGCAGGTTATTATTCGGTTTTTCTAAAAGATTACGGTATTAAAGCTGAAATTACTGCTACCGAGCGGGTCGGTTTTCACCGTTACACTTTCCCCGAAACCAAAGAAGCTAACCTGATTATTGACATTGGTCACCGGCAGGGCGAGAGTGGCGCAGCAACCAACGCTTTTGCGAAAGTGGTGAACGGAAACGAGGTGGAAGGTTTTGTGGAAACTTATCCCGAATACGCCAAATTCTGCGACCCAGGCAAAACGGTGAAAATGTATTTTGTAGCCAAATTCAGCAAAGCACCAACATCAACCGGAGCGTTTGTAGATTCGGTTCAAACGATGGACGTAGCTGAAACCAGGGGAACAGAGAATGGCCTTTTTCTGAATTTCGAAATGGGAAAAGCTGAGGTACTCGAAATAGTTACCGGATTGAGTTATGTTTCAACCGAAAATGCCCGGCTCAACCTTGAAACCGAAGCAACAGGAAAAACTTTTGACCAGGTTCACCAACTGGCAACACAGGCCTGGAACGAAAAGTTGGGCCGGATAAAAGTGGAAGACACAGATAGTTTAAACAAGGTGAAATTTTACACGGGTCTTTATCATGCACTGCTTGGTCGCGGTATTTCGAGTGATGTCAACGGCCAGTATCCATTGGTGGATGGCGGCATCGGGCAAATTCCACTGGATGAAAAAGGTCAGCCGACTCACCGGCATTTCAACACCGACGGATTCTGGGGCGGTTTCTGGAACCTCAGCCAGTTGTGGGCATTGGCATATCCCGATTATTTTAAAGAATATGTTCAATCGAATATAGATTACTACAAAAACCGCGGCTGGCTGCACGACGGCGAGGCAGCCGGAATATACACCAACGGTGTGCAAACCAATTTCCAGGGATTGCTGATTGCATCGGCTTACAATTGCGGAATCCGCGATTTTGAGGTGGAAACAGGTTACGAGGCAGCGCTGAAAAACGAGGTGGAATACCATGGACGCAACCTTGGAAATGGCAAATACGACCTGCATTATTTTGTGAAAAACGGTTACGTTCCTTACAAAGATACGGTTTTGTCGAATGGCTGGGTTTTTAATTTTGGCGCTTCGCATACACTCGAATATGCTTTTAGTTCGTATGCCGTGGCACAAATGGCAAAGAATTTAGGCAATACCGGCGATTACGAAAAACTGATGAAGCAGGCTGCATATTACAAAAACCTGTTCGATGCAGAAACCAACCACATTCGACCCAAAAAGGAAGACGGAACTTTTATTACCGATTTTGACCCGATGAAAGCCTGGGATGGTTTTCAGGAGGGAAATGCTTTTCAGTTTACCTGGTACGTTCCGCATGATGTTGCAGGTTTGATGGAATTGATGGGGAAAGATGAATTTAACCGACGACTGGAAACGATGTTCGAAAATGCACAGAAAAGCCAGTTTGGAGGCGGAACAGGTGAGATTCACAGCTTTTCGGGAATCGATAAAATGTACAACCACGGCAACCAGCCTTGTCTGCACGATTCGTGGCTATTTAATTACAGCGGGCAACCCTGGCAAACACAAAAATGGACCCGCGCTATTTGCGACGAGTTTTATGGCACCGAACCGCTTCGGGGTTATGGGGTGGGGCAGGATGAAGACCAGGGACAACTCGGCTCCTGGTTTGTGATGGCTGCACTCGGTTTGTTCGATGTTCAGGGTTTGACCCATGAAAATCCAACCATGCAGTTTGGCAGTCCGTTATTTCAAAAAGTGATCATTCAACTCGACCCTAACTATTATCAGGGGAAAGAGTTAATTATTGAAACCAAAAACAACTCAAAGGAAAATGTTTATATTCAATCGGTTCAGCAAAATTCAGAACAGTTGGATAATAGTTGGATCGACTTCAAAAAACTAACTCAGGGCGGAAAGATTGTTTTTGAAATGGGTGACCGGCCAAATATTGTGTGGGGAACATCAACCCCGCCACCATCAATGAGTTCAAACAAATAGTAATTTTAAAAAAGATTAAAATGAGAAAGTATTTTTCAATATTCACGATTGTTTTTATGGCTTTTGCCTGTTCCACTCCCGTTAAAAAAAATATAAATATGGAATTAATCAACCAGATTGACAGCAACGCATATTTTCCTTATGTAAAAGAAAAGGCGCTTGAAATCATGAAAACCGGTTTCAATGCCGGCGACGGTTATCGCGAAGTGTGGATACGCGATTACAATACTTTCATTGAACTGGCCGCGCAGGTTTTTCCCAAAGAAGAACTGAAAGAAAACCTGCTCGTTTTTTGCCGCATGCAAGGCGAAGATGGAAACATTATTGACGGATTTACTCCCATTGAAAAAGTTGGCGCGGTAACGTACGATTTCTCTTATTCAACGCTTGAACCCCGCTACGCAGCACACAAGAATTCAGTGGAAACTGATCAGGAAAGTTCGCTGATTCAGGCAGTGTACAAATACATCAAACTAACCGGCGACACCACCATTCTGGCTGAAAAAGTGGGTGACAAAACGGTTGCTGAACGCCTCGAATGGGCTATGGACTTTTTGATGCAAAACAGGTATAATACGCAGTATGGACTCATCATCGGAGCTACAACTGCCGACTGGGGCGATGTTCAGCCGGAGCATGGCTGGGGAGTCGATTTGGACGAAAATACTCATCCGGCCATTGATATTTACGACAATGCCATGTTTATTATTGCACTGAACAACCTGACTGAAATACTTCCGGCTTCGCAATCGAAATGGAATCCTATAAAGGAAAGCATTGCTCAAAACTGTCGTAAACACTTGTGGGATAATGTAAAACAGAAATTCATTCCACATATTTATCTTGAAAAGGGATCACCTTTTCCTGCCGAATTTAATGAAAACGAGATTTATTATTTTGGAGGAACCGCCATTGCCATTGAAGCTGGTTTGCTGAGTATGGATGAAATAAAAATTTCTCTCGACGATATGGTTAAACGGGTAAAACAAGCCGGGGCGCCGTCAATCGGGTTGACCCTTTATCCACCCTATCCCGAAGGATATTTTGCCAATAAAATAATGAATCCGGTTTACAGTTACCAAAACGGTGGCGACTGGACCTGGTTTGGAGGACGAATGATTCAACAACTCATTAAATACGGCTTTGTTGAAGAAGCTTACCGCGAAGTTCAACCCATGGTGAAAAGGGTGAAGGACAATAATGGCTTTTATGAATGGTACTCGGTAAACAACGAACCCCGCGGTTCGGGAACCTTCCGGGGTGAAGCAGGTGTGCTGTACAAAGCAATTGTGATGTTTGAAGAGTGGAATGAAACAAGTAAATAATAAATTATTGTTGTTCAGTTGATAAAACAATGGTAAAAGGTGTTCGAATCACACTTCGACTGCGCTCAGTGTGACCGTCAGACTGAGCGTGACCGTCAGACTGAGCGTAGTCGAAGTCTGTTTACCAACTGAACGAAATTAAATAGGAAAACGAAAATGCAGGATTGGAGAAAAACAGCGCAATTCATCATGCCCGCTAAAAAAGAAGAAGTAAAGGAGGGCGAATATGATATCTACCCGACAATACGATTGGAAGAAGGTAAAATCGGTATTGGTTATGAATCGCTGGCAAAATCACTTTCAGGTGAGAAAGTATTGATAATTGACGGTTACCTTGGTGTTTTTTTCGATGATTTCAGCAAAAAACTAAATGCAGAATTTGCCCGTTTGGGGAAAAAAGTTGCCTGGTTCTCTGTGGATAAAGCACTGAAGGAAGAAGCAGAAATTGACCGGATGGATACGCCTTTTCTGGGAGGCGACGACCCGCTTTTCGGAACCCGCACGAGTTTGGTTTTAAGCGATTTTTATGATGCAAACAAACTTTTTCAAATTCAACCTGATTTAAAGGCTGATATTTCGGTGATTATTGGTCCGGGAGCATCGCTGGCCGGCTGGAAAGGCCAACTGATTTATATCGACCTGCCCAAAAATGAGCTGCAATTCAGGGCACGGGCAAAATCGATATTCAATTTAGGAGCTGGGAAAGCAGATGAAATCAAACCCATGTATAAACGGTTTTATTTTGTTGATTGGGTGGTTTTAAACCGGCACAAACAGCAAATTCTCTCACAAATCGATTTTATGGTTGACGGTCAGCGCCCCGAAGAACCAAGCTGGATGACCGGCGACAATTTGCGAAAGTCGCTGGTCATAATGGCGACCAATACTTTTCGTGTTCGTCCGTGGTTTGAGCCGGGTGCGTGGGGAGGCCAGTGGATAAAGGAAAAAATTCCTGCCCTGAATCCCGATGTACCCAACTACGCCTGGTCGTTCGAATTGATTGTCCCTGAAAATGGTCTGATTGTGGAAAGTAGCGGAAATATACTGGAGGTCTCGTTCGATTTGCTTATGTTTCAGGAATACGAAAACGTGTTGGGCGACCGTGCCGAAAAATATGGGTACGAATTTCCAATCCGTTTCGACTTTCTGGACACGTTCAGTGGTGGAAATCTTTCGGTGCAATGTCATCCGCGTCCTGAATACATGAAGAAGCATTTTGGCGAAGACTTTACGCAGGAAGAAACTTATTATATTCTTGATGCAGGCAATGATGCTACCTGTTATCTCGGGTTTCAGGAAAACATTGACCCGGCTGAATTTGAAAGAGATTTGCGTTTCAGTTTCGAAAAAAATGAGGCAATCGATATCACCAAACATGTGCAGGTACACCAATCGCACAAGCACGACCTGTTTTTGATTCCTCCCGGAAGTGTTCACGGGGCTGGTATTAATAATCTCGTTCTCGAAATCAGCACAACAACCTACATTTTTACCTTCAAAATGTATGACTGGATGCGACTGGATCTTGATGGTAAAACCCGTCCGCTAAATATCGACCGTGGAATGGAAAATCTGTATTTCGATCGCAAAGGTGAATACGTAAAAGAAAAAATGATTTCGAAACCTTATTTGCTAGAAGAAGGTGTTGACTGGAAACTATTCCATTTGCCAACCCACGAAAAACACAGTTATGATGTGCACCGGTTTCATTTTAAAACTAAAATCGAAGTAAAAACCGAAAACAAATGCCACGTGCTTTCTTTGGTTGAAGGGAAAAGCATTATTGTTGAAACTGCCGGAGGAATGCGGCAACGCCACAATTACGCAGAAACATTTGTGATACCTGCAGCAGCCGGATCATATACCATAATAAATGAAACCAAAAGTGAAATTATGGTTGTAAAGGCGTTTTTGAAGTAATTTTATTTGGTTTCAACAATGGCATATTTTGTTATCTTCCAGAATTCTTTCGGATTTTCTATTTCGAGATAAGCAACCATATTATTCTCTTCAACCAACCGGTATGAATTCTCCGGATGCTTCGAGAGTAATTTTGCCTTCCGTGTGTTTATTGGAAAATGGTTGGCACTTCGAATGTCCAATAAGGTAAAATTATTTTCGTTTAAGTCATCGTTGATATTTTTGCTTTTTGCTATTCCCAAAAATCCGCCTTCTTTCTCAAGAACGCCATTTGCGATAAGCTGACTTTGTGTCCCTGCAACAAACCAGGCTTTGTTAATTTCGTTATCTTTTTCGAAAATGGTTTGCGATTTTTCGACAATCATTTGCGATTTGGTTTCAATGGAATCTTCTCTTGAAGCAATATCAGTTTGTAGTTGAGCAATGTGTATTTCCTTTTCCTCAATCTGATTATCACGTTTCTCAAGTTCTTCCCTCAACTGGGCCATGCTGTTCTCATGTTCAAGAATTCGTTCGTTGAGTTGGGCTATTTTGTTTTTGAACGATTTGATTTCGATGCCCGAAGCTTTTAGTTTTTTATCTAATTCTTCCATTTTTTTGCTGCTTTCAGCGAGCATCTCGTTCATCAACTTAACATCAGCCACTAAGGTTTCCTGTCGGCTTTTACCACCCTCACTGGGAATTGAAATCATCTCATCGCGTTTGTTCCGCACAAATGTCAGGTTTTGTTCAATCTCGTCAAAAGTATTGGCCATTTCGTTTACCAGCGAATCCCTTTCTACCAGATTTGTGTTCAGATTTAAATTGTTTTGGGTTAACTGCCCGATTTCAGTTTTGTCTTTCAGAATAATTATTCCTGCAATTACAAGAATCAACAGAATCACTAATCCCGAAATTCCTGCTACTAATGTTTGTTTCTCTGTTTTCATGGTATTTCTCTTTTTTAATTTTAAAACTTTTTTAAACGGTAAGAAAGGATGTTCAAATTGAACTCCATTAAAATAATTATGTGTAAATCGTTGTAATACAGATGTGTTTGTTCAGGTAGATTTGGGTTGATATTATCAAACTGATAGTTTATTATCAGATTGGATACAGAATTAAGGGATGGAATATGATTGAATGAACAGTACTTAGTTGTTTTCCTTTAGCATCCGGTAAATGGTGGCAATTCCAATATCCAGTTTATCGGCAACCAGTTTGTGATTGTTGTTGTATTTTTCGAGGTATTTTTTTACAATACGTATATTGAATTCGCGCAGGGTCATTTCCTTGTCGATATTCTCTTCCAACAGCAGATTGTGGCCGAGATAAATATTGTCCCCGCTGATTTCATCCTTATCTGAAATGGTGATTGCCAGTTCGATAACTGATTTTAACTCCCTGATATTTCCAGGATAGGAATAAGACAGTAATTTCTCGATCGCTGCATTTGAAAGTGTTTTTTGCTGAATGTTGTTTTCGTTGCAAAACTCTTTAATGAAATGTTTGGCGAGAATAATGATGTCGTTTCCCCGTTCGCGAAGTGGCGGCAATTCAATGGGGAAGCCATATAACCGGTAATATAAATCCTGTCTGAAAGTGCCTTTCAGCACGGCCTCCTGCATGTTTTGGTGAGTAGCAACAATAATGCGGCAGTCGGTTTTTATGGTTTTGTTGCTGCCAACCTTTACTATTTCTTTCTCCTGCAAAGCACGAAGTAATTTGGCCTGAACAGAAATATCCATTTCAGCAATTTCGTCCAGAAATAAAGTTCCTCCTTTTGCTTCCTCAAATTTCCCGATTCGCTGGTAGTTGGCGCCTGTAAAAGAGCCTTTTTCGTGGCCAAAAAGTTCGCTTTCAATTAATTCTCTGGGTATTGCAGCCATATT
>Ga0210023_1001936_pt1 | contig 13977 bp, 13 predicted proteins | sample CryGeymeta201524_FD_183987 | JGI IMG/M metagenome (GOLD analysis project Ga0210023, IMG submission 183987) | Groundwater microbial communities from Crystal Geyser aquifers in Utah, USA - Crystal Geyser metaG 2015-24 (SPAdes) (version 2) | ecosystem: Environmental > Aquatic > Deep subsurface >... | reverse complement strand
GAATTGGCAGCGCGCCATTTGCGCGAGCCGCACCATGAATGACGGTCAGGAACAGACCCAAAGCGGCTGCACTACTATCCGAAGTGGAAGCTGCTAAGCCGACACTGGATTCCGCAGTCTTATCTCGGAGATGCGTTAACCTGGCGGCCATTTCATTTATTGACTCACTGGACGCGCCGAATTCCCGCCATATCTATGACCATGTGAGAAAACTATCAGTTTTGCCTCAACTGCGTCTAAAGTGGTCACTGATATAAGCCAGCGCCTGACGGGTTCCAAGTTGCTCGGTTTGAGGTCCTGCCCTAACAAAAAACATTTCCTGTGATCTTGATTCTTTTGCAGCTTTCCAATTGACGAAGACAGGCTTTCCGCTCGCTTTACAATCTACCCGAAAGATATATCCGATTGAGTGGGATGACAATGACGTTGTAAGAAAACTGCTGATCTCAGAGCCGATTGCCTCTCGCACAAGGTTCCAAAAATGCAGTTGAAACTTATCCAAATTTGCAAACTGATCATTATCTATACCCAATATATCGCCAGAATCTGACACTCCAATAAGAAGAGTTCCGCCACCCGCATTGAGGAAGCCGACGATAGTTTTCAAAACCGCCAATTCGATTACTTCATCGATCTTCTTAGAGTGTAGGTTGAAACGTAATGTTGATTTAAATTCAACGTGCGGTCCTTCGCCAGCTTTAAGTAATCCAGCAATACTTAAATTAACATTAAGTGTTGCTTCAATTATCTCGATTTGGTTAACCAGTTCGTCACGAATTCGATCTTTTGTAATGTAGTCAATTGCGCCGAGTCGAAGTGCTTTTATTGTTTCTGACTGTGCCCCCTCTCCTGAAACTATTACAACGGGCGGCGGTTCCGGCATTCCTTTAAGTTGTTCAAGAAGCCAGAGGCCCCCCCATTCTCCTGGGGGCATGCGCAGATCTGCAAGAACAACATCAAATTGACTGTCATGCAGAAGTCGCAACGCATCCTCACCATCTCGCGCGAAGACAACCGTGTGACGGCGATCCTCCAATAGACCAGCAAAAGTACTCGCAACTTCTAATTGATCATCGGCCCAAAGTATCTTCATCAATTACCACACTTTCTCCGATTTTGCTCGTTACATAAATGTTGCCGTCAGCACCATTATCTTGGATCATCGACGGGAGTGAAATACCTACAACAAGACCACCAAGCTTATGGTTGGTAAATTGTACTTTTCCATGAAGTTCATTTGTTACCAATAGCACAGAAAGCAATCCGATGCCTGGCCCCTGTCGAGAAGTTGAGGGTAGAGCTATTCCAAGCTTCAATGATTCCAATTGGACTTTATTCAATCCGGGGCCATTGTCGCGTACCTCAATTTCCAAAGCATCAGCAACTCTATCGTAGATATAACTAATTGATACGTGACCCTGACCGTTCATTGCCTTGATGGAGTTTCTAACAATATTGGTGAGAATTGATCTAAGTTTATCTTGGTCGGTCGAAAATATATCCGTTGATGCATCAACAGGTAATGACAGCGAAACACACTCTGGGAGCCACGATAACAAATCTGCTGTAAACGATCTGAAAAACCCTGATACAGAAGTTGGTGCAATTGAGGCTGAACTCGACGACTGCAGCAGAGCTTTTAATACCAATGTCTTATTCAGCGCCTCCTCACGATGGCTGCTCGCATCTGAGGCAAGTCCATATTTCGATCTCTGCGAAGTCGCTGCGATGGCACGCTCGGCTGCGGTGGAATAAGCCAAAAGTTCATTCTTCAGATCATGAAGTATAGATGCGACCGTCGCGTTTTTTATGATGTCAAGCGACTGCCCCAAATGGTAAGACCACCATGCATTTAGGGCCGGGCGTCCAGAAACAGAACTGATCACATTCGGCACCGTGACGATCATGTACTCTACGCTTTCTGCTACCTCGATTATCGGGAGCAAAGTACAAAGCATTTCCCACAAGAGTGTTGAATCGAGCTCATCTCTTATACTTCCTGAAATATTAGATGGTTTCTTGAATTTAAATACAAGCTTTGTATCAAATGCAGAAATAGTGATTTCATGACGATCTGACAATGCCTTGCAACGTCTGAATATTGTGTCTACAAGAATCAATAAGGAGCCTCTAACTTCGAGACACCTAATGGAGTTGACCGTAGTTTCACTCAGACTTAGATTTTGTGCCCGATACAAGAGCCTGGCCTCGGCAACTAGATCTGCCAATTCTGATTCGACAACCTCACAGCTAAGCAGTCTGAAGGCAGTCGCAGCCCCAAGGACCTCGTTGTATTCGGGTGTAAGTTGAAGATCAACGACCTTCTGCAGAGGGTCAAGATCTCTAATGAAGCACTCAATCCGTGGTAACTGACTGATGAGCTGAGAATGCCCAATTTGCATCGTTGAATTGAACCTTGAATAGATTGCGCGGAGGGTGGCTTCAGGCAGCGTTTCCACTTTCATTACTCTGGAGGCGAGAAGATACCAAACCTCAAATTCATGAAAGTTCCGTCTAAAGAGAGAACCTACTCCAAAAACCTGTAGAACCGATATTCGTGCAATGGCTTTGTCATCTCCACGAAATATTGCCGCTTCTATAAATTTAAAGAGGTGCGACAAAATCCATTTCGCAATTTTTAGATCGCCCAATTCTTTACTATCTGTGTAAACACTACTTCCTATGATTTGATCCACCAGTGTCAGCACTATTGACGCAAGTTTTCCCTCTTCCTCGACTTTCTTCGCCGCAAAATGCGTCTTCGACACTACTGGTCTCAAAGAAATTTGAATTGATTCGGGATTGTGCAGTGAACTAAGCCGCATTTTAGTGGTATTAGTTTGGCTATTTCCGTCATTTTTTACCTCCGACTGATAATCGATGCGAACGCCAATTGCTTGTAAACGTTCCTGCAAGCGAGTCTTTAGCGGCAAAACCTCATCGCGCTCTGAAGGTAGTTCATAAATTGCCTTGCGGATTGGATCAAGCAGAAAATCAACTCCTTTAAACACTTTATCGAAAGTATTTATTGGAGACTCCCGGGAAAAAAATAAAGCGCCAATTACTGCTTGAAGCGTTTCTACTTGTCGAGCGGGAATGGTCTCCACATGTTGCTGCCCAGGACCGGTTAATAAATTGAATCCACGAGAGAAAAGGATACGTGCTGCTATGACCATCGCTGCCTCAGAGCCAACTCTTGCTCTCATTTGGCTAATTCCACCTTTGGATTTTATTTGTGTCGGGCTAAGTAATTCAATCATCACATGTGGTATCGCCCAATTAATGACATTGCTACCCACGAACGCTAGTAGTCTGTTATCTTTTCCAAAAGGTCCGACTGCGCCGGACATTGAATAACTCCGATGAACAAACGCAAGAGCCAATAGATTGTTGGCCCAAGAAGGTAGGTCAAGTTGGCTAGTCAACTGCGACACCATTGGTGCGCATGGAACGTGCGGAATAAGCATTGCTGCTGCTTTAACATTGAAGTCAGGTCGCAACTGCATTCCCTTGGGATAACGTACACCTGAAAGATGCGTAGCTAGGAAAACCTTTGCCGCTTCCTGCTCGGCATATTTCTTACTTTGACCAGATCCGTGTGCTTCTAGACCGTTTACTGCCTCGACACAAACTGTAAATGTTTGATTATGGGCCGGTCCTTCTAAAGACACCTGTCGGTAAATCGGTCTTGAAAGTCTTCTACTTTGCAGTGTCTCCTGAAGCAGTGTCTTTGAATCAAAAGATGATTGCAAGGTTATTGATGAAGACCCAAACATCAAAGTAAACAGTTCTGCCTTTATTGCTGAATAGCCCTCCTGTTGCGCCCAACAACCAAGAAATTGTGCGGCTAAATCCTCAAATACCTTTTCGGTACGCGTGTCTGATGGCATGGCTTCACCGAATCTGCCTAGATCGTGAATCTGAATTATCGATGACAACTTTTCAATAACGAGTCGCTTGAAGCTATTTGCGGCCGGTGACGCTTCTGCCGGAGATTCGCAGCCAACCGCGCCAATCACCGAGCGAGCTGAAAAAAGTTCAAATATGTCCTTGCCTAGCGTGGGCCAAATATCTATCCAGGCTGGATCGAAAGCATTATTGGAAAGTAGTTCTGTAGCTACATTTCTGCAGCTTATATGACAAAGGGAAGCACTTAGAACGGGGTTGTCTTTGATCCGACTTCTTACTATATCTAAAATGTGTGAATTTTCTAAAGTCGTCATGTCGGTCTGTTCCGATTAATAAACGCATTGCTTAAGCGTACACTGCGGCGGTTGCCGACTCCTCTAGGCCCGAAGTCCGTCAAGTAAATCTGAATTGACGCTGAAGGTAGTCACGTTTTTGATGCCTCGAACTAGGACTGTCTTGATGTCATCAGAATATCGGAAATAGTGTTCCCCATTTTTTTCCTTGCACCTCCCGAGTCTACAACTTACGGCGGTGAGCGCGAGTTGGCGAAAACCATAGCAAGGAACCGAAAGCGACCGGGCGTGGCAAAGCTTTGCAGCAAAGCCAACTGCGGCATTGGAGCCCAAACTATTTCAGCAAGGAAGAATCGCCTATGTCCTTGCGTATGAAAGACGGCGAGATTTGCCTTTATCTCACTTCGACAGTGAATGGATGGCCCGAAAGCAGCCTCTTGCGAGTACCTGCTTGCGCTGCACTGTTGACAGCCAAATCGACTGTAAAGAATTCCGACACTTATCAAACCGAATCCTTCTTTTTGTCCAAGTTTTGGATGTTGAGCTTGTAAATTGGAAGAATTCAAGTGGACTGCCGGGTAGGGGCGCGATTCAAAGTGATGTGGGGAAGTTGGTGGAGTACAGCTGACATCACATTGCTTCCCCGATCAGCCGGGCAATGCACTTTGCTACGTGTCCCCCGCCCGCTGCGCGGTCTCCTCCTTGATCCTGTCGCAAAGCCCATCACCCGACTGATTTGATGGCGCTGTGTGTACGCAGGCAGGGGGACGGGCGGCCACTTCAAGCCCTCAGGCGCAGTGATTGGGTTATGCGACCGGGCTTTGGGGTGTGAGGCGCGCGCCGACAGTCGCCCAGCGCGCTGCACTACCTGCCTCGCGCGTGTTCACGCCCCAAAACCGCATGCGCATAACCCGGTCGCTGTGCCGGGTTTGGCGTCAGGTAGTGGTTTGTCGAGAGGCGCACTCACTTTGAATCGCACCCACTGAAGTGTTCTTTGGGCAGCGGCTGATCGTCCTCACGCTAAGATGGGGCGTTTCTTAACTCTTGCTTTGGAGAATCCTATGAGCCGTGAAGTTGTAATTGTCAGCGGTGCCCGCACCGCCATTGGTACCTATGGCGGCAGCCTCAAGGACATTGCGCCAACCGAAACCGCCGCGCAAATCGTACGTGAAGTTCTTGCCCGTGCCCAGGTCAACGGCGACGAGGTCGGTCATGTGGTCTTTGGCCATGTGGTCAACACCGAACCCAAAGACATGTATCTGTCGCGCGTGGCGGCCATCAACGGCGGCTGCGCTCAAGGCGTGCCCGCGTTCAACGTCAACCGCTTGTGCGGTTCGGGTCTGCAAGCCATTGTGTGCGCCAGCCAGAGTATTTTGCTCGGCGACGCCGATATTGCTATTGGCGGTGGCGCCGAAGGCATGAGCCGCGCGCCCTACGCCAGTCTGAATATGCGCTGGGGTGCGCGCATGAACGACACCAAGATGGTCGACATGGTCGTCGGCGCACTGCACGACCCGTTCCACGTGGTGCACATGGGTGTGACCGCCGAGAACATCGCGGCCAAGTGGGGCATTACCCGCCAGGATCAGGACCAGCTTGCGCTGGAGAGCCACAACCGCGCCCAGCGTGCGATCGAGGCCGGCTATTTCAAAAGCCAGATCATGCCCGTCACCCTCAAGAGCCGCAAAGGCGACGTGGTTTTTGACACCGACGAGCATTACCGCCCAAACTGCACGATGGCCGAACTGGCGAAGCTCAAGCCCGCTTTTCTGAAGGAAAACGGCACCGTTACCGCTGGCAACGCCTCGGGCATCAACGATGCCGCCGCCGCTGTCGTGCTGATGGAAGCGGCCACTGCCAAGGCGCGCGGCCTGAAACCACTGGCGCGCCTGGTGGCTTACGCCCATGCGGGGGTCGATCCGCAATACATGGGCATCGGGCCCGTACCCGCGTCACAACTGGCGCTGAAAAAAGCTGGCTTGACCGTCAATGACCTGGACGTGATCGAAGCCAACGAAGCGTTTGCCGCCCAGGCTTGCGCCGTCAGCCGCGACCTCGGTCTGGACCCGGCCAAGGTCAACCCCAATGGCTCGGGCATCTCGCTGGGCCACCCGATTGGTGCGACCGGTGCGCTGATCACCGTGAAAGCGCTGTACGAACTCGAACGCATTGGCGGCCGCTATGCCTTGGTGACCATGTGCATTGGCGGTGGCCAAGGCATTGCGGCCATTTTTGAGCGCCAAGGCTAATTGGACCGGTGAGCCTGGACGAGCGCGAGGCGTCTGCAGTGTGCGCCACACGCGAACAGCAGTCTGCCGATTGCTGCCTGCTTTGAGCATCGGTGCCCGTGGCCATGGCCAACAGCACCGCACTGCGCACCATCGCACCGGCGGTCATCGTGATTGGACTCAGGCGTTGAGCGGCCAACTGCTTGGTGGCCGCCCGCATGTCCAGACCCTGTTCGCGCAATCTGTTGGCAAACTCCACCATCAGGATGCCGTCTTTGGTGATCAATCCGACCAAGGTGATCCGTCCAATCTGGCTAGAAACGTTCAAGGTATCGCCGCTGCCCTGACGCTTACGACTTTGTTCGCCGTGCGTCAGACCCCGGTTATTGGCGCTGCCTTGCCACTTCAACACCCTGGTTGGCCAATTCGTCCGCACGCTCGTTACCCGGATCGCCGTTGTGGCCACGCACCCAGTGCCACTCGATCTGGTGACCCGCCTGGTTGACCAGTGCATCCAGGCGCTGCCACAAGTCGACGTTTTTTACTGGCGCCTTGGCCGCAGTTTGCCAGTTGCGCGCTCTCCAGCCGGGCAACCACTCGGTCATGCCCTTCAACACGTATTGACTGTCAACGTGCAAAATCACTTTGCAGGGGCGCTTGAGCGCCGACAGGGCTTCAATCACCGCCGTCATTTCCATCCGGTTGTTGGTGGTACTGAGTTCACCACCAAAGAGTTCTTTTTTTGCACCGCTGGATTGCAGCAATGCGCCCCACCCGCCCGGACCCGGGTTGCCTTTGCAGGCACCGTCGGTAAAAATTTCAATCACATTCATCGCCTAATCGTTCTCAATTGTTAAGCATCATTTTGGCTTGTCGCCCTTGTAGAACCTGAGCTATGAGCTACTGTAACAGTAGTATTTGCCAGCTGTCGCACAGGCTTCCAGCCGGGGTTGAGCAGCGTCATACTGGGCACACGTTTGACCGCCACCAGCAGGTAGGCCGACCCCAAGAACGGCCAGGAATGCGCGCCGACCTTGTCCATCCAGGCAAAACGTTCCAGCCACGCCTGACTGGAAAACGCCGGGCGGTAGCAGCCGAAGTGGCCACCTTCAATCTCGAGATTGAGCAAGCGCAACCAGTCGCGCAGGCGCAGGTAGCCAATGAACTCCCCTGCTTCGGGCAAAAAAAGCCGGTTGCGCCCCAGCCAGCGGTACCAATGCGCGCGCTGCTGGCGAAATCCCCACAAACTGACCGGATTCAGGCCGCAGATCACCACCCGACCTTCGGGCATCAAGACGCGCTCTACCTCGCGCAGCGTGCCATGTGGGTCGGCAGTCAACTCAAGTGAATGGGGCAGCACGACCAGATCAAGACTGTTGGCCGAAAAAGGCAAGGCTGAAAAATCGGTGACAAAGGACGACCGCCGACCCAGCCCGGCATCGGCCGGATCAGGGGTGGCCAACCACCGATGTGGCATCCGGTTGGAGCGCAAGGCGTCAAGCTCCGGCAAACCGAGTTGCAGCGCATGGAAACCAAACAAATCGGTCACCGCAGCGTCAATTTGTGCCTGTTCCCACGCCAGCAGGTATTGCCCGGGCGGTGTCCGCAGCCACTCATGCATCCCTATAATTTGATCGGTCATGACCTTGATTCCACTACCTGCTTTCAACGACAACTATATCTGGCTGCTGCACGACGGCGTGCGCGCCTTGGTGGTTGATCCGGGTGATGCGTCGGTCGTTCTCAGCGCGCTTGATCAGTTGGCCGTTCAGCTCGACGGCATTCTTGTCACCCATCACCATGGGGATCATACCGGGGGTGTTGATGTCTTGCGCCACGCCACAGGTGCCCGGGTCTTCGGGCCAATGCATGAAGCCGTACCAGAACCCCTGACCCGCTTGGCCAACGGCGATTCCGTCGAGTTGCTTGGACTGCGTTTTCAGGTGTTGGACGTTCCGGGTCACACTGCGGGTCATGTGGCTTTTTTTGCCCAGCCCAGAGGCCAGGCGCCGCTGCTTTTTTGCGGTGACACCTTGTTTAGCGCCGGTTGTGGTCGTTTATTTGAAGGCACACCAGCGCAAATGCTGGAATCGCTGACGCGCCTGGCCGCGTTGCCTGACGACACACGCGTGTGTTGCGCCCACGAGTACACCGCCGGCGGCCTGGTCTTTGCCCGGGCCGTTGAGCCCGATAATCAGGCATTGGTCAGCTACCAGACGCAGGTGCACAACTTGCGTGCGCAGGGCCTGCCCAGTTTGCCATCCACGATCGGGCAAGAGAAGATGATCAATCCTTTTTTGCGAACCCATGTGCCTGCTGTCATTGCAGCGGCGCAGCGTTTTGCCCCCAAGGCGCACGAACCGACTGACGTGTTCGCGGCGCTGAGAGCCTGGAAGAACCAGTTTTGAAATATTTCACCCGTATTGTTGTTCTGGCGCTGACCGCGCTGCTCGCCGCCTGCGCCACGACAGCGCCGCCAACAAGCGGTACGACTACCCCAAGCCCTGGCAACCACGCGTTGCCAGGAGATGCTGGGGTATCTGGTACAGACACGCCTTCGCCCGGGCTGAAACCACCGGTTTATCCAAGCCAAGGCTTGCGCCCCTTGTCCAGCCTGGCGTTGGACAGTGCGCCCGTCCATCCCTTGTTGCCGCCTGCCGATATTTGGGAGCGCATTCGCCGTGGCTTTGCCATGCCCGACCTGCAAAACGACCTGGTCGCAGACCGCGAACAGTGGTATGCGAGTCATCCCGACTATGTACAGCGCATGACCGAGCGCGGCAACAAGTATCTTTTCTATATCGTCGAAGAGATTGAGCGGCGCAATATGCCCACCGAATTGGCGTTGTTGCCGTTCATCGAAAGCGCGTACAACCCGCAAGCCGTCTCCAGCGCCAAGGCGGCGGGCATGTGGCAGTTCATGCCCGCGACCGGGCGGGTGTTTGACTTGCGCCAAAACATGTTCCGCGACGACCGGCGCGACGTGTTGGCCTCGACTCGTGCCGCGCTGGACTACCTGCAAAAGCTCTACGGCATGTTTGGTGACTGGCATCTGGCGCTGGCTGCCTACAACTGGGGCGAAGGCAGCGTAGGTCGCGCCATTGCCAAGAACCAGAAAGCCGGGTTGGGCACCGCCTACGTCGACCTCAAGATGCCGATGGAAACGCGTCTGTATGTGCCCAAGTTGCAGGCTGTCAAAAACATCGTGGCCACGCCCGACAACTTTGGCCTCGTTTTGACAAGCATTGGCAACCACCCTTACTTCCAAACCGTCGACATCCGCCGTGATATCGACGTGGCCTTGGCTGCCAAACTGGCCGAGATACCGCTGGAAGACTTCCGCGCGCTCAATCCCTCGCTGTCGCGGCCGGTCTTGCTGGCAGCGGGCACACCGCAGGTTTTGCTGCCGTGGGACAACGCCGCCATCTTCCAAACCAATCTGGAAGCCTACACCGGCGACCAACTTGCCAGTTGGACCGCCTGGATTGCGCCCTCCACGCTCAAGCCAGCCGATGCAGCCAAACGCGTGGGCATGTCAGAGGCCGAACTGCGTGACGTCAACAAGATCAAAGGCCGCATGCTGATCAAGGCGGGTTCCACTTTGCTGGTGCGTCGCTCAGGCAGCGTGACGCAAGACGTGAGTCTGCAAATCGCCAACAGCGCCACGCTGAATCTGGCCCCAGAGGTCGTTTTGCGCAAAGTGGTGGTCAAAGCCGGCAAGAAGGACAGCCTGGCATCCATCGCCAAACGCTATCGGGTCAGTGCCAAACAACTTGCGCAATGGAACGATCTGAATGTTGCCTCCGGCCTGAAAGCGGGTCAAAAGTTGGCCGTGTATTTACCCGCCAAAGCGTCGCGCAAAACCAGGCGTACCAGCAAGAAGACAGCAGTTGCCAAGTTTGCGGCCAAGATCAACAAAAAGGCGACCAAAGTCGCCCAACAATAACTGTCAGTGGTAGCCCGCAAACAAGATCGCAACGTTGACGGCGAGCGCCAAGGCCCAGACCACGCTGCGTAAATTGGCCAGGTTGGCAAGGTACATCAGGATGTAGATCACCCGCAGGACGACATAAACGGCGGCCAGCAGGTCGATGCGCGCCTGGTACGCGGCCAACTGGTGGGCGATCACCACCGCACCGATAAAAAAGGGCATTGCCTCAAAGCTATTGGCTTGCGCCGCATTGGCGCGGGCACGCCAATCGGTTTGACTGGCCAGCCAGGCACGCGGGTTTTCATTGTCAAAACCGCCGTCGCGCCGGGAAGTGGTGAATTTGCCCCATTTGGCAACGCCAGCGCACACGATCGGCAGCAAGGCGACCACCAGGACGCACCAATAAGCCAGGGTGAAGTGTGTCGTCATCAAGACCGCTCCATACAGGGTAAATACATTACGGGTTCTTAGCGCCGGTCGACCAGCGCGTGGGCGATGGTACCCAAATCGACGTATTCCAGCTCGCTGCCCACAGGTACGCCACGCGCCAGGCGCGTTAACTGTACGCCACGATCTTTCAGTCCCTGGGCAATCACGTGCGCGGTGGCCTCGCCTTCGGCGGTGAAGTTGGTCGCCAGAATGACTTCTTGCACGGTGCCGTCAAGCGCGCGGTCAAACAATTGTTTGAGTCCGATTTCGTTGGGGCCAAGCCCGTCGAGAGGGCTGATCTTGCCCATCAGGACGAAATACAGCCCTTTGAACGCCCCGGTGCGCTCGACCGCAGACTGATCTGCCGGCGTTTCCACAACGCACAGTTTGCTGGCGTCGCGGCGCGGGTCAAGACAGGTCGTGCAGACGTCTGTTTCGGTGAAGGTGTGGCAGCGCTGGCAGTGCACCACACGCTCTGCCGAGGCCGTCAACGCCCGCGCCAGCGTCAGCGCGGCCGGCCGGTCGTGTTGCATCAGGTGAAACGCCATGCGCTGCGCTGACTTCACGCCGACGCCAGGCAGGCAGCGCAGCGACTGGATCAGCGCCTCGAGCGCGTTGGTGTCAGACATGACAAGTCACGCTTGCGCAGTAGCCATGTTTAGAAAGGGAACTTCATGCCGCCGGGCAGCCCCGGCATCCCCGCAGTGATCTTGCCCAGCTTTTCGCTCGAGGTTTCTTCGGCCTTGCGCATCGCGGCGTTGAAAGCGGCTGCGACCAAGTCTTCAAGCATATCTTTGTCGTCGGCCAGCAAGCTGGGATCAATCTCCACCCGGCGCACCTCGTGCTTGCAGGTCATGGTGACCTTGACCAGCCCGGCACCCGATTCGCCTGTGACTTCCATCGTGCCGAGTTCGTCCTGGGCTTTTTTGAGGTTGTCTTGCATCGCTTGCGCCTGCTTCATCAGACCGGCGAGTTGACCTTTGTTGAACATGGGGTTTCCTTTGGTTGAAATTGGATAAAAGCCACCAGCAGCCGACGACGTCGTCGCACAGGCTTATGCCGGGGTGCGCGTTGCTAAACCGGCCTGATGCTACCGGGAACGATTTTCGCCGCAAATTCGCGCATCAGCGTCTGCACCTGCGGGTCTTCGAAAACGATTTTTTCAGCGGTCAATTGGGCTTGCGCTGCCGCTGCTGCGTTGCGTTTGGCCGGGCTGTCGGTGACGCGTCCGACTTCAACCACCAACGCAATATCAAAGCCGGTGGCCGCCAGCGCCTGGCGCAAACGGTCGCGACTGCTGCCTTGGTTGAGTGACTCGCGCTCAACCCGCAACAGCCATTGGTCGGTATCGCGGGCGACCAATTGCGACTGCAGAGCCAACTCACGTGCCATCGCGGTCACCGCCTCGGCGGCCAGCAGGGATTGCACCGTGGCATACCAGAAATCACCTTCCGCGCTGCTGGTTACCGCGGGCGCAACCCCTGCGACTTCGGTGTCGCACGCCGGAGCCTTCTGTTCAACGATCTGAATTGCTTCAATTTGTGGAGCTGCTTGCGCTTGATTAACGGGGGCTAGCGCCTGAATTTGCTCTTTTTTTGGGATGCCTGAGAAGGCGGCGTCCATCGTCACCACCGGCAGTGGCTGCCCAACGGGCGGGGTTGGGCGTACCACCAAGCGCTCAGGCGCGGGCGCTTTCAGTGTTTTTTTTTCAGCCTGGGCGGCGGAGCGCGTTGCCGGTTTGAACGCCAGCAAGCGCAGCAATACCATCGTCAGCGCAGCGTACTCGTCGGGTGCCAGGCCCAACTCACCACGCCCATGCAGGCAAATGCTGTAGAGCAACTGGGTCTCGTCGGCGGGCAGCAGCGCCGCCAGCCGCGCCAGTTCGGTCGCTTCCGGGTCGCTGTCGTCTTCTGCTGCGGCTTCGGGCACCGCTTGCAACACGGCCATGCGTTGCAGTACCGCGCTCATTTCCTCCAGCGTCGCCGCCGCGCTCAAACCATTCAGACGCAGTTGCTCTGAGGTCTCAACAATGGCTTTAGCGTCGCCCACCGCCAAGGCGTCAATCAAACGAAACACATGCGAGCGGTCGGCACTGCCCAGCATCTGGCGCACCAGCGCTTCAGCCAACGCGCCTGAACCGAAAGCAATGGCCTGGTCGGTCAGGCTCAACGCGTCGCGCATGGAGCCGCGCGCAGCGCGGGCCAGCAACTTGAGCGACTGGGTATCGGCCTGGACCTGCTCTGCCTGCAACACGCGCTGCAAGTGCTCGCGGATCGTCTCGGGTGCCATCGGCCGCAGGTTGAATTGCAGGCAGCGACTCAGCACCGTCACCGGCACTTTTTGCGGGTCGGTGGTGGCGAGCACAAACTTGAGGTACTCGGGTGGTTCTTCGAGCGTTTTCAACATGGCGTTGAACGCGGTGTTGGTGAGCATGTGCACTTCGTCGATCATGAACACCTTGAAGCGCCCCTGCACCGGCTTGTACACGGCCTGCTCCAGCAGCGCTTGCACTTCATCCACACCCCGGTTGGAAGCAGCGTCTAACTCGGTGTAATCAACAAACCGGCCGCTATCAATATCAATGCAAGCCTGGCAAACACCGCAGGGGGTGGCAGTGATTCCACCTGTTCCGTCCGGACCCTGGCAGTTGAGCGACTTGGCCAGAATGCGCGAGACCGTGGTTTTGCCGACACCACGTGTGCCAGTAAACAAATAGGCGTGATGCAAACGCCCGGTGGTCAAGGCGTTGGAGAGCGCCTGCACCACGTGATCCTGCCCCACCATCTCTGAAAAATTGCGGGGGCGGTACTTGCGGGCGAGCACGAGGTAAGACATCGGCGCATTCTAAAGGGGCGCTTGGCCACAACAGACAAGCGGGCGCGGTTCGGTGCAACTCAAAGCGGTGTAGCGGCTGTATTGGGCCAGTACGCACGTGGCCGTACTTGATAAATCAGCCGAACCGAAGTTCGATAAGGTGTGTCAGAACGCGATTGGCTTGGCGCAAGAAATTTCCCCGTGACGCGTTCAGGCGCAGTGATTGTGCCATGCGACCGGGCTTTGGGGGCAAATGCGCGCGCCTGCACCGGGTGCGATTCAAAGTGATGTGGGGGAGTTGGTGGAGTACAGCTGACATCACATTGCTTCCCCGATCAGCCGGGCAATGCACTTTGCTACGTGTCCCCCGCCC
>Ga0210023_1001928_pt1 | contig 14008 bp, 10 predicted proteins | sample CryGeymeta201524_FD_183987 | JGI IMG/M metagenome (GOLD analysis project Ga0210023, IMG submission 183987) | Groundwater microbial communities from Crystal Geyser aquifers in Utah, USA - Crystal Geyser metaG 2015-24 (SPAdes) (version 2) | ecosystem: Environmental > Aquatic > Deep subsurface >... | reverse complement strand
GACGGTAGTAGCGTTCGTCCACAACCACGTGATCCTTGTAGTCCAGTCCGACGCGCCCGAAGGCGATCTCGCAAAACTCCTGCACGGAGTGAGTCACGCCCGTGCCGATGACAAAGTTGTCGGGCTTGTCCTGTTGCAACATGCGCCACATGGCATCCACGTAATCGCCCGCGAAGCCCCAGTCGCGCTGGGACTCGAGGTTGCCGAGGCGCACTTCCTTCGCCATCCCAAGTTTGATGCGCGCCACCGCGTCCGTGATTTTGCGCGTCACAAATTCCAATCCGCGGCGCGGGGAATTGTGAATCCAGCCCTGGCCTATGCCCGCGTGAAACGTCCCGGAGGCAGTTGCGAGATCGAACAGCCAGCCATTATAGGAAATAGGGGAGGCCTTAACCACCTCGTCCAGCGGGCGTTGCAAATGTTGACCTTTCTGCCCAGGGACGTCCGGCGAATTGAGATTGATCTGATAATACAAATGTCCTTCGCGTTCCTCAAGGCAGATGATGGCCCGCTGGTTCAAGGTTACCCCGATCAGCCAGTATAACGCTGCGGCCAGGCTTGCGGAAGCGGTCTTGAAGGACTTGAACTCGTAGCGGGTGGGGGCTTGCTTCAATCCGTCGCCAGCATTATAGCCTCGCAGGAAAGCCAGCCGCGCTTTGGGCGCGGCATTCAGCACACGCTGAGGTACGCGCTTGTGGCCGGAACGCGTATAGAGCGAATCGCGAATGTAACGCCCGTATCCATTGGCGCCCGTCAGGTGGAGTTGGATAACCGGATTGCCTGTCTCAAATCCACTTGGGACAATGTTTGTCCGAGTCCCACCGCCGGTCACCTTTAGCGCCAATTCAGCCACCTCTTCAAGGAGCTTGGAGTCTTGGTTGCTAATCTGAATTTTCCCATTCTCGCTCACGTACCCTTCCGCCGCGATGAACCCAAGAAGCCAGGCTTCCTCTTCCGTCATGCGGATTACATCCGTCGCAAGAGGCAATTCGATCAGAGCCAATCTGTCGCCCTTGCGCACCTCCGCAGAATGGCGCGCAAGCGGGTCGCCATCCTGAAGCGTGAAGACCTGGTGATCTTCGGTTGTTTGATAAACGGCCCCACGAGCGGCGATCCGACAAACAGTCTTGTTGGGCTTAAGTTCAAAACCGTTCCACGTGGCCGTCATACAAGTTGTAGTAGTCCATCCTTGGGCATCCCATACTTCGAGCGGATTCTCCAGGTCGGCTTCGGTGGTGAACTTTGTCGCGGTATGTGGTTCTGTCCTATGTGGGACAACATCCTCGATAGGTAAAATATCCAATAGGCCGTGGCGACGAATGATCACAGGCGTCTCGGCTGTAACACACTCATGGTTGAACAGGATGCCCGAAACCGCGAAGATGTTGAACGACTCGCGGTAGTTGATGGTGATGAAGTGCCCGTAAACCTTCGCAACCCCGTATGGACTGCGCGGGTAGAACGGCGTGGCCTCGCGCTGGGGCACTTCCACCACCTTGCCAAACATCTCGCTGGAGGAGGCTTGGTAGAAACGGGTTTTCGGGTCCACGTAGCGGATGGCTTCGAGGATGCGCGTCACGCCCAGGGCGGTCACATCGCCGGTCAGCGCGGGTTGGTTCCACGAGGTGGGGACGAAGGATTGCGCGGCCAGGTTGTAGACTTCGCTGGGCTTGTGTTCTTCCAGTAGGGAGATCAGCGAACCCTGGTCGGACAGGTCGCCCTGAACGACGGTGATATTGTCCAGCAGGTGTTCGATGCGCTCGTAATTGACGGTGCTGGCGCGGCGCGCCACGCCCACCACTTTGTAACCCTTGGAAAGCAAAAGCTCGGCGAGGTATGACCCGTCCTGTCCCGTGATCCCTGTGATGACTGCGGTTGGCATGAATGCTCCTTGAAAAGTCAAAATTCAGTGGCTGAATTATACCGTGAAACCCGTGCGGAGCGGGCAATCCCCCGCCCCCAACTACAACGGCTCCTTCCCCGGCGTCCCTGCCTTGCGCGGATATTTCGGCGGCGTGGCATGGACTTTTGCCGCCAGCACGAGAGTGCGTTCCTCCACGATGCCGGGCAGGGTGACGGGCAGGATTTTCGCCAGTTTGCCGCCCAACAATTTCAGCGCGCCTTCCGCGGACTGCGCCTCGGCGGGTCCGCTTTCGCCTTTTTGCGCCAGCATCATCCCGCCGACCTTCACCAGCGGCAGGAGGTACTCGCCCAGCACGTTCAAGCTGGCCACCGCGCGCGCCACCGCCCAATCATATTGCTCGCGGTGTTTGGGATTTTGTCCCACCGCTTCGGCGCGGGCGTTGATAATTTCCATGCCATCCAGTCTCAGCAACTCGATCATGTGCTGGCAAAACGCGGCCTTCTTGCCGACCGATTCCACCAGCGTCACCCGCGTGGACGGGTAGAGGATCTTGAGGGGAATGCCCGGGAAACCCGCGCCCGTCCCAATGTCAATGAGACGCGCCGGCGGATTCGCCTTCCAGGCCAGCACGCACGAGAACGAGTCCAGGAAATGTTTGACGCGGATTCCCTCCACATCCCGGATCGCGGTCAGGTTGAACTTCTGGTTCCACGACATCAACTCTTTTTCATAAGTGGAAAGCGCCAGCGCCGCCCTCCCTGTCAGGTGGACATTGAACAACTCCCGCGCGTCGTGGATTAGTTTCTCCATCGTGAAGATTATACCCTCTCGTTATAATCCAGCCCGTTCAAATTGCGATATAATCCATCCCAGGAGTTGAACCATGACCCTCGGCGTTCGCGAATATCATGACCTGGTGAACTTGCTCAGCCTCCATCCAGAATGGCAGGAGGAACTGCGGCGTTTGCTGTTACGGGACGATTTCCTGGCGTTGCCGCGCATCGTCTCTGCATTGGCGGAAGCGCAACAGCGCACGGAGCAAAGCGTCAAAGAACTGGCCGAGGCCCAACAGCGCACAGACCAGAGCGTCAAAGAACTGGCCGAGGCCCAACAGCGCACAGACCAGAGCGTCAAAGAACTGGCCGAGGCCCAACAGCGCACGGACCAGAGCGTCAAAGAACTGGCCGAGGCCCAACAGCGCACCGAACAAAAGGTGGACAGGCTGGGCGTTGCCGTCGGCCAATTGAACACTGCTTTTGGTTCCACGGTCGAAGAAGAAGCCGCCAGCGTGGGAGGAGTCATCTTTCGCCAAAAGGGCTATCGCATCCTCGGCGAGTCCTTCTCCCTGCCGCTTAACGGCGAAGGCGAGGTGGATGTGGTGATGGCGCTCCAGGATGCGGATGGAAAGCCGCTATGGGCGCTGATGGAAGCCAAGGCGCGGCTCTCGCAGCGCGATGTGCGCCGGTGGGCGCAGCGATTACGCTCCGCCGGCTGGCAAAAACGTTTGGCGAAGCAGGGCATTGTCGGGCCGTACCTGCCCTATCATTACGCCATTCGCCTGGACCTGGGCGCGCGGCAGGCATTGGAAGAGGAGGGAATCGGCCTGCTCAAGAGCGATGGGGAGGCCATGCCTCCACGCGAATTCATCATCCCTTCCAACTGAACGTAAGGCGAGCGCCTGCCAACGCTCGCCTTTTTATTATCGGAAAGACCCTTCCCACAAAACCACTATGAAAACAGCATTTTGCGCCACATAAAAATGACGCTCTTCCCTGCGTTATAATCCCCCCGCCTTATGAAAATCCTGGCCGTCCTCACCTACTACCGCCCGCACACTTCGGGACTCACCATCTACGCCGAACGCCTGGCGCGCGCCTTCGTGCGCCGCGGCCATCAGGTCACGGTGATGACGGCGCAGTACGACAAATCTTTGCCGCGCGAGGAGACGCTCGACGGCGTGAAGATCATCCGCGTCCCGGTCGCGATGCGCGTCAGCAAGGGCGTGCTCGCCCCGACCTTTGGGTGGGTCGCGACCCAACTGGTCGCGCAGCACGATGTGGTGCAACTCCACCTGCCGCAGTTCGACGCGCCCGGCGTGGCCTTGCGCGCCCGCCTGTTCGGCAAGCCCGCTGTCCTGACCTATCACTGCGACCTCGACCTTCCGCCCGGACTTTTCAACCGCATCGTCAACGCGGTCGTCCACTTCCAGAATAACCTGGCCGGGATTTTGTCGAATCATATCGTGACCTACACCCAGGACTACGCCGACCACTCCCCGTACCTGACGCGTTTCCGCCACAAACTGACCCCGATCCTGCCTCCGGTCGAACTGCCGACTCCTCCCCCCGGCGCGATCGCGGACTTCGCCCGCGCGTACGCGACCGCGACCCGCCGCCCCGTCATCGGCATGGCGACGCGCTTCGCGTCCGAGAAGGGAGTCGAAATCTTGCTCGAGGCGCTTCCCGCTGTGCTGGGAAAATATCCGCACGCGCAGGTCCTGTTCGCGGGACAGTACCAAAACGTGATGGGCGAGCAGGCCTACTTCGAGCGGCTCCAGCCGCAGATCCAAAAATACGAAGCCAGCGGAGGCTGGAAATTCCTCGGCAACCTCGATCTCGAAAAGATGGCGGCGTATTATCCAAATCTCGATGTTTTGGTTGTGCCGTCGCTGAATTCCACCGAAGCCTTTGGCCTGGTGCAGATCGAAGCGATGTTGAACGGCGTTCCGTGCATCGCATCCGCGCTGCCCGGTGTGCGCCGACCGGTACAGATGCGCAACATGGGCGAGATCGTCCCCATCGGCGACTCATCCGCGCTGGCGGAAGCGTTGCTCAAAGTGCTGGCGAACCGCGCAAATTACAAATGCGACGCGGCAGAACTGGCGCGCACCTACGATCCCGACTCTGTCGCGGCGGAATACGAAAAACTTTTTGCGAAACTCATGGGGAAAAAGTGATGCTCAATTACCAATTACCAATTACCAATCGCAAACCCGAAAAGGATTTCCTCTTTCTCCACCTCCGCGACCTGCCCTACTTCCGCGGCTTTTTGCGCGCAGTCGAATCGCGCTTCTACGAAGACCTCGACCTGCCGGGTCCCATCCTGGATGTGGGTTGCGGGGACGGCAACTTCGCGGCGCTGACCTTCGACCAGCAGATTGACGTGGGCCTCGACCCGTGGCACGGCCCGATCCACGAGGCGAGTCAGTATCAAAAATATCGCCTGCTCGCCGAAGCGGACGGCGGCAGGATGCCTTTCCCCGACGGCTATTTCGCGTCCGCGCTCTCCAACTCCGTGCTCGAACACATCCCGCACGCGCAGGCTGTCTTGAACGAAACCGCCCGCGTGCTCCAACCCGGCGCGCCGTTTTACTTTTGCGTCCCCAACCCGAACTTCACGCAAAACCTTTCGGTGGCGCGTTTCTTCGACCGGATTGGACTAAAGAGTTTCGCAACCGCATATCGCAGGTTCTTCAACTATATTTCGCGTCACCGGCATTGTGACGCTCCCGACGTTTGGGAAGCGCGCCTGGCCGAGGCAGGATTCAAGATCGAGCGCTGGTGGCACTACTTTTCCCCGTCCGCGCTGGCGACGCTCGAGTGGGGACACTACTTCGGCCTGCCCTCGCTGATCTCCAGAAAATTGTTTGGCCGTTGGATGCTCGCGCCGTACCGTTGGAACGTGTCCTGGTTGGTTCGTCTGCTCAGGAAACACGTGGATCATCCCCTCCACGATGCTGGCGCCTATACGTTTTATGTAACGACAAGGTGCAAACGGAGTGCAAAGTCTCCAGACTTTGCATTTGTACCGTAAATCAACTCATTCCAAAGTCTGGAGACTTTGGAGTCCGACTCAAAGAACATGGCCGAACCCACCGTCCTCGATTACTTCAAATCCATTTTCAAAAACTGGCAGTCCTTTGCGGCCTTCCTGCGCGCCTGGGCCGACCGCACTGACACCACGCAACTCGTGGAAACGCCTGTCTCTGTGCCAGGGATTTCGCCTGTTGCCGAACCTGCGACCTTTGACCTTCGACCTTCAACTGTTTTTCCCTGGCGTTCCCTGCTCGCCTTGCTCCTCGCGCTCCTCGCCCAGCGCACCTTCGAGCCGCCGGACCAGAACGCGATGCTCGGCGTTCCGCTCTACCTGGCCGCGTTCGGACTGGCGCTGTGGGCCTTCCTGCGCCGCGAATTGACACCCGCGCCCCTGCCCGCCGCGCAGGTCAATGCGGACCCGCTGACCGTGCGCGCGAAGACGTTTGTCGCCTCCATCATTTTTGGGGCGGCGGCATTCCTGCTGATGTCGGGCAACCAGTTCACGGGCCTGAATTTGACCGTTTGGATTCTGTCGCTCGTCCTCTTTATCTACGCGTTTTGGCTGAAGGAGCCGCAGTCTCTGTGGAAAAAGATCGCGGCCTCCTTCTCGCAGTTCCGCCTCACGCGCTGGGGATTGCTCGTTCTGGCGGTCATCGCGTTGACGTTGTTCTTCCGACTCTACCGTCTCAGCGCGGTCGTGCCGGAGATGACCAGCGACCATGCCGAGAAACTGTGGGACGTGCTCGACATCACCAATGGGAAATATTCCATTTTCTTCCCGCGTAACACGGGACGCGAACCGCTGTATATTTACCTGTCCGCGTTGCTCACGCCGTTCACGGGCATTTCGTTTCTCACCATCAAACTCGCGGCGGTCATCGGCGGATTGCTGATGCTGCCGTACCTGTACCTGCTCGGCAAGGAGATGGGGAGCGCGCGCATCGGACTGCTGGCGGCGGCCTTCGCGGGCATCGCCTACTGGCCGAACGTGATCGAGCGCTTCGCCCTGCGGATCTCGTTCTACCCGCTGTTCGTCGCGCCGACGCTGTATTACCTCCTGCGCGGACTGCGCCTCCAGCGCCGCAATGACTTTATCCTGGCAGGCGTGGCGCTCGGCCTCGGCTTGAACGGCTACACTCCCTTCCGCATCATGCCCTTTGCGGTGGTTGCCATTGTTGGCATCTACCTCCTGCACGCGCGCGATAAAACCATCCGCAAGCAGACCCTGCTCTGGCTGGGATTGCTGGCGCTGACCTCGTTCATGCTTTTCATTCCGCTGGCGCGTTTCGCCGCCCAGTATCCCGACCAGTTTGGCTACCGCGCCCTGACGCGGCTTGGCTCGATGGAACGCCCCCTGCCGGGGCCTGCCTGGCAACTCTTCCTCGGCAACCTGTGGAATGCGGCCAAGGAATTCAACTGGAACGACGGCATCATTTGGGTGCATTCGATTCCCTTGCGCCCCGCGCTGGACGTGGCCAGCGGCGCGCTGTTCCTGCTGGGCGTATTGCTCCTGCTGGCGCGTTACGTCCGCTCGCGCCATTGGACCGACCTGGTCATCCTGCTCGCCATCCCGATGACGCAAATGCCCTCGATCCTGTCGCTGGCCTTCCCGGCCGAGAACCCGTCCCTGAACCGGGCGGCGGGCGCCATCGTGCCGGCGTTCCTGGTCGTGGGCGTCGCGCTGGATGGCCTGCTGACCGCTTTCGGGTCCGGGAAGAAGCGGACCGCGCTGGCGTGGAGTCTGGCGGGCATCCTGCTCGTCCTGTCGAGTTTTCAGAATTACGATCTCGTTTTTCGCCAATACAACGATCAATATACACAAAGAGCGTGGAACACGTCCGAGATGGGAGCGGTGATGACGGAGGCCATCCAAAATGGCGTGCCGGCGGACAATGTGTGGATCGTGCCATATCCCCATTGGGTGGACACGCGCCTGCCGCCCATCTGGGCGGGCCTGCCGGGACGGGACATTGCCATGCCGCGCGAGAAACTTCCCGACACGCTGAACGCCGCCGGGCCGAAAATTTTCATGGCGACGATTGACGACCTGGAAACGCTGGCGGCGTTGCAATCCCTGTATCCGCTGGGACAGTTGCGCCGCTACGAGTCGGCGATGGTCTCGCACGATTTCTGGATTTTCAGCGTGCCATAATGTACCGTCTCCTCCGCCCGTTACTCTTCCGCCTCGACCCTGAAACCGCGCACCTGCTGGCGCTGTACGCGCTACGCGGCACGCAATACATTCCCCCCGCGCTCTGGCTTCTCGAAACCATTTGCAAATCCCCACCCAAACCCGTCACCGCTTTCGGCCTGGCCTTTAAGAATCCCGTCGGCCTCGCGGCGGGCTATGACAAGGACGCGCTGGCAGTGCGGGGATTGGGCGCGCTGGGCTTCGGCCACATCGAGGTCGGCACGGTGACGCCGATGCCGCAGGGCGGGAATCCGAAGCCGCGCGTGTTCCGCCTGCCCGAAGACGAGGCGGTCATCAACCGCATGGGCTTTTCCAGCCGCGGCTCGGCGTTTGTGCGAAAGCAGTTGAAGCCCTCTCGAAAAATCAGCCCGTTTGAGTTTGCCTTCGGACGCGGGCCGCGCAGGTCGGATGTAGTTCTGGGCGTCAACCTCGGCAAAAACAAGTTCACGCCCAACGAAGAGGCCGTGCTGGATTATCTCAGCCTCTTGCAGGATTTCGCGCCCCACGCCGGTTACCTGGCCATCAACGTCAGTTCGCCCAACACGCCGGGACTGCGCGCCTTGCAGGGACGCGCCGCGCTGGAAAGCCTGCTTATCCAACTGGACGCGCAGCGAAAGATGGAGGAGGCGAAACTGGACAAAAAACTTCCGCTGCTCGTCAAGCTCGCGCCGGATCTCTCCGAAAGTGAATTGGACGACGCCCTGGACGCCATCCTGCAAACGCACATGGACGGCGTCATCGCCACCAACACCACGCTGGGGCGCGAGGGGTTGCGCTCCGCGCGCGCGGGCGAATCGGGCGGGTTAAGCGGGAGTCCGCTCAGGGTCAGGAGCGAGGCGGTTCTTCGTCAAATTGTGGCGCGCGTGAACGGGAAAATCCCCGTCGTCAGCGCGGGCGGGATCATGAGTCTCGCAGACGCGCAACGCCGCCTCGACATGGGGGCGGCGCTGGCGCAGGTCTACACGGGGTTGGTGTACCGCGGGCCGGGGCTGGTCAAGGAAATCGTGAAATCGTTGTAACGCAAATTGCCAACACCTATCCCACCGTATGCGCAGGTTTGCGCTACGGCATATACTAACTTTCAGGGTCTCGCACCGCGCCAAAAGGTTTGTTATGTAGACAAACGTTCTGTCCGAAGAAACCATGTTGCGCCGAAAATAAACAATATCCCCAACCCGGCAAGAACCAACTTGTTATATAACCATTCTTCCGCGTTTACGTTTTCCCGCACGCCATACCACAAATAAAACAGATAGAGACGCGGTCCAAAAACAACGAATGCAGTTCTGTATCCAATCCAACAAACTGCCCAAAAAAACGTTCCCATAAGATAGCCGGCATTCATCTCTTTCAGGACCAAAGATGCGCTGTTGGAAATTCCGACCAGCGCCAGGGACACGGAAACGAACGCAAATAGCATTTGCCCAACGGAAAATGAAAGGTAAAAAAAGCGATAGAGAATCAGAAGAATTCCCACCCAAAACGTTGACGTTAACAATAAAATCCCAAGTCGCCGAAGCCAAAGTGTCCTTAGCGATGAACGCGTCGCGACAAAAACAAGCGTGTTCTCTTCCTTTTCTCGAAGGATCAGCTCGTTGGACAAAAACATCACGGCCAGGGGAAGGAGGATCTCGACTGCCACCAGAATTTGTTCCAGGCGCATCGCTTCATCCGCCTGGGTATCCAACAATAGTAAAAGCCCGGCTCCTGCAAACAAAGGGAAAAGCCACAATGTTATTGGAGAAACGGCGTTGATTTCACGATAAAGCAGTTTGAACCAGTTTTTGCGCATAAAGACTTTATGGGAACATCGGAAAAAGAGCGTTACTCCACAAATAACTCAGGGAAAACTTTCGCCGGTTTCCCGTTCAACAAAAAGAGCAAATTCACCATCTGAAAGCGATGCGTTGCCATATAACCGGCGATACTCGCGCGTCAGACGGCAAAAAAGCTCCGGGCCGGTCCGGTCCGCTAGCCCATGTAGTTGCACTACCAGGCGGTTTGTGTCAAGTGAAAATTTCTCGGGAATTTTCAATCCAAGCCATAACGACTGGTCTTCCAATAAACGCTGGCGCATAATGATTTCCGCCTCGACAAAGTCCTGTCCCACCAAAGGTTCTGCCATCCGGAGAGCGGAATAGGTAAGCAAGGCGTGCAGCGTATCCTGACCTTTTATTCTATTGTCGTCAAACGTATCGTTATCAAGCATGACAGGACAGATGGAATCGCCGCACCACCATAGGCGCAGCATATGTTCGGCGACCCAACGAGGGTAAAGCAATTCGGGGGAATTGAGCGGCCCTGATTTGGAAATGGACGTGTTATCCATCAGTACCGGATAAAATTTTATGATGTTTTCCGGGAGCATGAATACTCCGGACGAGGGATCATAATAGCCATTCTTGATCAGGGGCGTTAACGCGATTCGGAACTCCTTGAAGTCGGATGGCTTCCCTTCCTGGAGGCAAGTTTCCATCTGTGTCATCAAAACCGGGTAAGGGAAAAAGACCGCATCCGCTTCTTTTTCAGGAATGTAGAGAGGGGCAGAGTACAATACAGCCTCTCCCACCCTGGTTGTCTGGTAATTCTGAGAGGCAATGAAAAGCGGCAAGGGCGGCTGTGTTTTCCACGTTAAAAGGATCTGGCCGGGAGACGACATGGCTTTGTCTGCCGTATGTATCACCTGGGCAAACGAATCCGCCCCCGTTATCTTCACTTCCAGGGAAGTCATGGGACAGGCAGGAAGCGGATGCCAGTTCCCATTGCGCAGCAGAAATACTGTTTCCTGATCCAGATACGCGCCCAACCAGAAAGGCTCAAGCCATCGTTCAGGAGAGCGATACATATTGTCATATTGATGGCGCGGGACGTGAAAAGTTCCAAAATATTCCAAGGTCAGGACCGCGTTCCGCTCCTCCATCTCGCGAGGCAAAGTTATGGACAGGATGTTCTCATTTACTTCGGTTTTTACATTTTGCAATGAGGCGGCGACCTTGGATATCTGAAGCCCTTCGTTCAAATCGAGGGGAAGTACCATGAAAGCAGACGCTGAACCAACCTCAAGAAAGGCTTTCCCGTCCACCCGCGCTGTTTCGCGATCCAGGGTTAGTTCCACTCGATAAGAACGAAGCATGGAACAATCCTGCGCCTTTTCCAGAATTGGTTCCTCCGTGGGTTCGCCGGAGATCGCATTGCTTATCCGCTGAAAATTCATCCCTGTACAAAAAAGAGCGATCATCATTCCGGTCAACAACAGCCCCCCTGCGGCCCCTTGCAAACGCGTCGTTTCTTTCTCCAGGCGGGGCGAAGCAAGGCGAATTACAAAAAGGCTCAACGTCAAGACAAAAAGCGAGAGTTCCAAATAAAACGTTCGATGAAGCATAACCAGGCGGCTGTCAGGACCATAGCCAATCAGCGCCGATACGTAAATGCCGTAAGGCGCAAAACCCGATAAGTACGCTACATCCAGATTAAGGGCCAGGAGTCCGCCAACGACAAATATCATGAGGAGCACAGTCCATAAAGCGCGTTTCAGGATTAATCCAACCAACAAGGTCGCGCTCAACACGCTGGTCAATGTCACTGCGAGCAGAAACGCCCATTCCGTCCCCTGAGGGATCAGACCCTGAAAGCCATACAGGGCAATTTCCAAATATGCCACCCACAAGGCGACGGGAAGCAAAGCAGTCGCTGTGCCTGCGCAAACCCCGATGAATTTTCCAACCAGGTAGTCGTGAACGTGAAAAGAGCGCGTCCAGAGAAAATCATAAGTTGGTCGAAACTCACGTAAAAACCCGGTTGTGCCGAGAATGATCACAAACAAACTTCCGAACAAACCAAGCCCTCGCGCTGTGCCTTCGGCAATCCTGATTGCCGTGAGAAAAGGAAGCCATTCATGATCTACCGAAAACCAACCGATCAAAAAAAACAGCCCGGCCATCAACCAGGTTGCGCTCTGTCGCGCCTGGATTTTCCACTCGGTGTATGCGGTTGTTAGTATTGTTCTAAGGCGCCGGGACATGGCTGGGATTCCCGTCTGATACAAGCAATAGATACGCGTCTTCCATGGTAGGAGAAACCGAGACCGCGTTGTATGGTTGGAACAAAGTTGCAAGAAATCTCGTTTGCATGAAACCTGTTTGGGTTGAAGGCTTGGATGTTACAAGGAAATGGGATTTTTGGAAATTTCCCCATTCGCTTACCGGTATCTGCGCTTCGAACACCTTTCCCTGCGCGAGAGCGATCAGCGTCTCCACAGTTCCCAAGAAAACGACCCGCCCCTGATGGAGGATAGCCAATTGTGCGCAAGCGGAGGAAACATCCTCCACAATATGCGTGGAAAGAAGCACGGTTCGTTCCTGTCCCAATTCCACCAGTAAATTGCGAAAACGCGCCCGTTCCGCAGGGTCCAAACCTGAGGTAGGCTCATCCACCAAAAGAACCGCGGGTTCATGTAACAAGGCTTGAGCAATGACTACGCGTTGTTTCATGCCGCCCGATAATGACTTTAAGCGTTGGTGGGCAACGGAAAGGAGCCCTACCTGCGTCAAAGTCTGTTCGATACGTTGGCGGAGGCCGCTCATGCCGCTTAACATCCCCATGTATTCCAAAAATTCCCACACTGTCAAGTGAGGATAGAGGGCATATTCCTGCGGCGCGTATCCGATACACAAACGAACTTGATGAGGTTCGTGGACTACATTGTGTCCCTGCACCATTGCCAGCCCCGCAGTGGGGGCGATCAAGCCGGCGAGGATGCGCATGAGGGTTGTTTTGCCTGCGCCATTGGGTCCCAACAAGCCAAATACTCCGCCCTTGCAGGTAAAAGATACGTCATGGAGCGCGTCGCGTTGCGCGCCTTTATAGCGTTTGGCGATATTTTCCAATACAATGGACATTGGGGTTACATATCAAAGCAAGGCATGGAGATTACTGTTTGGCAATGGAAATCGCTGTGTAAATCAAGGGGGAAGCGCTTCATAATTTTACCAGTAAGTGCCTTGGCCGCTTGAAGGCGCAAGGCTGGCGTGCACAAACCATGTTAGGGAAGGCATTGACTCCTGCCCGAATCTTTCCCTCTCCCCAAACAGAGAGAGGGGGAAGGAACGCTGAACTAGATTTTCGCCGTACCTCTCCCTCGTCCTTGCGCGTTGGATCCCTGACAGGGCGTTTCGCGAAGGGAAGGGGGGATGAGTGAGGACCATGGCATCTGCCAACCTTTGAGCGCGCGCAGATTGACAATGGCATTGAGTTTCATCCTTGAAACGCGGGCAAGTAGCCCTACGACTTAAGAAAGTCGCAACGTCATGGGCAAGTACTTATAGTCTTGCACCGTTTCTCTATCCAGGGTTCTGTGCAATTACCCACCGACCAGCAGTACCAACACTTGCGCTCTTGCTTATCTTGTTCTCCCGGCCACCAAGGAGAATTGCAACATCCACCTTTGTTGTACCATGGATCGCACTGTTTTCCTGGTCCTGCTTCCACAGAGGTTGCAAATATTCCTGCGATCAACAACGCAACGAGAATACCTGCCAGTAGCAACGACATCATTCGTTGCAGGGAAGCATTGGTTGGAGTAAACGGTAGATTCAACATTTTTATCTCCTCGTATTATATGTTCGTTGGTGCCAGCTCGCCAACGGGTTGACAATGACAAGGGTTTCTCCCGAAGGACATCGGGACGATGTGGCATCCTAAGAGCTGGCTCAGAGAAAGAGCCACTTTGTCTCCTTGCAAACCAATTGCTTTGAAAGCCTGCCGGCTTTCTTACGATTACCTTATTTCATTGGTAAGTTCCACTATTTGCTTCAAGGTTCCAACCGAACCTGTTCCAACAATGACTCCTTTCCCGTCAATCGCCACAAATGTAGGCGTACCTATGATCGAATATTCTTCAAAAATTTCCGGGGTTGCGGACAATATATGCAAATTCCCATGGCCAATCAGATTGAACTCTTTCTGAAATTCGTTGTTTTCGTCAATGGAATTCACCGATAGCGTAAAAACCTGAATGTCAGATTCAATTTCAACAAATTGTGGCTCTTTGGGATTTCGCATGGAGACGCCACAACAGAAACCAGCATATATGGCATTAAGCGGCTTTTTCGTGTCTTTTTTCCCATATACGCTGACGAC
>Ga0210023_1001927_pt1 | contig 14022 bp, 12 predicted proteins | sample CryGeymeta201524_FD_183987 | JGI IMG/M metagenome (GOLD analysis project Ga0210023, IMG submission 183987) | Groundwater microbial communities from Crystal Geyser aquifers in Utah, USA - Crystal Geyser metaG 2015-24 (SPAdes) (version 2) | ecosystem: Environmental > Aquatic > Deep subsurface >... | reverse complement strand
CATCCTGCGCACAACGCCAGCGTTGATGGGTTTGTTTTCATTGGTGACCCTCTTTGCCAACGCATGGAGTGAGCAGGACTCATTGCCCATTCGTCAAACGGCCTAGTATGAAAAGGAGCGAGCGACCTTTTCAGATGCCCTGGCCCTGGTCCGCCGCCACCTGTGGCAGTCCATGACTTTTTGCACGTCCACCTCAAAACACGATGTGCATAAATCCTTGCGCATTACGGTAGACCGCCTTACAGAAGGGATGTGCTATGCTTACTGATTGGATAAAGTCCAGCTTAGAGTGTGTCCCAAAAGCCTATCGGGAATGCCCGACAAGAAGGCAGAAGGCGTGCCCAGACGGCGATTTCCCAGTAGTACTTATGCGCTTTGCTCCGAAAAAGGCCCTCTGGAATCCCACCGAACTCGCTTCGGTGGATTGTTCGGTTCGCGCTACCGCGACACGCAGAGAAAACCCCCAATTCCCCCGGATTCACTCCGGGGGATGGTTAGGTTCACGCTACGTAGCGCGGTCTTAACGATCCCCCGGAGTGAATCTGGGGGAATTCAGTGCGATCTTCGCCTTGGGTAGCATGAATCCAACAATCCACCGAAACAAGTTCGGTGGGATTCGGAGCTAAGGCAATAAGCATTCCCGGTGTTCACGGGTGGATGTCGCCCCGACCCGTCGGAGGACCTCCTACAGGCTTATTGGACACACTCTGAAGATTGACTCATCCTCCATGAATCTGCAATAGTGTTGTTGGGTTCAGCACAGAGGGCACATGCACGGAGGCAGGTTGTGAACAGCATTCGAATCGCCACCATCTCGCTCCCCCACCCGACATTTGCTCCCGATGAAGTGATATCCCCCGGCCCGCAGGACATCTTTGAGCTGACAGAGCAGCTTGTTCACCAATCGGTTCTGATGGGCGCGGACTTCGTTTGCCTGCCCGAGTTGTTTGCCTATTTCAACACATCCGTGCCGATGGAAGACGCCGCGGAAAGCATCGATGGCGGCGCCGCGCACTCCTTCCTGTCATCCACGGCGAAGCGGTACCGGACGAACATCGTCGCAACGGTCAGCACGAAGCTCGATGACGGGAACTTCAACCTTGGTGTCGTGTACGAGCGCGCGGGTGTCCTCATCGGGTCCTATCGGAAGGTTCACATTCCTGAGGGAGAGCAGGGAATCTCACGCCCAGGGAACGATTATCCTGTGCTCGATGTGGAAGGTCTCCATGTCGGAATGCAGATTTGCCACGACCTGATCTTCCCGGAGGGTTGCCGCATTCTCGCCCTCAACGGTGCGGACGTCATTTTCTGGCCGAACCAGTGGGGCGGTATGCCGGAAATGGAGACAGACATCCTCATGAGGGCGAGAGCCATTGAGAATCGTGTGTGTCTGGTCTCCTCGGCCTGGGTGTTGTCAGGGGATGGCTTCTTCCGAGTCCCGAAAATCCACGGTCGAAGTTGCGTGATTGATTGGGATGGCACCGTCCTGGCGGAGGTCGGGATTCGCGTTGGCATGGCGGTTGCGACCATTGATCTCGAAGAAGTCCAGCGGCGTCGAGAAATCCGGGACCGATTACTGGAGGACGAGAGGCAGCCGAGAACCTACGGGCGCCTCGTCGTGTAGCGTCCGTGTTCCAGCAGTCCTGCATCGGTGTCGGGTCAAACCAACTCTCCCGAGTGCGCGCAAAGTAGGGAGAGACGCCCTGGAATCGGCGGCCGTCCATTCGGGCGGTTGTCACGATCTGGAGCATCTGCCCCGTGGGCAATTGAGCGACGCGCGCTTCGGATGCATGATGGACGCGATGTCATTTGAGGTGGGAATCATTGGCGGAGGCATCGTTGGCATGGCAACTGCCATGGCGCTCACCCAGCGCGGCTGCCGGTCGCTGGTGGTGTTGGAGAAGGAAGATCGCCTTGCGGCCCATCAAACCGGCAACAACAGCGGAGTCATCCACTCCGGGCTTTACTATAAGCCGGGATCGCTGAAGGCGCGCAACTGCGTGGATGGTCGAGAAGCGATGTATCGCTTCTGCGAGGAGCATTGCATCGCCCACGAGCGGTGCGGCAAGGTTGTCGTCGCGACCAGTGAGAGCGAAGTCCCCGCACTCGACGAACTGGAGCGGCGGGGCGCCGCCAACGGACTCTGGGGAATACGCAGGCTGGACGCAAGGGAATTTCGAGACCACGAACCGCACGCCGCCGGGATCGCAGCCCTCCTCGTTCCCGAAACAGGTATCGTCGACTTCGTGCAGGTCGTTGAGGTCATGTCCCGACTTGTGCAGGAAGCGGGGGGAGAGGTGCGGCTGAACTCGCGAGTGCTTTCATGCAAGACGCGGGGGCCGAACTTGACTCTGACGACTTCCGCAGGGGATTTCACCTGCCGCAACCTCATAAACTGCGCCGGGCTTCAGTGTGATCGAGTGGCGAATCTTTGCGGGGTTGATCCCGGACTGCAGATTGTCCCCTTCCGCGGTGAGTACTACCAACTCGCTGCCGAACGACAATCGCTCGTGCGGAACCTCATCTATCCCGTGCCCGACCCGCGGTTCCCCTTTCTGGGCGTTCACTTTACCCGCATGATCCATGGAGGCGTCGAGGCGGGACCCAACGCCGTGCTGTCCTTCAAACGCGAGGGGTATTCCCGATTCAGCTTCTCTGTGCGGGACGCACTGCGGTTTGCCGGATACGGTGGGTTCTGGCGCATGGCGGCGAAGTACGGGCAGACGGGTGTCAGTGAATTCCGTCGTTCACTGAGCAAGCGCGCCTTTGTTACGGCGCTTCAGAAGTTGATCCCAGAACTGGACGCGGGAGACCTCCAGCGCGGCGGCGCCGGTGTCCGCGCACAGGCAGTCCTACCGGACGGATCGCTTGCCGACGATTTCCGCATCGTCGAATCCGACCGCATGATCCACGTCCTCAACGCTCCTTCCCCCGCGGCGACCGCGTCCATCAGCATCGGCAGAACGATTGCGGATATGGCTGTCAGAACCTTTGGGCTTCGGGAATAGGCGCATGAGTGTTTCCAGAATTGCTGACCAGCTTCGGTTCATCGAGGAGATCGACAAGGTCAAGGCGGTCTTGCGGCGCACAAGACTCCTCGACAACTCTCGCTACGAGAACGACGCCGAACACGCCTGGCACCTCGCGGTGATGGCTGTTGTGCTGGCGGAACATGCGAACGTGCCGACGCTGGATGTTGGCAAAGTCATCAAGATGGTTCTCATCCACGACATCGTGGAGATCGACACAGGCGATACCTTCCTCTATGACCGCGAAGCACGCCGGGCGCGCGAATCTTCCGAGCGCGCCGCGGCGGAGCGAATCTTCGGGTTGCTGCCTGCCGATCAGCGAGATGAAATGATGGCCCTGTGGGTCGAGTTCGAGTCCCGCCAGACACCCGAGGCGAAATTCGCCGCCGCTTTGGATCGGCTGGAGCCAATCCTTCAGAACGCACGAACGGGGGCACACGCATGGAAGAAACACGGCGTAACGAAGTCTGAAGTGCTCGCGGCCAACCACCACGTCGCCGAAGGCTCCGAGGAGTTGTGGCGACTGGCCGAAGAACTGATCGAATCTGCCGGCACTGAGATTTCCCCGTAGGATAAAGCTCCAGCTTTGTCGTGTTGGATGATGTGACAACAAAGACTGACAAAGCTGGAGCTTTATCCTACGGGGAAATTGCGGGACCTGAACCAGTCACTCCAACTCAATGTCCACCACGATCATCCCCCTCCCCGGAATCCTGACGCGGAACTTGGATCCATCCGGTTGCACCGGCACTCCGGGGAAGTCCCCCATCACATTGATCCGGACGATGCTCCGTCCCGCATCGACTTGCGTCCTCAAGTAGCCGTGCCGGTCGTTGCCGAGGAAACAACGCCACTGACCGACGGACTTTTCAAGAATCTGCGTCTTGATGTTTTCAGTCCATTCGAGAACGCGAACTCCCCGCACAATGTCGGAGAGAGCGACCACGCAACCTCGGAGGAATTCCTCGGACACCTTGCGGACGGGAAGGTCCTCTATGAAGGTTGTTGGATCGCGCAAGTCTATCAGGTCCTCAGCGATGTCTTCGGCTTCAGCGGCGCCGAACCACACCTCCGATGAAGCCGTCGCGCCGTAGATCGCACAGCAGAGGGCATTGGGAGAATATACGTCCTCGAAGAAGAACTTCGGTTCAGGCAACAGCCCGGTCTTGCCGCCGACGGCCACAACCGGGCCGCCGCCGTAGTCGAGGATGCTGTGCAGTTCGTCTTCCGGGAAGAGATGGGGATTGAGTACCAGCAGAGGACCGCTGGTTGCGTCGAGGTGTTTCACATTCACGGCCGCATGCACAGGGGCCCCGCGTGCCATCAGGTGATGCAACAGCCGATGGGTCGTCCAACGACGCGTGGCAATGAAGTCATCCATCTGCGCCTCAAGGGCGCGGTCCGACCACACCAACGTCGCGCCGATAACTCGCTGCGGCGTCCCATCGAAGGCAAGGTTCCACTTCTCACGCAGCCACTGCCACTCGTGCCGCCGAATGTCGTCCGCCAGGCAAACCACCAACCCCGACGCGCACCGCTGGAGTGCTCCGTCGTCGCGATGGACGTAAAGGTTGCTGAGAGAGTAGACCTCCCGCTCCACGGCAGTCGGCGCGTGGCGCAGCACGTTCCACTGCTCCTGCGTGTCCTTCACGCCGTGGAGATACCACAGCTTCGCTTCGGGAACATACGCCTTGATGAGCAGCAACATCGCCATGAAGTCAAACAACACGGCGGCAGACGATGCTTGTCTCTCGGTTTCCGACGCTGCTGCAGCAGCCTCCACGATGAAGCCGTCCACGCCGAGGTCCACCAGTCGCCGGTAATCGATGCCGTAACGGTACTTCGCCTCGAAGGGGTCGCGCGTCCAGGCGCTGTTGAGGACAACCTTCTTCCCCTCGGCGTGCAGTGCTGCGAACACCTTCCCCCAGAAGCGCGCGATCCGTTCCGTGTAGAATTCAATCCACTCGCGCCGCAGGTTGCGCCAGATCCACTCGGCCCGTCGCTCGATGCAGTTGGGCTCTCCGTCGCAGGCGCCGCGCAGGTCATCCGGCAATGGAGTCCCCGTGATATCGGTGAACTGCCCAACCATGTCATCCGAGAAGTCCCCGTCGTAAACGGGGATGCGCGGGTGCGAATACCCATCCGCTCCGTGATAGCCGTCGAACCCGTAGTCCCGCATGACCCGAACCAACTGCTCAACGAAGAAGTCCTCGTAGTAACTCCCATCGGACAGCCGCTTCCAGGGACACACCGATGCGAGTTGCTGTCCGTTCTTGCGGACGTGAAGAACCTCGGGGTGGTCGGCAAGCCAGTCCTGCGTCACGAAGCCATCGAAGACGGACGCGTACACTTTGACGCCGCGCTGCTGAAGCTCGCACACCAATCCCCGGAGCTGGTGACTCGACCATTCCTGCCGCGAGCGTTGTTCGTTGTAGGGATGCCCCCCGTATGAGCAACAGTCGAAGGGCAGCGCGCGCTCCTGCTCCATCCCGGCATGGTTGTGCACGAAGTCCGGGTTGAAGAGCAGCAGAGACGCGGCGTCGGGGACGAAGCCCGCGTTGTCCATGAACGCCTCGACGCCGAAATCGTTAAGCTCGTTGTCGAAGCCAATCAGCTCGATCCATATCCACCGGTCTAAGTTAGAATCTACCGCGCCCATCGTCATTTCCTTTCATGATGGCAATTCTCCGCTTCCGGTCACGGCGAGATGATGGTGACGGTGAAGGCGAAGATGATGGTAAAGGAGTGGCATTCCTTTACCCCGGATGAGGTGAGTCAAACTCGTTTCATCCGGCGCCGAGTAGTCTAACTACTCGAAGATCGGATTGTCACGCTACCGGCACCATGGGAGCGTGAGTTCTCACTTCCATCTGTATGCGCCGCGTCAGCGTGTCTTCGGCTACGTCCAAGTCGTGATCCATCTGCAGCCCCAACCAGAACTGGGGTGAGTTGCCAAAGTACCGCGCCAAACGCAGAGCCGTGTCAGGCGTAACGGCACGTTCCCCTGAGACGATCTGATTGATCCGGCGAGGCGACACACGGATGTCCAGAGCCAGGCGGTTCTGGCTGAGCTTCATAGGCTTCAGAAACTCCTCCAGCAATACCTCGCCCGGATGAACAGGTTTCAGCTTCTCGGTCATGGTTGCGCTTCGAGATACAGTGCCTCGCAAACGGATGCTCTGTTCCGCCTTCAATAGATACACGCGTCGAGAAGCGCCAACACTTCCTGAAGAACCTCATCCGGCGCTCTCCCGATGCGTTTTGCTTCCCGGGCGCGGAAGTCGATGGACTTCACCTGCTCAACCATGACGAAGCCCGTGACCTCCTCATTCCCAGGAATCGGCGCGTGGAAAGGGTAGTCGCGGCGCGTGCGGGTGATGGGACAAACGAGGGAAAGGCCTGTGTGCTTGTTGAAGAGGTCGTTGCTGACGACCAGAGCGGGCCGGCGCCCACGTTGCTCGTGCCCCGACTGCGGATCGAACGTGACAGCAACAAAATCCCCCTTGCGTGGGACATACTCGGCCATTTACCAGACCTCCTTGCCCACCGGCGCGCCCCAATCGACTTCTTTGGTCTTGTAATCCCTGGGAATACGCCGGACAAGTTCTCGCAGGTCGTACCTGCCGCGCACACGGCGCACCGGCGCGACAACGATCTCGCCATCACGCACCGCCACGTCCACCGCATCTCCCACGTTGATCGCGACCTCCGACAGCAGTTGCCTGCTCAAGCGAAGCCCTTGACTATTGCCCCACTTCTGGACTTTGGTGACCATCGTCATGCCTCCTTCGGATATCCGAAGTATAGCCCCGCACTTCCGGCGGGTCAAGCATAGTCTCGCACCTCCCTCGGCAGGGGAAGTGCTTCGGGAACGATGGCGCCTCAACCAGGAGGTCCTGGTTAGACAGCCCGGTCGCCAAACAGTCGAGTGAAACCGATCCATTGCCATGGTCTGCACATGCCACCGTTTCTGCATCTTGCAGTGGGATGATATTCGCCTCCAGATTGTCAATGGATAGGGGTTGTATCTGAAATTCCAGCATAAGGATGAGACGCCGCCGATTTCACATCGGGGGAGTTCCCTGCTCCGGCTACAATGACTGCCATAGTGGCCTCTTGGGTTTGTGGAGATTCGTCACGCAGCGCGATCGTGACTTTCCGCTTCCTGTGCTGGAGTCCGTCCTGTCGCATCAGACTCGATGGAGATGGGCATCGTAGCGGCAGTGGCTTTGAGGTGAGACATCGGGAAAAGCTCCCGTCAGGTGTGATCAATCAGCCGAATCCCCGCACGCAAAACACCAATGGAAGAACTCGCGAAGTGTTCCGTTGAAGACCGCTCGCTTCAGTTTCGAGTAGGTCTGTTGGTCGCCAATGGAGTAGTAGAGGTAGGTACGGCCCTCGAATTCCACAAGGTCGGGATCAGAGGTGTTGATATCCTCCCCTGCCTCTGGAGTGAGGATCGGGTTGCGGGGGGACAGTTTCCATTCCCTCAGATCGCGCGAGCACGCCGCGTAAGTCTCGAACCATCGCGCCGGCGCTTTGTGTTCCAGATAGAGCATGTAGAAATGGCCCTCAACCCAGCGCAGCGCAGGACAGGCCGCGTATCGCTCAGGCGCGAAGAGCGCGCCGGGGATGGGGACCCAGTTCAGCAGGTCCCGTGACTCGGCAAACTTGATGGTGAACGGCACATAGTCTGGATCGTCCGTCTCGCAGGCCATGGTAAACCTTCCGCCGCCCTCGCACACGGACGTGTTGAAGAGGTGTTCTCTCGGCTCTTGCCGCAACACGACCTGACCTTCCGATTGCTTCAGGTCACGGGAGCGGAAGAGCGTCACATCGTTCCACGTGTTGTCGTCCCAGCGTGAGGCATAAACGAAGAACTCCCCCTGATGGACGATGGCGGAGGCGAGACCATGGCCTTCCGCAAAGCGGGACAGCACACGGCCGCTCTCTACGTCTGTCAGCGTGATATATACTCGTTACGGATGAAAATCCATCTTTCCCCCTCACCCTCGAACCCTTTGGGTTTGCGCCCTCTCCCCATCGGGGGAGAGGGTCGGGGTGAGGGGGTGTTTTCACCCATAACGAGTATAGATTCGCGCTACTGCACACGAGGGTTCCAGAGAATTCCCCCGGATTCATTCCGGGGGATCGTTAAGACCGCGCTACGTAGCCTGAACCTAACAATCCCCCGAAGCGAGTTCGGGGGGATTCCAATCCACAGTCTTCGGAGCTAAGGGCATAAGCAATATTGGCATTATACTCGGTACGGCTGAAAATCCACCTTTCCCCCTCACCCTCGAACCCTTTGGGTTCGAGGGTGAGGGGGTGTTTTCACCCGTAACGAGTATAGTACTAGCCCTGGCATGGGTTGCTCCAGATTTGAATGGATAACCTCGATGGTCAATGAATTGCAGCTCTCTGCCATCGAGCGTGCACAAGCTTTACGCCCTCGTATGGTTGGGGAAGAGCGCGGTCAAAGGAACCGAGTCTATGCGAACTGATCTACAGAATTTCATGGATACTACCGAACATCGACAACCGGGGCGGATACTGTACCACGGCAGTTTTGTGGAGGACCTGCACAAGCGGGTTATTGAACACATCGGGACCGAAGACATTGCCGGACACTACGGTTTCAGCCAGAACGTCTTCGTCGGCCCGCGGCGACCGGAGGATCTGTGTCCTCTCGATTTCTCGAAATACTGGGAGGGGGAGGAACTGCCACCGGGAACGACGATCAGTGGTGCGGGAGTGGCCATGGTCCCCAGCGGCTTCTATCATTTCTGGGGGTACATCTCACCCCTCCGAAACGCTAAGAACTTGAAGGAGATTGAGGAGTTCCCCATCGAGGATTGCAGTACGTGGGACTTCACCCACATGCACGAAGAGGTGGACGCCGCGCACGTGGAGGGGAAATACGTTGCAGCCAGTGTGGGGCATCAGTATGAGTCCGCCTGGCAGATGCGCGGACTGGAAGAGTTCCTGATGGACATGATCGAGCAACCCGCGTGGGCCGAATGTCTATTGGAACGCCTCTTCCAGCAGAACCTTCTCAAGGCCAAAGCAGCGGCGGCGGCTGGCGTGGACATGCTCCACTGTGGCGACGACGTTGCCAACCAGAATGCGCTCATGTTTTCCAAGGAGACGTGGCGTAAGCTGAACCATTCCCGCTGGGCGCGGGTATGGGACACCGTGAAACGAATTCACCCAGCGACTCGAGTCTGGTATCACAGCGACGGGAACATCACCGACATCGTTCCCGACCTCATCGATGCCGGACTCGACATCCTCAATCCCGTCCAGCCGGAATGCCTCGACTTGGACGAGCTGCACCGCCAGTACGGACACCTGCTGACCTTTGATGGCGCCATAGGCACGCAAAGCACCATGCCATGGGGAACTCCCGACGGCGTGCGCAACCGCGTAAAGGAAGTCATCGACAAATATGGGCGCAACGGCGGCCTGATCATCTCACCCACCCACGTGCTGGAGCCCGAGGTGCCTCTCGCCAACATCGACGCTCTGTTCGAGACCTGCCGGGAGTATGGAACGTTCGACGCGTAATCTCCAACACTCCGCGGACCTGTACCACGGGGGGATAAACACCTTGAGAAGGCGAGAGTCCTCCCGAACCGAAACGGCTCCGGCGTACGAAGCACGCTGCCGGCAAGCAAACTCAACTCGAACTGGACAACCGGCAGGGGCATGACGAAGCTCCTTGTGTTTGATGAATACAGAGTAGTGTCGCGGCGGCGCGCCCCCAAGCTGCTACCGGTAGGCAGGCGGTTTCGGGTTGAGCCAATCCACCAGCTCCTTCCGAATGGCATACGCAAACCAGAAGTTACCATACGGGTTGTGGTGGCCGAACACCTGCGCTCCTGCCCTGCCAATGTAAAGCCGCGCGATGAAATCGTCCACGGGGATCTTGAACTGTGAGTATTCCTCGCCGAGTTTCTTGAGCGTGTCTACGTACGGTTGCCCCTTGTCTTCGAGGTACTGAACCAACTCGTCGTCGAACCGGGTTCCGGTTTTCAGGTAACGCTGCGCGGGGGGAACATCGTAGCTCAGCAGAATCATCGTGTTGCGATTGTTTGCGTCGGCCCAGGCGCGGAGTTTGTCGATGATGAACATGGTCGCGCGAAGGCCGTAGGCTTCTCTCAGTTTCTGCGCTTCTCCCATGCGCTTCTCAACGGCGGAGGTCCTGAGATCAACCTGGACACCAAAGGCTTCAGCCACCTTCTCCAGCTCATCCACTGGCGCTTCGCCACCCTCCCGCAGCGCGTAAAGGTGAACGACGGGATCATCCTTGAAGGCGTTATAGAACGCGTCCTTGCCGGCGAGCTTGCGCAGGTCTTCGGCCTTCTCGCACATCCCTTCCCGTTCTTCCCACTCGCCCTTCCCGGTATCGAAGCGCACATGCGCCCACGGGAAACCATGAACCGGATACGTGCCCTCACCACCACCCCGAGGGAGGTCGCGACACATCCAGCCGACGCGAATCCACCGCGCCTCGTCGAGGCTTCGGTAGTGGTCGTCATCCCCCCAGATGTTGAGGATAATGTGGTCGGCGGCGAGGGCGGTCTTCGCGAGCTCTGAGCTCGACTCCATCCGCATGGCCAGCCGGTAAGCCTGATACACACCGTATCCGCCAAAGCCGAAATTTCTGATCGGTTCCCGAAAGTGCGCGGCCAGGATCTCCTGCCACGTCTCGCCGTCGCTCACCTGCGCGCACTGAGTGAAGCTGTTACCGTAAGTGTTGAGTCGGCAGGGCTGGTCGGCATAGTTCACCAGTTTTCGATGGACCTTCTCATCCTCGTAGGTGTAGACCGACAGCGTATCCTCCATGCCGTCTCTGAAGACGTAGTCGATCTGCGTATACCCAAGCTCGTGATCGAATCGCAGGAAAGAGTTCATGCCGAGAAATCGCTCGATCTCCTCCGGGTGATACGCGGAAGTGTGCAGCAGTTCTTTGACGTCCTTTAACATGGAGTTCCTCCTGGGGGCTAATCATGGGCATTAGAGTATCAAGTTGGCGGAGCGGCCGCAATACGCACTTGGTCGGCAGAATACTACCGGCGTGCAGTGAGCCAGTCGACGGAGGTCAACAGCGGAGCATACAGGTCATCTTCCATGGCAATCTGCAGCTCATCGAGTTCATCCTGTGTTGGGTTCCGAGACTGAAACTGAATGGATGGCAGGTCCTGAATAAGCGCCATCGGCGTCTGTTCTGAGCCTTCTCCCATGACCAGCACCGCGCTGGCGGCGAGACCATCCATGATGTTCGCGCGCGTCACTCGCATGGGCGCGCCAAAGATGTCCGGTTTGCCGACGTAGCTGTTGAGCGCGCTAAACCCGCTGTGCGCGGTGGCGATTCCCGTCGTTCCCCAGCGGAGGGGGGAGGTCTTGCTGTCGGTGATAATGACTCCGAACTCCCTCAAGTCGAACCGGGTTGTCAGGTGCTCTCGCGCTTTGTTGGCCGACTGCTGAGCATCTTCCGGCCACAGGATAAATCCACCGTCGCTGTTCGACTGGTCGATGCCTGCGTTGGGAATCAGGATGTTGTTGTTGAGCGTCAACGAGAACCCGTACTTGCCAGGTGGCAGGAAACGGTCCGACTCACGCGCGACGAGGTCGTTCTCGTCCACGCCGTCGTTCTTGACGACTCGACCTTCGCACAGTGAAACGATCTTGGAAGTGACTGCGAGGATGGACCTCTCAGGGATGGCAGTGACATACTGATCCAGGAGACGCGCCAGAGACGAATCCTGCGGAGTAATCTTGTGCGTATTGATGGGTGTGATCTGCAATGAGTTCTCATCTCTCCTTGATGAAAAGGATATGGGAAAAGAGTCTTCGGTTCTGCGCAACGATCCGGTAGCACACCTCGACCAACCCAATCATCGGAGGAGACCGGAGCCGCCGCGCGATCCGTCCCCAGCCGAGGTGCTCGATTACGAATAGGCAAGCGAGACCTGCCCGGAGAACAGAGCCTTCCGATGTGACAACATGCACGGCCTTTGAGCAGGATTGATACAGCGCGTCCGACATGGGAGGGTGCGGCGCCTCCTGGAAAGGGATCACCCGGAACGAGTATAGATCAATTCCGCATCGATCGATCCTTTACAATGAAGGGACAGGACACGCGCCACCACTCTCGCGCTGGCTTGTCGACCAGGCTCATTCAGGTGCAACATATCTTCTGAGAGGTACTGACTGATGTTGTCCCAGACCAGGCGGTGGAGGTCGTTGATCGGCACTTCGTCTTCTTTCATCAGTTCCAAGGCCGCTGCATTATATTCATCGATTTCCTCATTGCGCCACGACCACTCGTCGCTGCGGAAGGGACGGTCTGGATGCACCGGAGTCGTCGTCGCCCAAATCACATTGGGCGTCCACTGTCGCAACTGCCTGAGGATCAGTTCGACATTCCGCACGTACATATCGAGAGGAATCTGGACGGGATACCTCGCGGGATTGTGTCCGCAGTCGTGGAGGCCATTGTTCCAGTGGACGATGTCCGGGGCTCCCAGTTCACCTATCCAGCGGCCAATCGATGACAGTGTGTAAAGCGCGTACTGACAGTTATCCGCGGGGCCGACGATCTCGGCCTTGCCGGCGAGCAATTCCGCCACCAGCGGCTGGTAGCTCACACGGATTGAATCGCCGACAAGAAGCACTCGCGGAACATGCGATTTTGGCATGGGATTCCTTCTTCGGTAAATGCGGGGACGTCGGTCATACGACCCGGATGGGAGACCGCGCCTACTGCATCCTTCGAGGATTTCTCCCGGCCCGTCCAAGTCCGGAATCAGCGGAAAGTGTATCACAGGTTTGCGGACTGTTACAGTATCTTTTTTGCAGCGGCGAAGTAACTACTCAGGTACAACATTTTGACAGGATTGATCGGACTTGCTGCGAGTCCGCCAGGATTTGGCTGACCCGTCAATGCGTACTCATAGAGTCCGCGTGCAACTGCCACGCCCTCGATGTCCCCACGAGCACAGACTCCACGGAATTATCGCGAACTCTGCGAGTTCGCGATGAACCTCGCGTCTCCCCACCAACCGTAATCGTTAGTAATGCCGTCGCCGCCGTCGGTGACCACCAGCTTTAACTCTCGAGCGCCGCCCACATCAACTACCACGGGAACAAGTGGAAGTCCGAGCCGAAACAAGCCGCTATCAAAACTCTTTACCCCATCCACGAAGACCTGGAACTCCACAGAGGACTCTCTGGCCTTTGCGCCAAAACCGATTGCAGCAGCGAACAGCGAAGCTCCTTCTGGAACCTCATACACTATTTCGCTGATGCTTTGTCCGTAGAGGCTCTTCGCACACACAAGCCCGTCACCGGTATCGTCAGCGTAGAGACGAATCCAGCCATTCATCTGCTCCCAGGTTCTGCCCTGCGGCAACCATCCGCGCTTCACCGATTTGGGCTTGAGACTGATCAGGTACACCACCTTGTCGGCAGCGGCGTTTTCCACAGGCTCCGGGAACCTGACTTGCCACGGAGGCGTGATTGACTTCCGTTCGGGATGGACCTTCGCCTTCTCCGGACCACGAACCTGCAACTCGACAACCTGCGCTCCCGCAAGAGCGGTGTTGTGGGTCACGGACAGGCGCGCAAAGCGCGCTTCCACCGGCGCGAACCATCGCTCCAGTCCTTCGAGACGCGCCGGGTCCATGTTCTTGCTTTCATCAACCACCGTGTTCCACTCGTTGCCGTTGATGGAAACGTCGATGACATACCGATAGATGAATTGCCGCGTCTCAAGGGATGCGTGCGGCCAGGTGTGAAACTGGACGAAAATGTGATTTACGGTACGGATCTGTTGGAGATCGACTCGAAGCCACTGCGGGAGGTCGAGAACGTACTGGCGCTTTGCGTCCAAATCAGACTGCCAGTAATCGTCGTTATTGCGCACCCCATCCACCGCAGCAGCGGAAGAGAATCCTTTGAGCGTGGAGGACGCCGTGACCGGTCGGTT
>Ga0210023_1001923_pt1 | contig 14040 bp, 9 predicted proteins | sample CryGeymeta201524_FD_183987 | JGI IMG/M metagenome (GOLD analysis project Ga0210023, IMG submission 183987) | Groundwater microbial communities from Crystal Geyser aquifers in Utah, USA - Crystal Geyser metaG 2015-24 (SPAdes) (version 2) | ecosystem: Environmental > Aquatic > Deep subsurface >... | reverse complement strand
CTTGATGCTTGGTCTTTAAAGTTAGCTGCGTTCCCGGCTCTCCGATTGACTGAGCAGCCAAAACCCCGACCGGTACGCCTAAGGTAACCATCTTTCGGTCGGCAAAATCCCAACCATAACATTTGATACAAACTCCATGTTTCGCCTTACAAGTTAAAGGTGAGCGAATAGTGACTTCCTTTACCTCGCTTTCCTCGAGAAGTTTTACTTTTCCTTCATCAATTTCCACTCCTCTCTTAAACAAAACTTTCTTTGTTTTTGGATCAGTTACTGGTTCCGCCAAGATTCGACCCAAAACTCGGGCAGCAAACATTTTTCCCCGAGGACCCTCTTTGGCAATGATAATACCTTCCTTGGTTCCACAGTCTTCCTCCCTGATAATTGCTTCATGAGAGACATCAACCAACTTTCTGGTCAAATAACCAGCGTCAGAAGTTTTCAAGGCAGTATCGGTCAAACCTTTTCTTGAACCTCTCGTAGTGGTTACATATTCGAAAACCGAAAGGCCTTCCCTAAAGTTACTTTTTGTTGGTAAATCCACAATCCTTCCCATAGGGTCAACTACCAGTCCTCTCATTGCTGAAATCTGTTTAATAGTATCTCTGGAAACGCGACCAACTTTGGCATCAATGACCAACTTAATTGGATTGGTCTCGCCAATAATCTTCCACGTCTTTTCCGCCAATTCTTCGGTTGTTTCCATCCAGATTTCTCTGATTAACCTTTTCTCTTCTTCTAGGGTAATCAACCCCTGACGATATGTTTCTTCAATCTCTGCCACTTTCTTATTAGCAGCTTCGATAACCGCGCCTTTTTCCGGACTTATTTCGCAGTCCCGAATTGACAAAGAAACCCCAGAAACAGTCCCGCCCTGGAAACCCAGATTTTTCAAATTATCAATCAGGGCAACAACCTCCTCGTGGTCACATTGTTTAAGAGCCTTAGTAAAAAGCTCTTTGATGATACTTTGTTTGACACTGGTATTAATAAACCTCAACTTCTCCGGCAATGCCTCATTGAAAAAAATTCTTCCCACCGAAGTTTCTATCACTTCTCCGCTCTCAATTTCCACCTTAATCGGTTCCCTCAGCTTTATCTCCTTGATCTGATAAAGAGAAACAGCTTCTTCTAGTGAATAAATTTTTTCCTTGACTTTCAAGGTTGGATCCAAAGAAGTCAAATAATAAATACCCAAAGCCATTTCTTTTCTATCAGGAGCATTGATCGGTGTTCCGTCCGCCGGTCTCAACAAGTTATGATCCGGCATCATTAGCTCAATCGCCTCTTGCCTTGCTTTTTGGGAAAGGGGAACATGAACTGCCATTTGGTCTCCGTCGAAGTCTGCGTTGTATCCTTGACAAACGCAGGGGTGGATGCGGATGGCACTCCCTTCAATTAAAATTGGATAAAAAGCTTGAATTCCCAATTTGTGCAGGGTAGGGGCACGATTTAAAAGCACTGGGTGTGCTTTTGTAATTTCCTCCAAAATATCAAAAACTTCTGGAGGACGTCTTTCTAAAACATTTTTGGCATTCTTAACATTAGGGGCAATTCCCCTAACAATCATTTCTCTTAGCACAAATGGCTTGAACATTTCCAAAGCCATTTCTTTTGGCAAACCACATTCCCTTAAATTCAATTCCGGACCAACAACAATAACCGAACGGCCAGAGTAATCAACTCTCTTTCCTAATAAATTCTGTCTGAACCTTCCTTGCTTACCACGCAGCATATCAGAAAGTGAGCGTAAAGCAGGAGTCTTCCGAACAGTTTTTCTATCCCGGGTACTCTTGTTTGAGTCAATCAATGAATCAACCGCCTCTTGTAACATTCTTTTCTCGTTGCGCAAAATAATGTCTGGCGCTCCCAGTTCGATTAAGTGTTTTAAACGATTGTTGCGGTTAATAACTCTCCGGTAAAGATCATTAAGGTCGCTCGTGGCGAATCTGCCGCCGGTTAGTTGCACCATTGGCCGCAAATCAGGCGGAAGAACTGGCAAAACTGTTAAGACAAGACCAGATGCGTGTTGTTTAGAACGAACCATTCCTTCCACTATTCTTAATCTTTTAACCGCCTTTATGTGTCTTTGGCCGGATGATGTTTCCGCTTCTTTCTTTAGCTCGGAGGCTAAGCGCGACAAATTAATCTTTTTAAGAACCTCAAGAATTGTTTCTGCTCCCATACCAACTTTAAAGAAGGAGGCGGCCCCCATTTCTTTCAAACGAAAATAGTCTTCTTCAGAAATGGTTGTCAATTCCCTCAAACCTTTAACTTTATCCACTAAAACACCGAGCTCTTCTCCAAGCCGCGTCATTTCAGTAACTTCTCTGTCCTCCGCCCATCTCTCCTTTTGTTTCTTGCCTAATTCCAACTCCTTCTCTGCCAGGGCCCGAGCTTCTTTATCTTTGATTTTTTCCCTTAAAGATTCTTTCTCCTCCCTGTATTCCTTCTCTATTTCCTCTTTCTTTTTAGCCATCATTTCCTTAACTTGTTCTTCCTTTTCCTTGTAGGCTTCTCCTAAGGCGGAAACCGCGAGTGAGCGTTTTTCATTTTCTACTTCCGTCACTAAATATTGGGCAAAATAAACCACTGCTTCTAAACTTTTAGCAGGAATGTTCAAAAGAAGTGAAAGCCTCGAAGGCGTTCCTCGAAAATACCAAACATGGGCAACGGGAGTCGCTAAATTAATATGGCCCATTCTTTCTCTTCTAACTTTAGAAAGAGTAACTTCAACACCGCATTTGTCGCAAACAATTCCACGATAACGGATTCTTTTATACTTTCCGCAATAACACTCCCAATCCTTGGTTGGTCCAAAGATCTTTTCACAAAAAAGTCCATCCTTTTCTGGTTTTAATGTTCGGTAATTAATCGTCTCTGGCTTGGTTACCTCCCCATGGGACCAGGCACGAATCTCTTCCGGTGAAGCAATCTTAATCAATAGTGATTTAAAGTCGGCAATTCCTTTAATCATGTTGTCCTCCTTCCTCCCTACCTTCTATGTTTTTTTCTTTCGAACCAACTTCACTTTCCTCAACCTTGTCCATTCCTAAAACCTTAGTAAACTCGCTTGTCTCTTCCACCAACTGGTTCTCTTCCTTCGCAGTCTCCTCTCTTTTTTCCACCACTCCCTCGGGAATAATATCTAAACCCAGAGCCTTCAGTTCATTAACAAGAACATTAAAAGACTCAGGGACCGAGGCTTCAGGGATATCTAAACCTTTAACAATTGCTTCGAAAGCTTTAGCTCTACCAATAACATCATCGCTTTTGATCGTCAACATTTCCTGAAGCACATGGGCCACCTGGTGAGCCTCTAAGGCCCAAACCTCCATTTCTCCTAATCGTTGACCTCCCATTTGGGCTTTTCCTCCGAGCGGTTGCTGGGTTACCAATGAGTAAGGCCCTGTTGAGCGAGCATGAGTTTTATCTTCAACCATATGGATCAGTTTCATTACATAAGCAACCCCTACTGTCACCTCTTGATCCATCGGCTCACCCGTCTTACCGTCGTAAAGTTTAACTTTGCCTGAAATAGGAATTCCTGCTTTTTTCATTTCTTCTTCCATTCTTGCCTCGGAGAACTCTTCAAAGACAGGAATGGCGACTTTGTATCCCAATTTCTTCGCTGCCCAGCCAAGATGCGCCTCCAACAACTGACCTAAATTCATTCTTGCCAGAACCGAAAGAGGAGAAATAATAACATCTACCGGGGTACCATCTTCTAGGTAGGGCATATTTTCCACGGGAACAACCTTAGAAATAACTCCCTTATTACCATGCCGACCAGCCAGTTTATCTCCCTCGGTAATTTTTCGAACCTGAGCAACTTTAATCTTAATCACCTTATTAACTCCTGGTTCTAGTTCATCATTTTTTTCTCTGTCCAAAATTTGTACCCCGACAACAGTTCCCCTCTCGCCGTGAGGCACTCTCAAGGAAGTGTCGCGAACTTCTCTCGCTTTCTCCCCGAAAATTGCCCGCAGAAGTCTTTCCTCAGCCGAAAGCTCAGTCTCCCCTTTGGGAGCAATTTTCCCTACTAAAATATCATTGGGGCCTACCTCCGCCCCGACAACTATAATGCCGTCTTCAGCCAAATTAGCCAAATCATGCTCACTCACATTGGGAATATCTCTGGTTAATTCCTCGGGGCCTAGTTTTGTATCAACTACTTGGGCCTCATATTCTTCGATCGAAATTGAGGTAAACACATCTTCCTTTGTGAGCCTTTCTGAGATAACAATGGCATCTTCATAACCCAACCCTTCAATTTGGCAGTAGGCAATCAGTAAATTTTTTCCTAATGCCAGCTCTCCGCCTTCCGCGGCTGGTCCATCGATAATAATGTCTCCCTTCCTAACCTTTTGCCCGATCTCCACCAAAGGTTTCTGAGAATAACAAGTCCCCACGGGACTAGTTCTTTGAAATTTGATAACTTTGTATGTCTCTTCCCATCCCTCCCGGGAGTAATTATCTTCCAGGATCTTTTCCTTGGTTTTAGTCTCTGTGCGGATAACCACTTTCGTCGCATCCACATAAATCACCTTACCATTATTCCTTGCTTTAATCACCATTCCCATTGCCCCAGCAACTTCTCCTTCCATGCCTGTCCCGATAATCGGTGCCTCAGGTTGCAAAAGCGGAACCGCCTGACATTGCATATGTGTTCCCATCAAGGCTCGGTTAGGTTCGTCATTAGCCAAAAAAGGAATCAGCGACGCTGAAGTACCAACAATCTGTTGAGGGCAAACGTCAATAAAATCAACTTTCTCAACCGGGACTTCTAAAAATTCACCTTTATAACGAGCGGGTACCCAATCGCTTTTGATAAAACCCAAGTTATCAATATCAATCCGAGAGTGGGTAATATAATGATTTCTTTCCTCGTCTGACTGAAGATATTTAATCTCGTTGGTAATTTTTATCTTTGTCTGACCATTCTTTTTAATTTTCTCCAGCTTAAAGTATGGGGCCTCTAAAAACCCGTATTCATTCACTCGGCAATATAAAGACAAATAAGTCACTAGTCCAATATTGGGTCCTTCAGGCGAACGAACCGGACAAATACGACTATATTGAGAGGCATTAATATCTCTAATTGAAAAGGAGGCTCTCTCTCGCGTAATTCCTCCTTGTCCCATAACCGACAGTCTCCGCAGGTTATCCAGTTCTGAAAGTGGATTTGTCTGGTCAAGGATTTGTGATAGCTGTCCCTGCCGATAAAATTCGTTTATCGCCGAAATAAGCGGTCTGGCATTGATGAGAGCAGAAGGTTGAAACCTTTCGTCGGTACTCATTAAGGCCATCCTTTCTTTAATCATTCTCTCCAGCCGTAGAAGTCCGACTTTAACAGCAGTTTGCAACACTAATTCTCCTACTCTTCTTACCCGACGATTAGCTAAATTGTCAATATCATCTACTTCGCCATTGCCGTTTTGTAAATTAACAAGGTAGGCCACAACACTAATCAAATCTTGAGCTTTCAAGGTCCAATTTTCCACAGTATTGGGAAAATCAAGCCCTAACCTTTTGTTAATCTTATAGCGGCCAACCTTACTAATGTCATATCTCCGATTGCTCCAAAAAAGATTCTTAAGGAATTCGTAAGCGTTTTCCAAGATTGCTGGTTCTCCGGGCCGGAGTTTCTTATAAAGCTCTATTGACGCTTCTTCTTTGGTTTTTGTCGGATCATATTTAATTGTTTTCTCCAAAAAAGAGCGGCCTTTTTCGTCAAGCGAGGCAAAGGCCTTCATAATTTCCTCATCAGTCGACAAGCCAAAAGCCCGCAGAAGAACCGTAACCGGAAACTTCCTTCTCCGATCAACTCTTACAGAAATAACATCATTCCTTCCCACCAAAAACTCGAGCCATGATCCCTTCATGGGTCGGATTTCTGCCATATAGAGAGTTCTCCCTGTATGAGGATCCACTTCACCACTAAAGTAAGCACCAGGAGCACGAACAATTTGAGTAATAACACACCTTTCAATTCCATTAATAACAAATGTCCCTCTGGGGGTCATCTCTGGGATATCACCTAAAAAGACTTCTTGTTCAATTGATTTACCGGACTGTTTGTTAAGAAGGCGAACTTTGACTTTTAAGGGGCGCTCGTAAGAAAGGCTTTTCTTTTCAGCCTCTTCAATGGTTCGATGAGATTCCTCCAGTGAATAATCCAAAAATTCCAACTGCCAATTTTTACCCGCAAAATCTTCAATCGGGGAGATCTCGTTCAAAGCCTCGCCCAAGCCTGTTTTTTTAAACCACTCCCAAGATTCCAACTGAACCAGCGTCAAATCAAGTTTAGGCAGAACAGAATAAGCTTTTCCCCAATTGACACGCTCGGTTCTTTTTGTTTTCATTATCTTTGGTGATATTATGGGCTAAATAGGTTGTATTTTATACCAAAATACCAAGGCAAAAAATATCGCCAAAATTTTTCTTCTTTTGGCGATGCAAAAGAAACGGACACAATCGGTCCGTTACAACCTACATTCAAGTTAGGCTTATTTTAAAGGAGAACCTTTTCTTTGTCAACAAGCAACTTGTCGGCAGAGAATTACTTGAGGTATTTTTCTTTGTTATCGCTTTGTTCTTTGTCGGTCTTGGCGTAATGGATTACCCCATTTTTATCAGAAAGGTAGTACCAATAAGGAGACTGCGTCGGACTTAAGACGGCTTTGATAGAAGATAATCCCGGATTACAAATCGGGCCAGGAGGAAGACCATGATAAATGTAAGTATTATAAGTCGATTTTATTTGCAAATCGCCGGCAGTCAGCTCTCGCGGCCACCAGTCACAAGGCGATTTAAGAATAAGCAAAGCTTGATTTTTCAAAATAGAACATTTTTGTGAGGCAACCGCATATTGAACAGTCGCATCAACCTGCAATGGCCAATCATTCTCTAGTCTTTTAAGTAAGATACCGGCAACAAGTGCTCTGTCTTGAGGTGTTTTTGCTTCCCGTTCGACTAAAGAAGCAAGAGTTAAGACAAAATCTTGATTTTTACCAGAAGCAGTCAACTCATTTTTCAAACCATCAATAACCTTTTTCTGAAAATTCTTCCTGATTATTTTTAAGATAGCTGCTTGGGTCGATGATTTAGGAAATAAGTAGGAATCGGGAAAAAGTTGACCTTCTAATTTGTTTGTTTCAATTTCTTTCTCCCAATTTTCGGGGTTAATGGCAAAGCCCTCTTTTATTAAAAGCTCGCCTATTTGTTCTGCTCTCAGACCTTCCACTATCGTCAACCAGCGATCAGCTGCTCCTTTGGTTAAAATACTCGCAATTTCGGGTGTTGTCATTGAGCGAGACAAATAATAACTGCCTGCTTTAATTTTCTTGGCAATGCCGGCCACAACTACCCAAACCTTAAAAGACAATTGGTTTTTGATTAGGCCTTGCTCTTTTAATTTGGCGGTAATCTCAGAAACACCCTCTCCTTTGTCAATCACAAAAACGATTGTTTCCTTGTTCGACCCCTCCACTGATTGCAACCCTCCCTTCCACCACAAAAGAAATCCTAGAATAAAAGCTAGGAAAAAATAAGTGCTGAAAATAGCAAAGAAAGACTTCTTTTTCACCCGACTGTCTTAGACTTCTTCAAACAATGCCCGGCGATATTTTTTCGTTGTTTTATCGAAGATGTATATCCGACCACACTTACAAATTACTTTCTCTGACCCGTTTTTACTCTCTTGCCTTTTCGCTTTTTCCAAAGGCATTCCACAACCGACACATTGTCCGCGGGAAAGTAACCAAGCTTGAACTGGAGCAATAATATTTTTAATCATCGTTGTCTCTCCCTTCTAAATAATATTGTAACATAATTGCCGCCGCAACTGCATCTTCCTTCTCTTTCCGCAACTTTCTTTTCCTTCCACTAATAATCAAGAGCTGCTGTGCGTCCTGTGTCGTCAGAGTCTCATCAAAAAACTCCACTCTCACCCCTGTTTCTTTCTTTAATCCTGCCCCAAACTCTTTTATCTCCACGTCCATCTTTCCACCAGGCACCCCAATAACAATCTTTTCTATCGCGTTTTCCGCCAATAACTTTGAACTTTGAACTTTGAACTTTGAACTTGTTAAAACTTGCAGAGGTTCTGCAAGTTTTAACACTGTATCACCAACAGCAATCCCCATCTTAGTCCTTCCATAGTCAATCCCTAAGATTTTCATATCTTTGTTAACCTCGCTCTTACGATCAACCTTCTCATGTAGGTGCCCGGAGGAACGCAAGTAATTAAAGTCAAATATGAATCATCATACCGCTGAGCTAAAATCGAAATGTCAGTGGGGGAAACTTCAATCATTTGCTCGATGACATATTTATACCTAACTTGGTTAAAATCAACTAAAATTTCGTCTTTGGGTCTTAACGTCGGCAAGGTAGAAAAAATTGTCATATAATTTTTGGGGTTATAAAACTGCGGCAAGACTGAGTGGCCGAAAATTACCGTATTTCCAAACCTACCTGGAGCAGCTGTTCCGGGATATTGGATCAAACTGCTTTTAAGATCATCACCTAAAGTGACCTTAGCATTTTCTATCCCCAACTTTGGGATCGACAAGGTATAAAGGTTTGTTTGGCTTTCGTCAAAAATTACATTCTCTTCCGGAAACCAATTACTCGCTTTGGTTAGATCCAAAAGATCAACTTGTGTTCCCAAGGTCTTTGTGGAATCGCTACCTTCTTGGCTAGAAACTGCGCCAAAAGATTGGGCAATCGCTGCTTCTGTATTAGGACTAACAAAAGAGGTAGAAAATCTTGGCGAAACTAAAAGCTGGTATGTAATAATCGGGTAGGCAGCATTGGCAAGGAAGAAAAGACCCAAAACAACCAAAAGCCCCGCCATTACCTTCGGACTAAATTTCCATTCTCTTGTTTTTCTTGCCGCCGGTAGTCGTTTGACATATCGATAAAGTGCCATTCTTAAATCGCTTCAACTCTTACAGTAATATTTTTCCCCTCGAGAGGAAAAAATTTCAAGAGGGAAAAGATTTTTGGTTGAAAGAAAATTTCTATGCCCGCCACGCTAGATAAGGTTCTTAAATAGGTTTCCCCTTGAGAAAATCTCTTCGCTTTCAGCTCTTGTGTTACTTTATCAACGTCAATATTCGGCAAAAAATCTTCCTCGACTAAAGCTTTATATATTCCCTTACTTTTGTCTTTAATCGAGAAGCTCTCTTCACTTTTAGCTGGTTGCTTTTGATATCCTTCTTGAATCAGAGGCAAAACAAGTTTGTCCACCAAAATTTTTAAATCGTCTTCTTTAAAGTACAAAGCGGAAAAGACATATTTTCCTTCCACCGAAAGAGTTGGGATTTCATCTCCTACTTCGCCATCAAAGTGGTCTACTTTACTCTTCAACTGAGTTGAATCTTCCAACAAATGATCGCCCGCAGATATTTTCGATTCGATTTCTTCGCTGGCTTTCCTCTCCAACTCTTTGGCAATCTCTTTCCCTAAAGAATCTCTGTCTTCTTTAGAAACTGCTTGAATTTCTCGACTAGTTCCACCGGAAAAAGCGGTTAAATTCTTTACTAAAAATGAAGAGGATGAAGAAGGAAGTGATTCCAAGGAGAGAGTTGAATTTGCCGCGATATTATATTGGCTGCCGATGTCGGCTGCTTCCGCAGAGACTTTTTTCTCCCCCCATTTATCAATCGGAGGAGTAGCATTAAAGTCGGTTGTTTTAGCGGGAACAATTGCTTCGGAAGAGATGATAAATTTTAATCCTCCCGTTCCTTTGAAACCAGTTCCTTTGATTAAGGTTTTCGATTTGTCTGTCCCGTTATAAATAGAAATTTCTCCCTTGGCTTTGTCTCCAACTGTCTTTTTCCCTTTTACTCCCGAGGATTTCTCCCCAGAAACTTCAACAGAAATTTCCCGGCCGGGCAAAATCATTTTCTCGGCATCAACCCCGGTTTGTCCAGGCAGGACAGTAAATTCAAACTCCTTCTCAATTTTCTGGCCTTGGACAACGAGCTTAACTTCCGACTTCGCTATTTTCGTAAATACCAAAAGAATTATTCCTAAAAGAGCGGCTAAAACAATAAAGATAATCAAAAAACCTTTTTTGGAGAAAAAAGCCAAAAAACTTTTTAAAAGACTAATAATTTTCCTTGGAGCCAAGGAAAATTTAAACTTTTTAAAAAAGGATGTTCGGGAAGATGTTTTGAGTAGTAATGATCCTTCATTGTTTAATTCTGCTCTCTCCGGTTCTTTTTGTTCTATTCCTCCGGCAAACTCTTCTTTCGGCTCTTCCTTTATTGTCTCCTCGGGAGGAACAACCAACGCAATATCTTTTCCTTTAACAAAACCAAAATCCTCCTCCGATAAAATTGAAGAAGAATCCTCCTCAACTACGTTTTCCGGCAAAGGAAGTTCTTTTGTCTCTGGCGGCGGTGAGGATATTTCTTTCTCACTATCTCCAAGCTCATGGCTTCCTGCCAAAACAACCGAGGCCATCTCGAAGTTTTCTTTAGCAATTTCTACTTTAGGTAATTGCAAGAAACCAACTTTCTTACCATTATCGGGCGCAACCCAAGGATAAGAAATCAAAGTTTGTCTTGCTTCTTCCAAAGCTTCTCCTCCCAAAAGCATAATTCTTGCCGGAAGGGATCCCTCAAGGTTAAAACGCAGTAACCCTTCTTCTAAATCTAAAGCAAGACTGTTACTTCGGCCAACAATCTTACTTCCTAAGAATTTTCCTTGAAGAATCAAAGATACCGTAATCTCACCTTCGCCGATACTGACGAGAATAAGACTGGAGTTCCCTCCTTCTTCTTTTTTCAAAAAGTGAGCAATCGCTTCCGGAGTTACCACAAATCCTAAGGGTTTAAGTAAAAGCTTTTTGCAAACCGTCTGTAAAATTTCTAACTTTTCTCTTCTGATTGCTTGGCCCTCAACCCAAAACTCGGGCAACCCCAAAATTACCTTAGTTGGTTGTTTGCCTAAAATATCAGGTAAATTTGCAATCGCCGAAGCGATTGAAGCATCGGCAGCAACAACTGCCTCCTCTGCGCTCCCTCCACCCCAGCTTTCCCAGGAACCATAAGCCAAACCTTGCCCTCCCTCGGCAGAAAAATTCCAAATCCCAGCCTGGACTCGTTTTTCGTCAATAACCAAACTCAGGAAATATTCTCCTGAAACCAAAGTATTTTTCTCCTTTGGATTAATTTTGTCTAAAATTTGACCTAAGGGCAGCATTTTATTTAGTTAAAAGTTTAAAGTGCAAAGTTCAAAATTAATTGGTTTTAAAACTTTGAACTGATAACTGTAACTTTTAACTTTTCACTTTGAATTTTAAACTTAGCGTCGCATATATGCGACGCTTGCCGGCTCCGCAGGATTCTTCTTTAATTATTTTAACCTTCCCGATCTCTCCTGTCGAATTTACGTGTGGTCCTCCGCAGACTTCCATTGAATAATTATCAATACTGTAGACCTTCACTTGCTCGCCGTATTTTTGTTCAAAAAAAGCTAACGCGCCTTTCTTTCTTGCCTCTTCTAAACTCATAGTTTCCATTTTTACCGCTAGATTCTCTTTTATTTTTTCATTTACCAAATCTTCTACTTTCTTGATCTGTTCATTGGTCAATTTTTCTGGATAAGTAAAATCAAATCTTAATCTCTCCGCCGTAATGTTACTGCCAACCTGATGAACTTGATCGCCTAAAACATCACGCAAGGCCTGATGTAATAGGTGAGTGGCTGTATGATATTTTGTCGCAATTTCTGAATGGTCTTGTAAACCACCCTTAAACATTCCCGACGAAGCAGTGCGTGATAATTCTTGGTGTTTCCTAAATTCAGATCTAAATTCATCTTCGTTAATAATTTGTCCTTTCTCTTCAGCCAACTCCCTAGTTACTTCTAAAGGAAATCCATAAGTTTGATAGAGATCAAAAGCAATTTTGCCAGTAATGGTCGTGTATTTTTCAATTTCTTTAAAACCTCTCTCAATAGTACTTCTGAACTTACGAATCTCTAGGCTAACCTCCATTGCTATTTCCTCAGAATTAGTTTCCTTAAAATAGTTTGGGTAAATACTGATAATAATCTGAACTAATGACTTAAAATCCTTACTATCAAAATCTTTATTTATTGAAAATGCCTTGGAAGCAGATCTTCGCAGCAGCCTTCTTAAGATATATCCCTGCAGTTTGTTAGATGGTCTCACTCCATCTGAAATCAGAAAAACTGATGCTTTAAGATGGTCAGCAATTATTCTTAGAGATCTTGTTATTTCGTTATTTGAGTTGTATTTAACTTTCAGCCTGAGTTCTAATTGCTCAATTATCGGCCAAAAGAGCTCCGTCCGATAATCATCGAAGTGGCCATCAAGTACCGCGAGCGTCCTTTCCACTCCCATCCCAGTATCAATGTTTCTTTGTTTCAAGGGCACAAAATTTCCCTCAGCAGTTTTGTTATACATCATAAAAACGTCATTCCAGATCTCAATGTATTTGCCGCAAGAACATCCTGGTCGGCAATCACTGCCACATTTTTGTTTCCCGGTGTCGTAGAACATTTCCGAATCCGGGCCACAAGGTCCTGTTCCTCCTGCCAGTCCCCACCAATTGTCTTCTTTCCCTAAAAAATAAATCCGCTGCCTAGGAATCCCAACTTTTTGCCACAACAAAGCAGTTTCTTCATCTTTCGGAGCATCACTGTCTCCGACAAAACAAGTAATAAAAATCTTTTCCGCCGGGATATTCAAAATCTTGGTTAAAAATTCAAAACTCGCCTGAATTATTTCTTCTTTCCAATAATCTCCTAAAGACCAATTACCCATCATTTCAAAAAAAGTGTGGTGATAAGCATCGCCGACAGCGTCGATATCAACTGTCCGTAAACATTTTTGAATACTGCAAAGTCTTCTTCCTAAAGGATGCGGTTCGCCTAAAAGATAGGGAACTAGGGGATGCATACCAGCGGAAATAAATAATGTTGATGAATCGTTTTCGGGAATTAAAGAGGCAGAAGGAATTTTTTTATGTCCTTTTTCTACAAAAAAATTGATAAATTTCTCCCGAAGTTCTCTTGCAGTCATTACCTTTGCAGTATAAACAAATCGAATCTAAACGGCAAATTTTTAAACGGTTTTATCCGACAATTTTTTTAACTTCTTGTCAAAAGTCGTCAATTTTCCTGAAATATCTTTACTCACACAATAAACCCAGCAATCAATATAAGCAAGACTTCCGGAGGAATAAAGAGAAAGACTGTCCAAAACAATCTTTTTCCGAGGGTTAACAATCCATTCCTGAGAAACTAACTCTTGCAGTTGAGAGGCGATTTCTTCTTTTTTAACTTTGTAAAACGAGGAAAGTAACCAAACAGCTTCGGCGGCAACAATCTCATCCAAATAAATTTTTACTTTGCCTTTTTGCGCCGAAAAAAATATTTCTTTTGCTTTCAAAGATAATTGCGGGTGGTCGGCGCGAAGAAATCTGATCAGAACATTTGTGTCTATGCAAACCAGCTTACTCATTTCAAACCGTATTTTCTGGCTAATATTTTGCCGGATTTTTCGCGGACAACTTCAAGGTCGGTATATTTTCCTTTAGACTTGAGCGAACCGTAAAGCCGTTCAACCGCGTTTTTTGGCACAATTTTAACCAGCACTTGCTTTTCATCAATAAAGACCTTACTAAAATATACTTTGTCGCCTACTTTGACACCCAACGCCCGCCGAATTTCTTCCGGAATGGTTACCTGTCCCTTAGTAGTTACCGTAGTCAAACCGTTCATAGTAATGATATTAAATTAAAGTAATACTTTTGTCAAGTAGTAATACCCATTCCCTAAGGGTAAAGGGTAAATTACTCTTCGATCAACCCTAAACAAAAAAACGCCATGGCGTCAAATTGTTTACAAAATTATTTAGAAAGGGGGTAGCTTAATTTTTCACTAACGGTTTGCCTTTGGAAAGAAAGAATTTTCTGGCTTTTTGGTGGGCTTGGATTTCTGCGGTGTCCGCAGTTTTGACAATATTGGCAATCGCCTTGTCGGCTTCTTCTTGAACCTTCT
>Ga0210023_1001916_pt1 | contig 14056 bp, 14 predicted proteins | sample CryGeymeta201524_FD_183987 | JGI IMG/M metagenome (GOLD analysis project Ga0210023, IMG submission 183987) | Groundwater microbial communities from Crystal Geyser aquifers in Utah, USA - Crystal Geyser metaG 2015-24 (SPAdes) (version 2) | ecosystem: Environmental > Aquatic > Deep subsurface >... | reverse complement strand
CGGAAACCATCTGGCGCGAAGTTAAACTGGCATCCCACGAAAAAACCCTTGTGGTTTCGTTTGGCGATGTTGCTGCCTCGGGCGGTTATTACCTCTCATGCCCGGCTGATAAAATTTTGGCCAGCCCAAATACAATTACCGGTTCAATTGGAATTTTCGGAACCATTCCAAATTTTGGCGAATTGTTAAACGATAAACTCGGAATTACAACCGATGTGGTGAAGACGAACAAAAACTCTGACTTATTAACTTTAACCCGCCCAATGACCGATTATGAGCAGAAAATGATGCAGGCCACAATTGAGGAAGGCTATGATACTTTTATATCGCATGTGGCCGAAGGACGCAGCATGACTACCGCACAAGTTGATTCAATAGGGCAGGGCCGGGTTTGGAGTGGCGAAAATGCAAAGGAAATAGGTTTGATTGATGATTTTGGCGGGCTAAAAGATGCCATTGCCCTTGCTGCCGAAATTGAAGGATTGGAAGAGTACCGCACCGTTGATTTGCCTGCTTTACCCGACCCGTTTCAGGAACTCTTCAAAGTGGGTACCGATAACATTCGCGCGCGTTTCATAAAAAACGAACTGGGTGAACAATACCGTTATTACGAATATTTCAAAAAGATGTCGGGAATGAATGGCGTTTATGCCCGGATGCCGTATGATATTTCGATAAACTGATAAATTTTTTCCAATTAACTTTTCCAAAGTTTTGAAACTTTGGAAAAGTTGCTGGTAAAAATCCAAACCGCATCTTCATTAAAAAGCTGTTCACATTTTGTTATCTTAGCCCTTCTTAAAAACTGTGGTAATGAAGTACCTTTTTTTATATCCACTTTCGTGGATTTATGGTTTGGTGGTTTACATCCGAAACCAAATGTACGATTTGGGCATTCTTCGATCGACAGAATTTGATGTGCCGGTAATCTCAATTGGAAATATTACTGTTGGTGGCACGGGAAAAACGCCTCACGTGGAATACCTTGTCGAATTGTTAAAAGACAAATACGAAGTCGCCACACTAAGCCGGGGATACAAACGAAAAACCTCGGGTTTCAGGATGGTTGAAGTAAACTCCACGGTAGAAGAGGTGGGCGATGAACCATTGCAAATCAAAAATCGTTTTCCTGCAGTTACCGTCTCTGTTTGCGAGAATCGGGTAAAAGGGGTTGAAAAGCTACTCGATCCGGCAAGCGGTGCAATTCCGGATGTGGTGTTGCTTGACGATGCTTTTCAACACCGAAGAATTACTCCGGGAATAAACATGTTGCTCATAGACTATAACCGGCAAATAAAAGACGACTTCATTTTACCTGCCGGGCAATTACGCGAGGGGAAAGCACAAATCAGGCGCGCCAACATCATTATTTACACTAAATGTCCCAACGAGGTAACTCCTATTATGAGGCGTATCCTGCAAAAAGATGTCAGGCTGAAACCTTATCAAAGCCTCTTTTTTACATCGCTGAAACATGAAAACATAGAACCGGTTTTTTCAGCGCCCACACTCGACAAATCTTTTTATACCGAAAAATCATATTCATTACTGGCAATTACCGGAATTGCTTCACCCCGGCTGGTGTACGATCACCTGAAACAGTTCTCGAAAAAAACAGAAATCGTGTCGTTCCCCGACCATCATTATTATTTCGAGGCTGATATTCAGATGATAATGCAAAAATTTGAAGGGATAAAATCGGAAAGAAAAATTATGGTTACCACTGAGAAAGATGCCATGCGTTTGAAAGATTTGACCGGTTTACCCGATGATTTTAGAGCAAATTTGTATTATCTGCCGGTAAAAGTGAAATTCCTCGATGAAGTTGAAAATGAGTTCAATAAGAAAATTTTAAATTATGTTGGAGAAAATAAAAGCAACCGCGAGCTTCGTAAAAGAAAAAATAAACGCTGAGCCGGAAATCGGAATTATCCTTGGAACAGGTTTGGGCGGTTTGGCAAACGAAATCGAAATTATTGAGACAATTCCATACAGCGAAATTCCCAATTTCCCGGTTTCAACTGTTGATGGCCACGCCGGGCGATTGATTTATGGCAGACTTGGAGACAAGGAAGTGCTTGCCATGCAGGGGCGTTTTCATTATTACGAAGGTTATTCAATGAAGGAAGTAACTTTCCCTGTCAGGGTTTTGAAATTTATTGGTATCACTCACCTTTTTGTGTCGAACGCAAGCGGCGGATTAAATCCTGCATGGCAGGTTGGCGAAATAGTATTGATAACCGACCATATTAATTTCTTTCCAGAGCATCCGTTGCGGGGTAAAAATGTGAAAGAACTGGGTACGCGGTTCCCTGATATGAGTAAATGTTATGACGAACGTTTGCGAAACAAAGCCAAACTAATTGCCATGCAACATAATATTGTTGTAAAAGAAGGGGTTTATGTGGGTGTTTCGGGGCCTACTTTCGAAACCCCGGCAGAATATAAAATGTTCAGGCTGCTGGGAGCCGATATTGTTGGTATGTCAACCGTGCCGGAAGTGATTGTTGCGCGCCACATGAATTTAAAGGTATTTGGAATTTCTATTGTAACCGACAGCGGCGTTCCCGGTGAAATTGTTGAAATCTCGCACGAAGAGGTGCAGGAAGTGGCAATGAAAGCCGAACCAAAAATGACGCTGATTATGAAGGAACTCATCAAAAGTATTTGAGTTCAAAGTTCAAAGTTCAGAGTTCAAAGTTTATTCAAATCTCAATACTTGATACTAATATCTCAAAATCTAAAAAATGGATTTGCTAATTCTTTCGCTGGCGCCGGTTTTTATTATTGCTGGGTACATTTATTTCCGCGATAAATATGAAAGAGAACCCATACGTTTATTGTTAAAGGCATTGCTTTTTGGCGCTTTAACCGTAATTCCGATAACATTTCTTGAGAGTTTTCTCAGCAGTTTTTCACAACTATTTTCAGGACTGGCTGCTGCTGCCTGGAATGCGTTTGTAGTTGCCGCTTTTTCTGAAGAATTGTTCAAGTACACAGCGCTTTATTTATTGATTTGGAAAAGCCGCGAGTTTAACGATAAATTTGACGGAATTGTTTATGCGGTTTTTGTTTCACTTGGTTTTGCGGCAGTCGAGAATATTTTGTACGTTACCGGAAATGGTCATTTTACCGGAATCATGCGCGCGGTGACTGCTGTTCCGGCACACGCCATTTTTGGGGTTACCATGGGTTTCTATTTCGGGATGGCGAAATTTTATGTAAAACAGCAACAACGTTTAAAACAGAAAGCGCTTCTTTATCCTATTATTCTGCACGGAATTTACGATTTTATCCTGTTTACCCGCATCGAATGGCTGACTGTTGTTTTCCTCGCATTTTTGGTTTTTCTTTATGTTTCAGGGTTAAAACGAATTAAAGAACTTGCAAATCAATCAATTTATAAAACTGATTATAATTTATTAAACGAGAAATTTGAAGGGAATAATCAAGGCTAAAATTATTTTAAATTATCTTTGGGACATGGTAATCGATGAATTTATAAATAATGATAAACAAGCATTTTATGACCTGTGTAAAGCGCATCAGGTAAAATATCTTTTTGCTTTTGGTTCGTCGGTAACCGGCAATTTTGATTTTAATAAAAGTGACATTGATTTACTGGTTGAAATAGATGAACCGGATCCGATTAAAAAAGGAGAAAAAATTTTATCTATATGGGATAAGTTTGAATCATTTTTTAAAAGGAAGGTTGATTTACTCACCAATTTGTCGATTAAAAACAGAATATTGCGTGACAGTATTGAACTAACCAAAGTACTGATTTATGAGCAAAAGACCTGATAAATACCTGATAGATATTCTAATGTCCATCGAACTTATTGAGGAGTTCATTCCTGCTGAATATTCTTTTTTTGAATATCTAAATGACAGAAAAACGAGCAGTGCAGTGGAAAGGCATTTGGGAATTATTGGTGAAGCAGTTAATAAATACGACAAGTTGAATGTGGAAAATTCATTAAAGAATACAAAACAAATTATTTCGTTGCGAAATCGAATAATACATTCATACGATAGTATTGATGATAATATTATTTGGGGAGCTATTAAAAAAGACCTTCCACTTTTGAAAAAAGAAGTTCAGAAATTATTAAAATAATACAATGCCTTTTTTACCAACATACGATGACATTATTAAAGCCCACCTTATTGTTCAGAAATATGCGCACCGCACACCCGTTCTGACCTCATCAAGCATCAATAAAATTGTTGGAGGTAACCTGTTTTTTAAATGCGAAAATCTGCAAAAGGTTGGCGCTTTTAAATTTCGTGGGGCGTGCAATGCAGTATTTTCTTTAACAGAAGAGGAAGCTCGAAAAGGGGTGGCAACACATTCGTCAGGAAATCATGCCGCTGCTTTGGCTTTGGCGGCTCGAATGCGCGGAATTGCTGCCCACATTGTTATGCCTTCAAATTCGCCCGAAATAAAAAAGGAAGCAGTTGCCGGTTACGGTGCAAATATTACATTTTGCGAACCCACTTTGCAGGCGCGCGAAAGCACACTTGCCCGCATTGTAGCCGAAACCGGCGCTACAGAAATACATCCGTACAACAATTTTAATGTAATTGCCGGACAGGGGACTGCCGCAAAAGAACTAATTGAAGATGCCGGAGAATTCGATATCATCATGGCGCCGGTTGGTGGGGGCGGCTTGTTAAGCGGAACAGCGCTTTCAACCAAATATTTGCTGCCCGGTTGCAAGGTAATTGCAGCAGAACCTGCCGGAGCTGACGATGCTTTTCGCTCGTTTCAGGCTAAAAAAATCATTCCGTCCGTCAATCCGAAAACCATTGCCGACGGGTTGCTTACTTCGCTTGGCGAACGAAATTTTGCCATTATCATGAAAAATGTTGACGACATTGTTACCGTATCGGAAGAAAAAATTGTGGAAGCGATGCGCATGATTTGGGAGCGGATGAAAATCATTGTCGAACCTTCTTCCGCTGTGCCGCTGGCTGCAATTTTGGAAGGCAAAGTCGATATTCAGGATAAAAAAGTGGGAATCATTCTTTCGGGCGGAAACCTCGATCTGGGGAAATTGCCGTTTTAGTTTTGGGTTTTCTCCTTCCCCTTTTGGGGGAAGGTTGGGATGGGGGCCCTATAACATTGGGCTCACAATATGCGCCAGCGATTCGCGTAGTTTAATATGCCACGGGCGTTTTTTCCATTCATTTAGTTTTATTTCGCGGCTGTTTTTCAGGTCGTTTAAAAAATGTTTCTGCAACAAACGGGTAAATTTCTCTTCATAAATAAAAGCATTGATTTCGAAATTGGTTTCCAGGCTCCTGAAATCGAGGTTTGTAGTGCCAACTGTCGAAAAAATATCGTCGATCATTAAAGTTTTACTGTGGATAAAACCTTTCTGGTAAAAATAAACTTTTATTCCGGCTTCGAGCAATTGCTCCACATAAGAAAACGAGCACCATTTCGATGTAACAGCATCCGATTTTTCAGGAATAATAATCCGGACTTCAACACCGCTCAATGCGGCAGTTTTAAGGGCCGAAAGTATGGTTTGAGGTGGCATCAGATAAGGCGAAGTGATGTAAACATATTCTTTTGCATTTAAAATTGCAGAAAAATAGGCCTGTTCCATACTTTCCCAGTCTGAATCGGGCCCACTGGCTGTTATCTGAACCGGGGTTCCCTTTTTGTCGGTTAACGGGGGAAAATATTTTTCACCCGTCAGGTTTTCGTTGATAACAAAATACCAATCGGCGGCAAAAACTACCTGCATGGTTGCCACGGCATCACCGGTAATTTGCAGGTGCGTATCTCTCCACGGGCCAATTTTGGGAAGGCCATCAATATAACGGTCGGCAATATTTATTCCTCCTGTAAATCCAATTTTACCATCAACGATTAATATTTTACGGTGGTTTCTGAAATTGACCCTCGATGTTAAACGTGGAAAACGAACTTCCATAAACGGGTAAATTTCAATACCGCTTTCGCGGAGATTCTCAAAAAACTTTTCTTTCAGGCTCCAGCTCCCAACATCGTCAACAATAATTCTTATTTCAACACCCTGAAGGCTTTTTTCTTTTAAAAGATTAATAATCTGCCGGCCTATTTTATCGTTTTCAATGATGTAATATTCGAGATGTATGTGATGCTGTGCATTTTTAATGGCAGCAAAAATTGCTTCAAAAGTTTCCTTCCCGTTATTCAGAATTTTTAACTGGTTGCCGGTTGTCAGCAGCGAATCGGAATTGTTCAACAACAAACGGATGATATTTTTCCGCTCCAAAACTTCAGGACTTAAGTGCAAATCGGTATGTTCAATATCGCGTAACTGTTTGGTTGAAAGCCGACGGATTTTACTCAGGCTTTTGAGGCCCCTGCGCGAAAAAAGTTTTTGTTTGCGGTATTCCTGCCCAAAGAAAAGGTAAAAAGCAAGTCCGATAAGCGGAACCAGAATAAGGACCAGTATCCAGGCAATGGTTTTAAATGGGGATCGCTTTTCCAGAATAATCATAACAGCAACCGGAATCCCTGTTACCACAAAAACAAGCGAAAATATTTGCCAAAATACACTCCAGTTCATGGTTGAAAATTAATATTGCTTTTCTGACCAAATTTCATGAATTTTGCGGTCAAAAACAATTATGTTTTTTAATTCGTAAACACAAATAGTTTTTATTTTGAAAGAGGGGAACTAAAAATGAAACATTTATTTTTTTTATTGGCGGTTTTATTGATTTTTTGGGCATGCAAGGGACCAAAAGGAGTTGGGAAAGTTGAGATTATTGAGCCGGAAGCAGTGGTTGACAGCGTTGAATACGGAGTTGAAACTTTTGACTCCAAATTTGAATCATGGTATGCCATGCACAACAGTCCGGCAACTTCCCGCTCGCTGGAATATTACGAAAACTGGAATAGACAATACGTTCAGGCGTGGAATTTTAAAGCACAGAATGGCGCGAGAAACTCATTCTTTCAATCCATTGTTGGTTACGATCCCAACGAAAAATACGGATTTGATGTAAACCATAAACTTTTCTTTTATTTCCAGTATGTCGAAAACGTTTTAAAAATTGAGATAATGCCCGGCGGCCCGCGAGCGGTGCATTATTAACCGTTGTTTTGATAAATAAATAACTGGTCGGAATCCAGTTTTTCAGAGTGAATGATTTTGCCTGAAATTTCGGGCGCCTTAATTCCGTTGCTGAAAAGTTTATTCCCAACAAACCGGTGCGCTTCATCCCAATTATTAGAATCTATGAAACTTTCCAAAAGTTGCTTTCCTCCCTCAACAATCAGCGATTGAATATTTTTCTGAAAAAGTATTTTTTTAATTTGAGGGATCATTTTTTTGCCAAAATCGATTTTAACAAATTCTACGTTCCCTGTTTCTTCGTTTTTTACCGAATTGAAAACAATGGTTTTAACACTGTTGTCGAAAAGATGAAGATGATTTGGCAAACGCAAATGGTTGTCGAGAACCAGTCGCACCGGGTTTCTTCCAGCGCAGTTCCTCACCGTTAACGAGGGATTGTCTTTCAAAGCGGTGTTTGTTCCAACCAAAATAGCATCTTCTACAGCACGCATTTGATGTACCCGGACCAACGCTTTTTCACCGGTTATCCAGGTGGGTTCGCCAAATTCTTTTTTTGTTCGGTCGAAATCAATAAAACTATCTTTGGTTTCCGCCCATTTCAGAATGATATACGGCCTCTTTTTTTCGTGGAAAGTAAAAAACCGCTTGTTCAGTTTGCGGCACTCTTTTTCAAGTAGTCCAACCTGCACATCAATTCCGGCTTTTATCATCCGTTCGATTCCCTTGCCAGCCACTTTTGCAAACGAATCGATTGTGCCAATTACAACATGCGGAATTTTTTTTGCAACAATCAGGTCGGCGCAGGGTGGTGTTAACCCGTAATGGGCGCAAGGTTCGAGCGATACATAAAGCGAACTTTCATTTAATAATTCCTTGTTTTTTACCGCGTTTATTGCATTTACTTCGGCGTGTGCCTGCCCGTATTTTTCATGAAATCCTTCGCCAATAATTTGGTCGTTATTCACGATAACACAGCCCACCATCGGGTTTGGCGAAACATTACCGGCTCCCAGTTGCGCCAGTTCGAGGCAGCGTTTCATGTATTTTTCGTGTATCTTCATTTTGCACGGAAAGTATAACTTTGCTGCGCCAAAAGTAGAAAATGAAAGCGACTATTCAATATATAAATACAGAATTGGCCGGTTTGTATCCGGTACTGGAAATACAAGGTTTTACCCGGATTATTTTTGAAGTGGTTTGTGGTTGGAGTTTTACTGAACAAGCCGTAAGAAAACATGAAAAAATTTTGATATCCGATTTCGAAAAAATAAAGTCAATCATTTTGCGGTTGAAAAACTTTGAACCCATTCAGTACATTTTGGGCGAAACAGAATTTTACGGATTAAAGCTGGCAGTTAACCCTTTCGTTTTAATTCCCCGCCCCGAAACCGAAGAACTGGTTCAATGGATAATTAAAAGCCAGTTGCCTGAAAACTGCAAAATTCTGGATATCGGAACCGGCAGCGGTTGTATTGCCCTCGCTTTGAAAAGTGAATTAAAAAATGCTGAAGTTTTTGGTGTTGATATTTCTGAAAGTGCATTGGAAGTTGCACGACAAAATGCAATTACAAACAATCTGGATGTTGATTTTTTTCAGATTGATATTTTAAATTGGGAGAAATTTGAATGGGAAACTTTTGATATTATTGTCAGCAATCCGCCCTACATCAGGGAAAGCGAAAAAAAGCTAATACACGCCAATGTCATTAATCACGAACCCGCGAGTGCCTTGTTTGTTGCCGATAGTAATCCGCTGGTTTTTTACCGTTCGATTGCAATTTTTGCAAAAAAATATCTTCCCAATAAAGGGTTACTTTTTTTTGAAATTAATGAAAACCTTAGTTCGGAAATGAAAAAAATGCTCATTGATTCCGGCTTTTCTGAAATTGAAATCAGAAAAGATATTAATAGTAAAAACCGGATGGTTTGTTGCCGGAATAGTACACAATAATATTGAACCTCTTTTTTTCTATCTTGCCAAAAATTTCGAAGAAGACAATTGAATGTGAAAAAAGCGATCATATATCTGTTCTTATTTTTGAATTTTCTGGCGATTATAGCTTTGTTAATCAGCTATATTTCAGTTTTTATTCCTCCCGATAAACTCTGGATATCTTCATTTTTTGGACTGGCATTTCCCTTTTTTGTTTTAGCAAATATTCTGTTTATTGTGATTTGGGCACTTTTTAAACCAAAGTTTCTCTTTTTTTCGCTGGTCACAGTGCTGGTTGGTTGGGGATTTGTAAACCGCTATGTTCAGTTTAGCGGGAAAAATACAGAAAAGGAGGGGATTAAAGTTGTTTCGTACAACGTGCAGAATTTTCCCGGCAAAAAAGAGGACGATCAAAAAGCCAGCGCCAGTAAAGTACTTGAATTTCTGAATAAAAAAAATACGGATATTATATGTATTCAGGAAATTAAATTGCGAAATAAAAAAATATTCAATATTGCAGACGTGGTAACCCGGCTGAAATCAATCAAACATTATCACTATGCCAGCAACGGTGCAACTTTTGGTTTGGCAACTTTTACAAGTTACCCGGTTATTAAAATGGGTGAAATCAGATATCAGAATTCTCCAAATATGGCCATTTTTACTGATGTTTTAATGGGTACTGATACAGTTCGCATTTTTAATGTACACCTGCAGTCGTACAATATCGACCCCCGCAAATACGATATTATCGATTCGCCTGGGATTGATGAAAAAAAGGATATCAGGGAAATCCGGGCGATTGGGGGAAAATTAAAAAAGGCATTTAATCTTCGTGCCGGCCAAGTTCGCGAAATAAGGCAGGTAATTGATGAAACTCCTTATCCTGTAATTATTTGCGGAGATTTTAACGATACTCCGGTTTCCTATACTTACCAGATTTTGCGCGGTGATTTTAAGGATGCTTTCGTTGAGTCGGGTAAAGGTTTTGTGCGGACTTACATCGGGAAATTGCCATCGTACCGGATTGATAATATTTTTTACAGCGATGCTTTTGAGTCGTACAATTTTAACTCGGAAAATTTCAGGGCATCAGACCATTTGCCGGTATCGTGTCTTTTAATCAAAAAATAAAGGTTGACTTTGAAAGAATGGATAAAGCAGTTTTTTTATCCTTTTTCAACTGAATGGAAAGCAATTCTATAGTGTCGAATTTTTGTTCGTCCCTTATTTTACCAACAAATTTCAGTGTAATTTCTTTTCCGTAGATATTGCTTTCAAAATCAAAAATATGCACTTCAATACTGCGGTTATCTGCGTTGTTATTTATGGTTGGGCGAGTGCCGATGTTCAACATTCCATTGTATTCGACTCCGCCGAGTTCTACTTTCACAGCATAAACACCGTAACCAGGAATTATTTTGTGTTTGTCCGATGATTCAAGGTTGGCTGTTGGGAAACCCAGTTTTCGGCCCAGGTGGTTACCTTCCACAACGGTTCCGTGCAACGTAAACTGGTAACCCAGGTAATGATTGGCTTTTTCAATCTGTCCATTTTCAAGTGCATTTCTTATTTTGGTTGAACTTACACTGTCTTCATCAACCAAAAGTGCATCAAGCCTTTCAATTTCGAATTTATGTTTCTCTGCACACTTTTTCAGGTAATCGAACCCACCCTCGCGATTTTTGCCAAATTTATGGTCGTAGCCAACCACCAGGCAATGGGTTTTAATTTTTTCAACCAGTATTTTTTCAACAAACTCACTGTAAGTCAGTTCAGAAAATGACTTGTCGAACGTGTAAACAATAAGATGATCGATACCATATTTTTCGAACAGGTTTATTTTTTCGTTCAGCGTGGTCAGCAATCGCAAATTGCTTCCATCGGGCGCTGTTACCAGCCGGGGGTGCGTATGAAAGGTAAAAATCACAGTTTCTCCATCATGCTGCCTGGCAAATTCCCGTAAACGCAAAATCACTTTTTGGTGCCCCAAATGAACCCCATCGAAAGTGCCAATGGTAACCACAGGATTTCTGGCTTTAAACTGGTCTAAACTGGTATATAATTTCACTTTACAAGTTGAATTTCGGCGAACATAAATCTTTTTGCCGGAATAATGTCGGCAAAAATAGGAAAATCAACCCAAAACGATATTCTTAAAATATGTTATTTTCATTGAACCTGTTTAAGGTGTAGCGGATTTTGTTAATTTTACGCCCTCAAAAAAAGAAGAGCATGATGTTTAATCGGTTGATATTTATTCTTTTCATTTTGGCTGTGGCATTTAGCAGTTGCCGGAAAGACAATGGTTTTAAAATTAGTGGGAAAATATCTCATGCCGAAGGCGATACAATTTATCTCGAAGAACTCTACGTTTCAACGCGAAAACCGATTGCAAAAGTTAAGATTGATGAAAACGGCGAATTTGAATTTAAGGGAAAAACTTCAATTCCAACGTACTATCTGCTGTTGTTATCAGATAATAATTTTATCACGCTTTTGGTAGATTCTGTTGAACAGGTTTTTGTTGAAGCCGATGCTGCCAATTTCGGTAAGGAATATGCTGTGCAGGGGTCTTTGGGTTCAATCCAGATAAAAGAATTAACCGAGCATTTAAACCGCACCGAACACAAACTTGATTCGTTGCAACAGCTAAATACCTTATATAAAAACAATCCTGATTATCAAGAATTAAGCCCCCGCTGGAATCAGGAATATGCTGCTTTAATTGAAGATCAGTCGAAATTTTCGTCCAGCTTTGTTTTAAACAATCCGTTTTCAATGGCAAGTGTTTATGCTTTGTACCAAAAGTACAAGGACCAAAGTTATGTAATAAAGGACTTGCAAACCATGCGCACTGCTGCGTCAGCTTTAAATGCAATTTATCCCAATTCAACCCTGGTTAAGGCGTTGTATGAGAACACACTTCAGATTTTACGCGATGAAAAAGCAGCGCAAATGAAGAAGTTTATTGAACAGGAGGGTGTGAACAGCCCCGACATTTTACTGCCCGACACAAATGGGAAAGAAATTGCACTTGCTTCGCTTAGGGGTAAAGTGGTTTTGTTACACTTTTGGGCGGCTGAAGATCAGGGGTCGCGCTTATTAAATTCGTTACTCGTTGAGGCTTACCAAAAATACAGATCAAAAGGGCTCGAAATTTACCAGGTAAATGTGGGCGTTAACAGGAGCGAATGGATTGACGTTATTGATAAAGATAAACTGAATTGGATAAATGTTGGCGATTTGGAAGGAAGCACAACTGCCCGACATAGTTACAATATTCAAAATATTCCGTTTAATTATCTTTTAGACAAGGAAGGAAAAATAGTTGCCAAAAACTTGTCGGGCCCCGACCTGGACAAAACATTAGAACGAATTTTGAAATAGAAATTCAGAAAAAACCTGACGTTGAATAAACAGCTAACTTAATTTTGAAAGAAAAAGGGAAAATATATTTTGTTTCCGATGTTCATCTTGGGGCGCCTGCTTTAAAGAACAACCATCAACGCGAATTGCTTTTTGCCAGTTGGCTCGACAGTATCAAGGAAGATGTGCAGGAACTCTTTTTAATGGGTGATATTTTCGATTTCTGGTGGGAATACAAAAAAGTTGTTCCGCGCGGGTTTACCCGGATTTTGGGTAGAATAGCCGATTTAACCGATCGCGGAATTCCTGTTCATTTTTTTACCGGCAACCACGATCTTTGGGTATTTGATTATTTACCCTCAGAATTGGGCGTTATCGTTCACAGAAATGAAATCATTAAGGAATTTGGGGGTAAGAAATTTTTTCTTGCTCATGGCGATGGTTTAGATGCAGGGGATATTGGCTATATCAGGCTTAAAAAAATATTCACAAATAAAAAACTGCAATGGTGGTTTTCACGTCTGCACCCTAATTTTGCCCTGCACATTGCCCACAAATGGTCGGGTTCGAGCAGAACGGCAAAACTCGAAAAAAAGGAAGAAGAATTTAATGTTAAAAATGACGGGATGTATAAATTTGCACGCGAATATTTAATGAAGGAACCAATTGATTATTTTATTTTTGGCCACCGTCATCAAATGGTAAATATTCCGATCAACAAAAAAACTAATTTTGTGCTTTTAGGCGATTGGATTACAAACTTTTCGTTTGGGGTTTTTGATGGAGAAAAATTTGAATTAAAAAGATTTAATGATAGAGTTGTAAATTAAGAGGTTGGATTAAAATGAGAAAGAATATTTATACCCGAATAATAGGAACCGGGAGTTATCTTCCCCCCATTGTTATCAAAAACGATTATTTTTTGAATCATGAGTTTTATGAACCATCGAAAAAGAAAATCACAGACAAAACAAATGAGGAGATAATTCAGAAATTTTTCGAAATAACCAATATTGCAGAAAGACGTTATATTGAAGACGGACAGGTGACCTCGGATATAGCTGCTTTAGCAGTTCAAGATGCCTGCAACTCGGGAGGAGTTGATATGGAGAGCCTTGAATTTATTATTGTAAGTCATAATTTTGGCGATATCCGCGAGGGAAATATTCGCATGGACGCATTGCCCGCGCTTGCCAATAAAGTTAAACTGAAGTTGAACATCAAAAATCCCGCCTGTGTATGCCACGATATTATTTCGGGCTGTCCGGGCTGGACACAGGCTATGATTGTGGCCGATGCTTATATAAAAAGTGGTTTCAATAAACGTGGCGTTGTTGTTGGCGCCGATGTACTTTCACGAATCTCAGATCCACACGATCGCGACTCAATGATTTATGCCGATGGTGCCGGAGCTACAATTGTTGAGGCTGTTGAAAGCGAAGAACCTACCGGAATTTTAAGCCATGCAAGCCGTTCCGACTCAGTTCAGTACGCTTCGTTTCTTACGTTGGGTAATTCATATAACCCGGACTTTCAGGGTAACGAACAGTTCGTTAAAATGGTCGGCCCCAAACTTTACGTTTATGCCATTACAACCGTTCCAAAAGTGGTAAAGGAAAGCCTTGACAAAGCAGGTCTTCATTTGAGCGATATTAAAAAAGTGTTTATTCAC
>Ga0210023_1001910_pt1 | contig 14096 bp, 9 predicted proteins | sample CryGeymeta201524_FD_183987 | JGI IMG/M metagenome (GOLD analysis project Ga0210023, IMG submission 183987) | Groundwater microbial communities from Crystal Geyser aquifers in Utah, USA - Crystal Geyser metaG 2015-24 (SPAdes) (version 2) | ecosystem: Environmental > Aquatic > Deep subsurface >... | reverse complement strand
CAATCCCAAAGGTTTCAAAAGATGCACCACTCACCAATCACCACTCACCAGGTCGCCGAAGGCGTTAGTCCGTTCTGGCGCCGCTGTGCCTTGCATGTTCACCGGGCATAATAGAATCGTTCGGCGAACGGTGAGTGAAGGTCTTTTCACCAGACCTTACCTTCAGTAGCTTCCAGTCTTCAATGATAGACATCACCGGTCGCGTTTTCGACATGCAGCGCTTCTCCATCAAAGCATGTCTATTCATGGGACATTGCTTTGGGGAAAGCGTCATCCTGACTCACGCAGCGCTGACGCCGCTAATCGGCAATACCGGCTGGGGAAAGATGACCACCAACGCCCCCTTCTTTTACGCTCCTCGTACTGGAGCCACTCTGGGTGGTGGCGCCTTCGGCAGGAAAATGAGCAGCATCCCTTACCAACCGTTCTTACGTAGGTCATTCAGCAGCGCTCCTATTTCGGTGACCCACGCAGAAAATAGTTTTTGATGCGCCAAAAAAAACCAACTTCTGGAAGCACTCTCGTGCATGTCTGCCCGCCCGTTGACACACGCACAGAATTCCTCTAAACTTCGCGCTGGCAAAGGGGTTGTAGCCTCGTCATTGGACAGTTGGCAACATGCAAGCAGTCAAAGGAGTGACAAAAATGGCAGCGACTAAGAAGACTGAGAAAAGGCTTGGGATTCTGGTGGGCGGCGGTCCGGCGCCAGGCATTAATGGTGTCATCAGCGCGGCAACCATCGAGGCAGAACGCCAGGGGCTTCCCGTGATCGGATTCTACAACGGATATGAGGGGCTCTGCACTCAGGACGATCCTGAGAGGACCGAGCTGGTCAGTCGACGCGCCGGCGTACGTGACAACCGACTGGAGGTTTCCCGCATCGACGTGGAGGGCGGTTCCGTCCTCCGGACTTCGCGGCACAACCCGAAAGATGACGAACTTCGGAAAGCCGTCGGCAAATTGCAGGAGCTCGGCGTCCACCATCTGGTGACCATCGGCGGAGACGACACAGCTTCATCCGCCAGCCGTCTCGCAGACGCGGCCAGGGGGAAGATTCGCGTTGCGCATGTGCCAAAGACCATCGACAACGACCTCCCTCTTCCCGGAGACATGCCGACCTTCGGTTACCGCACAGCCTGCGAACTGGGTTCGCGGCTGGTGCGGAACTTGATGGTGGATGCGGCTACTATGCGTCGCTGGTTCTTCGTCGTTGCCATGGGACGCACGGCCGGACACCTCGCGCTGGGGATCGGCAAGGGCGCGGGCGCCACCATTACCCTCATCCCTGAAGACCCGGAACTGGGTGGCCCGGATACTCTCGTCACTGCCGAGCATGTAGGAAAAATCCTGGAAGCCTCTATCTACAAGCGACTGGCGATGGGACGCCGCGATGGCGTTGCTGTCATATCGGAAGGCATCGCTATGAAACTAAAACAGGACGAGCTGGAGAAACTCACCGGACGCGAGTTCAAGTATGATGAGCATGGGCACGTCAGACTCGGAGAATTTGACACCGCTCCGGTATGGAAGGATTTTGTTGACAAGCGGCTGAAGGAGCAAGACGTCAAGATCACCATTACCGCGCAGAACATCGGCTACCCGCTGCGTTGCGAGGGTCCCAACGCGTTCGATCGGGAGTACGTTCGAGAGTTGGGCTATGCGGCCGTCCGGTTCGTTACAGGTAACGAGCCTTACAAGGATTGCAGGAAGCTGATTTCCGCCATGGTCTACATGGAGCATGGAGTTATGCGCTGTCGGGACTTCAGGGAGATTCGAGCCATCGACCCCACCACGCGCAAACCGCGGGTCAGCGTGCGCATGGTGGACACTGCCACGGAATCCTACAAGGTGGCGCGTGAGTACATGATTCGGCTCGAGAAGAAAGACCTCTCCAACCCGAAACAGCTTGCCGCTATGGCCAAAGCAGCTAACATGACCCCCGCGCAGTTCAGAAAACGCTTTGAGGGGATTGTGGGGTAGCGGCCGGCACGTTCCGGCATTGTCTTCCATAGTCGAGGGTGTCGCCGTGATTGAGGCAGGCGATTGCCAGTCCAAAGGACTGAAACAACATAGCCTGGGGGCAACGCCCGACTTGTCGCGCATGGTTGGCCTTTTCAGTCCAAAGGACTGAAACAACATAGCCTGGGGCAACGCCCGTCTGCCTGCCATCATCCATAAACTCCCCCACTGCCGTTTCTGGCAGCGGGTGTGGGGTTCGCCCGCGAACCAGTCTTCATGGTGGAAGTTGCCGAAGTCCGGGGGATACCTCCAGACACCGGTTGAAGCGGACGGCCCGCTCGATGGTGTATCCCTTCCCATTCGGTTTGGGCTTTGCAACGGCTTGCTGTGCGCCGGTGCGGATCCAGCGCTGGTAGGTCTTCCAAGCGTTCACATCGCGGCGCGGCTCTCCTTCGAGGAGACCGCCCTTCCCGATGCCGCCCCTGCGTGACTTGGTGAGATTACACACCATCTGCGCGGACTCAGAGAGTCCGACACGAACTCCCGTCGCCTGCCGCGCCCTCCTCGCCGGTCCACTGGTTGTCGGCTTTGATGAGCAACTCCATCTCATCCCAGAACCAGGGGTAGCCTTTCGGAGTCAGCGAGTGCGCCAACGAATTCTCGTCCGGCAGCCAGCGGTCGGTGTCGATTCCGTACAGCACGTCGTCGGTCACATCGAAGGCAAAGTAGAGGCGTTTATCGTCGTGCAGCACGTACCCGATGAGGGAGAGGTCGTTGTCATCGGTAGTGGGAGAGAATTCGTGCGTCCAGTCTTTCACTCCCTTAAATCGTGTCGCGTCCTCCCACTCCCCCGGCGGACGACTCCATCAATCTTCGGCGTTGTCCCGCGGTACGCGCGCAACTCCGTCGGCCACTCACCGGCCTGCAAGTGCGACACAACGGCTCCCGCCATCAGAGTTAGGGAAAGGATATGCAGTGCCTTGGCTTGGGATCGGAGAGTGTTGTTGGCCATCATGGAGTCAGTTCTTTGCAGGATTGACGGTCAAGTGGTTCAGTAGCGCCCTGAACCCGACCGCGCGTTACCCATCGGGTCAGATGACCACGGAACGGAAAGGACGAACCCAATTCATGCCACTCGTAACCCCCTTTGCCCAGATATGAGGAGTTGGGTAACGATGGCTCGCAGATGGACAGGTGGTAGCGCAATGCCAAGGCGAACCGCACCCACGCCGATCCCCTCGCGACTTTGGGGCTCCGCGTGAGGCTTTCTGTCGCGTGTGGCAGTGGCGCGTGGCAGCGCGTTATGCTACCATGCTGTTAGTTTCCCACGGGGTGTCTGGTGGGAACGCGAACTCAATATGCAAAGTGAGGTCCAAACACGAAATGCGAAAACGCCTTCTGCTGAGTCTTTGTCTCGTCTGTTCCGCTCTGCGTCTCTGCGGCGCAGCCACTGAGCGGCCTGTCTACGACCGAACCTTTTTCGAGCCGACGGAGCAGGTTGTCTCTCCTCATATCAAGTGGGCGAAGCCCTGGGCGGGAGGGCCGGTGCGCGCGTTGTTCATCACCCACCGGAACGCGATGCGGGAGGTTGTGGAGATTGCGCAACGACTTGACATGAAGTACACCGTGTTTGCGGCGGAGGCCCCCAACAAGTTTGGCGAAACCGGCAAGGGAGTGGATGCCTCCTGGAAACTCATCAAAGGCAACTCCGCAGAAGAACTGACGGTAGAGCTTCTGGAGAAGCTGAAGGCGGACTATGACGTGATCGTTGTCGCTAATTTCCAGTGGGGACTGCTTCCCATAGAGGCGCGCTACGAGATATTGAAGAAGGTGAAGGAAGGGACGGGACTCGCGGGCGTCATCCCCGGTCGGGATGAGTATATCTCGCGGCTTCTGCCGGAACGTGAGTTGCACTGGCGATGGGGGTTGTGGAGTGGCGGTGTGAAAGACATCCCCGACTACTTCGGCAAAGGCGACTTCGCGGGGGATGTGGACTACGCGGAAAGGCACACCGGCGAGAGCAGCCTGCGCGTCACCGGAACAGAAGTCGTCATGGGGAGCCGCGAACCCCCGCGCGGCGGATACCGTCAGACCGGCATCCCGGTGGAGAGGAACACGCGTTACCGGTTCTCGGTCTGGTACAAGACGCGGGGTCTGCCGGCAGGAACGACCATCTCGCTCCATCCCCTGGGCGGACTCGCACTTCCTGCAACCGCGGAATGGAAGCAGGCATCCACCGTGGTCGATACGAAGGATCAGGACAAGTTCAGTGTGTACCTCCTGAACTATGGTGTCGGTGACGTGTGGTTCGACGATCTAAGCCTGACGAAGGAGGGGGAAGACGCAGGCAATCTCTTGAAGAACCCAGGACTCGAACTGCCCCCGGGCGCGGGGTCGGAGCCGTTTCTCACCCGCGGCATGGCATTCCAGTCATTGCCCGCCTTCAGGAAACTCAAGAACTCAGGAGAGCTTGCCGACCAGATCCTGCAAACCGGGACGTTCGGCAAGGGCCGAATGTGCGCTCTGAACGGAGTGAACCCTCCGGCAACTCAGGGTCTGACGCCGGGTCTCATGTCAGGCCCGTTAACTGTCTCTCCCCTTGAGTACGACTACTACCTGTTGCTGCCGATTCGGGCGTTGCTGTGGGCGGCGCGGAAGGAACCGCCGGTAAACATCCTTGCGCCGGACCCGCCGTTGATCGTGGTCGATCGCGCGGCGGGCGGCGAGGTCCGTTTTGCGCTCACTGCCGAGAAGCCACAGCAAGCGCTCTCGGTGGAAATGGTCCTGCGCAACGATGAGAACCAGACCCTCGACAGGAAACGCTCGAAGTTGGATCTGGCTGGGAAGTCGGAAGCGGTCTACAATCTGCCACGCGTTCCGGCGGGGGATTACTTTGTTGATCTCTGGCTGCGACGTGGCGAGGCAACGGTCAACTGGGCCTCCGCAGGCGTGAAGGTCACATCGAGCGCGCGCATCGATTCAGTGCGGTTGGCCGCGGAGTCGTTCTCCCAGCGACAGCCCGTCACAGGCGCGGTGAAGGTTGCCGTGGAGTCCCCGATTGCAGGCGCGGCGCGGCTGCGCTTGCGGCAGTATGACAACCACCGTCGGCTCGTGGCAGAGAAAACGCTCCCCGTGTCCATTGCTGAGCTGACTCCATTTGAAATCTCAACGTCGCCTTGTCTGACGGTGCTGCAGAAACTGGAGGCGACGCTCTTCGTCGGGGAGGAAGCGGTCGATGTTGCCGAGGTTCCCTTCAGCATCAACGATCTCTATCCTCCGAAAGACGACGTCCGGTGGGTAATGTGGGACAGCATGGCAGGCAGCTCGTACGTTGGGCAGACGATTGCGCGGGAGTTCCGCAAGGCCGGACTGGACACCCAATACACCGGACTCTCGGAGTGGGCGATTCGCGAGAATCTATGGCACCTGCCGTACGCCACACGCTTCACCGACAGGAAGACCGACTGGTATCAGGAGAAGCCAAGCCGCACTAAGGATGACCTCGTCCGAGACCCGTGCTGCACCGATCCGGCGTATCGGAAGGAGGTCCACGATGGTCTCGTACAGACTGCACAGAAGTTGACCCGCTTCTCCACCGCGGAGTTCTCCTTGGGAGACGAAAACCTGTTCGTGTCGGGCGACTACGACCTCTGCATGTCGCCGACCTGCCTCGCCGACTTCAAGCAGTGGGCCCGAAAGGATTACGGCAGTGACCTCGCGGCCCTCAACAAGGAGTATGGAACGAACTTCACATCCTGGGACGACGTGCGCCCCGTGACGCTGGATGAAGCTCGGAAGACCGGCAACTATGCTGCATGGGTGGATCACCGACGCCACATGGAATCGGTGTGGGCGGGGCTGCACCAGTTCGCGCGCGAGTCGATTCGCGAAGTGGTTCCCCAGGCCCGCGTTGGGTACGAAGGTTCCGATACCCATGCCGGTTCGTTCCACGCCGCGGACTACTGGAAGATCATGCGAGCGATGGACCTGAACAACCTCTACTACCGCGACTTCCAGGGCGCGGCCATCCGCGACTTCGCGGACCCGGGGACGCTCTACGGCAGTGGTTGGTACGGCGGGTACTACGGCAACCGCAACGAAGAATTCATGCGCTGGTATCCGTGGATGACGCTGTTCCAGGGAACGAATTCCTACTGGGTCTGGAACGGAACGGGTTCCGCGGGTTCCGTGATGGCGTTTGACATGTCGCTCTATCCCTTCTTCACCGCCAACGCGGAGGAGATGCGGGAAATCAAGGACGGCGTCGGGCGACTGCTGATGAACGCAGAGAATCAACACGATGGCGTTGCGGTCTACTGGTCCTCCTCCAGTGTTCACGCTCAGACGTTCACCCCGAACATGCCGGCAATCGACGACGCTCTGAACTCCACGGTCCGACTGCTGGAAGACATGAACCTGCGTCCGCGGGTCGTGTCCTACGCGCAGGTGGTTGCGGACCCGGCATCCCTCGACCCACGCACGGTGAAGGCGCTCTTCCTCGTTGAGACCCAGGCGATTTCGGATGCGGAGGTGAATGCTTTGCGCCGTTACGTTGAGAACGGAGGGGTTCTCATCGCGGACCTGCGGCCGGGGGTCCGCAATCAGCACGGCAGCGTTCGCGCAACCGGCGCGCTGGATGAGGTGTTCGGTGTGACGCAAAGCGCCGACAAGCCGCAACTTGGCCGCGGAACGGTCAAATGGAGTCCGGCGGCCTCGGCGTCCGCGCAGCCAGAACTCCCCGAGACAATTGCCGATGCAGGATTGCAGCTTGCCGGAGGAACGGTGCTTGCGACCGTGGGCGCGGCTCCTGCCATCGTCTCGCATTCGGTCGGGAAGGGCAAGGGAATCCTTCTCAATATGTCGTGGGCGGATTACTCGAGACGTGAGCGAAGCGCCGATTCAAAGGAAGAGGACTTCGCGTTCTGGCCGGTCAATGCGCCTTACCGTCAATGGGCATCCGCACTGCTTGCCGAATCCGGAGTGACACCGCGCGTCCAGCTCACGCCATCGCTGCCGCGGGTGCAGGTCGCCCGGTTCCGGTCCGGTGATCTCGAATATGTCGGCATCCTCCAGGTGCTGCCACGGTCGGGGGAAATCTATTCCTACAACAAGGTGGACCTTCCGCCACCGGCCGGTGTCGCCATCGACTTCGGCCGGGTCAGCCATCTCTATGATGTGCGTGACGGGAAGTACCTGGGGAACACCGGCAAGGTAACAGTTCCGCTGCAGTCGGGGAAGGCGAGGCTGTACGCTCTGCTCCCCTACCAGCTATCGAACGTGACGATTTCTGCCCCGCCGTCGTCGTCGGACCGACAAATCTGCCTAAGTTTGACGGTGAACCCCAAGTCGGGCAAGGCCGGGAGGCACGTGTTGCGCCTCCGGATGCTTGGCCCCGATGGGAAGGAGCGAGACGCGTACCGGCGAACCGTGATTGCGGAGAATGGAAAAGCGACGGTGGACTGGTCGCTTGCACTCAACGACCCCCGGGGAAGCTGGACGGTGATCGCTCAGGACGTGGCCACCGGCGTCTCCGGTAAGGCAACGATCAAGGTCGCCAGCAAGCCGGTCGGTGAAGACTGGACAAAGGAGGGGCTGTGATGCAGCGGACTATCGCAACTATTCTCTCAACTGCGGTGCTTGCGCTGCTCCCTCTGGCAGGCGTTTGCCCGGAAGACACGAGCTTGGAGTATCCGCTGTACCAACTGACGGCCGCGCCCACGTTGGATGGGAACATCGACAGCGACCCCGCATGGCAGGGAGTGCCTGAGGCGACAGGTTTCTTCAAGCTGGGGGGGGATTACACACGAGGCAAACAGACGCAGGTGCGCGCTGCGTGGAAGGGCGATACCGTCTATATTGCCGTGCGATGCGAAGAGCCTGACATCCGCAATATCACGCCCCAACTGCGGGATGGCGACGATCTGTGGACTGAAGACGGCATCGAGATTTTCGTCCGCCCGGAAGGACTCGCCGGGTTTCATCAGTTCATCGTCAACAGCGGTGGATTCCGTCGTGGAGAGGGGATCTCCAAGGGCAGTCTCAACTGGCGCGTCGCCGCGGCGCGCGGACCGGAACTCTATACGCTGGAGATCGCGCTGCCCGTGAGCCTGTTCGGGGAGATGCCAATAGCCGGTGACGTGTGGCGGGGAAACTTCTGCCGCAACATCTTCACCGACATTTCCGGTGGCGACAAATTCACCACTTGGGCGCCCCTGAGGGCGAGTTTCCATGAATGGGAACGCTTCGCGCGCTGGAAATTCTGCATGGAGTCCCCGGATCCCAAAGCGACTCTTGCGGTGGAAGCGCGCCTCAACGGCGTCTATCGCCAGTTCCTCCGAGACGAGATCGAGCGAATGTCGCGCCTCGCAGATACGTATGTCCCCGCTCTGCAAAGAGCAGCGAAAACGGGCCCGTTCGCAGAGGACGCACGCCGTCTGCTGGAGGGATGGGCGCAAGGGACGCGAATGAAGGAGCTTGGTCCGCTGGCCCCGTCGGTGGAAATACGCCGCGCCGTCGCCCTCGGCGAACACCTCGTCGAACGCTCTCACACCCTCAAGTACCGGTTTCTGATGGGGGAGTTGTTCAACGGAAGTTAGGCAGGGTTCCCCGGTGGAGAAGGTGGTCTGAAATGACGGTGCCTGTTGGTTGGAGAATCCTCGCGCTTTTTACGGTGGTTGTGCTTTGCCTCGCATATCCCTGCGCGAACGAATTGACCATTGCGCGTTGGCACAGCGCTCCCCACTTTACCCTGTCGTCGCATCCCCAAATAACTCGTTGATCACTTCCACGCTTCTCTCCGCCACGGCACGGCCGGCGTCGGGACCGAGGGGGTTGCTGGCGGGAATGGAGCCATAGCCGCCGCCTTGAGTAGAGCGGACCGAAGGGACGTACGTTCCACCTCCGGCAAGTTGCACCAGGAAGGTCTGCACGGCCTTGCTCCGGCACTTGATGTAGATGCCGTGGTCGAGGTAATACTCAAAGGGATTGGTGGCGAAGGCGATGTCGTCCAACCGAATAAAGTGCAGCTCCGCCGCGCGCGTGGGATGGTCGCCTTGCTGCCTGAATCGGTCCACCACGCCTGCGTACCACTCCCTGCGTCGGTAAGCTCGCGTGATCTCAACGTACCAGCGCGGCTCATCCCGCAGTTCCGGGGCGTTCTCCAATTTCTGCCGTTCTTCGTCATAACGCGCTCCCCATGCTTCCGCTTCGCCCTGAGCCTCATTGGCTTGAGCTGCGGTGACAGGTGCCAGTGGCAGGTCGAGGCGCTGAACTTGATGACGCAGAACGAGACCCTCCGTCGTCGTGTCCCGGATATGTTTGAGGGTATCGGTGACGACATCACTAATCCGATTAGCGATGACCTGTCGTTCCGTAAGTCCGGCCAGTTTCCACATTCTCTGTTGGGCTTGCTTCTCAAAGAGCGGGTGCGGCGACTGGTCGCCTGCGGCGCTGCACTGCGCCAAGACATGCACATGCTCACCGAGCCGGCACCGCAACTCCTGTCGGGTATCGTGCCAGTAGTCGGCGCTGAGCGCAAACAATCCCTCGTCCACCTGGGAAGGGCAAGGCACGTTAACGACCACTCCGGTCAGCGTGCCTGCGGTGTCGTAAGCGGCCAGCACATTGACGCTGTGATCCTCGTAGCCTTCGATGTGACTGAACGCAGGGGTGTCGGTGTTGCCATACATTGTCGAGGCGGCCTCAACGCTCACCCATCGCCGGTTGCGCCCCACCACGGCAAAGCCAAGTCCGTAGGCGATCTTCGCCCGCGCGCGTGTTGCGCACGCCAACTCGATGGCTTGTGCGATGCGCGTGGACGCGAAATTCAGATACTCCTCCGCAGGCATGATGGGCAGGTCCGCCCCGTCGCCGCAGGAGGTGTTTCCATAGGCGGGATCGGGAAGTCGCACCTCCGGCCCGGTGTGGGTGTGAGTGGCATTCATCACAACCGACTCGGGACGAATGCCTTCCGGCAACTTAGAGCGCACCGCGTCGCGCAGAACGTCGGGAATCCCGACGAGGTCGCAACTCACGAACACTACCTGCTCTTCGCCGGATTCGATGGCCATCACGGTGGCTGTGATGGGGTCCAACACCTTCTCTGAAATGCGCACATGGAATTGACCGACAACGGCCACTGGTTGGTCAGGCGTAATGTCTGCCTGCGCCCAACCAACTCGGACACCCTCAGCGGAACGGTTTTCCGGTCGAGTAGACATCCTAAATCTCCTTTCGATGGTAAAACCACTCACAGAACCATACGTGAGGATTTCTCCCGAAATGTCGGGACTCTTCGGTCGTGTTTCCTCAATACGAGGATAGAGTATACATCTGCGGATTTAGCCTGTTCGTTTACGGCTCGCGACGGAGACCGGGGTACCGATCGAAATTGTGGTCGAACGCGAAAGCTCTCCGCATGCCTTTGGCCTCCATCAAAGCGAAACTTGTGCAGTCGGTGAAGCTGAAGAGCTTGTCGTCGTATCCTTTGAGGATGTCGATGGCGCGCTGGCGATGGGAGGAAGCAACTTGATAGACAAGGCCCAGTTCGCCAGACTATAGCTTCTCTGCCCACTGACAGGCGAGCGTATGTCCTCTCCTCGTTTTGTTTCTAAAGCGAAGCAGATTTGGTGGTTTCGAGGATACCGTAGTCGGAGTTGATGAGGACCTCATCGTTCCGGTCGAGCCAATCCAGCGCTTCCCGGTGGTCATGATCCTCCTGCACAGCCAGGGCGAACCATGCGCCCGTGTCGACAAAAATCACGGGGAGCCTCCGTAGAGCACGCAATCGTGGTCCCGTCCATGGAATCCGGCGCCAAGGCTACGACCAGCGATCTGCCGAATACACGCCCGTTGTTTCTCAGGCAACTCTCGGCCCTGCGCAGGAGTGGCGTCAGACCCGGTCCGCAATTTGAACAGCATGAATTCCGCGAAGTCGAGTATTTCCTGGCGCTTGTCTCCGGGAAGTAAACTGACGATGTCTGTTAGAACTGTAATGGTTGTATCGTTCACGATGGTTTACTCAATTCCGATGTGCCGGGATTATATGCTGAACGACGCTGATACGTCAACTCCCGGCCTCACTTCCTTGCTGGCCGAAAGAGGAGGAGCGTGCTACAATGTGTGCCGTCGGTGTCTCCTGCACGGGGAGACCTGAACCCAACGAGAGCTGAAACGAACAAAACGAGGTGAACACGATGGTTATCTTTCTGGTCGTCGCTCTTTCTGTCCTGGGGTCCCTTCCCGTAAGAGCGGTGCCCCACGGGTGCGTGATAGCACAAGGCGGCAAGCCGCTCGTCTGCATCGTGAAGGGCGGGGCCCCAATAGCATCGGAGACAACGGCGACAAAGGAACTGGCCGACTATCTCGGCAGGATCACCGGTGCTACGTTCCCGCAGGTTGCGGAGTCCGGCGTGCCTGCGAAGGCGAGCGCAATCTATGTCGGGCAGACCGCCTTCGCCGCAAAGCAGGGGATCAACTTCTCCAAGCTGGGACAGGAGGAATGGATCATCCGAACCATCGGCAGTAACCTGATCCTCGCCGGTGGCCGGCCACGCGGCACGCTCTATGCGGTCTATGACTTCCTTGAGAAACAGCTTGGTTGTCACTGGCTGGCGGAAGACACCGAAGTGGTTCCCCGCAAACCGACACTGACGCTTCCAGTGCTCAATGTTCGCGGGAAGCCTTCTTTCGGAGAGCGCGGCATCACAACCTACCTGCGGGGGGTCTTGCTTACAAATGATGGGATGCTCAGGGAGTCCGTATTCCAGGCTCGCAACAAGGCGAACGATTGGTATACCTACCTGGGGGAGGAATACGGGTTTAACGTCCGCGCCGGATCTCCCAACGGTTGCCACACCTTCGCCTTCTATATTGACCCCAAGGTCCACTTCAAGGAGCATCCCGAGTATTTCTCGCAGAACGTCAACGGCCAGCGCGAAAGCGTGGGGGGACAGTTGTGTCTCACGAATCCGGAGGTGCTGAAGCTGGTCATTGCTCGTCTGAAGGAGTTCATCGCGAAGGATCGGGAAGCGGCATCCAAAGAAGGACGCCCTGCCCCGACGGTTTACGACATCAGCCAGAATGACTATCATCACCTATGCCAGTGCGCCAACTGCAAGGTGATCAGCGAGAGGGAGGAGTCGGACAGCGGCCCGCTGATCGAGTTCATCAATCAGGTGGCGGATGCCGTTCGCGATGAGTACCCCGAGATACTGGTTCAGACCTTCGCCTACACCTGCACACAGAAACCGCCGAAGACCCTGAAGCCGCACGACAATGTGATGATCCGCCTGTGCGACCTCAACGGAGAGCTGTTCCGGCCACTCTCCCATCCGCTCAACAGCGCTTTCCGCGGCTACCTCGACCGGTGGTCGCAGATTGCCAAACACCTGTCCATCTGGGACTACTGGATTACGTATGGCGATGTGTTCCACGCGCCTTACTCCAACATCCGCTGCCTGCAACCGGACCTGAAGATGTTCCTCGACCACGGTGTCGTGACGATGATGGTCGAGGATGAGAATCCCGAGTTCCACAGCTTCTTTGCGCTGAAGCGGTGGCTGGGGCTGCAGCTCATGCAGAACCCGAATCAACCGCCTCAGCCGCTGATAGACCTCTTCATGAACGGCTACTACGGTCCGGCAGCGCGCAAGATGCAGGAGTACCTCACGTACCTTGAGGGTTGCATTGAGGCTGACCCGGACCGACTCGTCGAGCTGTCACCCTTTCAGCGGAAGTACCTCGACCTGAAGTTCTTCGAGAAGTGCGAACAGCTTCTGGGAGAGGCAGAGCAGGCTGTCGGGAACGACCTCAAGCTCCTTCTGCACGTTCGCCGGGAACGTGTCCCCGTGGACTCCGCGTTGCTCAACCTGTGGGGGCGTCTGCAGAAGAAGCTGCCCGCGGGGAGCAAGCTGCCGTTTGACCGCGAGGAAGTTCTGCAACGCTACGAGGCGAATCGCCTTGCGCAGATGGAAGCGATCCGCACCGCGGTCACGTTGCCAGCGGGGAAGACCGAGCTGTCCAAGGAGATGGATCGGCTGCGGGCGGGTGACATCCCTCTCCCGGAGCAGTTCCGCAATCTGCCACCTGACAGTGTCTGGGACTTCACGTGGCCGAGCTTTGCGGAGTACGGGGAGCGCCGTCGCCTGGTGGCAGACCCGGAAGCGGCGGGTGGGAAGACACTGCAATACACCGGCGACGGTCCCAAAGACCATGAACGGCCCGCCAGCTTCGGTGTCTACGATGGCGCGCGACGAGTATTCGGCCCCTCCCTGACGCTGGAGGGAGCCGCCGTCCCCCAGGATGAGAAGCACCACTGGTACAAAATCGGCCGCTTCCCGGTGACCAACGGCGTGCTGCTGTGGGCGCACTGGACATGGTGGCTGTCGGTTGCGCTCGACCGCGTCTACGACCCGACAGAGCAGGACCACGAACGCGACATCTGGGTATCCCTGAAGGTCACGGGGCCGGCGTATGTGAAAGACGCGAAGCAGCCTAACGCCATTTCCATTGATCGGGTGGTGCTTGTGCGAGTCGGAACGAAGTGAACAGCAGGAGTTAGGCGCGGAGAGCGGCTTCAGCCGGTTGGCTTCGACAGTGATATCGTGAAGGAAAAAGTGCTCCCCTCCCCGAGCACACTCTCAACCCAGATGCGGCCTCCGTGCGCTTCGACGGCCATCTTGCAGAAGGTAAGCCCCAGCCCGGTGGATACTTTCCGGCCCGACTTGCGGGTTTCCACTGACCGAACTTCTCGAAGATTCTGTCGAAGTATTCGCCCGGAATGCCTTCGCCGGTGTCGGATACGGTAAACAAAGTAGGTGGTCAAAAATACTGTTCCATAGTTCTCGAAAAGGTAGTGGGGGGTTATGCTATTTGACAGTTTGATTCGGTAATGGCAATCCCCCCGAACTTGTTTCGGGGGATCCTTGGGAGTAACCTACTGGGAGCGCAGTTGCCATCGAATCCCCCTGAACTTGCTTCAGGGGATATTTAGGTTCGCCCTGCGCTTAGATAGGTCGGTCCTAATGATCCCCCGAAGTTAGTTCTACCATAGGAATTTATGACGCGTTTTTGAGTGACAAAAGCGGTTGAAAGCCCTATTCTACAAGTGTTTCAGGCTGAGATTTCTTTCCGACGAG
>Ga0210023_1001908_pt1 | contig 14104 bp, 11 predicted proteins | sample CryGeymeta201524_FD_183987 | JGI IMG/M metagenome (GOLD analysis project Ga0210023, IMG submission 183987) | Groundwater microbial communities from Crystal Geyser aquifers in Utah, USA - Crystal Geyser metaG 2015-24 (SPAdes) (version 2) | ecosystem: Environmental > Aquatic > Deep subsurface >... | reverse complement strand
ACTTTTCACTGGTGCAGCAGCATGTTCCTGCAAATATTTATTCAGGTCGGCTTTAAACTCATAAAGTAAGACTTCATAAGAAGGATCTCCCCATTTACGACGGTTTTCAAATTTCACATCTTCAATAATTTCAGCGCCCTTTGCCTTTAATGCTTCAACCGCTTGCTTAAATAAATCATCAACTTTGGCATTGAAACCAATCATTTCTGAAGCAATCCCAATTCTCTTTCCTTTCAGGCCATTTTCATCCAAAAACTGGGTATAGTCGCTAAAATGCTCTCCCCTTTCTAAGTGCGTTTCGGCATCGGTTGGGTCGAAAGCAGCAAGCGCACCCATCAAAATAGCAGCATCTTTTACGGTTCGCGCCATCGGGCCGGCCGTGTCCTGACTGTGTGCAATTGGAATAATCCCCCGACGGCTGCACAAGCCGAGGGTTGGTTTAATGCCCACAACGCCATTAACTCCTGAAGGACAAACAACAGAACCGTTGGTTTCGGTGCCAATTCCTATAGTACAAAGATTCGCAGCCACTGCAACGGCAGTACCTGAACTTGAACCACAAGGACTTCTGTCCAGACAATAAGGATTACGCACCTGTCCTCCCCGCCCACTCCAACCACTCGACGAAGAAGTTGAACGGAAATTGGCCCACTCGCTCAGATTGGTTTTACCCAATAAAACAGCGCCTGCATCGCGCAGTTTCTTTACTATAAAGGCATCAATTTCAGCCATATTTCCTGCCAATGCAAGCGATCCAGCGGTGGTTTGCATTTTATCGAATGTATCGATGTTGTCTTTAATCATTAGTGGAATTCCGTGCAACGCGCCGCGAACATGGCCTGCATTTCTCTCTTCATCGAGTTTTTTGGCAATTTCAATCGCATCGGGATTTAGCTCAATTACTGCTTTCAAAATTGGATCTAACAATTTTATGCGGTCGAGGTATTTCTGACAAATGGATTCAGCAGTTAAATCTCCTGACTCCATTTTTTGCTGAAATTCGTCAATCGTAATTTCGTTAAATTCGAAATCAGTGAGATTTGGTTTTTCTATTTCTTTTATTTGCTGTGTACAAGCTGAAACTCCTGTTAATGCAAAAGCAGAACTGCTTAATGCTGTGGTTTTAAAGAAAGTGCGACGTTTCATATTCAAATTTTTGATATACCATGAAGATAAAAAAACATTTTGCTAAAATTCGTGTTTAAAAGTAAAAACTAAAAAATAATAAATATGAGACGACTAATTTTTTCTTCGCTTTTAGTAGCGGCAATTTCAATTTTATCGTGTGCCCAAACTGAAAAAGTTCTGAAAGTAGGTGACAAAGCGCCTGGTTTTAAAACACTTGCCGACGATGGAAGTACGTGGGATGCAAACAAATACATTGGCAAAAAATACATTGTGGTTTATTTCTATCCGGCCGCAATGACGGGTGGCTGCACAAAACAAGCCTGTGCTTACCGCGATTCGCAATCGGCAATCGAATCGGCAAATGCAGTTGTGGTTGGTGTTAGCGGCGATAATGTTGAAGGATTAAAACTCTTCAAAAAAGCTGAAAACCTGAATTTTACCCTTTTGTCTGACGAATCGGGCGAAATTGCAAAATCGTTTGGCGTTCCAACCCGCGACGGAGGAAAAATTACAAGAGAAATTGAAGGTCAAAGTTACGATTTGGTTCGCGGAGTATCTGCCAGCCGCTGGACTTTTATCATCGACAAAAACGGAAACATTGTTTACAAGAATGAACAGGTGGATGCCGACAAAGATGCCGAAGCTGTTCTGGCGTTTCTGAAGAGCAGCAAGTGATTCTCTTGCCATTTCGATGAGTGAGCAAGGAGAAAACTTTTGTTTTGAATCAAGAGTCTTCTCCTTTTCTTGTTTTGCCATGAATAGTAGCTCAATCTCTTTTTAGTTACTGAGCTGGTGACTTGAAGTAACCTGTTCAGTAAAAAAACAAAACCCACCGAAAGCGTTGCATTTAACAAAAAACCTGTTTACTTTTAAACCTGTAACCAAAAAACGAAACCGCTTAAACGTATATCACTTGTTAATAATAGTTTTGTTGAAAATTATTTTGGAAAAAGACTATATTTGAAACATGATAAATGAACTTAAAGATATTGCTTTTAGAATCCATATTGAACCGTTAAAATCTGTTCAACATGCCCCTAAAGCTGATACAGTAATAAAAGTACTTTCTGATATTATTAAATCATATAATAGCTATTTAGAAATAGAGTTTCTCAAAAACAAAGAATTTAAGAAGGCATTTGATACAAATAAGAAAGTCCTTGAAACAATCAAGGAGGAACTAGATTTGTTAATTGTTGATTTGAATTTTAGCAGTTTTGAGGCAGCATTAGCTCCTGATTTATTAGAGTTTCAATCTCCAATTTTTAAAAACGAGGTGTTGGAATGGAAAAAAGACACATTTGATAATTACAAGGAACTAATTATTCTTGGTGATTATGACAATTCTGCATATTTACACAAGGTTTCTAAGAAGTTCACCGCTGAAGAACGCTATAAGATATTTGAGCCGTTTTTCTCTTCAATTGGTGACGGCAAGGAATACAAAGTCAATATTAAGAATAGAGAGCATAAAATCATTAAAACAATTAGATATCCTGAAAAGTCAAAACTTGATTTTTATGTCCCAAAAATTGTAGTTGAAAAGGAAAATCCAATTTATAGTACAGCTCAAGTTTATCATAAAATACGTAAGGATGGGAATAAACCGAAAATAACACAACGAAATGTAAAGGAAATTCTTTACTACGAGGAACTCGAACATGAAACTTATCCCTATAAACCTGAGTTTATAAAATTTAATGACAAAATATTTATTCTTAACAAGAAACTGGACTGCCAGGTCGAGTTTGAGGATGATAATTATATTATTAAAAATACTGATTTCGATATAATTGTTTGGGGTCAAACCAGAGAGGAAGTCGAAGATGCTTTTTGTTTTAGTTTTTATTCGATGTATCTAAATTATCATCAAGAAATTGATGATAATTTATCATCAGAAGCGATTGAGTTGAAAAATAAACTTAGTGTCATAATCAAAAATGTGTTAAATGAAGCCGAGAAAAACTAAGGATATTCAAAAAGTTTTAGAAAAAAAGGGCTTCATGTTAGAGCCAGCAAAAGACCATCATCAATTTTATTATTTAGTAATTGATGGTAAGAAACAAGCAATAAAAACTTATTTTAGTCATAGTAAAAAAGAATATGACAAATCCTTAATGAATCAAATTAAGAAACAGTTAAAATTTAAAGAGACTGAAAAAGCTGAGGATTTCTTTGATTGTCCGATGTCAGAGCAACAATATGTTGAAATGCTTTTTGCATTAGGAGAGATTTCAATGAAATAGCTACCTTACAATACCGTCAATGGTATACCTTGATAACCTATTCCTCGCTCAAAAGTCCAATAATTACTATTCAAATTAGATTATTTAATTCCTTCACTCCACAGGAGGTCCCGATACAATCGAGAGGGCGGGGTCAACTTTTTTATATCTTTGCCCAAAATTTAAAGCTTGCAAACGAAGCAGTTTCTAAAATACTTTCAGGGGCATAAAAATTTCAAAAAAATTGTTGAAAGGTTGAATACCCCCCAGGGTGAAAAAATTCACCTGAAGGGTCTTATTGGCTCCGCGAAAACAATTCTGCTAGCCAATCTTTTTCAAAAATCCACAAAATGCTTTATAATTCTGCTGAACGACAGGGAGGAAGCAGCCTATTTTTATGACGATTTGAATAACCTGGGTTTATCAGAAAACACATTGTTTTTCCCGTCATCGTACAAACGCTCGGTACAATATGGGCAAACCGAACAGGAAAATATCGTTCAGCGCACCGAAGTGCTGAATAAGATTTTATTGAATGAAAAACCTTACATCATAGTTACCTACCCGGAGGCGTTGGTTGAAACCGTGATTTCACAATCGGGGTTAAAGACTAACACGCTTGGGGTTAGAAAAGGCGATAAAATTTCAACCGATTTTATCAACGAATTTTTGTATGAATATGGTTTTGAAAGAGTTGAGTATGTTTACGAACCGGGCCAGTTTTCGGTACGCGGGAGTATTGTCGATGTTTTTTCGTTTTCGAACGAAGATCCATACCGGCTCGACTTTTTTGGCGATGAAGTTGAAACTATCCGAAGTTTTAATATCGATAACCAGATTTCTAAAGATTCACTCGAAAATATTACTATAGTTCCAAATATTCAAAACAGAGATATTTCAGGCGCCGTTGTTTCATTTGCCGGGTTCTTTCAAACAGAAAACATCTGGTTTGGCAACAATATGAACCAGTTTTTCGATCATGTAAACGATATACACCGGCAAACCATACTTGCAAAATCCACTGAAGAAAATATTCAAATTGAAGTTGTTTCAGGCGAGGTTTTAAAATCGCAGATGCAGAAAAATACGGTTTTTGACCTGGGAACCGACCTGGCTTATGAAACCTCATTCGGCTTTGATTTTTCCAATTCGAAACAACCGGTGTTAAACAAAAACTTTGAATTGCTTGGCGAAAATCTTTCGGAATTCAGTAAAAACGGTTACCAAATATATATCCTTTCAAATCAGGAAAAACAGATTGAACGGTTGCATGCGATTTTTCAAAGTTTAAAAACCAGTTTTGAATTTAATACTTACAATTTTATTTTACACGAAGGTTTTATCGATCACGACCTGAAAATATGCTGCTACACCGACCACCAGATTTTTGAGCGTTACCACCGGTTTAAGCTAAAAACCCGAAAAGCTGAACGCGAAGCCCTTTCACTGAAAGAATTAAACATGCTGCACCAGGGCGATTACGTGGTACATATCGATCATGGAATCGGGAAATTTGCAGGCCTGATTAAAACCGAGGTAAACGGGAAAATGCAGGAAGCAATCCGGCTGGTTTACAAGGACAACGATTCGCTGCTGGTAAGCATCCATTCGTTGCACCGTATTTCGAAATTTAAAGGAAAAGAGGGAACTGAACCCAACATTAACAAACTGGGCAGCGGTGCATGGCAAAAACTAAAAAGCCGCACCAAAGCAAAAGTTAAAGATATTGCCAAGGAATTGATTGCATTGTATGCACGGCGCAGAAGCGAAGAGGGATTTGCTTTTTCGCCCGATACTTATATGCAAACAGAGCTTGAAGCATCGTTTATATACGAAGACACGCCCGACCAGGAAAAGGCGACGATTGCAGTGAAGCAGGACATGGAAAAAACAATTCCGATGGACAGGCTGGTATGCGGCGATGTGGGTTTTGGCAAAACCGAAATAGCAATCAGGGCTGCTTTTAAAGCTGTAACAGATAGCAAACAAGTGGCTGTTTTGGTGCCAACTACTATTCTGGCGCTGCAGCATTACAAAACATTCTCCGATCGGCTGGAAAATTTTCCGGTTCGGATTGAATTTGTCAGCCGGTTAAAATCTCCGGCAGAAGCCAAGGGAACATTAAAAGAGCTGGTCAACGGTAAAATCGACATCATTATTGGTACGCACCGGTTGGTGAGCCACGATGTAAAGTTTAAAAACCTGGGATTGCTGATTATCGATGAGGAACAGAAGTTTGGCGTTTCGGTTAAAGAAAAGTTGAAGCAGTTTAAAGTAAATGTGGATACATTAACGTTGACTGCAACCCCAATTCCGCGCACGCTGCAATTTTCGCTGATGGGCGCCCGCGATTTATCCATCATTCAAACTCCTCCACCCAACCGCATTCCAATTACCACCGAAGTGCATGGTTTTAACGAACAGTTAATTCGCGAGGCAATTACTTACGAAGTTGAACGAAACGGCCAGGTTTTCTTTATCCACAACCGGGTGCAAAATATTTATGAAGTGGAAGCCACCATAAAACGGATTGTCCCGGGAGTAAAAACAGGAGTCGGGCATGGACAAATGGACGGCCACAAACTGGAAAAAGTAATGCTCGACTTTATTAATGGTTATTTCGATGTATTGATTGCCACCACCATTATCGAATCGGGGCTCGATATTCCAAACGCCAATACCATCATTATCAACCATGCCGAAAATTTCGGATTAAGCGATTTGCACCAGTTGCGAGGAAGGGTGGGCCGCTCCAATAAAAAGGCATTCTGTTATTTGATTACCCCGCCACTTTCAACGGTAAATGCTGATGCCCGCCGACGTTTAAAAGCCATCGAAGAGTTTTCAGATTTGGGAAGCGGCTTTAATATTTCCATGCAGGACCTCGATATCCGCGGCGCCGGAAATATGTTGGGAGCCGAGCAAAGTGGGTTTATTGCCGATATCGGGTTCGAAACTTACCACCGCATTCTGAATGAAGCTGTTCAGGAACTAAAACAGGAAGAATTTGCCGGATTGTTTGAGGAAGAAGACCAGAAACAGTCGCAGGCTTTCCTAAAACTGAATTATGTACACGATTGCCAGATTGATACCGACATGGAATTGCTTTTCCCGGAAGATTATATCAGGGGAACTTCGGAAAGAATGTTGCTTTACCGCGAGTTGGACAATATTGAAAACGAGGAACAACTGAACCTGTTTAAAACCGGTCTGACCGACCGGTTTGGAAAGATGCCGCAGGAAAGTGTTGAACTGCTCGAAGTAGTGCGTTTGCGTTGGAAAGCCATCGAGTTGAGCATCGAAAAAATCATCCTGAAAAACAAAACGATGATTTGCTATTTTGTTTCCGACCAGCAATCGAAATTTTACCAATCGTCTGATTTTTTGAAAATTGTACAATACATTCAAAAATCAGGAAACGGAAAACTGAAGGAAATGAACCACAAACTCACCCTCACTTTTCCAAATGTATTTAATGTTGAAACTGCCGATTATATTCTGAAAGGGATTATTGAATTTGCTAAAAACAATTGAAACTCTTTGGCTGTGAGTTCCAATTTGCGGTAAGAAAAGGCAACTCGCCGCGATCTTTCACCCGTCGACTTCCCGTCACCGGGTGCATAATTTTTGAATTTTCTCTGGAACGCGCAACCTTTTAATTTTTTCTTCATCTTATAAATATTAATTTGTAGCAATGCCATGAATTATTGTATCTATTTATTTGACAAATAATTGAAAACTGAATAACGTTTATAAAATGAAAATAAGAAGTATATTTAAAAATGCCGTACTGATATTATTAACAGTATTCGCAGCAGTTTCGTGTAACGATTATGAAGAAGAACTGGAAGTTTTAACCGATGTTTATGTAATCAACAAAAAGTTCGGTAACGAAGTCAGATCAGCAAACGCATATTATGCATACGCCAGCGAATCTATGCTGAAAGTTACAGTAAGCATTGCAGGTGTTGTGGAACTCGAAAGCTATTCCGGGGCAACCTTTACCATGGCCAAAGAACCAAAAGATGCTGATTATAAAACAGAGGCGCCGTTAGATGGCAGTTATGTGTTTAACATTCAGGGATATAATGGCGAAATGCTTCAGGTGCCCGATATATTGAGTTATGAGGGAATTGATATTCCGGAGTTTACAAAAACCAAATTTAGTGGTACCCCGTTAATTCTTGAATTGGAATGGAATGATGTTGACGGGGCCGATGGTTATGTTGTTAAAATGTTTGACACCGGCGGAAAGCTTATTTTTAATGGTTACAGTGTAGGAACAGACGTTAACAAATATACGATTACCAGTTCTTCAAATTCAGGATTCTGGAGCTCACCGGCAGTTGAGGGACAGTCGTACCTGCTTCAGTTAAGCGCTTTTTCGTACGATGCAGATGCCAATGCTTCAAATGCTGTGTATAATATCAGCGAAATTTCTATTGGTGAAATACAAATTATGTGGGGAGCAAATTAAGAAAAGCCATGAAAACAATGAGCTGTCCGATTATTTCAGACAGCTTTTTTTGCGACAAAAAGTTATTTACTATAAAAATAGTAAAAATATTATAAAAATAGTTGCAAATAAAAAATGCAGTTACTATATTTGTAGTAGATTTTTTTACTTGGGACTCATTTCTAATTACTCACATCTAAAATATGAAATCACTTACAAAAGCCGAGGAACAAGTCATGCAAATCCTTTGGGATTTAAAAGAAGGAGTTGTGAAAGATGTTGTTGATGGGTTTGACGAACCAAAACCTGCCTACACAACTGTTGCCACAGTACTTTCGGTTTTGGAGAAAAAAGGATTTGTGGCTCGTAAAAAAGTGGGGAATGTAAACCAGTTTCTCCCCGAAATAAGCAAAAAGGAGTACACTGGTTTTCAGTTCAAATCTTTGCTGAGTGATTATTTCAACGGTTCGTTCCCGAAAATGGCCACGTTTTTTGCCAAAGAAAATAACCTTGGCATTAAAGATCTCGAAGAAATTTTGAAAGCGGCTGAACTGGAATTAAACAACGCCGAAAATAAAGAATAGCCATGGAAGCATTATTTGAGTTTCTTTTTCGGGCCTCTGCAGGGATCATACTTTTCTATTTTGTTTACTGGATATTCTTGCGAAACGAAACATTTTACCGCGCCAATCGTTGGTTTCTTTTACTGGCGCTGGTTTCAGCAGTTTTATTGCCTCTTTTCCCATTACACTATTCTGTTTTGGTCGAACCCGAAAAAAGCACAACCATTTTTCAGGCTTTAAACGATACTTTCAAAAATATTCAACCCATTCAACCTGAAATTACGCAAGCAACCGAAAACTTCGGATGGGTGAATATCATTCTGACCATTTATATCACCGGGATAGCCATTTTTCTTATTCGTTTGCTTTCCCAAACTCTTATTCTGATTCATTTAATGATTAAATACCAAATCAAATCACTCAATGGAATCCGCATCGTTGAAAATGATAAATACGGCTTGCCATTTTCTTTTTTCAATATTGTTTTTATTAATCCGAAATTTCATACACAGGCCGACCTGCCGGAAATTTTTGCTCACGAAAAAGTGCATATTCGCGAGTTCCACTGGTTCGACCTGCTTTTTATAGAACTGTTAACAGTCATCTTTTGGTTCAATCCATTTATTTGGATGTTTGAACATGCGATTAAACAAAACCACGAGTACCTCGCCGATCAGGGTGTTCTTGCGCAGGGACACAGTTTGGCACGGTATCAGGCGTTATTAATTAACCAGTTGATGGGCATGCAGATTATTGGAATTACCAACAACCTGAATTTTGCCCTTAACACAAATCGATTTAAAATGATGACAAAAATGAAAACATCCCGATTACTCGGGGTAAAATTTGTGTGGGCGCTGCCCGCCGTTGCGCTGCTGCTTTTTGCTTTTGCCGAACCGTCTTTCAAAGCAAAAAATGCCGGAATTGAAAATTCGATCTCAACCATTCAAAAAGGGGAAAAAGAATTTGTGATAAAAGGAAAAGTTGTTCAGGAAGAAAACGGGAAACCACTGTCCGGCGCTTCTGTAATTATTAAAGGAACTTCCGTTGGAACTGTTACAGATTCAGAAGGAAAATTTACATTAATTGATCCAAATCCTAAGAAAGGTCAAACCAACGGATTTTATACTGATATAGTGATTTCTTATGTGGGTCTTGAAACAAGAGTTTTAACTGTCTCATCTGTTGACGACACACTGACACAGGATCTTCAGGATATAAAAATGAAGGAAGGTGTGATTTACATCGACCTGCCTGATTATAAAAATGTCCCGCCACCACCTCCGCCACCACCTGTAAAGAGTGATGATGATGAGGTTTTCACTATTGTTGAAGAGTTGCCAAGATACCCGGGTGGAATTTATGATTTGGCTAAATATGTTGCAGAAAATCAGTTAAAAATATCAAAACAAAAGACAATTAAAGGCAAGGCGAAAATTGGTTTCACCATTTCAGAAACAGGAAAAGTTGCTGATGTAAAAATCATTGAAGCAGAAAATGAAACCACTGGAAAAGCTGCTGTCTCGATTGTTGAAAAAATGCCCGATTGGAAACCCGGCTCACAACGCGGCAAACCGGTTCCGGTGAATTATATTTTACCGGTTGAGTTTTAATCTGAAATTTTATTTGAACTTTCACCCGGTGACTTCCCGTCAACGGGTGAAAATTTTAGATGAGTTAGCAAGTTTATTCATCGGATGAGATGAAAGTGGATGTTTTTCAATGTAAAAAAGAACCGTTCTCTCTGTATTTCAACCAGAAAGAACGGTTCTCCGTTCAACAGTATCTTCAGAAAATTCTATTTAATAAACATGTAAAACCTGCCCAATCTGCAATATCGAAGATTCGGTGAGGTTATTCAACTTACAAAGGGTATTGATGGTAGTTTTTGTGTAGCGCGCAATTTTATACAGCGAATCGCCCGCACGTACCACATATTTTTGCGAAACAGGCTGGTTAACCGAGTACCCTTTTGGTTTTAATTCTTTATGAAGCGAAGCCAGGTTTTCAATGGCGATTACTTCTTCTCTTGTTTTCCCTTTTTCAAAATCAAAAACCAATTCCGAATCGTAAGGTTTTTGGTTTTCCCTGATTTCAAAATGAAGATGCGTGGTGGTTGCCCTGCCGGTTGACCCTGCCAAACCAACAGGCTGTCCAATTTTTATAGATTCTCCTGGTTTAACAATACATTTTGTCAAATGCGAGTAATAAGTTTCAATATTTAATCCGTGATCAAGTACTACCATATTTCCATATCCATGATAGTATTGTGCCATTGTCACTTGTCCGTCAAAAGCTGCGTAAATTGTGTCGCCTTTGTTCATTTTAATATCGGTTCCGGTATGCATCCTGCCCGATCTTGGCCCGAACCGGCTGATTACCTTTCCTGTTGCAGGAAGTGAAAATCGGGATAGAAGATATCCGGTGGTTATTAATCCCGGCGAAAAATATGCGGGCAATATTTCAGGCGAAAATACTTCAAACGAATCAAGCGCAGTTAATAAAACCGCGTGTTCGTAACCTTCCAACACATGTAAAGAATCAGAATTTATATATTGTGCCTGAGTCGTATTTAATAAAAATAGCAAGTAAAAACAGACAAAAATGGTTTTTTTAATCATATCTTTAATTTAGGATACACAAAATACAAAAGTTTTTTTTATTACCAAACTGTGCAATGCTAATAAAATTATTCTTAGGATTTCCTTAACAAACGAAGTTTTGGATCATTATAACATCTTGTTTGATAATCATTAACATAAATGGGGTGAATTTTTACAGCTACAATTTCTTCCAAACAGCAAAAAAAAGCAGCACCCAACCGGCAATAAAACCAAGGCCTCCAACCGGTGTTATTGCACCAATCCATTTAATTCCTGAAATAGCTAAAACATACAAACTACCTGAAAATAAAACAATACCGGCAACCATGAAAATGGCCGACCATTTCAATAATTCCGAAGGAAAAGAAATTGTAAGCACTCCAATCAGCAATAATCCAAGCGCGTGGTAAAAATGATATTCAACCCCTGTTTTGTATGTTTGAAGCATTTCGCCGGAAATGTGCTGTTTTAACCCGTGCGCACCAAAAGCTCCGATTGCCACTGCCAACGCCAGAAGAATCGAGGCGGTCATTAAAATTGTTTTGCTCATTTTTTTAGACTTGTTTCTTTAAAAACAAAAGTAACAATTGAGATGGCATTTGATGGTTAGTTCATTTAAAACTCCATTTATCTGCCAACCAAATATCCTTTGGGAAACGCATTACCTGATTTTATCCATGACAAAAATATCTGTGAAGAAATTCTGGAGATTGCAAAACGGGTTTTTCAGGAAATTAAAAAGCAAATTTCCGGTTGAGTGATTTCTGACTTGTTATTTGCAATGCTTAAATTTAAATGTTTTAGCCGATTAAATCTTATGCTATATATTTCATGGACTTTGGAAAGTCTATGTCCCTGAAAAAACAGGATACCAAAGGACAGCCATTTTCAAACACTTTGCGTAATTTGCAACCGATTAAACAAATTCAAAAAATGACAGCAAACAAAAGCATATTTTCTTCATTTGCAAATCAGGATGAGTTACTGAAAAATTATAAAAGTCAACCCGAAAAAGCAGTTCCCAACATTAACGGGCACATCCATACACCACATTCGTTTAGCGCATTCACAAGTATCGGACAGGCTTTTCAACTGGCAAAGGCTGAAGGTGTTTCGGTGCTCGGAATCAACGATTTTTACACCACCGACGGATATGATGAATTTGCCGAACTGGCGCAAAAGCACAAAATATTCCCGCTTTTCAACATCGAATTTATGGCGTTGCAGAATGATTTGCAGGAAGCAGGCATTCGTGTAAACGATCCCAACAATCCTGGTCGCACCTACTTTAGCGGGAAAGGATTGCAGCAACCGGCTAAAATGAGCGAAGTTTCTGCCCGGAAAATACAAAACCTGCAAGAAGAAAGCAACCGGCAGACCTACGAAATGGTTGAAAAGTTAAACTCATTTCTTTCTGAAAACAATATTGATATTCAATTTAATTCTGCTGAACTTCATAAAAACCTGGCCAAAAACCTGTTCCGTGAGCGACATATTGCTCAGGCAATCCGCCAGGCTGTTTTTGAAAAAGAGAATACCGAAGCCGGAAGGCAAACGCTGTTGCAAAAAATATTTTCAGGAAAAACCGTAAAATCGCCAATCGCAAATGTTGCTGCACTCGAAAACGAAATCCGTGGCAACCTTTTAAAATCGGGAGGTGCAGCTTTTGTAACTGAAGATCCGAAAGCTTTTCTTTCGCTTGAAGAAGTAATTGATTTAATTATCGATGCTGGTGGGATTCCCTGTTACCCGGTGTTGCTCGACGATCCAAAAGGCGTTTGCACCGATTACGAAGCCAACAAGGAAAAACTATTGCAGGAGTTAGTTAAAAACGATGTGTATTCCATCGAACTGATTCCGGGAAGAAACGATTTTCACATTCTGAAAGACTTTGTAAACTACTTCAATAAAAACGGATTTGTGATCACTTTTGGAACCGAGCACAACACACCTCAACTGGATCCAATGAAAATAACCTGTCGCGGCGGTGTTGATTTGGATGATGAACTAAAACAAATTAATTACGAAGGCACCGCTATTATTGCCGCCCATCAGTATTTAATTGCCAACGGAAAAGAAGGGTATTTGAGCGACAAAAAAGCCAAAACCGATGAAAAGGAATATTTTATTGAATTAGGGAGAGCAGTGATTACAAAATTCAAAAGCCCCCTCTAACTCCCCCAAAAGGGGAGAACCGGAGAAAAAGTTAGTGATTCTTCGTGTTTTTGTGCCTTCGTGGCATTTTTTAAAATTAAAATCTCATTATAAAATGAAACCGGAAATAAAAGAATTAATAGAAGTTTCGCGCTGGTACGGACAGAAAAAGGAGTACGTGATTGCCGGCGGCGGAAACACATCGTTTAAAAACGTGGATCATCTTTGGATAAAAGCCAGTGGAATTAATTTGGGCAGCATCGGTGAAAAAGGATTTTGTGTACTCGACCGCGCTAAACTGAACGACATTCCCAATCAGCAGTTTTCCGATGACTCTGCAACCCGCGAGGAGCAGGTAAAAAACGCGCTGTTGAATGCCCGTGTTGATCCCGGTTCAGGTTTGCGCCCATCGGTGGAAACTTCGCTGCACAATTTGTTTAGCTATCGTTTTGTGGTTCACACCCATAATACACTGGTAAATGGATTAATGTGCAGCAACCTGGCCGAACAAAAATCGCTTGAAATTTTTGGAGAGGAAGTTTTGTATGTTCCCTACTCCGATCCCGGTTACATCCTTTTCAAAATTATTGCTGAAAAAATTGCGCAGTACAACACAAAATTCAACCGCGACCCAAAAGTGGTGCTCATTCAAAACCACGGTATTTTTGTTGCAGCCGATACCGTTGAAGAAGTACATGAAATATATGCTAACGTAAAAATCAAACTTCAAAATAAATTCGAAGCATTTCCGGTTGCAAAAGAAATTCCTGTTTCTGAAATGTTGATTGAAGTTTTACCTGCTGTTCGAATGTTGCTTTCCGAAGAAAAACTGAAAGTGGCAAACGCTTTTAACAGTTCGTGGGTTACCAGTTTCATTGTAAACAAGGCAAAATTCGAAAAGGGAATAGCCCGTCCGTTTAACCCCGATCAAATGGTATATTGCATGTCGGAATACCTGTTCATCGAAAACAACAG
>Ga0210023_1001901_pt1 | contig 14139 bp, 13 predicted proteins | sample CryGeymeta201524_FD_183987 | JGI IMG/M metagenome (GOLD analysis project Ga0210023, IMG submission 183987) | Groundwater microbial communities from Crystal Geyser aquifers in Utah, USA - Crystal Geyser metaG 2015-24 (SPAdes) (version 2) | ecosystem: Environmental > Aquatic > Deep subsurface >... | reverse complement strand
TGGGATATTTGTCTTTTGCCCGGCGAGCGAGGTGAAACAAAACTGAGCAAAGTGAGGTAGAGCGAAACCGAGTGAGCAAAGGAAACTCTAACGAAAGGGTAAGATTCTTCGGGCAAAAAGAACCCCCTGAACGACTCGAAGGAATGAAGAGATTTCTCACCTTACCTCAAAATGAGTGAGTAAAAAGTCAGGATCATCAATCGAACAAAAAAAAGGGGGATTTCTCCCCCTTACTCCTTTGGAACCTGCTGAAAAGATTGCAAGTTACAGAAGATTAAATCCACACTCCTTTTCAGCGGATTAATCCTTTAAACCTCCAAAATACGGCAAACCGTGAAAGCCAACTTCAAGAAGCGGATTGTGCGGGTCAACTTCCTGGAGCATGTTCCTGTAGTAGTGCCACTTGTTGAAGTCCTTGCACTGGTACTGAAGGACCATCCTTTTGACTGCCTGGATGAAAGCGTCTCTTGTCATTTTCTCAAGCTCTTCCTTTTTCATCATATATCTCTTTCTTCAAAGTTTTCTTCAAAGGGTATTTAAAGCCTGTGTATTTTTCCCAGGCCTCAAATCTACGCCTGTCTATCTCTTCTCTTACGGCCTTAAGCATCTTCATCAAATCTTCTTCTTTCATTTCCTTTATCTCTTTCATCTTCCACTTCCTATGGAAGGGGGTTGCCCCCCTATCCATAAACCTCCTGGATGCCTTCCATTGCGGAAAGGTCATCTATGAGGTCGCTTGCCTGTGATTTGGAAAGCCGGCTCAAACTGTCGATTCCTGAAACCTTGAACGCCTCCTCTTCAAGTTCTTCTTTTCCCATGTTGAGATTGTGTCCGAGAGCGAAGATTTTCTTTATCTGCTTGTCGGTAGCTTTATTCTCAACGGGACTGTCAGGACGGACACACTGCCCTGGATCCTTCTTTGAAGCGCTTGGAGTTTCCTTTGGCGGAGCACTGAGAACTTTCACAGGCTCTGCGTCATCTTCAATCCCTGTGATGAGGTTGAGGAGTTTGCCGTACCAATCATCAAAGGTTGATTCCATTGCATCTTCGGGAACATCATCAAATACAACGGGTAGCAATGCCTTGATTACAACTTCCTTAGCGATTACTAACCTTTCTCTCTCAGTCTTCTCTGAGACGTTCACCTGTGAAACATTACCATTTAGTGCCATAGCAGCACCTCCTTGTGCAAAACATTCTGCACCGAAGAGTTTTCTCTTCTTGAGGCTCTATAATGCAGTTCAGGGTGCTTTGCAAGGTGGAGATGACTATTTAAAGATAATTTTCTTTTAACTAACTTAAATGAAACACGAGAGGATAGAAGATATAAAATTATAAATGAAATGAGAGAGAATGGGAGAGGATAAAATAGACAACTATACTTATCTTAAAAGAAAATTTAGAATTACGGAAGGTTCATTTTTTGAAAGCCGATTTTTTGCGTGGAACCGATTCTTAAAAATCGGAAGGTTCAAAAAATGAAAGCCGTAATTCGTTCTGCAAATAGGAATACTACCTTGTCAAAGGAGTCCCCTGAAACTGCGTAAACTGTTGAGCCAGTAAGAGAAAAAAAGTTTTTTAAAGAATTAATAAATATTTTATCTTTGCCTTTAGAATAGTTGCGAGGTTGCCTTTATGTGGTCACTTTCCGAGCCATTGCTGTGCCTGCCAAGTCCGAAGGAGGCAGGTCAGGCACGATATTAGCAACTCAGCGCAGGAAAGCCAGGGCGATGATAGGCGAGCGAGCCTCTTTTAAACTAAAACTCTTTGGCGAGCGATATCTTTAAACGACCACATAATCTTTTTCAAATCTTCTCCTAATCTTTTCCTGGTCCTCTCCTATAGGTTTTATTTATCTTTCCCAATCCTCTCCTAATCTTCTCCTCTTCTCTTTTAATCTGTGTCCTTTTCTTTTATCAAACTATTATTACGGTGTGCAAGGCTTCTACCAGTCTATGACCCTGAACTTGTTTCAGGGGAATAGACTGATTTGCGCAACACCAACTAAAATTCTTTTAACTCTTTGTTAAAACATTTTCACAGTATGCTAGTGTGCAGTGCACTCTTAAATGGTCTCTGACCCTGAACTTGTTTCAGGGGAAAAGTCCGTTTGCATTGCTAAACACCTGTATATGCCAGGACTTAGATTTAACTTCTTTGCAATTTCTTTTACGTATACCTCTTTTGAGCTGTTCAGCGCAAAGTAATGCAAGATTTTCCAGGAGGCATACTTATCGAATAGTTCAGTCATATGAACCACCGTTCAATATATTGAACGTAACTAACGAATATGGATTTTACAAACATTTTCATGTTAAATTATATATAATAAATTGTTTATATTCAAATGCAAAGAATTGAATCGTTGTAAATTAAAAAGAGATCCTTCATTTATGTCTCTGTAAAAGTCCAAATAAAATCATTTCTCATCTGGAAAAAGCATTCTTATAATTTCTTTCGAAAACTTGCAAGTTTTTCAAAAAGCATTAAAATTCTCTATAGAGTGATAAACCCGTTTAGAAGTGTGCGGGTAAACTCGATGAAAAGATTACGAGTTACAAGGGATTAAGAAATGAGCAAAAAATTGTTTAATTTAGGCTCAAGAAAGGAGGTTATTTATGTCAAGATATAAGATTGGGTGGTTACCTGGTGATGGAATAGGAAAGGATGTAATGGAAGCTGCGAAAATTGTTCTTGATAAGTTAAGGTTAAGTGCTGAATATATCTATGGAGATATTGGATGGGAATTCTGGTGCAAAGAAGGTGATGCATTCCCTGAAAGAACTATAAAGATGTTGAAAACAGTTGATGCTGCTTTATTTGGTGCAATCACTTCAAAACCAGTAAAGAAAGCAGAAGCGGAACTTATACCTGAACTAAAAGGAAAAGGATATGTTTATCGTTCACCTATTGTGAGGATGAGGCAGCTTTTTGACCTCTGGACCTGTTTTAGACCCTGTAAAGCATATCCTAATAACCCATTAAATTTTAAGGAAGGTATAGACCTTGTTATATTCAGAGAAAATATAGAGGACCTTTATTCTGGTGTTGAATTCAATCCAGTTCCAAGAGAACTTCAAGATACATTATCAAAGATTTCCAAACAATTTGAACCATTTAAAAATCTTTCTCCAGATGATTATGCTATCTCCTGCAAGATAAATACTAAAAAAAATTCTCTAAGGATTATAAAGAAGGCATTTGACTATGCGAGAACAAATAAAAGAAAGAAAGTAACAGTAGTTCACAAGGCGAATGTTGTGAGGGCAACAGATGGGATGTTTCTTGAGATTGCAGAAGGTATTTCAAAAGAATACCCAGAGATAATATTTGATAATGCCAATATTGATGCGCTAACTATGTGGCTTTTAAAGAACCCATTAAATTATGATGTTCTCGTAGCACCAAATCTTTATGGTGATATTATTTCAGATTTGTGTGCACAGATGGTAGGAGGTCTTGGTTTTGGCTGCTCTGGTAATATAGGTGATAAATTCGCTATCTTTGAGCCAACTCATGGTTCTGCACCAAAATATGCAGGTCAATACAAAGTGAATCCAATCGCAACAATACTTGCAGTAAAGATAATGCTTGAATGGCTTGGTGAGATTGAAAGTGCAAAAAGGGTTGAAGAAGCAGTTGCACTTGTTATAAAAGAAGGTAAAGTAAGGACATATGATATGGGTGGTAATAATACGACCATTGAAATGACTGAAGAAATAGCAAAAAAACTATAATCTAATGAAAAAGAGTTTAGATTACAAAAGAGTAAAAGGAGAGGATATGAGAAAAACAACAATATTACGAGAAGCAATTATGGCAAGAAGGGCGATTGTTGTTCCTGGTTGTCACGATGCCCTTAGTGCAAAAATAATAGAATCTTGTGGTTTTGAAGCACTCCAGATTTCTGGTTTTGGTGTTGCTGGTTCACTTCTATGTAAACCTGATGTTGGTCTTGTTCAGATGAAAGATGTTCTTGATATAACATGGAACATCATTCAATCTGTAAACATTCCTGTTATGGCAGACATTGATACTGGTGGAGGTAATGCAATCAATGCAGCCTACATTACGGAAAGGCTTATTATGATGGGTGCTGCTGGAATGAACATAGAAGACCAGATATTCCCTAAAAGATGTGGTCATATGGCAGGGAAGGAAGTGATACCAGCAGAAGAAATGGCTCTGAAAGTCAAGGCTTGTGCAAATGTAAGGGATAAAATTGATAAAGATTTTATCATAAATGCAAGGACTGATGCTTATTCTGTTTACGGACTTGATGAGGCAATAAGAAGATGCAATCTTTACCTTGAAAATGGAGCAGACCTTGCTTTCATTGATGGTATAAAGACAAGGGCTGATATTGAAATGGCCGTGAAGGAAGTGAAAGGTCCAATATCGGTAAATCTTATGGATGGAGTAAGCGGTGTTAAGACTGAACTTATCCCAATACCAGAACTTGCAAAGATGAAAGTTGGTAGGGTATCAATACCTGTTGCGTCTATTATGGTTATGCATAGGGCATTAACAGATTTCTTTAGTGCATTGAAGAAATCTCCAACAGGCATTTTGAAAGGTGAAACACATTGGCTTTCATCTTTTTCAGAATACACCCAATTTGTTGGTTTGGGAGAATATAGAAAACTTGAAGAGGAATTCCTTCCAAGTGAGAGATTAACAAGTAAATATAATCTGCTTAGGAAGAACGCAGATTAGAGAGGAGTAAATCTGTTTAGGAAGAGTACAGATTACAGAGGAGTAAAGGAGTGATTATGGGTATGACAATTGTTCAAAAAATACTTGCAAGGGCAACGAATCAGAAAACTGTTGAAGTGGGAGATGTTTTGGAACCTAAGGTTGATGTCGCAATGTCCCACGAAAATGCTGCTCTCGTAATAAATCAATTTCTTGAAATTTATAAAGATACAAACCTTGAACCAAAGGTCTTTAACCCTGAGAATATAGTCATAATATTTGACCATAGGGTCCCTGCTGAAAGTTCAAAGACTGCAACAAACCAGAAGAGGATAAGGGAATTTGTCTTAAAGCAAGGGATAAAAAAATTTCACGATATAAGGTCAGATGAAGGTGGTATCTGCCACCAGATACTTCCTGAATATGGTTATGTGAGACCAGGTTATGTTGTTGTTGGAACTGACAGTCATACAACAACTCATGGTGCTCTTGGAGCATTCTCATTCGGGATAGGTGCAACTGAGATGGCAAGTGTCTGGGCATTAGGTGCTGTACTTAATGTAGAAGTTCCTCCAACAATAAAAGTAATTGTAAATGGAAAATTATCTAAATATGTCCTACCAAAAGATATAATACTTTATCTTATTGGCAAGATAAGCGCTCAGGGTGCAAATTATAAAGTTATTGAGTTCCATGGTGATACTATAAAGAATATGTCTGTTTCAGGTAGACTTACTTTATGCAATATGTCTGTTGAAGCAGGCGCAACATCAGGCATTGTTCCTTCTGATGAAGAGACAATCAGGTATTTAAGGGAAGAGGCAAAAGTGAAAGAGAGGATTGATATAATAACACCGGATTTGGATGCACATTATGATAGTGTTATTGAGATTGATGCATATAAAATTTCCCCACAGATAGCCTGTCCACATGAAGTTGATAATACAAGACCTGTGAATGAAGTTGAAGGTACAAAGATAGATCAGATTGTTATAGGTTCTTGCACAAATGGCAGACTTGATGATATTGAAGTTGCTGCAAAAATACTAGAAGGAAAGAAGATTGCAAAAGGTGTGAGAATGCTTGTATTTCCTGCATCCTGGCGTATTTATCGTGAAGCGTTGAAAAAAGGGTATATTGAGACACTTGTAGATTCAGGGGCAATAATTATGAATTCAGGTTGTGGTTGTTGTCTTGGTGTTCACGAAGGGGTAATTGGAGATGGTGAAGTTGCCCTTTCAACAACGAACAGAAATTTTAAAGGAAGAATGGGGAATCCAAATGCAGGAGTTTATCTTTGTTCACCAGCTGTTGCAGCCGCAAGTGCAATAACAGGCCTTATAACAGATCCAAGGAAAGGAGGAAGATAATATGCCAAAAGTTGTTCTTAAACTTATTGATGATATTTCTACGGATACGATATATCCAGGGAGGTTTATGGCAACTGTTCTCCCAGAAGAAACACCACAGTTTGCATTTGCCGATAATAAAGAATTTAATACAAAACTTAAAAATAATGAAATTCCAAAAGGTAGTACAATTGTTGCTGGTAATAATTTTGGTTGTGGTTCTTCAAGGGAACAAGCCGTATCATGTTTAAAAGGATATGACTTTATAATTATTGCAAAGGGTTTTGCGAGGATATTTTTACAGAATGCTATAAATCTTGGGTTAAGGGTGATAATATCACTTGATATAGAAGCAGATGAAGGTGATGAGATTGAATTTTTAAGGGAAGAGGTAATAAACAAGACAAAAAGTAAAAGATTTAAGATAATATCGCTTCCAAAGGCAAGGCAGAACATAATTGATGCAGGAGGTCTCGTCCCTTACACGAGAAAGAGATTGCGTGAGATTACAAATAAATGAGTTTTGAATCTTTTTCTCTTCTCTTCGCATACCTGGGGACACTTCAAGAATGATTATAGAATTAGAGCGATTTTAAGGCCTCAAAATGTGTTTAGGGAGAATTAGCCAACTTTAAGAATATTAAATGATACTATGTCATTTAAACTTAAATCCGTCTTCTTTGAAAAGTTTTATGCAGGCATCTACCACCTCTGGGTCATAAAGTTTTCCCTTGTTCATAGATATCTCTTCTAATGCTTTATCAATTCCAAGTGCGGGTCTGTAAGGCCTGAATGAGTTCATAGCTTCCACAACATCCGCTACTGCTAATATTTTAGCTTCAAGAAGTATTTCCTTATCTTTTAACCCCATAGGATAACCTGAGCCATCCAGTCTTTCATGATGCTGCAGAATAATAGAAGCTATTTCCCACGGAAAATCAATATCTTTTATTATGTTATAGCAGGTTTTTGGATGCTCTTTTATCAACGCAAATTCAGTTTTAGTTAGTTTGGATGGCTTGGACAATATTTCACCTGGAATACTGACTTTTCCAATATCATGTATAAGTGAAGCAAATTTTAGTGACTCTATTTTATCTTCTGGCAGTTTCATTATTTTTGCGATTGCAGTTGATAGTTGAGAGACTCTTTTTTGATGGCCTGCCGTATAGGGATCTTTAGATTCACTCATTCTCGCCATTGTAAATATTATATTTTCCGTTGATTTCTCAAGTTGTTTGTTCTTTTTTTGAAGGTTTTTTTCCGATCTTATCGATTTCACGCCGACGGCAATATCATTAGCTACTTCTTTCAAAAACACAGCCTCTTTCTTGCCAAAAGCATTTTCTTTATCTGAATAAATATTCATTGCTCCAATTATTTTATCTTTATGAATTAAAGGTAAAGTTATGTCAGATGTAAAATTTCTTCTTAATGCTTCCTCTCTCCATGGAATGTATCTGGAATCTGACTTGATATCATTTATGATAAAAGGTTTTCCGCTCTTTACTGCGGTACCTGTGGGTCCATTACCAAACTGTGAGGCATCATATTTAACTTTAATTTTGGAAAGAAAGCCTAGTTCGGCTCCTGCATAGGCAACGGGTTTTATCTCAAAACTCTCCTCGTTTGCTAGACCTATCCACATGAATTTTATAAACTCGACTTTTGTGACGATATTACAAATCTTTTTGTAAAGGTCCTTCTCATTGTTGGTTCTTAGTAAAAGTTGATTTATAGTTCGTACTGCATTTTGAAAATTGAACAATTTTATAATTTCTTCTTCTCGTCTTCTCAAACCTGTGATATCAGAAAAGATTGTTACAAAATATCCTTTTTTTGGAGAGTAAGCATTTACTGTATAGTACCTATTGAGCGACTGAGAATAATTTTCAAACTGTACCAACTTTCCAGTCATGACAACTTTACCATAAATATCGATCCAGTATGGTTCAAAGCCAGGTAGTACTTCGAGTGCAGTTTTTCCAATAATCTTAGCTTTTTTTAAGCCTGTGAGTTTTTCAAAGGCTGGATTAACTTCAAGGAAACGATAATCACATGGTTTTCCTTCTTTATCTAAAATGATCTCATGAAGAGCAAAGCCGTTTAGCATTTTATTAAAAAGCAAAGAATAGTCTTTTTTAAATTCCTTTAAGTCTTCAATCGAATTTTTTGAGTTATCCAACGCCTTGCTTAATTCAGCGCTTCTTTTAACTAATTTCCTCTTGTCATTTATGGATTTATTTTTTCTTCCATCCATATATCCTCCTAAACCCTCAACATTAGTATATATGATTAGGAAGAATTTAAGAAATAACAAAATTTTTAGAGTTCTATTTTTAAGTTGAATAACTTTTTCTTGAATCTCAAAAACTCTCCTTATTCTAAGGTAGTAGTATCATATGTATCGTAACTTATTCATTTAGCGTTGACAAACATTTTAATTTGTCAATAATTAATATTGAGGCCAGATTTTGTATGAACAATGTATACATACAACTATAATGGGAACACATACTCAAATTTCCATAAATTTTCTTTTGCATATTAGACTTTGAAACTCTCAAAAAAGTTCCATACTTTTCAAATAAATTTTAAAAGTTTCTAATCAAAAGTCTAAACGAAATTGATAATGTTCTTTCCATAAAATCTATGTGAGCAATCCCTTCCTAATGCTTCAAGAGATTTCCACGTAACTATAATTTAAACATTAATTTTGGAGATTACATTTATTCTTTCAAGAGGAGTGGGATGTGTATATTTAAAAAATACAAACAAAGGATGTGGATAAAGATTTGAAAGATTTGATTTTACAAGTCTTTTCAATGCGTTTATGATAATTTGTTTAGAGGTAATGTCCGCAGCTACTCTATCGGCTTCGTATTCAAACCTTCTACTGATCGAATTGTAAACAAACTCTAATAAAGACATAATCGAACCTACAAAAATTGTAGCGTATAGAGCAACTGAATAGAATTTACTTACTCCAAAGGCAAGGTTAACGACCTTTGAATTTACCAAAATGAACAGGGAAAAGATCATAACAAAGAAAATCAAAGAATTAATAAAAATTAACTTAAGGACGTGCCTTTTAATGTAATGTCCAACTTCATGCGCAAAAATTGCAAGAATCTCCTCTTCAGAATGAACCTTAAGAAGTGTGTCAAATAAGATAAGCCTCTTGCTTTTCCCAACTCCTGAAAAGAATGCATTTGTGTGCAAAGACCTTTTTGACTGATCAATTACAAAGATATTTGATATGGACAATCCACTTCTTTTGGCAATTTCTTCGATTTTTACTTTAAGTCCAATGTTCTCTATGGGTTTAAGTTTATTAAAGAGCGAAAGGAGAAGAGGGGAAATTATTTCAAGAAAAATAACTAAAAAAACGGCAAATAAAAAAACAAAAATCCACCAGTCGTTACTTATTCTTATAATGTTAAGAAAAGTAAAAAGAATGACAAAGCCTAAAACTACTGCAATAAGAATGTCTTTAGCCTGGTCAGAAACAAAGAGTTTTAAATTTGTTTTATTAAATTCATATTTTCTTTCAAGAACAAAAGTCGCATAATATCGAAATGATAAACCAAGCAAATAGTAAATTGCACCAACTAAAAAGAAAAATAAAATTCCCTGAAAAACCTCGTTTGTAAGAATTTTGTAGACAAATCTCTCAATAATTGGAAAACCAAAAGCAATCAGGAATATCATAACACAAGATTCTATAACAGTTTCAAAAGCATTAAGCTTCATCTTATCAATTGTATAGAGGCGTGATTTCTTAAAATCTTCCTCTCTTAAGATATCTTTAAAGACTTCAGGTATTTTATTATTCCTTCTTATAGAAGACATATTGATTAAGTAAAGAAAAATTTGCAGGGAATTATTCAAAAGAAAAATAAACAAAAACAATACAAAATATTTCATTTCGCCTTCCTTATGAATTATATTTAAAATATTTCTGTAGCATTTCCTGAATTAAGTAGCTAATATTTTTCATATTTAATTTTACCAAAATCAAGAGTTTTGTTAAATGGTTTGAATTTTTCATAGAGATTTTTGTGTGATTCAATTCGCGCTTTTTTGAATATGCCGTTCTTTGATAAAATATGTTCCTGAAAGAATCGTGGAGGAAAAAATGGTAAAATTAGAAACCCTTTTTTTGCTGCTTGACAGCATTGACGAGGAAATTGTTTTGGTAGATACAAACCATAAGATTGTATTCATGAACAGGAGAGCTTTAGAGGAATATAAGGACAGAGGAGGAAAATCTCTAATTGGCAAGTCGATTTTTGACTGCCACAATGAGAACTCGAAAAAAACAATTCTCGAAGTTTATGAACGATTGAAAAATGGTGAAGACGAGGTAAAACTTGAAAGAAGTCCTTCTGTAAGAACTTTTGTTCGCTCGGTGCGTGACCATAACGGAAACTTGATAGGTTATTTCGAGCGCTTTGAAAAAAATAACACAAAGGATTAAAGTTAAGTTTAATTGCATGCATGCTTTACCTCATTTAATTCTATAAACGGAATAATATTTGGTTGCCTCAACTGTAGATTTCTCATAGAATCGCAGAGACAGCGATTAGAAAGAAGTAAAGGTTTTTTATTTAGCCTATGATTCAATTTATTTCGGTTTTGTATGGACTAACTCTAACACTTGACACATCTTCCAATTTTAATAAGATTAAAAGTGAGAGATGTGAAAAATTTTGCAGTCTTCCAATTTAAGGAACATTGCAGTAATCTAAAGGAGGAGGCATATTATGCTGAGAGAAAAAGTAAAAATCTCCGAAAAACGTCTTGAGGAAATCAACAATTTTCTTCTAGATTCTAACAACAAACTGATCAACGATTTGTTGGGTATTGTCGAGAAGTATGGCGGTGTTGATGAAATTAACAGAAAGGCTGAAGAAGCAGGGAAGCTGGAGAACATACTGGGAAAATTGCGTGAAAAGAAATCACCCTATATAAAAGACTTGGAATGGCTAACTGAGAAAAGAGATAATAGTGAATTCATATCTATTAAAAATTTTCGGAGAAAAGTTCTGGGCGACAAAGCAGACTCCTTACAATTCAATGATGATAATGCTGTTACTTTGGAGATTAGTGCCTGTCAGTATTTTCCTTTTTTAATGGCAGAAGCAAAGCACGCTGTTGAGTACGAGGAATTGATGCCAGGAAGGTTTATAAGAGTAAGAGCTATGAAGGAGCAAGAAGCCGATAATGACATTTTGGCTGTTTCTGCTGCTTTGAAAATTATTGGTGCAAGCCAGTGTGAAACGCTTGATACAAAAGGAACAGATGGCTCAAATGTACACCTGGGTGGTGCAGAAACTATCACGGGTTATTTTGGAGGTGTTGGTCAGCCAAATGATTATCCTATCAAATGGGCAGATGAATTTCTGTATTATTACACAAATTATGGTATAAAACAGGTACTGAATGTTAATTTTGGAACCATCCTTATGGGTTATCTAATGCATAAGTTGGGTATTAATAATGAATTTAAGGTATCTGTATTCGTTGGCAATGATAACCCCTATTTCTTCTTTGTTACTTTCCTGCTTGCAAAACTTTTTAGCAGAGAAGATGGAAGTACTTCACTTATAGGTCTTAATCCTTCAAATTCAGTAAATAACAAAACAATTCAAGAAAGTGACGTGATAAGAAAAGCCTTTGGGTTTGAGGATAGTGTTAGGTTTGAACATCACATATTAGAATCACAAAAAAGTATTGTAATACAACCTTATGATAGAAGAAGCGAGCTTATGGAATTAGCATCCACGGTTAAGAATGTCAGTGCAAAGCATGAAGGCGGGGATTTAGAAACCGAAGCAAAGAGAGAGCATCTTTCTAATATTTTAGATTATTTCTTGCCAAAAGATGAAATCGATTCAGACCTAATGAATCTTCTTTTACAGAATTATATGGATAAGCATCAGGCAGTAAACCATACGGCAAAAGCATTGACAGAGCATGGTTTAAGTTTTGTTGCAGCAAAGAATCTGCATAAATAAATTTGACTTGAGTATTTTCAGATTCAAAATTGGGAAGTCGACAGAGTTCTTGAAACCTTTTATTAAAAAGGAGGCAGTGAGAAATGCTTTTCGGAAAATTACTACAAATTGACCTATCTAATAAAAAGATAAACGAAATAAATGTAGAAGATGATGTGGTGAGAAACTTTCTTGGTGCAAAGGGACTTGGTGCATACCTATTGTACACGATGCTCGACTCTCATACAGATCCGTTATCTCCTGATAATCTCCTTATGTTTTTAAACGGTCCTTTGACAGGGACATCTTTCCCCACTTCAGGGAGAACAACAGTAGTTACTAAGTCACCATTAACAGGGCTTTTTCTAGATTCACATGCAGGTGGCTTCTTTGGTCCGGAGTTAAAGAAAACAGGATATGATGGCATAGTATTGAAAGGTGCGAGTGAAAAGCCCGTGTACCTCTGGATAAATGATGGAAAAGTGGAAATAAGGGATGCAACTCATTTATGGGGTTTACCTGTAAGCGAGACTGTCAAAAAGATAAGGGAAGATACCGACGAAAAAGCTCATGTTGTTTCCATAGGTCCTGCAGGGGAAAATTTAGTTAAATTTGCTTCTATAACAATTGATAAAGATAGCGACCCATGGAGAGCAGGAATAGCTGCGAGGGGTGGTCCTGGAGCAGTAATGGGGAGTAAAAAATTGAAAGCAATAGCTGTAAAAGGCTCTGGGAAAGTTAAAGTTTATGACGAAGAGAAATTCAAAGAGCTTTCTTCTAAGCTTAATAAAAAAGTCACTGATAATACATTCGTTCATACCAGAAGGGTATTGGGCACTTCATATTGGATAGATCCAATGAACAGAATGGGTATATTACCCACAAGAAATTTTCAGTCGGGATATATTGAGAACGGCTATGGTCTAATCGGTTCGAATATGAAATATTACTCTAAAAGAGATGTAAGCTGCTATAATTGTCCTATCATGTGCGGGAAAGTTTTGAATGTTAATGGAAACGATGTAAAGGTTGAATATGAAGATATTGCTCTACTTGGCAGCAACAACGGAATGACAGATGTATTGGATGTTGCAAAAGCACTTGTGCTTTGTAATGAACTTGGATTGGATGCACTCTCTACCGGGGGAACTGTAGCTTTTGCGATGGAGTGTGCAGAAAAAGGTATACTAAAGGATGCTCCTGAGTTTGGCGATGCGGAAGGCCAAAGAAAGTTAATCAATGATATAGCATATAAAAATGGAATAGGAGATTTGCTTTCCGAGGGTACTAAGAGAGCCTCTGAGAAGTTGGGCCAAAATAGTACGGATTTTGCTATTAATGTAAAAGGGTTAGAACTTCCAGGATATTCGCCGAGAAGTTCATGGGGAATGGCACTTGCCTATGCTACTTCTGATAGAGGAGGGTGTCATCAAAGAGCCTGGACAGTAAGAGCAGAAGTAGATGGCGTTTTGAAAAGATTTTCAACAGAAGGAATTGCACAGTTTGTAAAAGATGTACAGGACGAAAGAGCAGCGGCTTTTTCCCTTGTTGTATGTGATTTTGTACCACTGAGCATTGATGACTTTATGAGTGGTTTGAAGTACGGCATAGGGGTTGATCTGGATGAGAAGGAGTACATAAAAGTAGGTGAAAGAATATGGAATCTGGTAAGATTGTTTAATATAAGAGAGGCGGGAATTTCGAGGAAGGATGACACATTACCAGGAAGAATGTTTAAAGAGCCCTTACCAATGCCACCCAATGGGAAGGAAAAGGTATCTTTGCCAAGGGAATCCTTTGACAAGATGCTTACAGAATACTACTTTATCAGGGGTTGGAATGAGAACGGCATTCCAGTCGAAGAAAAACTTGTTGCATTAGGTTTAAATAAAATTTAGGAGGTGAAGAAATGAAATGGAAGATAGGTATCTTAGGTTTTGGAAATGTATCGCAAGGGCTTATAAGGATACTCGCGAGCAAAAAAGAAATACTGAAAGAAAAATATGGGTTTGATTTTCAGCTTATGGCAATTTCAGATCCTGTGAAAGGTTCAGTTTATGACGAGAATGGTCTTAATTTAGTAAAGATTATAGATC
>Ga0210023_1001899_pt1 | contig 14145 bp, 8 predicted proteins | sample CryGeymeta201524_FD_183987 | JGI IMG/M metagenome (GOLD analysis project Ga0210023, IMG submission 183987) | Groundwater microbial communities from Crystal Geyser aquifers in Utah, USA - Crystal Geyser metaG 2015-24 (SPAdes) (version 2) | ecosystem: Environmental > Aquatic > Deep subsurface >... | reverse complement strand
CATGGCCAGCGTGGTGTAGGCGATTTGCGCCTCGCGCGCCAGTTTGGCCTCGGGCATGTTGGTCATGCCAATCACGTCTGCGCCCATGCTGCGGAACCAGTTGGATTCGGCCAGGCTGGAAAATTGCGGGCCTTCAATGCACACGTAAGTGCCGCCCTGGTGCAGCGCTACGCCACTGGTAGTGTCATCAGCGGCGAGCACGCCCTGCACCGCGCGCGCCAATGCATCAGCTGCCAGCGGGCACACTGGCTTTGCCATCGACACGTGGGCCACTGCCCCCTGGCCGAAAAAGCTGCTGTCGCGCCGTTTGGTAAGGTCAATGAACTGGTCGGGCAGCACCAAATCGAGCGGCTTGAAGTCGTCGCGCAAGGAGCCCACGGCCGACACCGAGATCAGGTAACGCACGCCCAGCTGCTTCATGGCGTGGATGTTGGCGCGGTAAGGCACCTCGTGGGGCAGCAGACGATGGCCGCGCGCATGGCGGGCCAAAAATGCCACCGGCACGTCGTGCACACGGCCAGTGACCAGCACATCCGATGGTGCACCAAAGGGCGTGCTCAGCACATGCTCTTGCGCGTTTTGCAGTGCATCCATCTGATAGAGGCCGCTGCCGCCGATGATGCCAATGAAGGCCGTTGATTGATTCAATTTTTCCCCCGGGGTTGTCACGATTGGCACCTGAAGATTTGATCGCTCATGGGTTGAGGCGACCGTTCATTCCGAACATAAAACGCTATTTTTACAGTTTGCAAGGCATGGGTATTTTCTAAAACAAAATAAAAATCGACGTGCAATAATTAGTCGCAAACACGCATTATTTCTTACAGACTCAGCACCTGCCAGGTGTGCCACGTGAATATCACCCCCATGATTGACCGCTTCTTCATCACCCTTGACTCCGCCCTGCGCACGGTGTTTGCCACGCATACCGGCGCGCAGCCTTGCCCCACCTTGCCGGGCGACGCCACGGAGCTCTCGGAGTTGGACAAAAAAGAAGCTGGTGCGCTGATGCGCGTCAACCACGTGGGCGAAGTGTGCGCCCAGGCGCTTTATACAGCGCAGGCTTTTGCTACTGGCAATGAAGCGCTTCGCGCCCATTTCATAAGGGCTGGAGCCGAAGAAACCAATCATCTGGCGTGGACAGAGCAACGTCTCAAAGAGCTGGGTGACCGCACCTCGCTGCTGAATCCGCTGTGGTATGCCGGGGCTTTTGGCATTGGGCTGATCGCCGGCAAACTGGGCGACAAGGTGAGCCTGGGTTTTGTCGTGGAAACCGAGAATCAGGTTGAAGCGCACCTGGACAGCCACCTGAATTTGCTGCCCGCCGGTGACCACGCCTCACGCGCCATCGTGGCGCAGATGAAAGACGACGAGGCGCGCCATGCGCTCAATGCCAAAGAACTGGGGGCGGTGGATTTGCCCGCACCGGTACAGGGTCTGATGAAAGCCTTTGCCAAGGTGATGACCACCGTGGCGCACCGGGTTTAGTCCAAACCGGCTCAGGCCTCCACCACCTCAAAACTGGTGCTGATTTGCGCGGTTTTGCCCAGCATGACGCTGGCCGAGCAGTATTTGTCGTGGCTCATGGCAATGGCGCGCTCTACTGCTGCAGCGGGCACGCCTTTGCCAGTCACGGTGAAGTGCATGTTGATACGGGTGAAGACTTTGGGGTCAAGCTCGGCGCGCTCGGCTTGCAGCTTGACGGTGCAGCCGCGCACGTCGTGCCGACCACGTTTCAGGATCAGCACCACGTCATAAGCCGAGCAACCGCCGGCACCCGCCAACAGCGTTTCCATCGGCCGTGGGGCCAGGTTCTGGCCGCCGTTTTCGGGTTTGACGGCATCGGGTGCGCCGTCCATCACCAAGGTGTGGCCGCTGCCGGTTTCGGCCACAAAACCCATGCCCGAGCGCGTGCCCAAAGCGCCAGTCCAGTTCACTGTGCATTCCATGTGTCTCTCGCCTTGTCTCATTTGTGAGCGCAGATTGTCGCTGCGATTTGGCCGATGATTGGGCGCTTATCATCAAGCCCTATGAAAACCTCTGCCCTAACCCCGTTTGATTATCTGAAAAAAATCCTGACTGCGCGCGTTTATGACGTGGCGGTGGAATCCAGTCTGGAACTGGCGCAGTCTTTAAGCGCGCGCCTGGGCAACACCGTGCTATTGAAGCGCGAAGACCAGCAACCGGTGCACAGCTTCAAGCTGCGCGGGGCCTACAACAAGATGGCGCACCTGAGCCCGGCGCAGTTGAAAAAAGGCGTGATTTGCGCTTCCGCCGGTAACCACGCGCAAGGCGTGGCCTTGAGCGCCAAGCATTTGGGCGCGCGTGCCGTCATCGTCATGCCCACCACCACGCCGGGCGTCAAGGTCGACGCGGTGCGCAGTTTTGGCGGCGAGGTGGTGCTGTTTGGCGACAGCTATTCCGATGCCTACACCCACGCGGTGCAGCTTGAGAAAAAAGAAGGCCTGACCTTTGTCCACCCGTTTGACGACCCCGACGTGATCGCCGGCCAGGGCACCATCGCCATGGAACTGCTGCGCCAGCACCAGGGGCGGCTGGACGCGGTGTTTGTCGCCATTGGCGGCGGCGGCCTGATCAGCGGCGTGGCCAACTACATCAAGGCGGTGCGCCCCGAGATCAAGGTGATTGGCGTGCAAATGAACGACTCGGATGCCATGGCGCAGTCTGCCGCCGCGCACGAGCGCGTGACGCTGGCTGACGTGGGCTTGTTCTCCGACGGCACGGCGGTGAAGCTGGTGGGCGAGGAAACCTTTCGCATCGCCCACAACCTGGTGGACGACTATGTGTTGGTCGACACCGATGCGGTGTGTGCTGCCATCAAAGACGTGTTTGTCGACACCCGCAGCATTGTCGAACCCGCAGGGGCCTTGGCGGTGGCGGCGGTCAAACAGTATGTGGCCACGCACAAGACCAAGGGCGAAACCTATGCCGCCATTTTGTGCGGTGCCAACATGAACTTTGACCGCCTGCGCTTTGTCGCCGAGCGTGCCGAAGTGGGCGAAGAACGCGAGGCGCTGTTTGCTGTGACCATCCCCGAAGAGCGCGGCAGTTTCCGGCGCTTTTGCGAGCTGATTGGCGACCTGCCCAGCTTTGGCGGCGGCAAGGCGCTGCGCAATGTGACCGAGTTCAACTACCGCATCAGCGACGCGCAAAAAGCGCACGTGTTTGTCGGCCTGACCACTGCCGCCAAGGGCGAATCGGACAAGATTGCCGCACACCTGACCCAACACGGCTTCAATGCGCTGGATTTGACCCACGACGAGCTGGCCAAAGAACACATCCGCCACATGGTGGGCGGACATTCTGCGCTAGCGAAAGAAGAGCGTCTGCTGCGCTTTGTGTTCCCTGAGCGGCCTGGCGCGCTGCTGAAGTTTTTGAGCCTGATGCGCCCGGGCTGGAACATCTCTTTGTTTCACTACCGCAACCAGGGGGCCGACTATGGCCGCATTCTGGTCGGCTTGCAGGTGCCAGCGAAAGACGGCAAAGCGTTTGACAAATTTTTGACCACGCTGGCTTACCCGTATGTGGAAGAAACTGCCAACCCGGTGTATCAGATGTTCTTGCAAGAATAATTGGGGTCAGACCACTCGCAAAGCGACGTGCTCTGACCCCAACAAATGCACATGAAACATGGATTGCGCTGTAGGGCGGGCTTCAGCCCGCCATGGCCGACTGAAGTCAGCCCTACGAACAGCTGTTTCACGTTAAATGCACATGAAACATGGATTGCGCTGTAGGGCAGGCTTTAGCCCGCCATGGCCGACTGAAGTCAGCCCTACGAACAGCTGTTTCACGTTAACCCCAACTGATGAGGATGCAGCTATGGCTTTGACACTTGACGGCAAACTGGTAGTGGCGATCAGCAGCCGCGCGCTGTTTGACTTTGAAGAAGAAAACCAGGTCTTTGAGCAGGCCGACGACCGCGCCTACATGGCCTTGCAGTTGCAGCGGCTGGACATGCCCGCCAAGCCCGGCGTGGCGTTTTCGCTGGTCAAGAAACTGCTGGCCTTCAACAACGCGGCGGCGGGCGAGCAGCCGGTCGAAGTGGTGATCCTCTCGCGCAACGACCCGGTCTCTGGCATGCGGGTGTTTCGCTCTGCGCAGCACTACGGCTTGCCCATCGAGCGTGGCAGCTTCACGCGCGGACAGCCGCCGTGGCGTTACCTCAAACCACTGCACGCCAACCTGTTTTTAAGCACCCACTTGAGCGACGTACGTGCCGCACTGGCTGCCGGTGTGCCGGCAGCGCAGGTCTACCCGCAGTCGGTGCACGCCAGCGATGCCCACCCCTTTGAGGTGCGCATTGCCTTTGACGGTGACGCGGTGTTGTTCAGTGACGAGGCCGAGCGCGTTTACCAGACGCAAGGGCTGCAGGCTTTCCAGCAGCATGAGATTGAAAAAGCGACCCTGCCTTTGCCAGACGGGCCCTTTAAACCCCTGCTGGTAGCGCTACAACGTTTGCAGCAAGCTGGCACCCCGCAGATGCGCATCCGCACCGCGCTGGTCACTGCGCGCAGCGCCCCGGCGCACGAGCGCGCCATCCGCACGCTGATGAACTGGCACATTGAAGTGGACGAGGCGATGTTTTTGGGCGGTCTGGCCAAGGGTGAGTTTCTGCGCGAATTCGAGCCCGATTTTTTCTTTGACGACCAGACCGGTCACATCGAGTCTGCCGCGCAGCACGTGCCCTCAGGCCACGTGGCCAGCGGCGTGCGCAATTGAGTCAACCAACATGACGCGCATTCGGTAAAACTGTGTAAAGGCAGCACCGCGTGTCAGCCCAACGCACTGTCCGCGCGTTGTCAGCCTCTGATCTGACACCTTTTTGATCGAGGCCCGCATGCTTGCCAAACCATCACCTGACCTGAGTGCGTTCACAGCGTCTCCGACAAGGTCTGCACCGCCCCCTGGCCTGTCCCGTCGCCATTGGTTGTGGTCGGCCGCCAGCGTTCCTTTGGCAGGTGGGCTCGGTGCACTGGCCTTCAGCCGCCCTGGTCAGGCGCAAAACAGCGACTCCGGCACACAGTGGCCACACCTCTGGCGCGCCGTATCACGTGTGGGCTATGGCGCCAGCCCGGCTTTGCTGGCCGCTGTCAAACAAGCTGGCAGCCCGCGAGACTGGGCGCTGCAGCAGATCGACCTGGCGCGCACTGCCAGCCAAAAACCGCCGCTGATTGCCCCTGATCTGGCCGATTTCAACGCCCCCTTGCCGGACATTTTTGCCGCCACCAAACGTGAACGCGAGCTGCGCAAACAGCTCAAGGCCGACGCCACCGACCCGGCCACGCGCGTGAAAAACCCGGCTGCCGCGCTTGAGCGGCGCATGGATTTTTCGCAAATTAAAGCGCCCGAGTTCTACACCCGCCGCTTGACGCTGCAAACCGCTGCCTGGCGGCTGGGCAGCTGCAGCCAGCCAGCCATAGAAAACCCGCTGCTGGCGCGCATGACCGAGTTTTGGTTCAACCACCTCAACGTGTTTATTGGCAAGGGCGCGGTGAGGCCGTTTGTTGGACACTATCTGGTCAACGTCATCCGCGCCCATGCGCTGGGCAAGTTTGAAGACCTGCTGCTGGCCAGCGCCCGCCACCCGGCCATGCTGCTGTATTTGGATCAGGCGCAAAGCGTGGCCGACGGCAGCCCCGGCGCTCAGGGGCGCAGCCGTGGCCTGAACGAAAACTACGCCCGTGAGCTGATGGAACTGCACACCCTGGGGGTGAACGGCGGCTACAGCCAGACCGACGTGCGCGAACTGGCCCGGGTGCTGACCGGCTGGACGATCGGCCCCATGCAACCCGACGGCTTTCGCTTTGCACCACGCCTGCATGACAACGGCGGCAAACACGTGCTGGGCCATAGTTTTCCGGCTTCTGCACAGGCCGCTGGTGAGCAAGAGGGCATCGACGCCATTCGCATGCTGGCGCGGCAACCCGCCACGGCACAGCGCATCTGCCTGCGTCTGGCGCAGTTTTTTGTGGCAGACCAGCCGCCGCCCGGCTTGGTCAAACGCCTGCGTCAAAGTTTTTTGGACAGCCAAGGTGACATCAGCGCGGTGCTGCGGGTGTTGCTGGCGTCAAGCGACTTTTGGGCAGCAGACAACAAGCTGTTCAAAACCCCGATGGACTATGCCTGCTCGGCCTTGGCGGCCACGCAAGAAGCCGCTGGCGCAGACCGGCGCGGCCTGGTGCTGGCGGCCGACTACCTGAACAACGCAGGTCAGCCCCTGCACGGCTGGCAAACCCCCGACGGCTACGTCTTTGATGCCGCCACCTGGCTGGCGCCCGAGGCCTTGACGCGGCGCAGCGACTTTGCCTTTGCCCTGACGCGCCGCCAGAGCACCCCAGAATTTTTGCAGCCGTTTTTGAGCGAGGCCACCCGCAGAAGTATTGCCCACGAAGCGCCCGCCCTGCACGCCGGGTTGATGCTGGCCAGCCCGGACTTCATGTACAAATGATTTGGAAGCGCAATGAGGAATGAATCCAAGGAGCACACCATGACCACCCCACACACCTTGCCGCGCCGCCAGATATTGCACACCCTGCTCGGCTTGGGCGGCTGGTTGGCCAGCCAGAGTCAGGCCAATGACACTATGCAATTTGTAGCTGCTAGCCCAGAAGAACCAAGGGCTAGAGGCAAAAATGACGTAAAGAATTCTAAGCAAGGCCGCTTGGTGGTGGTATTCCTGCGCGGCGCTTATGACGGCTTGTCTGCCCTGGTGCCGCATGGCGACCCAAGTTACTACGCTTTGCGCCCCAACATTGCCATTGCCGCGCCCGATGGCAGCGCACAAACCAGCCTCCAACTCGACGACACCTTTGGCCTGCACCCGGCCATGGCAGCGCTGCTGCCGCTGTGGCAGCAGGGCGTGCTGGGGGTGATTCCCTGCGCCGGATCGCCCGATGCCACGCGCTCGCACTTTGATGCCCAGCACCACTGGGAAACCGGCCTACCCGGCAAAAGCAGCGCGGCTAACGGCTGGATGAACAGCCTGGCGGGCTTGCACCCCAACACCCGCGCCTTGGGCGTGGGCGAGGCCAACCCGCTGATTCTGGCGGGCAGCGCGCCGGTGCAACTGGTGCCGCGCGGCCAGGCCGCCACCCGTGCCGGCAGCATGGGCGACGAGCGCACCCATGACGCGGTGCTGCGCCTGTACGCCGGGCAAGATGACCTGTCCAAAGCGTTCCGGGCTGGCGCTGACAGCCGCCTGCAAACCAGCCAAACTCTGACCGAGGCACAAATGTCCATGCCAGCCAACGCGGTGGACGCACGCCAGATGGCCGCTGCCGACAACGGTGCAGGCCCGGCCAAAGGCCTGTTGCTGGACGCGCAGCACCTGGCCACGCTGATGCGCCGCAATCCCAATTTACGTTATGGCTTTTTGTCGGCCGGTGGCTGGGACACCCATTCCAACCAGGGCGCGGGCACGGGGGCGCTGGCGAACAACTTGCGCGCGCTGGCAGACACCTTGGTGCAATTGCGGCGTGATTTTTCACAAACCAATGACATGGTACTGGTGGTGAGCGAATTTGGCCGCACCAGCGCCGAGAACGGCAGCCGCGGCACCGACCACGGCCACGGCAATGCGTTCTGGCTGATGGGCTCGCAAGTCAACGGCGGACGCTGGCACGGCCGCTGGGACGGTTTGGCGCAAGGCCAACTGCACGAGGGGCGCGACCTGCCGGTGCACCATGACTTCAGGGCGGTGCTGGCACAGGTGCTGCGCCATACCCAGGGGCTGACGCTGACCCAACTGGCGGACTTGTTTCCGGGCTACGCCTGGGATTCCACTTTGGACGACCTGCTGCGCGCCTGAATCGGGGCAGATTGCACAGGCTGGCTCAGTTTTCTGGCTTTTCCAGCTTGTTGATCTTGGTCGGCGAGAAGTTGTAGACCTCGCTGGTGAGTTTGCCCAATGCCACGTTGGCGTTGGTGTTTTGCACTGGCTCAATCTGGTTGCGCACTTGCTGCTGCACCTGCACCGCGCTGGCGCTGGCTTCCCACAGTGATTTGATGTGGTCAATGAGGATTTTGGAGATGGGCTCGGGCGGCGGATCTGCCACTTTTTCAGGGGCCGGGCGCTTGATGGTCCAGTCCTTTGGCGGTGTCGCCGCTTCAGAACCTGGGCGCACCGGGTCGGACACGCTGGTGTAAATACCCTCGCCAGCGATGGGCTTGTCGACCTGCTTGATGAGGTTGACCACCCCGGGCGTTGGCTCGGCGGGCGCGGCGGCCTGCACCGGCGGATTGACCGGCACCACCGGCAGCACACGTCCCGTTGTCAATGCAGCAGCTTCGACGGCCACGGGCCGTACGCTCTGGATTCGATCAATGGATGCAGGTGGCATGGTGCTTGCGGCGACAGAATAAGTCTGGGTCTTTCCTCCGTTCGTACGACTGTTAACGGCAGAAATGGAGGGTGATTAAGGGTTATTTTTGAGTTTTTTTGTATTACCAAAAAAAATCCACCATTCAACCACTTAAAAATTAGGGTTAACCCTTATTCCGAAAGGTTGCACCTCCCCTACGATGACGCCACTTTTCCATGACAGAGGCACTTCTCCATGACAACCGTCACCCTTGGTATCAAAGTCGATGAAACACTGCGCTCACGCATTAAGAACGCCGCACACACGCAAGGCAAAACGCCTCATTGGCTGATCAAGCAAGCCGTGTTGCAGTATGTCGACAGCCTGGAGCGCGGCGCCAAACCAAACGTTGCGCCGTTTGCCAATCCCGACACAAGCGACGCTGATGCGGTCGACCACGATGTCGCGACAGCTGCAATGGCGCAGTGGCCCGAGCAGCCGTTTCTGGACTGGGCGCAAAACGTCCTGCCACAAACCGATTTGCGCGCGGCGATCACCGCTGCCTGGCATCGACCTGAAACCCAGTGCGTGCCCATGCTGGTGCAACTGGCGCAAGTCGACGACCCTGCTGCGCGCAGCGCCATCGAGCAAACCGCCGTGCGCCTGGTGCAGGGCCTGCGCGCCAACCAGGCCAGCGGCGGCGTGGAGGCACTGGTGCAGGAGTTTTCACTCTCCAGCCAGGAAGGTGTGGCACTGATGTGCATGGCCGAGGCGTTGCTGCGCATCCCCGACAACGCCACCCGCGACGCACTGATTCGTGACAAGCTCAGCCACGGTGACTGGCAGTCGCACCTGGGCAATTCGCCGTCGATGTTTGTCAACGCCGCCGTCTGGGGCCTGATGCTCACCGGCAAGCTGACCGCCACCGCCAGCGAAAAATCGCTTGGCAGCGCGCTCACCCGGCTGATTGGCAAGGGCGGCGAGCCGCTGATTCGCCAGGGCGTGCACCGCGCCATGAAGCTCATGGGTGAGCAGTTTGTCACCGGCCAAACCATCTCGGAAGCACTGGCCAACAGCCGCGCGCTGGAGAAAAAAGGCTTTCGCTATTCGTACGACATGCTGGGCGAAGCCGCCACCACCGAGGCGGATGCCGAACGCTACGTGGCCTCTTACGAGCAAGCCATTCACGCCATTGGCAAGGCCTCCAACGGCCGCGGCATTCATGAGGGGCCGGGCATTTCGGTCAAGCTCTCGGCCCTGCACACGCGCTACAGCCGCGCACAGCGCGAGCGCGTCATGGGCGAACTGCTGCCACGCCTGACAAAGTTGGCGGTGCTGGCGCGCCAGTACGACATTGGCATCAACATCGACGCCGAGGAGTCTGACCGGCTGGAGCTGTCGCTGGACCTGCTGGAGGCCCTGTGTTTCGACCCCGCGCTGAAAGGCTGGAACGGCATTGGCTTTGTGGTGCAGGCGTATCTGAAACGCTGCCCGTATGTGATCGACTATCTGATCGACCTGGCGCGGCGCAGCGGCCGGCGCTTGATGGTGCGGCTGGTCAAGGGTGCGTATTGGGACGCGGAGATCAAGCACGCCCAACTGGACGGGCACGAGGGTTACCCCGTTTTCACACGCAAGGTGTACACCGACGTGTCTTACCTGGCCTGTGCGCGCAAGCTGTTGGCTGCGCCCGATGCCGTGTACCCGCAATTTGCCACGCACAACGCGCAGACGGTGGCCAGCATTTACCAGATGGCGGGCAACAACTATTACGCCGGGCAATACGAGTTTCAGTGCCTGCACGGCATGGGCGAACCGCTGTACGAGCAGGTGACCGGTTCAGTGACCGAGGGCAAGCTGGGCCGCCCATGCCGCATTTACGCGCCGGTGGGTACCCATGAGACGCTGCTGGCCTACCTGGTGCGCCGCCTGCTGGAAAACGGCTCCAACACGTCGTTCGTCAACCGCATCGGCGACACAGAAGTCAAGATCGAAGAGCTGGTGAGCGACCCGGTGCAGGAGGCGATCGACATCGGCACGCAAGCGGGTGCCTTGGGCGCACCCCACGCCAAAATAGCGCTGCCACGCCAGCTGTTTGCCGACCTGGGCGCGCAGTCGCGGCTCAATTCCAGCGGCCTGAACCTGGCCAACGAGCAGCAACTGGCGTCGCTGGCAGCAGGATTGTTGCGCAGCACCCAGCTCACCTACACCGCCGCCACCAGTGGCGCTGCGGTGGGGACGCTGAACCCATCGACCGCCGTGACGGAGGGCTGGCAGCGTGTGTGCAATCCAGCCAATTTGAGCGATGTGGTGGGTTGGGTGCTGCCCGCCAGCGCCGCCGACGTCAACGCGGCCGTGCAACGCAGCGAACACGCCACCCGCATCTGGCAAGGCACCCCCCCATTTGAGCGCGCCGCCTGCCTGAACCGTGCCGCAGACCTGCTGGAGCAACGCAGCCAAAACCTGCTGGGGCTGATCGTCCGCGAAGCGGGTAAATCGCTGCCCAATGCCATCTCTGAAATCCGCGAGGCGGTGGACTTCTTGCGCTACTACGCCGCCCAGGTGCAGGCGACGTTTGACAACGAGACGCACCGCCCGCTGGGTGTGGTGCTGTGCATCAGCCCCTGGAATTTTCCGTTGGCCATTTTTACCGGCCAGGTCGCCGCTGCCCTGGCGGCAGGCAACTGTGTGCTGGCCAAACCCGCCGAGCAAACGCCGCTGATCGCCGACGTGTTGGTGCGCATCCTGCTTGAGGCCGGTGTGCCGCCGGATGCGGTGCAACTGGTGCCCGGCACGGGTGAAACCGTGGGCGCCGCGCTGGTGGCGCATCCGGCAGTGGCGGGGGTCATGTTCACCGGCTCAACGGAAGTTGCACGGTTGATAGCAAAAACGCTTTCAATACGCATGAGCACTGCGGGTCATACTATTCCGTTGATAGCAGAAACAGGTGGCCAGAATGCGATGGTGGTCGACTCCTCCGCGCTGGCCGAGCAGGTGGTGGGCGACGTGCTGGCGTCGGCTTTTGATTCGGCCGGGCAACGCTGCTCGGCGCTGCGCCTGCTGTGCGTGCAGGAAGACGTGGCCGAGCGCGTCGTCGGCATGATCAAGGAAGCGATGCGCGAATGGGTCATGGGCAACCCGGACCGGATGCACACCGACGTCGGCCCGGTGATCGACGAAGACGCGCGCGGCCAGATCGAACGCCACATTGCCCACATGGCCTCGCAAGGCCAGACGGTAACGCGGCTGGGGCGCGACGAAGGCGGCGAGCAAGGCCATTTTGTGCTGCCGACGCTTATTGAAATTGATAGCGTATCGCGCTTGCAGCGTGAGGTGTTCGGCCCGGTTTTGCATGTCCTGCGCTGGCGCCGTGAAGCACTGGTGCAGGTGCTCGATGCGATCAACGCCACCGGCTACGGTCTGACCTTTGGCGTGCACAGCCGCATCGACGAAACCATCGCCAAAGTGACACAAAAGATCCACGCTGGCAACGTCTACGTCAACCGCAACATCATCGGCGCGGTGGTTGGCGTGCAGCCTTTTGGCGGCATGGGCTTGTCGGGCACCGGCCCCAAGGCGGGCGGGCCGCTGTACCTGTACCGCTTGCTGCAAGCCAATGACCAGGCCAACAACCCGGCGCTGGTCGCGCTGGCCGCATCCACCGCAGCCCACGCCACCTTGGGCGCCAATGACTGCGTGACCAAACAAGCCGGCTTGCAGGCGTTGCAGAGCCTGCAAGTCGCCTTGCAGCGAACGTCAATTTCTGCGCTGGAAGTCTGGCAACACCCGGGGCAAGCCGCGCTGGCCGCGCAGGCAGCCCAAGCCTATTTGTCAGCCAGCGTGCTCGGCCAGGTCTTCACCCTGCCCGGCCCCACCGGCGAGTCCAACCGCTACCAGCTGCTGCCACGCGGCACCGTGTGGGCCTGCGCCAAAACCACGCTCGGATTGGTACACCAGCTGGCGGCCACGCTGGCTAGCGGCAATACCTGTTGGCTGAGCCCGGCAGCACTGGGCAGTGGTGCCATGACGCGCTTGCTGGAGGCTTTACCAACCGAGGTGCAGGCCAGAGTGAGCGTGCGCCCAAGCGATGCGGTGCTGGCGGACGACACCTGGAGCTGCATGCTGTTTGAAGGCGATGCCGACGAATTGCAAGCGTTGAACCCGCGCGTGGCGCAGCGCACCGGCGCCATCGCGCGCATCGAGAACCTGACCACAGCGCAACTGGCCGCGGGCGCGCACTACGACCTCAGCGCCCTGATGCACGAGCAAAGCATCAGCATCAACACGGCAGCAGCGGGCGGCAACGCGCAACTGATGACCATGGGCTGACTTACTCCACCGTCACGCTCTTGGCCAGGTTGCGTGGTTTGTCCACGTCGGTGCCGCGCGCGCAGGCGGTGTGGTAGGCCAGCAGCTGCAGCGGCACCACGTGCAGCATCGGCGAGAGTTCACCGTAGTGCTCGGGCATGCGGATCACGTGCACATCGTCGCTGCTCTCGATGTGGCTGTCGGCATCGGCCAGCACATACAGCACGCCGCCGCGGGCGCGCACCTCGTGCATGTTGCTTTTAAGCTTTTCCAGCAACGTGTCGTTGGGCGCGACGGTGACCACCGGCATGGCAGAAGTCACCAGCGCCAGCGGGCCGTGTTTGAGTTCCCCAGCAGGGTAGGCTTCGGCATGGATGTAGCTGATTTCTTTCAGCTTCAACGCGCCTTCGAGCGCAATCGGGTAATGCAGGCCGCGGCCTAAAAACAGCGCGTTTTCCTTGGGCGCAAAGTCTTGTGCCCAGGCGATGAGCTGCGGCTCCAGCGCCAGCACCGCTTGCAGGGCGGCGGGCAAATGGCGCATGGCGCTGATGTGGCGCGCTTCTTCGGCCTCACTCAGCAAGCCGCGTGACTGTGCCAGCGCCAGCGTCAACAAAAACAACCCGGCCAATTGCGCCGTGAAGGCTTTGGTGCTGGCCACGCCAATCTCGACCCCGGCGCGGGTGATGTAGGCCAGTTCGCATTCACGCACCATGGCGCTGGTGGCCACGTTGCAAATGGTCAGCGTGTGCGTCATGCCCAGGTTTTGCGCGTGGCGCAGGGCGGCCAGCGTGTCGGCGGTTTCGCCGCTTTGGGTGATGGTGACGATGAGCGTGCGCGCATTGGGCACCGAGTCGCGGTAGCGGTATTCGCTGGCCACTTCCACCTGCGTCGGGATTTTGGCGATGCTCTCCAGCCAGTATTTGGCGGTGCAGCCGCTGTAGTAGCTGGTGCCGCAGGCCAGGATCAGCACCGAGTCAATGTCCTTGAAGACGCGTGCGGCGCTGGCGTTGGCGCCGTCAAACAGCTCCGGCACGATGCTGTCCACGCCCTGCAAGGTGTCGGCAATGGCGCGTGGCTGCTCAAAAATTTCTTTTTGCATGTAATGGCGGTAGGGGCCAAGTTCCGCCGCGCCGCTGTGCGCGTGCACGGTTTTGACCGGACGCTGGGCGGGGGTAAGCGGCTTGAAGGCTTTGTCGACCAGCCAGTATTTGCCGAGCTGGATGTCGGCCACGTCACCCTCTTCCAGGTAAACAATTTGGTCGGTAACGCCCGCCAGCGCCATGGCATCGCTGGCCAGGTAATGCGACTGGCCGTCTGCGCCTACGCCCAAAATCAATGGTGAACCGGCACGCGCGCCAATCAGGCGCTGCGGCTCGTCCTTACAAAACACCGCAATGGCGTAAGCGCCGCGCAGTGAACCGATCGCCGCTTTGACGGCTTCAAACAAATCGCCGTCGTACAGGCTGTCGATCAAATGCGCAATGACTTCGGTGTCGGTTTGGCTTTGAAATAC
>Ga0210023_1001872_pt1 | contig 14210 bp, 10 predicted proteins | sample CryGeymeta201524_FD_183987 | JGI IMG/M metagenome (GOLD analysis project Ga0210023, IMG submission 183987) | Groundwater microbial communities from Crystal Geyser aquifers in Utah, USA - Crystal Geyser metaG 2015-24 (SPAdes) (version 2) | ecosystem: Environmental > Aquatic > Deep subsurface >... | reverse complement strand
AGTTCCTGGCAATATGGAATTGCTTCTTTGTTTATTCTTTCTCACGATATTCTAATACCCCTGGGAGTTTTCGCTCTTTTGGGAAAATTTTACCAAGTTCAGCTTACCATCCCCATAATTTGCGCCCTTTTAACCGTTGTGGGATATGCCATCAATAATGTGGTCGTAGTTTATGACAGATTAAGAGAAAATCTGCTAAGGGGCGTTTTCAGAGATTTTGTTTTGGAATTTGAGACAGCTGCAAACAAATCCATAAATCAAACCTTGACCCGCCAACTTAACACCTCTTTGACTACCTTGTTTCCTTTAATTGCTATTTTCTTTTTAGGCGGGGAAACTTTAAAGTATTTCGCTTTAACCTTAATTTTAGGAATTACCGCTGGGACTTATTCTTCAATCTTTTTAGCCACTCCAATTTTAGTCAGCTGGTTGAAATGGCGCGGGAGAAAGAGTTAATTGACTTGAATTTTACCCCGCCCCGCTTGACATACATTTTTAAAAATGTTTAAATAAAATAATTATTTCCCAAGGTTTATGAATTTTAGCTATCAAAAAATTTGCCAAGACATTCTTCAAGACCTCTCTCCAAGAACAGGGGAAGTTCTTTCCCGACGTTTTGGCTTAAATCCGCCAGCTGGCGGAGGCAAGAGAGAAACCCTGGAGGCAATTGGCCAGGATTTTGGCATCTGCCGAGAAAGAGTTCGTCAAATTGAAGGAGATGGCTTCTCAAAAATTAAGCCAAAAATTGAAAAATACCAAAAGATTTTTCAATATTTTACTAAACAACTTAAAAACTACGGAGATTTAAAAAAAGAAGATATCCTCTTAGCTGAATTGGGAGGAGAAAAATGGAAATCCCAAGTTTACTTTCTGCTGACTTTGGATTCTTGCCTTGAAAGATTTGGAGAGTCTGAGGATTTTCATTCTTTATGGACAATTAATCGAAATTCTCTGCAAAAAGCCCAGGAGCTTATTAATTCTATCTCTCGAAAATTGGAGAAGTTGGGGACACCTTCCGCCTTAAATGAAATTTGCCCTCTTGTTTCTTTGGATAAGAGGTTTTTAGAATCTTATTTAGAAATTTCCAAAAAAATTCAAAAAAATTCTGAAGGCCTTTTTGGGCTGATTTATTGGCCAGAAATAAATCCAAGAGGAGTAAGGGATAAGGCTTACTTAGCATTTAAAAAAGCAAAAACTCCTTTACACTTTAGAAAAGTTGCCGAATTTATTGAAGGAGCCTTGCTTCAGACTGTTCACAATGAGCTCATTCGAGATGAAAGATTTGTTTTGGTTGGCCGTGGCATTTATGCCCTGAGGGAATGGGGATACGAGCCCGGCCAGGTGAAAGACGTTATTCTTAAAATTTTGAAGGACGAAAGAAAACCCCTGACTAAAGAAGAAATTTTAGAAAAGGCGCTAAAACAAAGATTAGTTAAAGAGAATACTATTTTCTTGAATTTGAGCAATACAAAATACTTTTTAAGAGATTCTCAGGGAAAATACATAGTAAAAGAAGACTAATTGTGCAAGAAATTTCCGTATCTTTAGTTCTTAGTTATTTTTGGAAAATAATTGCTGCCTGGTGGTGGTTGTTTTTTCCTTTTCTTATTTTTCAGCCAGCCAGATATTTGTATCGCTTCTATTTAATAGAAAAATGGGATGCAACCCAAAAAAGGGTTGTTTTAGAAATAAAAATACCAAAAGAAATACTAAAACCAATAAGAGCGATGGACCAGGTCTTTGCTGGTTTCCACGGAATTCATGACATTGCCACCTGGAGAGAAAAGTGGGTAGAGGGAGTATACCAACTCTCCCTTTCTTTTGAAATTGTCAGCAGGGGAGGGGAAATTCATTTTTATATTAGAACTCCAGAGGTGTTCCGGAGTTTCATTGAATCTAATATTTACTCTCAATATCCCGAAGCCGAAATTTCTCTGGTTGACGATTATACAAAATATGTTCCCCAGGATATTCCAAACAAAGATTGGGATCTCTGGGGAGTTGATTATATTAATTCAAAGGACGAAATTTATCCAATTAAAACTTATCGGCAATTTGAGACAGAAACTGAAAAAGAAGAAGAAAAAAGAATTGACCCTCTGGCTAACCTTTTAGAAGGGTTGACTACTTTAAAACCAGATGAGCAGTTTTGGATTCAGATTGTCGCCAAACCAGTTTTGGGTCGAGATAAACCCTGGCAAGAGAGAGGAAGAGCATTAGCCGATAGATTAGCAAAAAGACCGGCAACACCTAAACCAAAGTCAATGATTCAAGAAGCGGCCCAAATTTTAATTACTGGAAAAGTACCGGAAGAGAAGAAACCGGAAGAGGGATTAGAATTAATCGCTCCGGAATTGAGATTAACTCCCGGAGAAAAAGAAATTTTAACAGCGGTGGAGGCGAAATTAGCTAAATTCGGATATGACTGCAATGTTAGATTTATTTATTTAGGGAAAAGGGAAGTTTTCTTTAAGCCAACTACTAAAATTGGTTTCGGCTTTCTCAAAGCAGTTTCAACTGAGAACTTAGGAGGATTGAAACCCCTGACTAAAACCATGACTAAAGTAAAATCAGTTCCTTTCTGGTTTTTAGATAAAAGAAGATATTATTTAAGACAAAGAAGAATATTTAGATATTATAAAAGCAGATTGCCTACTCTTTTTCCTCGCCTTGGAAGAACCTATATTTTGAATACCGAAGAGTTGGCCACTTTGTATCATTTCCCAGGAGAAATGGTGGCTCCAGCTATGGGACTAGCCAGAGTAGAAGTTAAGAAAGGCGGCCCTCCCTCCGAGCTGCCTGTTGAATAACCAATGGAAAATAATGAAATAACTTATTTCGGCGAAACAACCTTCAGAAATCAGAGAAGGCGTTTTGGAATTAAAACTGACGATAGGAGAAGGCATGTTTATATTATCGGGAAGACCGGGATGGGAAAATCGGTGATGATGGAAAATATGGCCATCCAGGATATCCAAAAGGGTAATGGCATGGGTTTCATTGACCCTCATGGAGAAACGGCCGAAAGATTATTGGATTTCGTCCCTCAAAATCGAATTAATGATGTGATTTATTTTAATCCGGCCGATTTAGATTATCCTCTTGCCTTCAATGTAATGGAAAAAGTGGAAGCTGGTCATCGCCATTTGATAGCTGCCGGTTTAATGGGCGTTTTTAAAAAAATCTGGCCAGATGTCTGGTCAGCCAGAATGGAGTATATTTTAAATAATTGCATTTTGGCTTTACTTGAATATCCGGGTTCAACTCTTTTGGGAGTAAATCGAATGTTAGCTGACCCTGACTATCGAAAAAAAGTGGTAGATCGGGTTACTGACCCGGTGATTAAATCTTTTTGGCTTAATGAATTTGCCCGTTATACCCAGAGATACGAAGTGGAGGCAACGGCCGCCATCCAAAACAAAGTTGGCCAGTTTATTTCCGCCCCTTTAATCCGAAATATCATTGGCCAGGTCCGCTCGGCTATTGACGTGAGAAAGGTGATGGATGAGGGAAAAATTTTGATTGCCAATATCTCAAAAGGCAGAATTGGCGAAGATAACTCTCGGCTTTTGGGAGCCCTTTTAGTGACAAAATTGTATTTAGCAGCAATGTCGAGAGTCGACCTGCCCGAAGAAAAGAGAAGGGATTTTTACCTATATGTAGACGAATTTCAAAATTTTGCTACCAAGGCCTTCGTTAATATACTTTCTGAAGCTAGAAAGTATAGATTGGCTTTGACTTTGGGGAACCAGTATATTTCCCAATTGGAAGAGATGACTCCTAGCGGAAAAAGCTTCGAGGTCCGAGATGCCGTTTTTGGCAATATCGGCACTATGGTTTGCTTTCGGGTCGGAGCGGAAGATGCCGAATTTTTAGAAAAAGAACTCCTGCCGGAATTTGCTCTTCAAGACTTAGTTAATTTAACCAAATACAATGTCTATTTAAGATTAATGATTGACGGACTGGCAGGACGTCCTTTTTCAGCTGAAACTTTACCACCCGCTCAAAAACCTGAAAAATCGAACAGAGAAAAAATTATTAAAGCCTCCCGGGAAAGATACGGTACTCCCAGAGAGATTGTTGAAGAAAAAATCGGTCGCTGGGTAGGAATGCTAAAACCATCAGAAAAACCCCTTCAGTCTGCCGCCTCGGTTTTATATGACGCTCAGTGTGCCTTATGCGGAAAATGGACTAAAGTAATTTTTCCTCCGGATGGTAGCCGGCCGGTTTATTGCAGACCTTGCTTAAAGAAAATAGAGCGAGAAAAAACCGAAGCCAAAGAAGTTAAAAAAGAAGAAGCCCCAGCTAATCCAGCTATTTCTTTAGAAACAGTTGGCAAGGCCGAACCAGTTTCTTTCTCACCATCAAAGAAGGTGGCAGAAGTAAAGGAAAAACCGAAACGGAAGGAAGTTAACATAGAAGAACTTAAAAAAGTCCTAGAGGAAACTTTAAAAAAGCAAAAAGAATAGTGCGGACTTTAAAAGACTTTAATCTAAAAGGGAAAAGGGTTTTAGTTAGGTGCGATTTCAATGTTCCCCTTGGAGAAAAAGGGGAAATGGCGAAGAGGGCTTCGTCTTCTTCTTTATCTTCATTTCCGAAGGAAATGAAGATTTTAGATGATTTTAAAATTAAAAAAACTATCCCCACCATCGAATACTTGATTGAAAAAGGAGCGAAAGTAATTTTAATGAGTCATCTAGGTAGACCAGAAGGGAAGGTAGTAGAAAGTTTAAGACTAACTCCAATCCAGGATAAATTGATGGAATACTTGGACTTCTCGATAACTAAAACAAAAGATTGTATTGGAAAAGAGATAGAGGATTGGATTAATCAAATGCAGCCGGGAGAAATTTTACTTTTGGAAAATTTGAGGTTTCATAAAGAAGAGGAGGAAAATAATGATAATTTTGCTAAAGAACTGACAAAATTAGGAGATATTTATATTAATGATGCTTTTGCCGACTGCCACAGAAATCATACTTCAATTGTCGGGATACCAAAATATTTACCGTCAGGGGCGGGTTTATTATTAGAAAAAGAAATCAAAGTACTGAGTAAAGTTTTGGAAAATCCCTGGCGGCCTTTAATAACAATAATTGGAGGAGTAAAGATTGCTTCCAAAATTAAAGTAATTTCTCAATTTTTAGAGAAAGCTGACCATTTGCTTTTGGGTGGAGAAATAGCCAATGCTATCTTAGTAGTAAAAGGAGTTTCCATTGGTCAACCTCTTCCTGAAAAAGAAGTAATAAAAAAAATTGAGAAAATTAGTTTAACTAATCCTAAACTTCATCTCCCAATTGATGGAATTATTTCTTTAAGAACCCTGGAAGAGGGTTATCTTAGAGAAGGAGCAATTGGCACTGTAAGAAAAGAAGAAAAAATTTATGATATTGGGATAGAAACAATAAAGGTATTTAAAGAAATAATTAAATTAGCAAAAATGATTGTTTGGTCAGGTCCCTTAGGGATGTTTGAAAATGAGAAATTTGAAAAAGGAACTAAAGAAATTGCCGAGGTAATTTCCAGAAATCACTTTGCTTTTAAAATAGCCGGGGGAGGAGATACCATTTCTGCTTTAAATAAATTTAATTTAATTGATAAATTTGACTATGTTTCTACTGGTGGTGGTGCAATGTTGGAATTTTTAGCTGGCGAAAAATTACCAGGAATTGAAGCCCTAAAATAAAAAAGCAGCATCCCGAAGGACGCTTTGATATCTGGAGGTCAGGGAAAGAACAGGAATTCTGCACATAGTCATTTCATAAAATTTGTTAAGCCCCACTACCAATTTCATTGGTGTGGGACTACTCCCACACCTAATTTATTATGTGGTGGGAGTCAAGTGCTTAAAAGATGCCAACTAAAATTAATCGAGCACATAGATTTTTTATGTGCTCGATAAAAAATTTAAAAAAAGCAGCTCAAAGAATTCAAAAAGCAATTAAGAACAAAGAAAGAATTATTCTTTACGGTGATGCTGATTTAGATGGAGTGAGCTCGGTTATTATTTTAAAAGAAACAATTAAAAATTTAGGTGGGGAAATTTCAGCTGTTTATTTTCCAGACCGAGAAAAAGAAGGATACGGAATAAATAAAATAGCCTTGGATTTTTTAAAAAGTAAGGCTCGGGCTTTATTCATTGCTTTAGATTGTGGAATAGGAAATTTTAAAGAAACGGAGCTTGCTAAAGAATTAGGGTTTGAAGTAATAATTATTGACCATCACCAAGTTTTAGATGCTTTTCCTAAAGCCGAGATTATTGTTGACCCACACCAAAAAGGAGACAAATATTCTTTTAAAGGTTTAGCCACGGTCGGTATTTCCTTTAAACTCTCGGAGCTTATTTTTCGAGGCAAAATGACTCCATCCCTGAGAAAAAATTTTCTCGAACTGACGGCTTTAGGCACCATTGCTGACATGATGCCGCAAGAATCTGAAAATAAAATTTTTATTGAAGAAGGGACATCTTCTTTCGAACGTTCTTGGCGACCAGGCCTTCGAGCCTTTTTTGAGACGGAGCCTTTTAAAGATGAGCTTAATTTAAATCAAAAGATTTCCAGAATCATTTCTATTTTAAATGTCAGAGATGTAGAAAATAATTTTCCCGCCAGCTTCCGACTTCTGACTTCTTCTTCGGTAGAGGAAGCCAAAGAACTTTTAGCCAAGCTTTTGGGGAAAAGCGTTCAAAGGAAGGAAAAAATAGAAAAGACCGTTGAAGAAATTGAGCAGAGGATTTCAAGGAAACCAGAACCCATCATTTTTGAAGGAGATTCTAATTGGGATTTTACTTTAATTTCAGCGGTAGCATCTATTATTTGTCAAAGATATCAGAAACCAACTTTTGTATTCAAAAAATTAGAAAAAGAATCCATCGGCACAGTGAGGACGCCTTCAGGGATAGACAGCGTTTCTCTAATGAAAAAATGCTCCCAATACCCCATAACTTATGGCGGTCATCCTTTAGCCTCCGGTTTTAGAATTAAAAATGAAAATCTCGAAAAATTTAAAAAATGCTTAATTGAAAAATACACGAATTGATATACGAATTAGACACGAATTATATACGAATATTTATTCGTAATTCGTTTTGATTCGTAATTCGTAGGGTTATGAAAAAGATTATTATTTATACAGATGGGGGCTCGAGAGGTAATCCGGGACCGGCGGCAGGCGGAGTTATTTTTTGTAACGAGAAAGGAGAAGCTTTCAAAAAATTCTCTGAGTATTTGGGAGATAATTTTACTAATAATGAGGCCGAATATCAGGCCGTAATTTTTGCCCTAAAAAAATTTAAAGCCCTTTTTGGGAAAAAATTAGCGGCCCTGACGGAAATTGAATTGAGGTCAGATTCCGAACTTTTAATAAAACAATTAGAAGGGGAATATAAAATTTTGGAGCCGAAAATAGTATCTTTGTTTATCACAGTTTGGAACCTGAGAATTGATTTTAAAAAAATTAAATTTAAGCGCATCTCGCGGGCAAAAAATCGAGAAGCCGACAGATTAGTTAATGAAGCTTTGAATAGCCAGGCTAAGCAAGGGACAATTTTTTAGTGGTTTAAAATTGTGGTTTAAAAACCAAGTTAGGCCCAAAATTAAAAACCCCGCAATTAGAGTGTGGGATTTTTAATGTCCTAGTAAATCTGTAAGCCGAATTCTGTCACCTCCGCCATTTGGCGTCGGTGTGTGATTATCTATCTAGCCCTTCGATTACTCTCAGGGTCAAGCGAACTACTTTTCACCCCGCCCTTTCTTGTTGAAATTCGAGATTTCAGAAAAACAACTATAGTCTTTTATCGAAATCTCGTAGGTATTCCCTAAGATAGAAAGGGCGGGGCTTTGTTCTTGCACCCGATAAGGATTTAGCCGTTTCACCCCTACATTGCTGTAGGACTATCCAGTCATTCGACGGGATGCTCAACCTTTCGGCTTCGCACGTCTCTGCTCGCACCTCTAGCCTCACGGCCGATGGATGTTATCCATTATCTTTTTAACCCTCAGAAATTCTGAGGAGTGAGTGTTCGGACTTTCCTCCCCCGCTTTTAGCGGGAGCAATCACCCGATTTACTAGGACAATTCTATCTTATCTTATTTCAAAAGAAATGTCAAGATTGCTTTTTGGATATGTAATCTATTTTCGGCTTGGTCAAAGACGATGGAATTTGGCCCATCGATTACTTCATCTGTGATTTCTTGACCCCGGTGGGCTGGTAAGCAATGCATTACCATTACATTTTTTTTCGCAAAGGATAAAAGGTCTTTATTTATTTGAAAGGGGGAGAGGGCCTTAATCCTTTCTTTCTCATCTTCTCTGCCCATACTTACCCAGACATCGGTGTAGATTACATCAGAGTTTTTGGCAGCTTCTCTAGCGTCATCTAAAATCTCAATTTTAATTCCGTTTTCTAAAATGTCTTTTTTAGCTAAATTTATTATTTCTTCCCGAGTTTTATATTTTTCCGGACATCCTACTTTTAAATTTACACCGAGCCTGCTAGACAAAAGCAAAAGAGAATTGATGACATTATTATCTCCATCTCCAAGAAAAGCTATAGTTAGCCCCCCACCAAAATTTTGGTGGGGGGTCCCTTTTTTCTCCCAAATGGTAAAAAGATCGGTTAAGGCCTGGCAGGGATGGAAGTCATTTGATAAGCCATTAATCACTGGAACCGAGGAATTTTCAGCTAATTTTACAATATCATAATGGTCGAAGACTCTGGCTAAAATTCCATCAACATAACTAGATAGAGTCCTGGCAGTATCTTCAATGCTTTCTCCTCGGCTGAGCTGGAGGTCGGTAGAAGAAAGATATAAGGCGTGTCCTCCTAATTGGGTCATCGCCGTCTCAAAGGAAACCCTTGTCCGGGTGGACGGCTTTTGAAAAATCATAGCTAGACTTTTCCCATCCAATAATTTATGAGACTGACCACTTTTTTGCTTTTCCTTTAAATCCTTGGCTAATTCAAAAATTTTCCAAATTTCATCTCGAGTTAAATCTTGGCAGGTTCGCAAATGTCTCAACATAATTTTAGTTACCGAGCTTTCATTACCGAGCTTCTGAAAGAAGCGAAGGTGAGAAAGAGAATTTCATTCTCTTTCGACTATGAAAGCGAAGTCAAAGAGGATAAATCCTCTTTTCCACCCTTCGCTACGCTCGGGTAAGCGAAGGTGGAGAAGAGTGCGAAGAAAAGTTTTTCTTCTTTCGTCTTGTCTTCGACTCGACGAACGAAGTTCTCTTCGACTATCAAGCTTCCGAAGGAAGCGAAGATGAAGATGAAGCTTTAGCTTCATCGACTAGCTCAAAATCATTTTCAGCAAAACCATCCTGACGTAGAGCCCGTTTTCAGCCTGTCGGAAATAAGCTGCTCTTTTATCTCCGTCTACTTCTGGAGCGAGCTCCTCAAGGTGAGGCAGGGGATGCAGGATAATAGCATTTTTTTTCATTAAATTGAGAATTTCTTGGTTGACAACGCAGAAACTTTCTTTTCCATCGTCTTTCTCTAAAAGATTCCCTCTTTCCTTCTGGGTTCTAGTTTGATAAATTACATCTACCTTAGAAGCAACTTCTCTTAAGTCATTTCCTTCTTCAAACCCGACTCCATTTTCCTTCAGATACTCCTTAATATCATCTCTCATTTTAGTTGCTTCGGGCGAAATAAAATAAATTTTAACTCCGGGAAACTTAGTATAAAGGTAAGAAAGCGACCTGACTGTTCTTCCTCTGGCCAGATCTCCGACCATGGCAATTGAAGTGTCAGAAACCCTACCAATTTCCTTTTGAATTGTATAGATATCTAATAAGGCCTGAGTAGGATGCTGACCGGGACCGTCTCCAGCATTAATAATTGGCACCTTGGAGACGGCAGCTGCTCTTTTTGCTCCGCCTTCTTCGTCATATCTCAAAACAATGACATCGGGGTAATATCCGTTAAGAATTTTAATTGTATCTTCTAAAGTTTCGCCTTTAGCTGCCGAAGAAAATTGCCTGGCGTTCTCAGTCGAAAAAACTACTTTTCCCCCTAAAAGGTCTATGGCCATCTCAAAAGAGGCTCGGGTTCTGGTACTTGGTTCATAAAAAAGAGTAATCATCCTTTTTCCGGAAAGACAAGGAGTGCCTCCTTTTTTGGCAACTTCTTCCATCTCTCTGGTCAGAGGGAAAAGTTCTTCTTCCAAAAATTTACGATCAAACTGTTGAGCCTCGATGATATGATGCAATTTTCCCATTTTACTATGTTTTTTTCCTTGTTGGGTGGTGGGTGGGTTGTAGTCTAAAATTTAGTTTGTATCCTCCGCCCTCAATGAGCTTTTTTGGATTAATGAATAATTTCTCTTTTAACGCCGTTTCAGATAAAACCCCTTCCAGGACTAATCCATAAGAAAGGGGGATAAATGATTTAAAGCCGGCTATTCCAGTTTTTCTTGGCAGGGGAGCATAATCTGAAGCTATAGCATCAATTGTTCCATCCTCCAGTCCCTCTTTAATTGCCAGAACGTCTTTTTTTTCAGCCAGAGGGGGATTACAATTTGCCATATAAACTACCGCGTCGATTCCATTTTCTCTTGCAATCTTGGTATGGCCGGGAATGTCATTTCTTAAATGACAGTGGAGGTCAATGACCGGATAGCCCTTAAACATATACCAAGCCCCGCCCTTTCCTTTCTTTTAGAAAGGGCGGGGCGAAGGTGAAGATGAAGCTTTAGCTTCATCGACTTTAAAGATAATTTAACAAAAATCTTAGGGTTTGTAAAGCAAGGGTAAAAATAATAGAATAAAAAGACAAAATGCTCAATCGTTTTTTTAATTCTCAAACAAATAGCGTTGGAGCGGCGGCGGGAATCTTGGCTCTCTCAGCTTTAATTAGCCGAGTTTTAGGAATGGTCAGAGATTGGCTATTGGCTAAAACCTTTGGCGCCGGGCCAGAACTTGATGTCTATTTTGCCGCCTTTCGAATTCCTGACTTAGTTTACAATATTTTAATTGCTGGTGGGGTCATTGTCGCCTTTTTGCCCTTATTTTCTGAATATTTCTCAAAAGAGAAAAAAGAGGATGCCTGGAGATTTACTAACAATACCTTAAATATTTTTTTATTTTTACTCATTTTTCTTTGCCTGATTTTGTTTATTTTTGCTTCTCCTTTAATAAAATTAATTACCCCGGGTTTCAATCCTGAACAATTGCAAAAAACAATATTTCTTACCCGGTTGATGTTTTTGAGCCCGATTTTCCTTGGGTTGTCTTCCATCTTCTCTGGAATTTTACAATATTTCAATCGATTTTTAATTTATGGCCTTTGCCCAATTTTATATAATCTAGGAATCATTTTTGGAATTTTATTTTTGGCTTCTCCACTCGGAGTTTTAGGAGTAGCAATCGGGGTAATTTTGGGAGCTTTTTTCCATTTTGCTATCCAAATTCCTTCAGCGACGGCCTCTGGTTTCAGATATAAACCAATTTTCGATTTCGGGGATTTAGGGATTAAAAGAGTTTTTCTCTTAATGATTCCCCGGACTTTTGGAGTAGCTAGCCAACAGGTGAATTTACTTTTTATTACTGCTATTGCCTCAACCCTGGGCGCCGGCGCCCTTTCCATTTTTAATTTCGCCAACAATATTCAGTATCTACCGATTGGAATCATTGGCGTCTCTTTTGCCGTCGCTGCTTTTCCGAGATTATCCAAAACTTGGGCTGAAAATGAAAAAGGAAAGTTTCTCTCAAATTTCTCTTCAGTTTTCCGCCAAACTCTCTTCTTGATAATTCCAATCAGCATTCTTACTTATCTTTTAAGAAATCAAATTGTCGGAATTATTTTAAGACACGGAGAATTTTCTTTCAAAGCTGCCGAGCTTACTGCTGCCTCTATTGGTTTGTTTTGTTTTGGGATTTTTGCCCAGAGTCTTATTCCCTTAATCTTCCGAGCTTTTTTTTCTTTTCAAGATACTAAAACTCCCACTTTGATTTCAATTGCCGGGATGACATTAAACGTCATTTTAAGTTTTTATTTCACTTGGCTTTTAGACCCCGCAAGAATGCTTTCAGCATCCTACGGGGTAAATTTTTCAAATATTATTGTAAACATCTTTTCTTTACAGGGAATTGAAAATGTTCAAATCTTAGGATTGCCATTGGCTTTTACCATAGCCGGCATTTTCCAATTTATTTTACTAATGGTTTTTCTATATAGAAAAATCGGTGATTACAGATTGAGGGAGATTTTTAACTCATTTTTAAAAATTTTAATAGCCTCCCTTTCCATGGCTGTTTTGGTCTACCTCACCCTCTATTTAGTTTCTCTCTCTCTGGATACCCAAACTTTTTGGGGAATCTTTTGGCAAACAACAATAACTGGCTTGGTGGGAGTTTTAGTTTATCTTATAGCCACCTTTCTTTTAAAATCCCCAGAAATAGAAATTATCAAATCTTCAATGTCGAGAAAATTTAGGAAGTAATTATGGAAAACATCCGTAATTTTTGTATTATTGCCCATATTGATTCGGGGAAATCAACCCTGGCTGATAGGTTTTTGGAATTGACTGGTACCATCCCCAAAGAAAAAATGCGTCCTCAATATTTGGATATGATGGACCTAGAAAGGGAAAGGGGAATTACCATTAAAATGCGGCCAGTAAGAATGGAATACCAAGGATGTATTTTAAATCTAATCGATACGCCAGGACATGTTGATTTTTCTTACGAGGTTTCTCGTTCTTTAGCAGCCGTAGAAGGAGCGATTTTATTAGTCGATGCCACTAAAGGAATTCAAGCCCAGACGATATATAATTTAGAAATGGCCAAAAAACAAAATTTAGTAATTATTCCGGCTATAAATAAAATTGATTCGCCTCAGGCAAAAATCGGAGAAACAAAAACTGACTTAGCTAAACTATTAAACATTCCAGAGGGCGAAGAGAGTAAACTCTCTTCTTCCCCCTTCGCTACTGCTCGGGAAAATGAGATTTTTGAGATTTCTGCCAAATATGGGACAAATGTGGAGCAACTCTTAGATGCGGTGATTAAAAAAATCTCCTCCCCAAAAGGTGTTTTGGAAAAACCGCTACGAGCTCTGATTTTTGATTCAGAATACGATTCTTTTAAAGGAGTGGTTTCCTATGTGAGAGTAGTTGATGGCGAAATATCGCCAGGCGATAAAATTTATTTAATTCAAACTAAAATCGAGAGCGAAGCGAAAGAAGTCGGATATTTTAGGCCGGAATTAAAGGTTGCCAAAGAGATAATCGCTGGAGAAATTGGCTATATTGCCACAGGTATCAAAGAACCCGGTAAGGTAAGAGTAGGGGAGACGATTATGAAAATTTCCAATTTCCAATTTCCAATTTCTAATATAGAACCGTTGCCGGGGTACAAGGAACCCAAGCCCATGGTTTTTGCTTCAATTTATCCCGAAAATCCTGATGATTTCGACGTCTTAAAAGAAGCCATGTCTAAATTGAAATTAAACGATGCTTCTTTGAGTTTTGAATCAGAAATGAGGGTTACTTTGGGACGAGGATTCCGTTGCGGATTTTTGGGAACTTTGCATGCTGAGATAGTTTCTGAGAGACTGCGCCGAGAATTTGGTTTAGATTTGGTAATTTCTAACCCCTCAGTAGTTTACAAAATTATAAATCAAAAAGAAAAAGAAACCTTTGTTTATTCTCCGAGCGATTGGCCGCCTTCAGCTGAAATTAAAGAGGCCCAGGAACCGTGGGTAAAAATAGAAATAATGACCCCCACTAGTTATCTGGGAGAGGTTTCAGATCTTTTAAAAAGCTCGGAAGGAAATCTTATCGAAACTAAATACTTTACTTCGGATAAATTACTTTTGATTTACGAAATCCCTTTAAGGGAAATTATTATTGGTTTTTATGATAAACTTAAAGGTCAGACCCAGGGTTTTGCCTCAATGAACTATGAAGTTTTAGGTTATCGGCTGGCAGATTTGGTTAAACTGGAAATTTTAATTGCTGGAAAACAGGAAGAAGCTTTTTCAAAAATTGTGCCCAAAGCCAGCGCTTTCAAAGAGGGAAAAAGAATTGTTGAAAAATTAAAAGAAATTTTGCCTTCCCAACTTTTTTCAGTTTCCCTACAAGCTGCAGTTTCTGGAAAAATCATTGCCCGAGAAACGATGAAGGCTAACCGGAGGGATGTGATAGCGCCTCTTTACGGCGGAGATTACACAAGAAAAAGAAAATTATTGGAAAAACAAAAGAAAG
>Ga0210023_1001848_pt1 | contig 14356 bp, 13 predicted proteins | sample CryGeymeta201524_FD_183987 | JGI IMG/M metagenome (GOLD analysis project Ga0210023, IMG submission 183987) | Groundwater microbial communities from Crystal Geyser aquifers in Utah, USA - Crystal Geyser metaG 2015-24 (SPAdes) (version 2) | ecosystem: Environmental > Aquatic > Deep subsurface >... | reverse complement strand
GAGAAGTCAGAAGACAGAAGTCAGAAGAAAATTTTAACATTTTTAGTTTTTTGAAATTAATCAGGATAAAAAATGAATACTAAACTTATTGAGATCGCAAGTAATTTTCAGATTGAAGGTGAAATTAGAGAAGTTACCAACCTGGGCGAAGGTTTTATCAACGATACATACATTATAAAAACTGTTGCGGGCAGGCCTAATTATATTCTTCAGCGGAAAAACAAACGGATTTTTTCGCCCATTCCTGCCATGATGGACAACATACAAAAAGTGTGTTTGCACATTAAAAAGAAGGTTGAAAAAGCGGGCGGCGACCCCATGCGCGAGGCAATGACCATCATTCCCGCATTGGACGGAAAACTATATTTTTTAGACGAAGAAGATGAATACTGGGCGGTTTGCCTGTTTATTGAAGATACAATTGCTTACAATGCAGCCGAAACACCCGAACTGGCAACTGCCGGCGGAAAAGGAATCGGCAAATTTCAATCACTTGTTGCTGATTTAAAAGAACCGCTGGTGAATATTCTGCCGGGTTTTCACGATATCCGCTACCGTTTTAAACAGTGGGATGCAGTTTTGGCAAAAGATCCGGTTGGACGAAAAGCTGAAGTTGCTGAAGAAATCAGTTGGATTGAAAGCCGCCGTGATGAAATGCTTGACTTTTACCAGTTAGTGGAAAACGGAACCATTCCAACCCGCATCAGCCACAACGACACCAAAATTAACAACATTCTTTTCGACAAACAGGGTGAAGTGCTTTGTGTAATTGATTTGGACACCGTATTAAGCAGCACTGTTTTAAACGATTTTGGCGATGCTATTCGCTTTTACACCAACACCGGACTGGAAGACGACCTTAATCTGGATAATGTTTCGATGGATATGGAGATTTTTGAAGCTTTTACCAAAGGTTATCTCGAAGAGGCAAAATCGTTTCTTATCGAAAAAGAGCTGGAATACCTCGCATTTTCGGCCAAATACATTACCTACGAGCAGGTGTTGCGGTTTTTAATGGATTACATTGACGGCGACAACTATTACAAAACCAAATCGCCGGAACACAACCTGGTCCGCACGCGGGCACAATATAAATTGCTGACAAGTATTGAAGAGCAGTTTGAGCAGATGAACCGGATTGTGAAGGAAAATTGCTCTTAAAAACCTCAACAATTGGTTATTTTTTGCCGTCTGCTTTAGCTGATGGTTTACCTGAAATACCAGAAACCCGGCTTTAGCCACATTTTGTTTGGGCTAAAGCCGGGCTTTCCCTTTTTCTTTTATCCGTTGACTGAAATCAACGGCAATAAATACGCTGCTAAAAATGAACATGTTGAGCTTCAACCTTGTGCCCCATAAAAAGCGCGGCTTTTCCATTAAAATTTTCAGCCGATTCGGTGGTTTGAAATTTTAGAAAACTGTTTTTTGACAAACGTTTTTCGATTTTGGGATGCCGATGTAAATATTCAAAAAGCTTTTCGGCAGTAATTTCACCTTGCTGCAATATTTTAATGTTTTCGGGAACATATTTTTGAATTGTATCTATTAAAAGCGGATAATGCGTGCATCCTAAAACAAGGGTATCCAACTCTCCGTCTTTTTGAAGAATATTCTGTATGTTCTTTTTAATAAAATACTCTGCCCCTTCAGTCCCAATCTCATTGTTTTCGACAATAGGAACCCACATGGGGCAAGCCTCCTGCACGGTTGAAACCACTCTACCTCCCGACCATTTTTCGAGTTCGATTGGGTACGATCCCGATGTAACTGTACCGGCAGTTCCGAGAACGCCTACATGGCCATTTACCGTAATTTCGGCCACCTTCTCCACACTGGGACGAATTACGCCCAGTACTCTTCTGTCGGGAGCAATGTTTGGCAAGTCGAGTTGCTGAATGTTGCGAAGCGCTTTGGCAGAGGCGGTATTGCAAGCAATAATTACCAGCGGGCAATTTTGGCTAAACAGGTATTTTACCGATTGCAGCGTATATTCGTAAACCACTTCAAACGAACGGGTTCCATAGGGTGTTCGGGCATTGTCGCCCAGGTACAGAAAATCATAACCGGGCAGGATTTTTACCAGTTCTTTTAAAACGGTTAACCCGCCATAACCCGAGTCGAACACCCCAATTGGAGAATTTTTCATAAAAATAAAATGAAGAATTAACGTTCAACAACCAGCCGGTATGCTTCATCGTAATATTTTCCCAGGTTCGACCAATCGAAATGCAACGAAGCTTCCTCGCATTTATACCTCAATGAAATTCGCTCGCGGCGGTTCATCTCCACAAACTTAAACATCATATTGGCCAGGTCCTCTGCAATATCATTAAAGTCGCGGTTTTTCCGGTTGATGATGTACATTCCCTTTTCATCGTGGTCGGGAATATTATTTACCACGTAATCGCCAAATCCTGCCACTTCACTGGTTATCGAAGGCAGTCCGCTGGCAAGACATTCAAGCGGTGTATAACCCCAGGGTTCGTATTTACTTGGAAAAACACCCAAATGGCAACCGCGCACAAAAGTGTTGTAATCCATTCTGAACAACGGGTTCGACATAGTAATGAAATCGGGATGATACACAATTTTCACCTTATCGTGCCGGTGATTGACAAGATTTGCAGTTCTTAGAAAATTCAGAATTTCATCGTTGGTATCATCTTTCAGCACATGTGTAATCACTTTAGGCAACTTTTTAGTTTTCCAGCTCTGAATATTACGTCGCAATTTCAGTCGTAAATAATCATCCACCATTTTTGCCAGGTCCGGAAATTCGTATTGCCCTTCAGCCGATGTTATATTGGTGTATAAACGTCTCCCAACCTGTTCCTTTATTTCTTCGCAAACCCGCCACACATCTTCAATTTGCGCTTTTGCCTGCAATACTTCGGGATTAATGGTGTAAAAAGGCTGGCGGGTAACAAAGAACATAACTACCGTTGTATCAATGCCAGCCACCTGCATTTTATAATTCAATCTTGCCAAAGCTTCCAATGTTAAATCGAAACCCTTATTTTGGTATTCGTAACGGCCCGAAGTAAAAAAGTAAAGTGTATTGTCGAGATCAAACGAATAACTTTGGAAAAAGTGCCCCATTACAAAATCGTGAATCTGCTCTTTTATTTTTAAATGCTGGTTTTGTATCTGGTGCAATGCTTCGAACCTGACAATATTTAATCCGTTGGGTAAAATCAAATCGGGTGTTCGGCCTAAAAGATGTGTACATTCAATAGCCGTAATATCGCTGACCGTGGTAAAAATATGAGAGCCATGAGCAGATGCTCGTTCAATTTCGGCGATGGGTTTTACATTAAACTTCTGCGCCTCAACTTCCCAGTTGTAAAAAGGAAGGTGCTCATAAAACCCAGGATCGTTCATAGCAAGGTAGCGGCCGAGCAAAGTTGCATGAGTGGTAAACACGATTTTGATGTTTAAATTGTCCTTTCTGATTCCGGGAATTGGTAACCCGGCCATCCACTCGTGAAAATGTGCAATGACATTTTCTGCATAAAACTCCGACGCGCAGATGTAATTAAAAAATTCCCTTACCTGGTAACCAAATGCCGCAACTTTATCGAGCAGATCGTCGCCGCCTGGCAACGAAATATGATAGTCCTTCCAGAGGAAATGTTTTATTTCGTTAAGCATATCGTAAACCGAGTAGGGATTGAAAAGCACCACATTGGGCCTTCCTGAAACAATCCACTGACCGTAATGAATGTCGAAACCACGTTCCTGCAATTTTAAAACTGCTTTCCCGATTGGAGATGAATAATCGGTTGCCGGATCGAAATGGGCCGCGGCCTGTTCGGGAAAATAAGGCCCGATTAAACAGTAATTGTCCTTGCCCCATTTTTCGATAACTGATGGCACTTTAGAGCGGATAACGGTGTAAATACCACCCACCTGGTTACATACTTCCCACGCTATTTCGAACAAAAACGCATTTTTTGGAATACTGCTAACTTTTGCCTGATTTACTTCATTTGATACCATAATTGTTTGGTTTATTTATTCTTTTTCAGAGCCCATAAATATAAGTTTTAATCGTTAAGTTAACAATGATTATGATATTTTAGGGCAAAAAAAAGCCACCCGCAAATTACGAATGGCTTTACTTCAATATAAATTTTTAATTTCTAAATGCCAAGTTTTGTTTTTACCAACGGAAGTACGTCTAAACTTTCATTCGACTTGTACAATACCACTTTGGAACCGATATCGAAAACGTATAACAAACCTTTTTCTTTTGCGACTTCACCGATGGTTTTTTCTGCTTTATCGAACACTGGTTTCAACAATTCAGTTTGTTTTTGCTGAAGCTGGGCATTTGCAGTTTGCTGGTAGTTTTGGATACGTTGTTGCATATCCTGAATTTCGGCAACTTTTGCGTTTCTTTTAATTTCCGATGCAGAATCACCCAATGCTTCAAAATCAGACATTTTCGTTTGTAAGTCTTTTTGCATCTCACCAAAAATTTCTTCAAGATCACTCTGGAACTTGAGGAATTCAGTTTCGGCTGTTGCCCGTTCCGGCATCAATTGTACCAAAGCCTGCAAATCAATATGTCCGAATTTTGGTGTTTGTGCATTTACAGTTGCTGTAATCCCAACAAATAGAAATACGGCAATAATTCTTGTTAAATTTCTCATAATCAATGTAATGTTAATTTTTTTTTGGTTGCAAATATAGTTATTAATTATTTATATCCGAGTTTTTGTAAAACCTGATCGCTTAAATCGAATTTCGGGTTGGTGAAAAACAAAGTAGTGCCGCCGGCCTTGTCGAAAATGATTGCGTAACTGCCTTCATTAGAAATATCCTGTACGGCATTAAATACATCATCCTGAATGGGTTTTACCAATCCCTGCCGTTTTTTGAACAAGTCGCCATTCGGCCCAAAGTACTTTTTCTGTAACTGTTTGTAGTCTTTTTCCTTGGTAATAATTACATCTTCCCGTTTACGTTTCATATCTTCAGAAAGCAAAACACTTTCAGCCTGAAAATCCTTGTACATTTGTTCAATTTCGGCATGTATCGATTCCAGTTCTTTTTGATACTGCGATGATAATTGATCCAACTGATTTTGAGCTGCCTTGTAAGCAGGAATATTGTCGAGAATATATTCTGTATCGATAAAGGCCATTTTCTGTGCATTTACCACAAAAGCAAAACCAACGATTACTGCAACGATTAAAACTAATTTTTTCATGTTACTTCTTTTTTTAATTTATCTCTTGGCTAATATCATAATTTATGCCAAAACTTAAACATTAAAACTGTTGCCCGATAACAAAATGAAATTGGCCGCCGGCATCGCCGCTTCTCAATCCTGTTTCATCGAAACCATAACCCCAGTCGATACCCATTAAACCAAACATGGGCAGAAAAATGCGAACTCCAACCCCGGCCGACCTGCGCAAATTGAAAGGCACATAATTCTGAAAACTCATCCCTGTGTTACCGGCTTCAAGAAAAGTAAGTGCATAAATGGTTGCACTTGGTTTTAATGTTATTGGGTAGCGCATTTCGAGAGTGAATTTAGAATACATATTTGAGCCATTATTTGGGCTCAGACTCCGTACATGTTGTATCCCGACATTCCCGAACCTCCAACGATAAACCCTTCGAAAGGCGATCTTCTGTTCTGGTCATAATACCCTAAAAATCCCATCTCGAAAGCGGTGCGTAAAACAAGATTGGTGTTTTTCGAAAGCGGATTATATAATTGTCCTTTCAATAACCATTTGTGATATTCAATCCACTTGTAACGTTCGTTATTCGAAACATCTTTTGAGCCGTAATCAGTATTGTTAAACCAAGAATATGGCGGGGTAAGTTTCAGCGATAACGAAAAACTTGAACCGCTTCTTGAGTACAAAGGATTATCAACCGAACTTCGGCCAAAAACGGTTTTAAAACTTAAATTATTGAAAGTTCCATTTACCTGACCAGTTTCATCGGCCAAAAAGTAAAAGTAACTCCCCATATTTCTCAGATTATAGTGCTCGAACGACAATTCATGATACATTGTAAAATAATCGTCGGGGAATGACAAACGGTATCCGTAACCCAAAGCCAATGCTGTTGTTTCCCAAATCTGATCGTTTTCTTCGTTAGTACTTTCTGAAGCATAATTATACTGGTACTGAGGATAACCGCCGTAACCATAACCATCGTAACCATAACCACCGCCATAACCACCGCCATAACCATAAGGGCTGTAGCCGCCATAACCGCCGCCATATCCACCATATCCGCCGCCATATCCATAGGGGCTGTAACCCCCGTAACTGCTTCCGTACGGATTAGACGACTGATAATATTTGTTTGCACTGTAATTTATGCGCGAGTGCGATAACGACACCGAGAAAGAATTTGGTTTTTTGCCTCCCAACCAGGGCTCAATAAACGACAAACTAACCGTGCGGTAATATTTGCCACTGGTCTGAAAACGGAGTCCAAGAGTTTGGCCATCACCGGTTGGCAATGGTTTCCAGGCCTCCTTGTTAAATACATTGCGCACCGAGAAATTGGCAAATTTTAATCCAATTGAGCCAACAAACATTCCGGCGCCCCAACCCCCTGAAAGTTCAATCTGGTCGTTTGCTTTTTCCTGTAACTGATATTCAATGTCAACCGTACCATTTTCGGGATTAGGTTGTACATCGGGCACAATGGCTTCGGGATCGAAGTGCCCCAACTGAGCCAGTTCCCTGTACGAGCGCATCAGTAATGTTTTGCTGAAAAGGTCGCCCGGGTAGGTTTTTAACTCCCGCCGTGCAACATGTTCATGGGTTTTGGTATTACCTGTTATTCGAACTTCGTTTATTGTTGCCTGTTTCCCTTCCGAAATGCGCATTTCGTAATCAATCGAATCGTTATTTACATTGATTTCGATTGGGTCGAGATTAAAGAATAGATAACCTTTGTCGAGATATAAGTTGTTTAAACCTTCATCATTGTCGAATAACCGTTTGTCGAGAATTTTCTGGTTAAAAACATCCCCTTTTTTAATACCCAGCACATTGCCTAAATAATCAGAAGGGTAAATGGTATTTCCCACCCATTTAATGTCGCCAAAATAATACTTGTTACCTTCTTCCAGTTCAATGTCAATATTAACCCTGGGTTTATCTTTTTTGCCAACCAGCACCTGGTAAATTGAATCTCTTTCGATAATTGCATCGCGATAACCCTTTTCGTTGTATTTGTCAATCAACTTTTTCTTGTCGTTTTTATACTCTTCCTGCAAGAATTTTTTGGTTTTGAAAAAGTTCCGAAGCGCCTTTGCATTGGTTTTTTTCATAGCGCGTTCAAGCGTAATGTAACTGATTTCTTTATTACCCGTTATAAAAATATCATTCACTTTTACCTTGTCTTTTTTATCGACATATATATCCAGAATAAGACTGTTGGCTTGGGTGGTATCATCGCGCTGAACAATTTTAACTTCAGTGTTTAAAAATCCCTTTTCAAGGAAAATATTTTTAATAATCCGTTCGGCATTTATCACTTGGTTGTCTGTTAACTGGCTACCTTTTAACAACAACACTTTTTCAGTTATATCCTCTTTTTCCGATTTTGAAACGCCCATGAAATTAACATCGGCAAGCCGCGGCCGTTCCTGGAGATAAATATCGAACCAAATCTGGTCACCAACCATTTTGGTAGCAGTTACTTTTACATCGGAAAATAAGCCTTGCTGCCACAACTTTTTTATGGCATTTGTAACATCATCCCCCGGAACTTCTATTTCCTTACCCACATGTAAACCTGAAAGCTGTACCAGTACCGTTTTGTCGAGATATTTTATTCCCGAAATCTGAACGTCGGCAATTGTATATTTCGCGGGGCTCGAATAGTAAATAGAGAAATTAGTGCTATCGTTTTCCTGGGAAAATGCCCGGGGAAACAAAACTGTCAAAAATAGGAGTACTAATATGATTGATTTCTGCATTCTGTTTATTCGTTAATTACAAAGTCAACTGTTCACTTATTTTTCCAAATCTTCTCTCCCTGTTCTGATAATCGAAAACGGCTTCAAACAAATCTTCCTTTCTAAAATCGGGCCATAATTTTTCGGTAAAATATAGTTCAGCATAAGCTATTTGCCACAATAAAAAGTTACTTATCCTAAACTCGCCGCTTGTACGGATTAATAGTTCAGGATCGGGAATTTCTATAGTATTCAAATAGGTTTCGAACAGTTCATTGTTTATCATTTCCGGGTTTATTTTTCCTTCGACTGAATCTTTCGCGAGATTTTTAACCGCATTTACTATTTCCCATTTCGAACTGTAACTCAGAGCGAGTATCAGGTTTAACCCTGTGTTTGAATTTAAAAATCGGATGCAGCCGTCTAACCTTTCCTTTACTTTCGAAGGCATTTTGCTCAAATCGCCAATGGCCGATAACCTGACATTATTTTTCATCAGCAATTCCGATTCGTTGTCAATAGCATGAACCAATAATTCCATCAGCGCTTCAACTTCGTTTTTTGGGCGTTCCCAATTTTCGGTTGAAAAAGCATAAAGGGTAAGGTGTTTTATTCCAATTTCGCCAGCGCCTTCAACAACCGAACGAACCGATTCAACGCCGCTTTCGTGGCCAAAAATTCGGGCTTTCCCGTGCTTTTCGGCCCACCGTCCGTTACCGTCCATAATAACGGCAACATGGTTTGGAATTCTGTTTTTATCAAGTCTGTTTCTGAACGAATCCATTGTTAATTTTTGCTTTCGTAGGCGGGACATGCTTTTTTTCCGATATAAATTTTGTAGGTTAAATGAAGTCCCACGTAACCCGACCAATCGTTATTATGAATCATGTCAGTATATATAATTTCTTTTTCAACTCCTGCTATATTGGTTTTGTATGCCAGCGGATCATCCAGGTTATCCAGCTTATCGCTGAATAATTTCCGCATCTGGTATTCAATTCCTATTCCCAACCGTTGTCCAAGCGTGTATTTAAATCCGATACCAAACGGGACTGTTGGGGTAACAACCGATTTCTTTACCACTGCACTTCCCTTGTTATGCGAAGGATTAAAACTGGCAATAAATGCCGGGTCCATTTCATAAGGAAAATACGCCACTCCAATTCCTGCTGTTACATAAGATGTAAAAGGTGTTTTTTTTGAACCAAGTATGTATTTCAAATAATTAATTTCAACCTGTAATGAAAAATCCTGAACATTTTTTTCAAAGAATGCCGGAACACCTTCAATAACTCCCTCGTCAGAAAAACTTCCGGTTAAAAACATGGCCCTTAAACCTACCCTCGAATTAAAATTGTACCTGAAATAGGCTCCAAAATTCGGATTAATGGGTTGCAAAGGATTCGTTTCATCCATGTCTCCGAAGTAAACTGAACTCCCACCCCATATTCCAATATCGGCTGTAACCTGGGCATGTCCTGAAACAGTTATCCAAACTGCTGCAAACACCAATAATATTTTTTTCATTTTGGTATTCAAAATAGTCTAATTAACAATAGGTTCAGGTACTTTTATTCATACAAATTATTTCAAAAAAAAACGGCACTTTTCAAGTAAAAAACCATCTTGTTTTTCACCTGAAAATGACCTCAAAATTTCAGTTTTAACTTCTTTTTAATTCGATACAACTTACTGATTATCAATGAACTTAAACTGTAAAATCTATAAATATTTCAGATTTAAAGAGGTACAAAAGTAATATAATTCGCAAAATAACGTACCCGAATGTTATTATAAAACCCAAAAGAAGATTAAAAATTGTTAAGCAGGCTGAAATATTGACCATCCGGGATTTCACCGCTAATTTCGTTTGTCGATTCCCCACATTAGTTTATTTCGAAGTGTGTTGAAAAAAGTTTGGCCGGGTAACTGAACTGTTTTTAATTTAAAACTGGCCTTTTTCACTTTTATTACTGTTGAAAGATCAACTGCCACCGACCTGAAATCGAGCGAAGTAAGAAAATGTGTACCTCTTCCTTCCACCTTCAGCTTTATTTCGTAATTGTCAGGGACAACCAGCGGCCTGATTGTTAAGTTATGCGGGGCAAGCGGTGTTATCACAAAATTCTCGGAATCGGGCGTAATGATTGGGCCGCCAACACTGAGCGAATATGCCGTGGAACCTGTGGGTGTTGCAATTATTAAACCATCGGCCCAATAATTGTTTAGTAATTCTTTATCTAAATAAGCATAAACATTAATCATCGAAGAAGTATCGGTCTTTAAAACAGTCATTTCGTTTAATGCGAAGTTAAAGTCGAGGTTTTCCTGTCCTTTAAAATTAACCTCAAGCATGGTGCGTTCAACAAGCAAATAGTTCCGGTTAAATATTTGTGTTAGCGCATTGTTAACCTGGTTTTCAGATATATCTGCCAAAAAACCTAACCTGCCACTGTTGACACCAATTACAGGAATTTCAAAATTACGGATATTTAATACTGAATGAAGAAAAGTTCCGTCGCCACCAACACTAAAAATAAAATCGCAATTGTTATTAAAATCGCGAAATGAAGTGAATATCGAAGTGTAAAAAGGCACTGTTTTTAATTCATCAACCAGGTAAGTACAAAACGGCTGATAAATCTGTACTTCTATCTTATTTGCTTTTAAAAACCCGAAAAACTCGTTCAGAACAGGCGTAAAACCTTCGGAAACAGTTGTGCCAAAAACAGCTACCTTCATTGTGAGTGTTTTAGATGTTCATAAATTTCATGAATTGGTCGAACCGGTCTTTGTACAAATCTTTCAGTTCCGATTGATCTAAATAAACTGCCTTAACATTATAATCGTACCGGATAAATGCCTGAATTAAAGGCGATAATTCATCGTTATCTAATTTCAGAATCACATCCAGAATGTTTGTGCCATGTTTTCGGTCGAGGAAACAGCTTAAAATTTTAATATCGTTACTTTCAACAATCTGGCTTATTTCCGAAAGCGAGTAATTATTGACATTCATTTCGAGAATAATAACGCCGCCAATTTCTTCCAACGAAAACAGTTTTGCAAACCTGCGCGCCAAATCGTATAAAGTAATAGCGCCCAAATAATAATGATCTGTATCGAGTACCGGCAATACGCTCAATTTCAGTTTATACATTAAAATGGCAACTTCAAAAATATGTTGTTCCCGGTGTACGTGCGAGGTATTTAATTTATCGATTTGTGATTCAATGGGTAAGTCGCTCAGGTTTAAATCGTAAATCAGTTTATCCGATACAAGTCCAAGGAACTTCGAGTCATCCACCACAGGGATATGCGAAACCCTGTAAACGTCCATAGAGTTGAGCGCCTTTCGACCAGTATCCGCACTGTTTACGGAAGTTAAACTGTCTGATATTAATTTTTCTGCCAGCAAATCTTTACTTTTAAATTTCGGTCATTAACAATGAAAATTGTAACTTGCGCTGCTAAATTTTTAAACGATGACCAGATTAAGTGTAAATATAAACAAAATTGCAACACTGCGAAACTCGCGCGGGGGTAAAGTTCCGAGTGTAAAAGAGGCTACTGTTAAATGCCAGCAATTTGGCGCCCAGGGTATTACAGTACATCCACGCCCCGACGAAAGGCACATTACACGGCATGATGTTTATGAAATTAAACCCTTAATTACTTCCGAATTTAACATTGAAGGATATCCCAGTGAAGTTTTTTTAAGAATGGTAACCGAAGTGAAACCCGACCAGGTGACTCTGGTACCCGACACTCACAACCAGTTGACCAGCGACCACGGCTGGGATACCTGGAGAAACCTGAGCTTTTTAAAGGAAGTGATTTTGAGGTTGCAGGAAAACGGAATCAGAACTTCTATTTTTGTCGATCCCGATATTGTTGCCATTGAAGGCGCAGCCGAAACAAAAACCGATCGCATCGAATTATATACTGAACCGTATGCAACGCTTTATCCGATTGACAGGTTTAAAGCTGTTGAACCATTTATTGATGCGACAAAGGCTGCCAAAAATATGGGGATTGGTGTTAACGCCGGTCACGACCTGAGCCTCGAAAACCTGGGTTACTTTTACAAAACCATCCCTGAAATTGACGAAGTTTCAATTGGCCACGCGTTAATTGCCGATGCGCTTTACCTGGGTTTGGAGACAACCATTCAGAAATATCTGGAATGCCTCCGTTAGTTCAGAGTTCAAAGTTTAAAGTTCAAAGTTGACTGTGGAATTATTTTACAGAAAAGAAGGAAGCGGTTCTCCGCTGGTGGTTGTGCATGGATTGTACGGTTCGTCTGACAATTGGATAAATATTGGCAAAAGGCTGGCTGAAAAACATACGGTTTACCTGATCGACCAGCGAAACCACGGACGATCGCCATTTGCCAACTCACACACTTTTAATGATATGCGGGACGATTTGGCTGATTTTTTCAAAAAACATAACATCGAAAAGGCAACTTTGCTTGGCCACAGCATGGGCGGAAAAGTTGCCATGTGGTTTGCCGTTGATTACCCTGAAAAAGTTGAAAAACTGGTGATTGCCGATATTGCCCCAAAAGATTATTTTTTGCTGAAAGAAGACAGCCAGTTTTACCTGCACCAGAACATTTTGCTGGCGATGATGGAAATTGATTTTTCAAAAATTCATTCGCGCGAAGAAGTGAATGATCTTATGTCCCAAAAGATTGATGATGAACGAATCCGCCAGTTTTTGCTGAAAAATGTGGCAAAGAACAAGGAAACCAAAATGTATTACTGGCGGCTAAATGCCGAAGTTTTATACAGCCATTTGGATGAAATTGTGAGCGGAGTAAATAAAAACTGGTTCGAAGACCGGATTCCCATAATTAGTTACCCTGTTATTTTTATTCGCGGAATGAAATCAAAATACATTCTCCCCGAAGATGAACAGATGATTAAAGAAATTTATCCCGATTCGCGAATTATTGACATCCCCGATGCCGGCCACTGGCTGCACGCCGAGCAGCCGGAATTGTTCATGAAAGCGGTGATGTTGTGTTGCTGAAAGAAGTTGGAAGTCCGGAATCAGAAAATAGATGTTGGTTATTTATAATAAATTGCCAATCTACAATTGAAAAATGATTTTTACATTCTTAAGCCACAATCTGAGTTTGATAATACATCTTTAAATTCGAATCATTGTACTCATCTGACGATAAATTTAATATATCCATCGGAATTTTAAATTTTCGTATTGTTTCAGTCTCTGGTTTCATGGTCATTTTTGCCCTTTCAAACAAATCAATGTTGATAAAATCTGATGATATTATTATTAAATCAATATCGCTATCCTTATCCATTTTACCTGTTAAAGCATATCCAAACAATGCGATTGAATCAACATGAATACCTGTTTTAATTAGAGATTGTTTCAAAAAATCAATCAACTCATTTATTGTTGCTTCATCCATAATTGAACCTCTTTAGTTCGATTTAAAATTGATTCTGTTTTCTCTTTTGTATATGCTACAAATAGTTTTCTTAAATTATCCGGATAACGAGTTGGAACAGAAATCTTATTGAGAGTAAAAATAAATTCACAAACTGATTCCTCCGGTTCTAACTCCAACTTTTCCACAAAATAATTTAGACTATGTGATTTTGCAGGAAAATCACCGGTCCGTTTTATTAACAACCCTTTTAAAGCTTTTTCCAATGATAAATGGCACATAAAAACACAATAAACCGTCCTACCTTATTTTAACATGTCAATTGCTGTTTCCAAATCATAATCTGATTGGAAATAACATTCTTCATGTCTGTCTTTAACTTCCATCTTACAAATTTATCAAAATATCAAATAAATCAGCATTTTAGAAAACTATTTTGTTATAATGGATACCCGATGCCGGCTACTGGCTACTGGCTACAAGCCAAACAACAGGAAAAGTTTATGAAAGCGGTGATGTTGTGTTGCTGAAGAAAGTCAGAAGACGAAAGTCGCTGTCCATTTTTCATCTCACTTTTAATTTTTATATGATAATTCTGAATTGTAAATTTGTTTCGATATATTTCCAAAATGCACCATTTTTGCTGCAAAACAGAAATATACTAATGAATTATCTGGATTTCAGAAATTAGATGTTTGACCTGGGTTGCTTCAATATCCATCAGGTTTATACATGGAAACCCGGTTTCGACAGGAACAATATTGTCCGCTGGACAAAAAAAAGGCTTGTTAATCAGGCTGAGACAGGGATATTATACATTTCCTGAATATAAATCGAAACCTGATTTTGCACTATATTTTGCCAATCGAATTTATCGTCCCTCCTACATCAGCCTTCACTCTGCATTGGCATTCTACGGAATTATCCCTGAAGCCGTTGTACAGGTTACCAGTGTAACATCTTTGAAAACAATAAGTTTCAGCAATCAATTT